>WNFU01000203.1_pt1 | contig 179507 bp, 177 predicted proteins | sample 5400121 | NCBI WGS metagenome assembly WNFU01 (sample SAMN13153360, study PRJNA577476) | soil metagenome | isolation source: 100 cm soil or saprolite under grassland replicate 1 | place: USA:California | collected 2016-06-15
GGTAGCGCCCCGCGCAATCGTGGTCGGGTTCATGCTGTCGCCAGCTGGTTCGCCTTTGGTGGCCGTCCCCGCCGTTTCGCTGGCACCCAGGGTGGCGGTGGCACTTGATCGGCCAGCAATTCGTACTTGGTCCATCGATGCTCGCTCAAGCCGGCTGCCATTGCTGGCCTGCGCTGGTCCCATTTCAACGCTGCGCCGGTAGCAGCGCGTTGGCGGAGCGAGTCGTGATACCAGCAGAAGTTCTAACTGACTCCCACAAGCCACAGGCCCGCGCTGAGCAGCCTTTCCGTATGCGCGATTGCCCGTCCCCGGCGCACCAAGCAGGCCAAAGCTCCCCGAAACGTCGCGTTCAGCCGTTCGATGTAGGCCGTGTTGATGCCGGTCCGACTGCCGGTGCGTTCCAGCAGGGCCAGAATCGCTTCCTGCCTTCCTTGCACGACTGGTCGCCTCACTGCTGTCACCCGGCACTTGGCATACTGCTTGATCACCTCCCCGATCAGCAAGCCCGCTTCTGCTTGCAGCCGCGCTCGCCCCGGCTTGCCCGTCACGACGCGATGACGACAGCCCTGCCGCAAGCCGCTGACGTAGCTGGCCAACCCGTCCACACACACCAGCAGCGCCAACGTCCGAGCGCAGCTGCGCACCTGCTCCACCAGTGCTGCGATCAAGTGCCGCTCGCGCTGGGCGCTCATCACGCTGCCCAGCCACAAGCGCGACGGGACTGCCATCGCCATGGCCTGCCAAACACGGCCGCCGAGCAGTGTGACCCACAATTCATCTGCTTGGACGTGCGGGAGGTCGATCTGACCCTGCTGGACCAGATGGTGATGCAGGTGCTCGGCATGCTGGCCAGCCGGTTGAAACCAGCCAGCGACCGTGCGTTCGTGGCCGCCTTCGGCGGCCACGAACGCCTGGAGCGGACAGCCATGTGTCACCAGCGTCAGGCCGATCACGACCAGATCGGCGGTGAGGTGCAGGCGATAGAATGGCGTGCCGCTGGTAGCGGCGACTGTCCGGCCAGATCTGGTACAGCGATAGCGTTGCTGCTTCTGACAATGGATGGTAAGGTTGGCCTGCCCGAGCTGACCTCTTGCGGGACAGTCGCGGTTATGCGGTTGAATGGGGTGCTACCCGCGGGCGCTGCTGTACGTGGTACAATAAGTTAGGCACAGCAACCGTATGGTAGGAGAGAATCTATGGTTGTCGATATAGCGGAACTAAGCGTCGCGGAGCGGATTCAGTTGGTCCAGGATCTGTGGGACTCGCTGGCCGCGACACCCGATGCTATACCGGTGAGTCAAGCACAGCGCGACGAGTTGGATCGGCGCCTGCAAGCCTACCGCGATAACCCGAGCGAGGGCGCGTCGTGGGAACAGGTTAAGGCTAGCATCAGTCGACACGCGCAGCCATGAACATCGTCATTCAGCTGGAAGCCCAGGTGGAGATTGCCGAGGCATACAACTACTATAGAGTCTGTGTCGAATGGCTTGGGTGCTGCGTTTCTACTGGCCGTCGAGGCATGTATCGACGGCATCCAGCGCTCTCCGGAGATGTACGCCGTAGTCTATAAAGAAGTCCGGCGCGGGCTGCTGCGCCGGTTTCCCTATGGTATCTTCTACATTGTCGAGGCAGACCAGATAATTGTTCTGGCTTGTTTCCATGCGCGCCGCGATCCCAAGCAGTGGCAGCAGCGGGCATAGTCCTGCATCACGCCGCCATTCCTTTCACGAACGAGAGTATTTCCCCGATCTCGTTCTCGTTGAACAGGCGCTGCACTGCCCTAATGCGGCTGAATGGCTGTTGCTCCAGATCTCCGTAAGCTGTATACGCCGCAGCGCCCCAACGCGAACGCCCATGCGGCGCTTCATGCTATACTATGCGGCACAATCCAACCAAAAGCATCCGCGGCACACGCCACGTGTGCGCGGCCTTCGACAAGAAGAAGTACAGAGGAACGCAATGTTACGCGGTACGCTGCTGTATCTCTCGGAACAGTCGCTCGCCAGGCGTGTGTTCGGCGGCCCGTTGACGAAGCCGCTCGTGAGCCGCTTCGTGGCTGGTGTGCGGCTAAGCGAAGCGATCGAGCATGTTCAAAAGCTCAACACCGCCGGCATGACAGCCACGCTCGACTACTTGGGCGAAGCGGTGCACAACGCCGACGCAGCCAGCGCCGCCGCGATGCAGTACATCGGCATCCTGCACGCGATCGACCGCGCCGGGGTGCAGTGCAACGCCTCGCTGAAGCTCACCCAAATGGGGCTGGATGTCGAGCGGGCGCTGTGCGTGCGCAACGTCGAGCGGATTGTGGCACAGGCGGAGCAGCTAGGGAATTTCATCCGTATCGACATGGAAGGCTCGGCCTACACCCAGGCCACACTCGATATCTTCCACGAGCTGTTCGTTCAACACAAGAATGTCGGCGTGGTTATTCAGGCCTACCTCTACCGCAGCGAGAACGACATCCGCGAGCTGAATGCGATTGGCGCGCGAGTGCGGCTCTGCAAAGGCGCCTACAACGAGTCCGCCAGCGTGGCCTTCCCCGAGAAGTCCGACACCGATAAAAACTACATCAAGCTCATGCAGTTCCTGCTGAGCGAGGGCAACTACCCCGCCATCGCCACCCACGACGAGAAGATCATCACGGCGACGCGCGAGTACGCCGCCAAGCATGGTATCGCGCCCGAGCGTTTCGAGTTTCAAATGCTCTATGGCATCCGCCGCGACTTACAGCAGCAGATTGTCCGCGATGGCTACCGGCTGCGGATCTATGTGCCCTATGGCGAGGAGTGGTATCCCTATATGATGCGCCGCATGGCCGAGCGCCCGGCCAACCTGCTGTTTGTCTTAGGTGGGGTGCTGCGCGAGCGGCGGGGCTGAAGTTCAATACAATTTGATAACGTGGCAGCGATGGCATGGGCATGCGTTCGTGCGCATGCCCACGCCATCGCTGCTACAAAATAAATAGGTCGTTGCGGCTATGCAGGGCCGCTGTAGGACCCTACTGCGTGACTGTACAATTGGCGCCGTTGAGCTTGAAGCTGGTTGGCTTGGCGTTCGTGCCGCTCCAGTTGGCCAGGAAGCCGAGACTGACTGTGCCGTTGGGCGCGATGTCAGCGTTCCAGCTCAGGTTGGTCACGCTGACGTTCGCGCCGCTCTGCGTGTAAGTGCCGTTCCAGAGTTGGTAGATCGACTGGCCGTTCGCGAAGCTCCATGCCAGCGTCCAGCCGTTGATCGCCGCACTACCGGTGTTCTTGATATCGACGCTGGTCTGGAAGCCGGTGTCCCACTGGTTGACGATCGTGTAGGTCACTTGGCAGTTCGCGCCGGTCGTTGGCGTGGCCGTCGCGGTTGGCGTGCGCGTCGGCGTAACCGTTGGGGTGTTGGTCGGCCCCGCCGTTGGCGTACGGGTCGGGGTGTTGGTTGGCCCTGTCGTTGGCGTGTTGGTCGCCGTCGGGGTCACGCCGCCCCCACCGTCGAGGGCAAATTCGATCGGCGTGAGGAAGTTCTGCTTATTCTGGTTGACCGTGAGCCAGTCGTCCTGCAAGATACCGCCGGTATCGCCGGAGTTGGGATTCCACGACCAGTACGTCCAGCTGATGCCATTCACGCCCGTGCCGAGATAATTGGTCAGCGCGGTCAACCACTGGGTATCCGAGGTGTCGGCCAGTTTGGTGCCAAACTCGCCCACCAGCACCGGCGCGACGTTGTTCTTGTGCAGGTATCCCCACCATCTGTCCCACAAAGCGGGCATGTTGTTCGGAAACGTCGGATCGCTGAACCACGATTGGGTCGCTACCTCGTGGGGGTAGTCGTGGGCGGAGTAGACCAGACGGTTGGCGGCACTGAGGCGCACCGGAAAAGTCTGCGCGCCCGTCACATTACCGCCCCACCAGGTGCAGTCGGCGCCCTGTGCGGGCTCTGTGATCCCGCCTGGGCCAAAGCAATCCACACCCTCGACGATAATCAGCCAGTTAGAGTTGGCCGACAAGATCGCATTGCCGGCGCGCTCGGCCGCCAGGCGCCAATCCGTGCTCGTATTGCCGCAGCCCCAGCAGGCTCCCGTCGCCGGGTTCCCTTGCACATGATGCGGTTCGTTGTGCAGGTCGGCGCCGACCACGGCGGTGTTGCCGGCGTAATGCTGCGCCAGCATCTGCCAGTCGCTGATCCAGCGCTGCTCGGAGTATTGGCTGGTGTACCAGAGCGGCGATTGCGCCCCCGAGTCAGGGCGGTGGCGGTCCAGGATGAAGCGCAGGCCGATCGAGCCGCCGTAGCGGATGATCTCATCCATGATTTGCAGCCCGCGCGTCATGCCCTGGAGCGGTAAGTTCATACCTTGGGGCCATTTGGCCGTGGGTGCGAACGAGATACTATTCGGGGTGCTGCCGGCATCGAAGAGTTGGTTCGAGTAGGGCAGGCGGATGGTGTTGTAGCCCAGGCTCTTGATTTGATCGAGCATGTCGCGGTAGTCGCGCGACCACAGGCCATGGACCACGTAGTTGCCGGTCTCGAAGCCGAACCAGTTGATACCGGTGATACGGACCTGCTGGTTGTTGGCGTCGAGGATCTTGCTGCCGTTGGTGTGCCAGTAGCCCGTGCCGGCCGCATTGGCGGTGGGCAGGTGACTCAGTGGGATGCTCAGGCTCAGAGCCAGCAGCATCACCAGCAGCAGCGACCTGTGTCGGAAGCGCCGGGCCGAAGTTGCGATAGCATGAATCATGGGCATGCTGTCCTTTCCATAGTCATCTCAATCCCGCAGGAGTTACGCGGTGGACATGAACAATGGACCACTTAGCATAGGAACTTTCGGTTTCTATGGGAACTTGGATCGAACTTGCGGCGGCCAGCACTTAGCGTGGATCGGCTGGCAGGTGTGATAGAATGCCGATAGGAGAAATGCCGAGTAAGCTACCGAGGGCTAAGGCGGCACCCAGAGGGTACCCGGCTTTACTCTGGCGCGACAGCCGAAACTGCCTCCGAGTAGTATGGCTGGCTTACAGCAGCCCTGCCAGGCCAAAACCTGGCAGCGATTGTGGGACATATGCTCTGGGCATACGACACTGGACATTTTTTCGAGCAGACGGTTTTCTGCTCGAACTCCCTATGTTCAATTCTTAACATGCGTGGAAACCGGGTCCACCAGCGACGCTGGAATTGTGCCTTCGCACGTAGCACAAGTGTACCACATTCCGGTATTTTGGCAATAGGACGGGGCAAACGCCTGTGGTTAAAGATACTGAAGCAGGGCGGAAACCCGCCGCCAGAGCGCGCGGGTTTCCGCGCCTAAAGGCAAGCTTTCTATGAAGGCAGTCCGCATGATCGAGGTCGGGCAACCGTTGCAATTGCAAGAGATACCGATGCCCGCGATGGGCGACGGTGATATTCTCGTGCGCGTGCGCGCCGCCGGCATCTGCCATTCAGATGTGCATTATCGGGCCGGCCGCTCGCCGGTGAAGCCGCTGCCGATGACGCTAGGGCACGAGATCGCCGGTGTGGTCGAGCAGGTAGGCAAACAGGTAACGGCAGTCAAGCATGGTGACCGCGTCTGTTTGCATTACCTGTTGAGTTGCGGCGACTGCTACTACTGCAGCACTGGCAATGAGCAATTCTGCACGCATGGCTCAATGCTGGGGCATTATTCCGATGGCGGTTACGCCGAATATATCGCCGTGCCGGAACGCAACGCCGTTCGCCTGCCCGACGAAATCCGCTTTGAACATGGCGCGATCCTGATGTGTTCGTCGTCCACCTCGTTCCATGCCCTGCGCAAGTCGCGGCTCAAGCCCGGCGAGACGGCGGCTATCTTCGGTGTCGGTGGACTGGGCATGTCGGCAATTCAGCTTGCGCATGCCTTCGGCGCGCTCGATATATATGCCGTAGATATTAATGTAGACAAACTGAGACTGGCCGAAAAATACGGAGCGATTCCGGTGAATGCTCGGTCGAGCGACCCGGTCGTTGAGATTCGTAGGCTCACCCACGGTAAAGGGGTGGACGTTGCGCTCGAACTAATCGGTCTCCCACAGACGATGAAGCAAGCAGTGCAATCTTTGGCGATCATGGGCCGCGCGGTCGTAGCGGGTATCAGTGACGAACCGCTTGAGATTGACACCTACCGGGAGCTGCTTGGCAAGGAAGCCGAAGTCATCGGCACGAACGACCACCTGCTTCAAGAGTTGCCACTCCTGATCGAACTGGCTCGACGCGGAAAGCTGAACCTTTCGGAGGTCGTCACTCGTAGTGTGCCATTAGAGGTCACCGCGATCAACCAGGTGCTCGACAATCTCGAACGTTTTGGTGGCGATGTTCGCACTGTGATCATGCCATAACATGTGTGGTATACTGAGCCGTATTACTCCACCACCTATTTTACTCCCACACCCGAGCGACGCGCTCGACCATATCGCCCAGCGCCTGATGAGCACTCAAGCGGTTCGCGATAGCAAGGACCGTTATGCAGCGCATGGGCGCCATTCTGATCTTCGACAATGATGTGATCATTGTCGAGTTGATCACTGCGATCTTGAGAGACATAGGCTACGTTGTCTGCACGACCTGCTAGGCATTGGGTATGGGATTGCGTTAGTTGCGCGGGCGGGCTACGGCGGTTCCAGAGCGAGCGGCGGCGTCTGATAGGTGGGCCTCGATTGCGGCGGTCGGGATCGATGCGCCGAGAATGTAGGAATGCTATGTTGTTCTTTGTCTGGTACGACGACAATCCCAAGAAGCTGGCCAGCGATAAGCTTCAGGAGGCTATCGTCGCTTACAATACACGTTTCAAAACGTCTCCCAATCTGGTGCTCGTCAATGCGGTTGACCAGATGGAACTAACTGACGTAATGGTGCGTTATGAGCGCACGGTGCAACCCAACACCTTCTGGCTGGGATTCGAAGATTACGCTGATCCGTCGATTGTGTGAGTTCGCCCTAGCCCGACGGCGGTTTTGGGGTTGATCAGGGGAGCTCGGCAGGCGCCAGCGATGTTATGCAAAAGGAGTCCAATCATGCCGGCACGGTATCCGATGGTGGTTTTCGCGTCGAACGGCGGCGCCACCTTCGTCGTCCATCTCGACCCATCCACAACGTCGGCTGAGATACGCACACCCATGCCCGCTGTGGACATCAATGGTCGGCTCGCGGCGCCGTGGCGCTGGGGTGGTCACCAGGTCGATATTGGCGCGCGGGTGGTACATTTCACCTTCGTCGATCGGCTCAACGACGCGCGCTGGACAGCGGACGTACCGTTCGAATAATCGTCAGTATGGCTGGCGGCTTCGGCCAGAATGAGGCTGGCGGGTGGTACGACATGAATTGCGCGTTTGTAACACTCTCTAAGGCCGAGGCCCCAGCTACTCAGCCAACGCATACCATCACGAAGGGTGGCGGCTTGCGGCGGGTTCATTTCGGTTATTCGTAACATGAGGACATCACTACCATGAAAAACGGACTAAGTCGGGTCCAGCGGCAGGGCCAGATCTATCGCTTTGCTATCGCAGGGACGGACTATGCGGCGTTTATCTGGCAGCTCGGCAGGCAATTTCGCGGGCGAGTCGAAGGGAACCCGCAGGTGCCGGAGCATACCGGGCGCACCGCGCTCGCCGTTCGTGATGCGCTTAAGCACTGGCTTGTCACTACACACGCGTCGACATAGCCGGTGTACACGCGGCGCACGAGCAAAGGCGCACATTGCATTGCGTTATATAGAGACCGGGAACATGGTACGATAAACAACTTTCGGCAGCGACACCCCGAATACCCCGCCAAGTCATGTTCCAGAAGAATCGCGGCTGCAAGGGATCGAACGCCACTACGACCTGGCGCACGCCCAGGCCGCGCTTGAACACGCCGCGGCGCAGCGCGTGATGAAGGCGCTGATCGTGTCTTGAGCGATGATAATGAGCAGAATTGAGCAATGTGCTCTTCCAGATCGGTTAACTATAACTCATCCGTGAGAGCCAAAGGCCGCCCCAAGCCCCGATAAAGGCTTTACATCCTTGACGATCTATTTGCAATCGCTTAACTACTTTCGCAGACACATTGCGTATAGTTAGTGCTCATCACACTCTCTTTTCACAACTGAATCAACACACGCCGACGCCTTCGGGAAGGAGGCCGCGTATGGCCGATTCGCCAGCGCCACCAGCTAGGTTTGTGGCGATCAATATCCGCAGACACGACGCATGGATCGGCGCTGTCGATGCCGATCGGCAGATTGTGCTTGCGCCGTGCCATGTCGCGCTCGCCGGGCTGGAGTCCTGGCTATTTCAGCAGCTCCAGCCGGCCGACGCGGTGGTGATTGTCTCACACGCCAACGCCTGGCAGATTCACGATACGCTAGATCCGCTGGTCGCCTCTGTGATCATCGCCCATCCTCAGCTCGACAAATTACTGCCAAGCCTGCATACATCCACCGACCCACGCGACTTGCTCAAGCTCGCGCGGCTGCACGCCGCAGGGCTGATCCCCGCGCTGTGGGTGCCGCCACAAGCGGTGCGCGATCTGCGCGCGCTGACGGCGCACCGCCGCCGGCTGATAGTGCAACATGCCGAGGCCGGCGAGCTCTTGCACAGCATTCTGCGTCGATATCACTTGGACCCGCCCGGCGCCAATCGGTTGGGTAGCGATCGACCGGATTGGTGGGCGGCGCAGGCGCTATCGCCGCACGAGCGTGCATGCGTCCGCAATAGCCTGGCCGCGCTTAATCGCGCCACCAATCTGCTGGCCGACGTCGAGGAGCGGCTACAGCGCCAAAGCATGCAGGAACCCTGGCGGACGAATATTGACGAAATCATGGCTAGGGTCGGTATGCGCCGAATCTACGCGGTCACGCTCCTGGCCGCGATTGGCGATATCGCCCGCTTTGCGAGCGCGAACCACCTGGTTGGCTACGCTGGTCTCGCCGGCGATCGGCACAGCGCCCATTCGAATGAGGAAGCCCTCGAGATGAAGCAGGGCCGGCGCGAGATCCGCGCGACCATGCTGGATGTGGCAGAAACTGCCGTGCGCACCGATCCGCACTGGCGCGAGATGTTTGCGGCATTGGAGCGACGCATTGGCACACAGCGCGCGGTCGTCGCAGTCGCACGCAAGCTGCTCGTCGTGTTGTGGAAAGCCCTGGCCTCACCCGCGATCAGCGCGCCGCCAGCCGAGAGCGAACAAACAGTGCGAAAAGCCGCTTAAGAGATAGCTCATAGAAACAGTCCGACAAGGGTGGTTTGCAGCGACGAAGTTCCTGCAGACCACCCTTGTCGGACTGTTTTTACAAGACTCCAACCGCGATAAGCGCCAGAATGGCGAACCCTGCAATGATTCGATAGATACCGAAAACAGCAAAGCTATGAGTCGTTACATAGCGTAAAAGCCAGCCAATAGTGAGCCATGCAATCACCATCGACACTAAGGTACCAACCGTTAGCCGGCCGATATCGCCCGTCGTTAGACGGTCGAGGCTGCCAAACAGATCGACCACCGTGGCAGCGCCCAGCGTTGGGATCGCCAGGTAGAACGAGAAGGTTGTTGCGGTTGAGCGATCCAATCCGCTGAGCATCCCGCCGACGATCGACGCGCCAGAGCGCGAGACACCTGGTATCAATGCGAAGATCTGCGCGATGCCGACTGATAGCGCCTGGCGCAGCGAGATCGGCTCGGCATTCTGCGGCCGAGCCGGGGGGAGACGCCAGCGTTCGATCACTATAAACACCACGCCGCCGGCGATGAGCGCCCAGGCGATGACGCTTGGCGACTCGAACAATACCTGTTTGATCCAGGTATGGAGCGCTAGGCCAACCAGCGCGGCCGGCAGAAACGCGACCATAATAGTCATCCAGAAGCGCCGTGCGGCGGCACTGGTGGGGAGGGCGCGTGCCTGGGTGGTCAAATCGCGCGCATAGTACCCAACGACGGCTAGAATTGCGCCGAGCTGAATGAACACCTCAAACGTGCCGCCGATATTCTCTTGAAAGCCAAGCAGCTTTGCGCTAATGAGCAGATGCGCGGTTGAAGAGATCGGCAAGAATTCCGTTAGCCCTTCGACCAAGCCAAGCGCCACGACACTGCCCCATGCCGACGAACCCAGGAAACCAACAATCAACAACGCTGCGCCAACGACCAACATAACAAGCATCCGGTAAGGCCAAGCCGACGGCAGCGGGTTAGGTCGTGATGATGCCTCTTGCATACAATCATGTTCCTTCTACGTGGAGTCTTAGCAGCAACCGGCGCGCGTAAGCAATAGTGCGGAATGCGATGTGATTGGATGCTTGCACTTCCTTACTATAGAAGCAAATGGAATAATATACAAGTAGGCAGGATGTGCTCCACGACTCGAAGGTTTATGGCGTCGCAATGAACATGTTTGGCCGGTTTCGACCACACTCGTGGTCGAGACCGGCCAAACATGATGATGCGGGGCGGCTTGCCGCCCCCGCATCCCGTGCATATCACGCGCTCGTCGAGCGCAAAGAGCACCACAGAATGAGAAATTACGGCAGCGCCGACGCCTCGTCGATTGAGTAGCTCTGGATGATCTCGTTAGTCTTATCAACCAGCTTGTCGAATTGATCGTCGGGCACGATTGTCGACAGGATCGAGACCTTATCGCCGCGCTGCTCGATGAAACTATTGCCCAGCACAGTCATATCCCCACGCTGCTTATCGATGTAGGTCCAAATCAGCAGCACACTGCCGTCTTTCTGCGGCGAGGGATCTTCGATGCTGAACTTCTCTTCCTTGCCGAAGGTCTTGGTCAAGAAGTCCTTCAAGAATGTGGTCAGTTCATCGGTAGTCTGCTTCTGCTTCTGCTCAAAAATATCAACCACGAGGGTTGCGTTGCCATTCGGCTCGCTCCAGAGCACGATCGCTTCGCCGGATTTGCTGTTGTCTTGTAGAGACCAGTTATTTGGTACGTCGATCGAGAACAAGCCGGTCTCATAGTTGTAGGTTTTCAGATCGCCAATTGCGACGTTGCCGTCGGCCTTGAGCGAGACTGAGTCGTTGACCTTATACGAGCCAAGAACTTGGTCCAATGAGTCGTGCAGTTTGTCGAACTGCTCGTCGGGCACCACCAGCGTAAAGAGCGAGACCTTGTTGCCGACCTGCTTGATGAAGCTATTGCCGAGGAGTTTGGCTTTGATGCCGCCGGTGCCTTCGCCCGTATAGCTCCAGATAATCAGCATGCTTGGGCCGGACTCCTTGGCATGCTCTTGCTCGAAGTCGGCCTGGCTGCTGAAGGTCTTTTCGAGGTAATCTTTGAGGAATTGAGCGAGCTCGTCTTTGCTTTGCGCCTGTTCCTGCTCAAAGATATCGATCTGAATGAACGCGTTCTCGGCCGGATCGGTCCAGGTTACAATCGCCTCGCTGGCTTTACTGTTGTCTTTGAGCGTCCAGCCTTCGGGAATATCGATCGTAAAAAGCTCGCTGTCATGCGTATAGGTGCTGAGATTACCCATCTCGACTTCGCGTAGCATACTGCTCGTATCGGCGGTCGGTTCAGGCTCAGCGGTCGGCTCAGGCGCGGCGGTTGGTTTCTCGGTTGGCTCCGGCTTAGGCGATGGCCGTGGCGTCAACGTTGGCTTGGCGGTTGGCGCGGGTGCGGCGGTCGGCGCCTGGGCTTCTGGCGCGCCACCACAGGCAACCAATAGCGCCACGGTCAGAAGCGCTACGATCAATAGTTGCAGGCGACATACAGCAGGCATGTTCCCTCCATAAAATAATACAAAATGTCCATGCCGAAAAGCATTCACACAACATCCACAAAAACATACCGCTGGTGCTGGCCATGAGATACGCTACCACAGCAGCGTGCGATCATCGCGCGATATCTGGCCCACTGTCTTGCAGACTGCTATAGTATTCTTCAGAATATTATCCGCCTCTGAACAAGACCCGACATATCATAAATATGGTTTGCGCCCATACCATTTGATTTGACAAAACAACCCGCCTAGCCTATAGTATCGGCATCCAATTCATCAGAATCTGTTGTTCCTCGTCGGCACACGGAGTCACACATCCAAAACTATTCGGCGCTGATAGAGTAGGCCATGATCGCTGGCAGAATCACGCGCCGCCTCAGCGTCAAACAGTTCCGAAGTGGAAGCCAGCCTGCTTCCACGCAGCGGGATGGCGCCTGGTTCACAGCCACGCGATATTCACTTCGCCCGGTTTTTATAGGGCGCGTCGGTAGTCAATGCCACGCATCCGGCTAGGGCGCAGGGAGGGCAGTGGTGAGCGAAGATCTCACACTGGCGGCGAAGAATCTTCAGGCAAACGCCCAACGACGCTGGCACCCACAGGGTAGCCAGCGCTGGTTAGCGATGCTTGTCGTTCTGATCGTGCTCGCGCTGGCCTGGGAGGGCGTCAAAGCGATTTTTGGTCTCTCCGACCAGAAGTTGCCGCATATCAGTGCGATTGTGAGCGAGCTAGGCACGCGCACGCGCGGCGGCGCTGGCCCGCTGCTGATCATAACTATGCTGCAGAACGGGGCAGTGACCTTTGGCGAGGCGCTGTTGGGTTTTGCCCTCGGAGGGCTGCTCGGCTGCACACTGGCGGTTGGGTTCGCGGCATCGCGCCTGCTCGAACGCGGGCTGCTGCCGTTTGTCGTTGGCTCGCAAACAGTGCCGATCCTGGCGATCGCGCCGATGGTGGTGGTGGGGTTAGGTCAGCTCAATGCGCCCGACTGGCTAGCCAAGGCGGTAGTGGCGGCCTACCTGACCTTCTTCCCAGTGACGATCGGCATGCTGCGCGGACTGCGCTCGGTGCCACACGACGCACTTGACCTGATGCGCTCGTATGCCGCGCGGTCCGGACAGACGTTCTGGAAGCTACGGCTGCCATCCGCGTTGCCCTACCTATTCACCTCGCTCAAAGTCGCGGCCACCGCCAGCGTGATCGGCGCGATTGTTGCCGAACTGCCGGCTGGCTCGAAAAGCGGCATTGGTGTGGTCATTATCAACGCCGCCCAGTACTACAATTCGCGGCCACCGGTCCTCTACGCCGCCGTACTGATCGCAGGTGCGATCGGTTTGTGCTTCTATGGCCTGGTTGCCCTTGCCGAACGATTGCTTATTCGCGAACGGAAAGCCGAGTAATTGCAAATTGTAAATTGCAAATTGTAGATTGCAAATTGAGCGATCTACTAATCTTCAATTTGCAATTTACAATTTACAATTTTATGATGACACAACCAATCATTGCCATTGATCACGTCAGCAAGATCTACAATACCAATGGCGGCACGGTGACGGCGCTCCAAGATGTGAGCCTATCGATCGCGCCGGGCGAGTTTGTCTCGCTGATCGGCCCCAGCGGCTGCGGCAAGAGCACGCTTATGCGCCTGATCGGCGACCTCGATCAGCCCAGCAATGGCGTCATCCAGGTCAAGGGCAAAACGCCCGATCGCGCGCGCCTTGACCGCGACTATGGGATCGTATTTCAGGCGCCGGTGCTGTACGAGTGGCGCACTGTGCGTAAGAATGTCGAGCTGCCACTGGAAGTGATGGGCCGGCCAACCGGCGAGCGCCACGAGCGCGCTCAGGCGATGCTGCGGCTGGTTGGGTTGCAGGATTTCGGCCAATCATACCCGTGGCAGCTTTCGGGCGGCATGCAGCAGCGCGTGGCGATCGCCCGCGCGCTGGCGTTCGCGCCCTCGATCCTGCTGATGGACGAGCCATTCGGCGCGCTCGATGAGATTACCCGCGAACGCATGCAGGCCGAACTGTTGACAATCTGGGGCGGCGCCGAAACCGACACGACAGTGATCTTCGTGACGCACAGCATCCCTGAGGCAGTGTTTCTGTCCGATCGCGTGGTGGTCATGTCGCCGCGCCCGGGCCGGATCGAAAACATTGTCGCCGTCGATCTGCCGCGACCGCGCGATATCGTAACACGCGAGTCGCCACGCTACTTCGAGTTCGTGACTGCTGTGCGCGAGAGCCTGCGCGAGAGTTAGAAATATCGAGTTATGAGTTCTAAATTGTTCGATTAAGTTCCAGCAAGGAGATTATCAGCACAATGGTTTCGAGTACGATCGCCACAAAAACTCAAAACTCAAAATTCAAAACTCAAAACTCGCTTCTTCCAGCTGTGCTAACGTTTGCGCTGGGGATTGTGCTGTGGGAAGTCATCGTGCGTGCGTTCAACGTGCCACTATATCTGCTGCCCGCGCCCAGCGCGATCCTCGAGACATTTCTGCAGCAGCCGAGCTACCTCGTGCGGATTGGGCTGTATACCTTCGGCGAAGCGCTGGCCGGCTTCGCGATCGGCTGCACACTTGGCTCGCTGCTCGCGGCGGTGTGCGTGCGCTTTCGCGGCCTCGCCGAAGGCCTAGTGCCCTTCTCAGTGGCCTCGAACGCGGTGCCGATCGTGGCGCTCTCGCCGCTGCTGGGCGTGTGGCTCGGCAGCACCACCGCCGCATCGAAGATCGGCGTCGTAGCTGTGATGACGCTGTTCCCAACGCTGATCAATGTGTATCGCGGATTGACTAGCCCAAGCGCTGACGCATTCCAACTCATGCGCTCATATGCCGCGCGCCAGGCCGACGTTTTTCTGAAGGTACGGTTGCCGGCGGCGCTGCCCTACCTGTTCAACGCGCTGAAAATCTGCTCGACGCTCAGCATGATTGGCGCCGTGGTCGCCGAGTTCTTCGGCGGTACGCAGAATGCGCTGGGGGTCTATATCAAGAGCCAGGCCGGCATTTTGCGCCTGCGCGAAGCATGGTCAGGCATCCTCATGGCTTGCCTGCTCGGCATCGCGTTCTACCTGATCATCGTCGCCGCCGAGCGCGTGCTGATGCCATGGCACGTCTCATTCAGGCGCGATCGAGCGTAGGCAATAGGTTATAGGCTATCGGTCATGGGAGATCGGGCGAACTCCTATTACCTCTTTCCCATCACCTATAACCAGGATTTTCAACTGCGCCCTTGGCGATGGAGCCTGTACTCATCGAGCAGCGAAAGGAGGTGCCGCGAGCTCTACACACCACGCCAAGGCCAACCAAAACTCCGGCTAGACCACTCCTAGTTGTTTCATCCTTCAGCTCAAGGAGCAAGACGAGATGCGTATTCACAAATTCCTCGGCGCCACGATCGCGATGATCATCTTTGGCGCGTTGCTGGCAGCATGCGGTGGCGCCGCGCCGGCTGTCGCTCCCACCGCCGTACCCGCCCCAGCGGCTGAAGCTACCGCTGCGCCAGCGGCACAGCCGACCGCGGCCCCAGCGGCCGAAGCCACCGCCGCTCCAGCCGCCAGCGGCACGCCCGACAAAGTCACGCTGCAACTCAAGTGGGTCGCCCAGGCACAGTTCGCCGGCTATTATGCTGCGCTCGACCAGGGCTTCTACAAGGACGAGAACCTCGATGTGACGATCCGCCCAGGCGGCCCGGATATCTCGCCGGAGCAGGTGGTGGCTGGCAAGCAAGCCGAATTCGGCCTCGACTGGCTGGCGAGCCTGCTGGCGGTGCGCGAGCAGGGTACCCCGCTGGTCAATATCGCGCAGGTCTTCAAGTTCGCCGGTATGCGCGAGCTGTCGTGGAAAGATAGCAACATCAACAGTCCCGCCGATTGGAAGGGCAAGAAAGTCGCGGTCTGGTTCTTCGGCAACGAGTACGACCTGCTGGCCACGCTGGCCAAGTACAACCTCGACAAAGATAAGGACGTCACGATCGTCCAGCAGCCGTTCAGCATGGATCTGCTGTTGAACAAAGAAGTCGACGCCGCCGCAGCTATGACATACAATGAACTCTACCAGGTGCTCAGCGCCGGCCACAAGATCGACGAGCTGAATATCATCGACTACAACAAAGAAGGCACCGCGATGCCGGAGGATGGCATCTTCGTGCGCGAGGACTGGCTGCAGGACGCCAAGAACAAAGATATCGCCGCCCGCTTTCTGCGCGCCTCGTTCAAGGGCTGGGAATACTGCCGCGACAATGTCGACGCCTGTGTCGATATTGTGCTGAAGAACGACGCCTCGGGCGTGATGACCAAAGAAGCCCAGAAGTGGCAGATGGACGAGATCAACAAGTTGGTCTGGGGCGACCCGATCGACAAGAGCGCCAAGATTGGCTTCATGGAGCCCGACCTGTTCAAGCGCGGCGCCGAGACGGCCCTGAAGTTCGGCGTGATCAAGAAGCCGGCCGAGGACGCGGCCTATACCCATGAGATCTGGGAGATGGCCACCAGCGCGAAGTAGCAGCCAGGAGTCAGGAGTCAGGAGTCAGAATATCAGGCGTTATTCTGACTCTTGACTCCTGACTCCTGAATTCTGGAGGTAGCAATGGACTTCGGCATTACCCTGCGGCCCGACATGACGCCCGAGCGCGTGGTTGCGCTAGCGCGCCAGGCCGAAGAAGCTGGCTTTACTTACGGTTGGCTGTTCGACTCACATGTGCTCTGGCTCGAGCCGTACCCGCTGCTGACGATGATCGCGCTGAATACCAAGCGTATGCGCCTTGGCACCTGTGTCACCAACCCGGCCACGCGCGACCCAACCGTGACTGCGAGCGTGCTGGCGACGCTCAATATTATCTCGGGCGGGCGCATGGACCTGGGCATTGGTCGCGGCGACAGCGCCCGGCGCGTGCTCGGTAAAAAGCCGATTACGCTGGCGAAACTCGAAGAGGCAGTGCAGATCATCAAGGGGCTAGCCGAGGGCCGCCCGACCAACTACGACGGCGAGCAGATTCAGATGGACTGGGCTAGCGGCGAGTTGCCGGTCTGGATTGCCGGCTATGGCCCCAAGGCGCTCAACCTGGCCGGCCGAATCGCCGACGGCGTGATTCTGCAAATCGGCGACCCGCATCTGATCAAGTGGTGTATGGGCTTCGTCCACGAGGGCGCCCGGGCGGCCGGCCGCGACCCCGCGAGCATCAAGATTATGGCGGCCACGGCGGTGTGGATTTCCGACGATCTGACGACCGCGCGCGAGCATGTGCGCTGGTTCCCGGCGCTGGTCTCGAATCATGTGATCGATCTGATCAACCGCTACGACCCGGCCGAGCTGCCGCCTGAGCTGACTACCTATGTGCGCAATCGTGAAGGCTACGACTATTCGCACCATGCCGAGGTTGGCAGCAGCAATGCACAGTTCGTCTCCGACGAGGTGACCGATCGCTTCTGCATCGTCGGCACGGCCGATCAGCACAAGCGCCGACTGCGTGAGTTGATGGACACAGGTATAAGCCAATTCAATATTTATTTAATGAGTGGCGATGAGGAGAGGACTCTCGACGTGTATGCGCGCGATATTCTACCGGCGTTCACCCAATAATTGCAAATTGCAAATTGTAAATTGCAGATGAGCATTCACCAATTTACAATTTACAATTTACAATCAAAAAATGTGCTATAAGATTAACCAATCGACCGTCGAACTGGTTCAGGGCGATATCGTCAATCAAAACGTGGATGCGATCGTCAATGCGGCGAATAGCTCGCTGCTGGGTGGCGGCGGAGTGGATGGGGCGATCCATCGCGCGGCTGGGCCGCAGTTGCTGGCCGAGTGCCGTGCGCATGGGCGCTGCCCAACCGGCGAGGCGCGCATCACCAAGGGCTACCGGCTCGTGGCGCGGCATGTGATTCATGCGGTTGGTCCAGTTTACCAGCAGCCTGCGTCGGGCCCAGGGCGGGCTGCTGAGCTACTGGCCAGCGCATACCGCAACAGCCTGGCTCTGGCCGCGCAGCACGGGATCACGACAATCGCCTTCCCAGCGATCAGCACTGGCATATACGGCTACCCGCTGTCCGAGGCTGCGGCGATCGCGCTACAAACAATCAAAGATTTTTTGGAGCAGCACACCGAGATCAGGCTGGTGCGCTTTGTGCTGTGGGATCGTACAGCCCTGGCCGCCTACGAGCACGCGGCGCGAGCGATGTTTGAACATGGAGCGGCGGAAGGGACTGAGGATAGCGGATGAAGATAGAGGATAGAGGATGGAAGATGGAGGATGGCACTCGATATACTACCCTCTATCTTCCATCCTCCATCCTCTCTATACGAGCTCGGCTCTCGACATATATGAGCGACACCGACAACATGTTGATGCTAACCCGCCGCCTGGAGGCTAACGAGATTGCGGCATGGCGCGCGATCTATGATGCAGCGTCGGCGACGCTCGCGGCGCAGTTGGGATTCGGCTATGCCGAGCAGGGTGGCGCACTACTGTTCTGGAACCGCGCCGCACCGTCGCCGCTGTTCAACAGGATCGTGGGGTTGGGCGTGTTCGAACCGGCGACCGATGCCCTGCTCGACGCACTGCTGGGGCGCGCTCGAGCCGAGAAGAGCCACAGCCTGGTGCATGTGTCGCCGGCAGCCGTGCCGTCTGAACTCGGCACGCAACTAGCCGCGCGTGGCCTTGGAACTGCGCCGCCCTGGCTGATACACTATCGGTCGTTGGAGGATTCGCTACCAGCCGTGAGCGGGCCGCCAGGGTACCGGATCGAGCGGGTCAAGCCCGCCAACGGAGCCATGTGGGGTGACGCGCTGTTGGCTGCCTGGGGCTTCTCGGCGCGCGCAGCTGCTGGGGCGCTAGCGATCACACTACCGCTTGTGCAACATGCCAACACAAGCTGTTTTGCCGCGATCCATGAGTCGAGCGGGATGATTGTCGGCGGCGGAATGCTGTTTATCGCTGGCGGCGTGGCCGGGCTGTATGCCGATGGCGTGCGCGAGGAGCATCGCTCTCATGGTCTTCAGGATGCGCTGATCGCGGCTCGGTTGGCCGAGGCTCGCCGCCAAGGCTGCACGCTGGCATGCAGCCAGACGCTGGCGGCACACCCGGCCCAGCACAACATGGCTCAAGCGGGCTTTCAGATCGCATATACACGAATGAATTATGTTGTACTGAAGTAGAATGTAGTTATTGCAAATTGTAAATTGTAAATTGTATATTGCGTTGTCCATGATCGGCAATATACAATTTACAATTTGCAATTCGAGGAGGAACCAATGAGTACACTGATCAAAGGTGGCACGATTGTAACAGCCAGCGAGACGTATCAGGCCGACGTGCTGATCGAGGGCGAGCGCATTGTCACCATTGGCCACGGGATCTCGGGCGATACCACGATCGACGCCAGCGGCAAATATGTCATCCCCGGCGGCATCGACGTTCACACGCATCTGGATATGCCGTTCGGCGGCACAGTGTCGTCGGACAACTTTTTCACCGGGCACAAGGCGGCGGCCTTCGGTGGCACGACCATGCATATCGACTTCGCCATCCAGCCGAAGGGCGCGACGCTGCGCGAGACGCTCGATATCTGGCATGGGAAAGCCGAAGGCAAGGCCGCGGTCGATTACGGCTTTCATCTCGCGATTACCGATCTGCCCGACACGATCATGGACGAGATCAGCCAGTGCCCCAGCTATGGCGTAACCAGCCTGAAGCTGTTTATGGCCTACAAAGGCGCGTTGATGGTCGACGACGCGACGCTGTTCCGCACGATGCAGCAAGCCGCCGAGCACGGGCTGCTGATCATGGTACACGCCGAGAATGGTGACGCGATCGATATTTTGGTGAAAGAGGCGATCGCCGCAGGCAATCTGGCGCCGAAGTATCACGCGCTGACCCGGCCGCCCGAGCTAGAGGCCGAGGCGACCAACCGCGCCATACGCCTGGCCGAGGTCGCTGGCGCGCCGCTGTATGTGGTACACCTGACCAATAACGGCGCACTGGAGGCGGTGCGGCTGGCCCGCGCGCGCGGGCGCGCCGGCCAGATCTTCGCCGAAACCTGCACGCAATACTTCTTCTTCACCAAAGACGACCTGGCGCGGCCCGGCTTCGAGGGCGCCAAGTGGGTCTGCTCGCCGCCATATCGCGAAAAAAGCGACCAGGATGCGCTCTGGAGCGGCGTGGCCGACAACTCGCTGCAGGTCATCTCGACCGACCACTGCCCGTTCTGGTTCGAAGGCGGTAAAGACGGTCGCACTCCCGGCAAAGAGCTGGGCAAAGATAACTTCGCGGCCATCCCGAACGGCTGCCCTGGCATTGAGGATCGTATGATGGTGCTGTATACGCATGGCGTGCGCGGCGGCAAATTCTCGCTCAATCGCTGGGTCGAGCTATGCTGCACTAACCCCGCCAAGCTGTTTGGCTGCTACCCGCAGAAAGGCACGATCGCCCCTGGCGCCGACGCCGACATTGTGGTGTGGGACCCCAACGCAACCTATACGATCACCGCGGCGAAGCAGCACCAGAACACCGATTACAACCTGTACGAGGGCATGGAAGTGACCGGCGTGCCAAGCATCGTACTCTCGCGCGGGCGCGTGCTGGTGCAGAATGGTGAGTGGAAGGGCCAGCAAGGCGCCGGCAAATTCGTAAGGCGCAACCGGTTCGGCGTTTGAACGAGGAGCCAATAGTATGGATCGCCCAACTTGGCTCAAAGAACAACGCCGCCGCGCCGAGGAGCGCATGGATACGCTCTTCGCCCCGATCTACGATCAGAATTGGGGTGGTTACATCAACGAGTCCCACCGTATGGTGCTCGATCGCTTCTTGAATCTATGCCCACCGGGCGGGACGATTCTCGACGCGGCCTGCGGCACCGGCAAGTACTGGCCGATCGTGCTTGCGAGCGGGCGCACGGTCCATGGCATCGACCAGTCGCGGCAGATGCTGCTCAGGGCGCAGGCGAAGTTCCCCGACATGCCGGCCGAGAAGCTCGGCTTGCAGGAGATGCGCTTTGTCGAGGTATTCGACGGGATCATCTGCATGGATGCGATGGAAGTTGTGCCCCCGGAGGACTGGCCGCTCGTCATGGAGAACTTCCATCGCGCGCTCAAACCGGAGGGATATCTTTACTTTACCGTCGAGTTGATCGACGCTGGCGAGCTACAGGACGCGTTGCGCGCCGCCAGGGATCGAGGGCTTCCGGTTGTCGAAGGGGAATGGGCGCCCGAGGATCGCTATCACTACTATCCCAAGATCGAGCAGGTTCGCACTTGGGCGCAGGCGGCAGGCTTCGCCATCCTCGAAGAGGCGGTGGGCGATGACTACCATCACTTCTTGGCACGCAAAGTGTAGCTCGATTAGTCAATTAGGGAGACACACGCATGACTCTGACCGACCTTTCTCGTCAGGAAATCCTCGACCTTTCGCGCGATACCACGCTGTATGAATGGACCGCGCAGAAGGTTATGAAGCCCATGGTGATCGACCACGCCAAGGGCATTTATATGTGGGATGCCGACGGCAAGCGCTACATGGACTTCAACTCGCAGTTGATGTGCGTGAATATCGGCCACGGCGATCACCGCGTGATCGATGCGGTGAAGGCCCAGATGGAGAAGGTCTGCTACATCGCCCCAACCGCCGCCACCACCGCGCCGCGCGCCGAGTTGGGCCGCCTGCTCAAAGAGATCACGCCTGGTAACTTGAGCAAGGCATTCTTCACCAATGGCGGCGCCGAGGCCAATGAGAACGCGATCAAGATCGCGCGTATGGTCAGCGGTCGCCATAAGATCCTGGTGCGCTATCGCACCTACCACGGCGCCACCGCTGGCGCGATTACGCTGACCGGCGACCCACGGCGCTGGGCCGCCGAGCCGGGCATCCCCGGCATCGTGCGCATCCCCGATTTCTACCCATATCGCGCCGGCAAGGATCTCGACGACGCGGAGTACACCGCGTCGGTGCTGAACGCCACCGAAGATATCATTCAGTTCGAAGGCCCGCACACGATCGCCGCGATGATGATCGAAACTGTGGTGGGCACCAATGGCCTCCTGATCCCATCCGCCGCGTATATTCGCGGGCTGCGCGAGCTCTGCGATACATATGGCATCCTGCTGATCTGTGATGAGGTGATGAGCGGATTCGGGCGCACCGGCGAGTGGTTCGCGGTCGATCACTGGGGCATGGTGCCCGACATCATGACACTGGCCAAGGGCCTGACCTCGGCGTATGTGCCGCTCGGCGCGACAATGGTGACCGACACGATCGCCGAGTACTTCGAGGATCACCCGCTCTACGCTGGCCTGACCTACAACGCCCATTCGGTTGGCTGCGCGGCGGGCGTGGCCTGCATTAACGTCTATAAAGAGGATAAGCTGATCGAGAATGCCAGGGCCATGGGCGAGGTTCTGAAGGTCGAACTGAACAAGCTGAAGGACAAGCACCCCTCAATTGGCGACGTGCGCTCGATCGGTCTCTTTAGCCTGGCCGAGCTGGTAAAGAACCGCGCGACGCGCGAGCCGCTGACGCCATACAACCCCAAGCCGGATCAGCTCGGACCCATGCCGGCGTTCAACGCCTTCCTGCGCGAAAACGGGCTCTTCACCTTTGTACGCTGGAATACCTTCTTTGTCAACCCGCCGCTCTCGATCACCGAGGAGCAGCTGCGCGAAGGGCTGGCGATCATCGATCGCGGGCTTGATATTGTCGATAAGGCGGTCGCCTAATTTAGGCGCGCAGCGCTAAGAATTGTGCAGCAGCCTGCTCACAGCTCGGTACATAGCCTTCGGCAGACTGGTACTTTATGATTCTTCTCTGTCATATTTTTGCGCTCGTAGAGCGCAAAAATATGACAGAGATTAAAAATAAGAAATACCTTGCTGCCGCAGGCTATAGGCGATCGAGAAGTGCAACTGCGCTGATTTTATCGAACAGGAGATGATAAGATGAAAACCTACCAAAACTTTATCGGCGGCGAGTGGATCGCCTCGAATGCGAAAAAGCGTGTGCCGAATATCAACCCGGCGAATATCGACGACGTGCTGGGCGAGACGCCGCTGGCCACTCGTGCGGAAGCGGCCGTCGCGGTCGAGCTAGCGGCCAAGGCCTTCCAGCAGTGGCGCAAAGTGCCGGCGCCTAAGCGCGGCGCGATCGTCTCGCGCGCCGCGCAGATCATGATCGACCGCAAAGAGGAGATCGCTCGCGCGCTGAGCCATGAGGAGGGCAAGCTGCTGGCCGAAGCGCGCGGCGAGCTGCAGCGCTCGATCAATATCATGGAGTTCTGCGGCTCGCATGGCCGGCGGTTGAACGGTGAGACTATCCCGCTGGAGCTGGCCGACAACTTCGGCTACACCATCAAGCAGCCGCTCGGCGTAGCCGCGATCATCACACCCTGGAACTTCCCGGTCGCCATCCCGGTCTGGAAAATCGCCCCGGCGCTGGTGGCCGGCAACACGGTGGTCTTCAAGCCGGCCACACTTACGCCCGAGAGCGCTACGCTGGTCACGCAGTGCTTCGCCGACGCCGGGCTGCCGGATGGGGTGCTGAACGTGGTCTTCGGCAGCGGCGGCGAGGTCGGGTCGGCATTCATCGACCACCCTGCCGTTAAGGCGGTCTCGTTCACCGGCTCAACCGAGGTTGGCCTGAGTGTGTACCAGCGTGCGGCGACGCGCGGAATCCGCGCACAGTGCGAGATGGGCGGCAAGAACCCGGTGATCGTGCTTGAGGACGCCGATGTCGACCTGGCGGTGGCCGGCGTGTCGGCCGGCGCATTTGGATCGACCGGCCAGCGCTGCACGGCTACCAGCCGCGTGATCCTACTCCACCCGGTCGCCGATGCATTCCTCGAGAAGTTGGTCAATATCGCCAGCAAGATGCGGCTGGGGAACCCGCTCGAAGATGGCGTCGATCTGGGGCCAAGCGTGGACGACAGTCAGTTCCAGACTGTGCTCTCGTACCTGGAGATCGGCAAATCCGAGGGCGCCGAACTGCTGTGCGGCGGCGCGCGCGCAAACGCCGGTGCACTGGCGAGGGGCTACTTTGTCCAGCCGACGGTGTTCGACCGCGTGCGGCCCGAGATGCGGATCGCCCAGGAAGAGATCTTCGGGCCGGTGCTGTCCGTCATTCGTGTCGAGAGCTTTGAGGAGGCCATGGCGGCGGCGAATGACTCGCCGTTCGGCCTGACCTCCAGCATCTACACCCGCGATGTGTCGCGCATGTTCCGCTACATCGACGAGATCGAGACCGGCATGACCCATGTCAATTCGCCGACATTGGGCGGCGAGGCGCAGTTGCCATTCGGCGGCAGCAAGGCGACTGGCGTCGGCCCGCGCGAACAAGGCAGCGAGGTGTTCGATTTCTACACTGAGACTAAGGTGGTGTATATCGACTATACTGGGGCGAAGCGTGAGGGCAAGCTATACTAGGGAACAATGTTCTGGGTAGCTGAGGGGCAGCTTACAGTTTTCAACAGTTTTTCCCCTGGACTGTACAGTCACGCACCTGTGCGGCCACGTTCACACTTGCCAAGACGGTTCGCGATAACGCGGAAGCCCAAAAACTGGTCAACCGTATGGTGGATGCGAAAACAGAGAAGATCCTGAGTGAGTACGAGTTGCGGCAGGCGTGATACGCGTTGAGCCTGCCACAGGGCCGCCGCATCAGCCCTGGCGCATCCGTAGATCGGTCTGCCGCATCTTCAAGGCTAAATCGCCGGCCAGATTGCGCATCAGTAGGAAGCCTAGCTCGAAATCCTCGCGACACAGCTCCATGAGATCGGCGCGCCGTAGTATCAACAGCCGAGCCTCGGGGCTAGCGACTCGCGCGGTAGCCGTACGGATGCCCTCGTCGACCAGTGCGACCTCGCCAAACGACTGGCCGCGCTGCAAACGCGCCACCGTCAGCGGGGCGTTGGACGCCGACGATTGCACTTGGATATCGATCTCGCCGCTGAGGATAATGTACAGGCCGTCGCTCTTCGCATTCTGCTCGAACACAAGCTCGCCGCGGTCGTAGCGATGCTCAACGCAAATATTTGAGATACGCTCGAGACGTTCTTTGTCCAGCTCATCAAAAATCTCGACTTTTCCCAGCAAATAGGCGTACGACATCGGCCGGCCTCCTTTGATGCATGCGCGAGCTGTCTGCCCGAAGCATATACTGCCTGTCACTAGATTCAGAAGTTGCCCGGCCGTAGCGCCGGTTCGGTCGCCGTCAGCGGGGCGCGCTTCGGCACACGCTCGGCTAGCGCGGCTGCGGCGGCCAGCACCAGCGTCAGCCAGACCAGATCTGCCAGAAAAAGATGAAAAATCTGGACTGCGATCGGCGCCAACAGTGCCACATTGGCCACGCCAACGATCAACTGGGCAACGAAAATTGCTATCAGCGCGCGCGCAAACCAGCGCGTCGTTCGGCTAGGGCGGCGCGCAGCGGCCAGCGCCCCGGCGAAGATCGAATAGACTCCGACCAGCACCGCTAGGATTGGGTGGATGACCCGCAGCTGAATCAAGAAGTGCGACGCTCCAGAAAAATCCTGCTGCAGGCCCTCGGCCAGCGAGCGCGATGGGAACAAGGTGTCGCCCAGCGCCGTGACCGCGCCGGACGCGCCAACCAAGAGCACACCCAGCAGGCCGACCGCAAACACGCTCGTGAGCAACGCCTGTCCGCGCAGCTGCAGCGGCGCGCCGCCCGAGGCCCACCAGGCAGTCAAGCACATCGCGCCTAGCATCACGAATGTATTGGCCAGGTGAATACTGCCGATTACCGCCCGCGATACCGATGCATCGTCGGCGGTGAGGCCCATCAGCACCTGCGCGGCGCCGACCAATCCCTCGACGATGATCAACAGCAGCGCGAGGCTGGCGCCCCAGCGCACACGATCGCCGCGCGGGAACACCAGAAACGCGCCGATTACCAGGCCGAGCACCAACACGCCGGCCAAGCCGGTGGTCATGCGGTGCGAGAACTCGACCAGCGTCTGCACGCGCGGCGCCTGCGGTACCACTTCGCCATTGCACAGCGGCCAATGGCTGCCGCAGCCCGCGCCCGAGCCAGAGGCGCGCACATATGCGCCCCAGAGAATCACCACCAGGTTGTAGAGCAGCACGCCCCAGGCGTATGTAGCATATCGAGCAAGCTTCATCGGCGCACCAGCTTTCCTAGATTTCTTCAAGTGCGTACATAATATCACGAAGATCCGATATGTAGTTGCACATCCCGCCGCGCGCCAATTGCGTAAGTGGTATCAATAACTCGACGATCGCGGATAATGAATGTATACTCACCCGCGCGGGGCGGCCGCGATTGAAGCTAGTAGAAGAGACGTCGCAATGACAAAACGACCACAGATCTCCGATTTCTTGACCAACCTCGACCAGCCGATGCCGTTACCCGAAAAGCTCGTCAAGCTCACCCGCAATGTCTGGCGACGCATCGTTCTGCGGCAGGCCTGCTGTGGGAACCATGGCGAGCCAGGCTGCTGAAAGGCCGATCACTCGTCCGGTTCGGACGGTCACTCCCACACCGATCATCACCATCACTAGTGCAATTACAAATTGTAGACTGCAGTTTGTAGATTGTGTCTAGCCCATGCCAAGGCGATCGACGTATGTCTGAAATCCTAAAAGGCTGCCTGATTATGCATTAGGGCAATTCCAGCTACAATCCGTCAAGCTACCCCGTTTCGCGCTCGGCAAGTGCTTCGAGCCAGGCCGTCGGCGGCTGGGCGCGCCAGTCGCGCAGGAACACCCCGTAGGTGTGTTGCCCGACGGCGAAATCGACCTCGCGCAGCCGCTGGAATAGTACCTGCTCGGCGGCCGGCTGCCACATGTCGGCGTCGCGCCATACATGGAACGAGTAGGCCAGCCCCGGCGTCGTCAATATATAGCGCGTCGCCGCGACGAAGATCATACCCTGGGTTGGCGAGATACCCTGGTAGGCGTTCGCATCCATCCAGAAGCGATCGATCGCCACGATCTGGCCGTCTTCGAGCGGTGGCTGGGTATCGAGATAGCGCCAGATCGCGGCGGCGCATGGGTCGGCCATACTCCATTCGCGATCCTCAGGATGCAATGTGACAAAGCAGTTGAATCCGGTCACGGCCCCAGTGCCATCACGAAAGACCGTCACACTCTCGGGCTGGCGGGCGAACCAGCGCGCAGCCAGCTCCGCCGATTGGTCGCCCTCATGGCGGCGAACCAGCTCGATCAATGTCGGCCAGTCGCTCTCGCGCGGGCCGTCCTCCAGCAGACCGGCGATGTCGTTCCAGGTGAAGGTTGAACGGATCAGCGGGTTGTCGTGCAAGAAGATCAGGTCGAGCAGCGCGAGATACTGGTCGTGCCTATTCGCGCGGTCGAATTCGGCCATGAAGAAGGTACGTGCGCGACGGTGCAATTCGTTGTGCCAGGGTGGATTGCGCCATTTCAGATCGGCCGCCAGCGCCTCGCGCGCCAAGTCGTGCGGGAAGATTCCACGCGGCCCGCTCGAGATAAATGAAAGACCGCGCAGCCACTCGAACAGCTCGTGCGCATCCGCGACATCCAGCATGGCGGCCAGCAGCGGTTCGCTGGTCGCACGCACCTGCGAGCATGCCTCCAGCGCGGCGCGGTGTGCTACGCTCGGCACACTGTCGATGAATCGCTCGAGCAGCGTGCGTACCACATCCGGCGCTCCCGCGCGGTCGAACTCGTAGCCGGGCCGCTGGATCAATACCTCAACCGCCAGCGAAAGTGCGAGCGGATAGCCGCGTGTAAAGCGCAACACAGCCGCGCGCTGCTGCTCGGGGATATTGCGGCGCTGCAAGTAGTCGGCCGCCTCAGTCTCGCTTAGATTCCCGAGCTGTAACACCTGCGTTATCTCCTGCCAGCCCGGATCGAGGCGCCAGGCGGCCGACGGCGGGTTGCGTCCGGCCAGCACCACTAGAGCGTTGGCGGAGAGCTGAGGCAAAAACTGATCGCGCAGCCAGCTATCTAGCGGCGTTAGCACCTCGTAGGTATCGATAAGCAGTACATGGCGCTCCGGCAGTGCCTCGAACGGATCCGCACCGCCCAGCGCCTCGCGCAAACCATTGAAGAAGCCATCGGGCGTCGGCTGGATATTGCGCCCGTCGATCAGCAAGGCTGGCACGCTAGCCTCGCCGCACATGCGTGCGAACTCGCTCAGCAGCGAACTTTTGCCCACGCCGCCAGGGCCATAAACATGCAGCACTGCGAAAGGCGGCTCGGCCTCCGCCAGCGCAGCCGAGAACAACGACAGTTCGTCGTCGCGGCCGACAAAGCTGCGCCGGCGTGCCGAGGCCAACCGTGTGCCAAGTCGCGACGCGATTATCGCGGGCTGGGCCGGTCGCGTCACCGGCGTTGGAGGCGCCGCCGGGCGAGCGGTGCGCCCGAGCGAGCCATCGACAATCGCCTGGTACAGCGCGCTCGTTTCGGGATCTGGCTCAACACCAAGCTCGCGCTCGAGTACGTCGCGGCAGAGCCGGTATTGGGCCAGTGCGGCGGCGCGGTCACCAAGCTGGTAATGCAGCCGCATCAGGGCGCAATGAAATCGCTCCTGAAGCGGGTCGGCGGCCGTCGCGCTGCGGGCATGCACCAGCGCGCGCTCCCATTCGCCGCTCATCGTATATGCATCGATCAGCTGCTCGAGCACATTCAGCCAGCGTTGTTGCCAGCGCTCGCGCTCCAGGCGCAGCCACTCATCGTATGTTTCGCTATCGCGCACGCCGAAGCCGTCGAGAAACGCGCCGCGATAGAGCGCCGCCGCCGTCTCCAGGCGCTCGATTCTCTGCGGCGTATTGGCCTGGCGCGCGCCACGCTCGACTTGGGCCGCTTGGGCGGCGGCCTGAAATTCCTGCAGATCGACCCACACGTCGGGCGATGGCTGCCATACCAGCGTGTCGCCCTCGGCGCGCACCGGGAAGATCGGCAGCGACTGGCGCAGCCGGGTCAGCACCGTGCTTAGGCTATTGCGGCCCTCGCGTTCGGAGCTTTCTTCCCACAACAGGGCAATAATCTGGCTGCGTGAAAAGCTCCGCCCATACTCGGCGGCTAGATAAAACAGCAGCGCCTGAGCTTTCTGCGAAGGCAGATAGATTTCACGCAGGTCGTCGAATACCGACGGCGCGCCAAGCAGTTGCAGCCGTAGCATCAGCTATGCCTCCTTCCTACGGCACAGAGTGCCGCAGAGGCAGACAGGTTGAGAAAGTCGGGAGAACGGTTAACAATTATAACATGGCTGTTCGAGTGTTTGGTAGTAAATGTTTTGTCGTAGTTCACAATCACAAATCTGCACAGTCGCTATGGGGTATAGATACCAATGATCAATTTCATGGGTGTGGGAGTTGGCGGAGCACCTGCTTGGGAGTGAGACGTCCGCGATCGGTCTGGTCAAAATGGGCATCCAAACTAACGATCGCGGCCTGCTCCCGTTCTACAACGCTGTATTGGTAGGCATCATCGAAATCGAGTCCAAACCGATCCATTGTGGCTACAACTGGAGTCATACTGGTCGGTGGAAGGCTGATGAGCACGACGCCGCCATCAATCAGTACATCCTGAACGAACATGCTAAACGCGGCGCGATGTCCCAAGCGATTCAAAATCACTCCCAAGGAGTGGAGCGTAAAATCGCTCATCAACATCTGACCGGTTGACAGACGGTCGAGCAACTGCCCGACTATCGCCGATTGGCTTGGCCCAACAAGCGTTCCAGCCAGATATTGGTGTCGAGCAGATACACTATTGCGTTCTCCACTCTGAGGCGCGATGCTGCAAGTCCACTGCTGAGAGCTGTGGGTGATCGCCCTTCAACGCCTCGGCCCAATCTTGGCGAAGCCGTCGCTGAAGTGGTCGGTCGTGCTTGGCAAGCAGAAATTCCACAAAGTCACGCACCTCAGCGCGGAGGACTGGTGGTAACTCCTGGATCAATTCTTCGAGAGGTTTCGTCGCGGTGCTCATCACGGTCTCCTTGTGGATGGGTGTTCTTATAGGCCCTTATTCCAACGATATCATTGCTGAATTTAGGCAAAAACATGCTCGACGGCGATCTGAAGTTGTGGAACTGTTTGCGCGATAATCGTCTCATCAAAGGCAACAATCAGCTTATTTCGGTATCCGCCATTTCTTGGTTGCGTATATTGTTCAATAGCCTGACTACTGACATCAATCAGCCAGGATTCGGCAATACCTACTTCGGCATAGCCTCCTAGTGCTGAGGAATCGCTGCCATGATAGCATAACTCTCGGCACGCTGGAGAAAAATGTTATTCAGGCGTGTCCAGTGGCAGATCCCAACGCGGCATTGCGGCGCTCAGAAGCGCCTGGCCAAGCGGCGGCTCCCACACGGCCGTGATCTCGGCGGCCAGCGTGTCGATCAGCGCGGCGACGTCCTCTGCCGCAGTGGAGTGCAGCCCCTCGCTGACGATCAAGGCGCGCCGCGTGCTGGCGCCGACGGTCGAGCGCCGGCCCTGGCGGAAGGTCCAGCGCCGCGCATGCACCTGGTTGGCGGCGTCGGCAAAGATCACTTCACCTGGGTCGGGATGTTCGATTTCGCCGTTAAAGGCTATATACCTCTCAGCGCCGGTGGCGTGGCGCACTTCCAGGAACTGGTCGACGCCGGCGAGGTCGAACACTGCCACCGGCAAGGCGAAGGACAGCGACACTGCGTTGCATAAGTCGACCAATGGATGCAGCCGCGGCAGCGTGTTCTCGCGGCGAAAGCGGCGCAGCAGCGCTTCGGCGGCCGAGCGATACTGGGTTGGCTTCATGCCCATCTGGGCGTAAGCCCGGCGCCACGCCTGGATTTCGGGCAGGTCGGACTCGGGGCCGGCGGCCAGCCGTACTGCGGCGCGCTGGTAGAATCGATCGAGCCGCGCCGCGACATCGGCCGACGGCTCGATTCTGTCGATCAGCAGCAGCCCAGGGATCAGCTGCGGGAATTCCAGCCAAATCGCAGGTGTATGGCAGAAGTACATGGCTTGTAATTGTAAATTGTAAATTGCAAATTGTAGATTGCAGATAACATCTCAATTTACAATTTGCAATTATATAGCGTCCACCGCGTTGTCGGCGATCGTCTGTTGATACCAGAGCGCGCTGTCTTTCAGCAGCCGCTGTTGGGTTTCATAATCGACCCACGTAATCCCAAAGCGCTGGCTATAACCGTGAGCCCACTCAAAGTTATCCATGAGCGACCAGATGAAATATCCCGCCAATGGCACGCCGTTGGCGATCGCCCGGTGTGAGGCGGCTAGATGCGCGTGAACATAGCGCAGCCGGCGAATGTCGTGGATGCGGCCATGCTCGTCGGGGCCGTCGGAGTAGCTCGCACCGTTCTCGGTGATATACAGCTTCGGCACCCGATAATCGGTGGTGATGCGCATCAGCAAATCGTAGAGACCGTTCGGATAAACCTCCCAGTTCATCTCGGTCCACTCCTCACGTGGCGCGCGGATGACTGTGCGCGGGGCGTTTTGATCCTCGGGTATGGCGCTGCTGCGCGCCACTTCGCGTGTGTAGTAGTTGACGCCGAGGAAATCGGTCGGCACGGCAATCGCCTCGAGGTCACCGTCGTGCAGCCACGCTGGGCCTGTTGGCGGCAAAAAGCCGGCCTTGGTGTAGTCGGCCAGCATATCGGCTGGATACTGGCGACCATACAGCGGGTCGAGGAACCAGCGGTTCATATAGCCGTCGTGCTGGCGATAGGCGTCGAGGTCGTATGAGCTCGGCGAGGCCGGGTAGCCCGGCGATGGATTGAGCACGATGCCCACTTCGGCGCCGGGACTGTTGCGCCGCAGCACCGGCACGGCCCAGCCGTGCGAGAGCAGCAGATGATGGCTGGCGGCAATCGCTGCCGGCCAGTCCTTCCAGCCAGGCGCATGCTCGCCAATCTGGTAGCTCAAGAACGATGCGCACCATGGCTCATTGTGGGTCATCCAGTACTTCACGCGGTCGCCCAGATGCCGGCTGACGATATCGATATATTCAACAAACGCCTCGGCGGTCGCGCGTACCGGCCAGCCGCCTTGATCGTGCAGCGTCTGGGGCAGATCCCAGTGGTACAGCGTCGCCACCGGCTGGATGTCGTTTTTCAACAACTCGTCGACCAGGCGGCTGTAGAAGTCCAGGCCTTTCTGGTTGATCGCACCCCGCCCAGTCGGTAGGATCCGCGGCCAGGCGATCGAGAAGCGATATGCATGCACGCCCAACTGCTTCAGCAGAGCCACATCGTCGCGCCAGCGGTGATAGTGATCGCAAGCGACATCGCCATTGCTGCCGTCGGAGATATTGCCGGGAGTATGTGCGAAGCGATCCCAGATCGACTCGCCGCGGCCATCTTCTTGCCAGGCGCCCTCGATCTGATACGACGAAGTGGCGGCACCCCAGAGAAAGGTTTCGGGAAACGTAAGCTTGGACATATCGACCTCACTATTCAACAGAATAGACCATATAGTACCACTATTCATCTACTTCTTTCCACGTGGCCGACCTCGGCGCGGCCCAGGCGTTCTATCAGGGCGTTCTTGGTTGCGACCTGACACAGCGCCGTAGGCCCGCCGCGCTGAAAAAGCCACTTGACAAGATACGCAATTCCAACTATACTAGAACCACATTTGAGAGCGCTCCCAAATAGATAAATGGTAGTACTCGAAATACTTCTCACCTTTCCTACGCATATTCATACAGCGTTTGTCATCGATCACTCGTCAGATCTCGCCTTGCTGAGGCGTCGGAACGATCATATATTGACGACGTAAGTGTTGCACCGACACACTACGCCGCATCAGTATGTGCTGCTACCATCGAAAGCCGCACAATGATGTTAGAGAGCGCTCCCAATGACAAATCAGCTCACGATTGAAGAAATCGCGCGAATCGCTGGAGTATCACGTTCGACAGTCTCGCGGGTGTTGAACAACCACCCGAGCGTACGGCCGACGGTCCGCGACAATGTGCTCAGCGTGATCCGCGAACAAAATTACACCCCCCACGCTGCAGCTCGCAGCCTGGCGCGCAGACACAGCAACATGCTCGGGCTGCTGATCCCACGCAGCGCAGCCATATCGCTGTCCGACCCGTTTATCTCGTCGATGATCCAGCAGATCTCGGAGGCAGGCAGCGGCATGGGCTACTTCGTCATGCCGGCGATGATGACGGTCGACATGGAGCAGGGCTTCTACACCCACATCCTGCGCGGGCGAATCTTCGACGGCATCGTGATGTTCTCGAGCGATGTCGACGACCCAATCCTGCCGCTACTGATCAAAGATCGCACGCCGCTGGTATTGATCGGCAGCCACCCTTACTTCCAGAATATCGTCTCGGTCGACATCGGAAACCGCGAGTGCGGCCGCATGGCGGTCAACCATCTGCTGGGCCTCGGACACCGGCGCATCGCGACGATCAACGGCCAGCTGCAGATGGATGCGGCGCTCAAGCGGCGCGACGGCTATAAGCAGGCGTTGTTGGAGGCCGGTATAGCGATCGATCCCCAGCTGATGCTCGACGGCTATTACACCGAAGCCGGCGGCTATGCGGCCATGCAGCGCCTGCTCGACCTGCCGCAACGGCCGACGGCTGTGTTCGCCGCGAGCGACACGATGGCGGTCGGCGCGCTGCGCGCGATCGTGGATCGCGGGTTCGTGGTGCCGGAAGATATCGCGATCGTCGGCTTCGACGATACCCAGGTGGCGCGGTATGCCAACCCGCCGCTGACCACAATCCATCAGCCGATTGACGAGATGGGTGCCACGGCGCTGAAGCTGCTGATCGACCAGATCAAAGGCCAGACGCCAGTAGCCTCCGTCCGACTGCCGGCGCATCTGGTCGTGCGCAGCTCGTGTGGCGCCTCGTCCTCACGATCTGGAGCGAAAGGAGGCTAAACAGACGAATAAGACCTTGGAGCACTTAGTGCCAATGCTCGAACGATGATGCAATCGCCGAGGGCAACATGTACAAAGGAGTTGATCCATGTTGAAGCGAACCTTGTCGTTATTCACTCTCACGCTCCTGCTGGCTACCCTGCTGGGCGCATGCGGGGGAGCGCCGGCCTCTACTGCTCCGACGGCCGCCCCGGCTGCACAGGCTCCCGCTGCGACCGCAGCGCTCGCGCCCGCTCCCGCTGGGACCGAGGCGCCCGCGGCGACTGCAGCGTCCGCGGCAACCGAGGCGCCCGCAGCGTCCGAGGCAACTGCGGCCGTGCCCCCCACCCCCACAGTTCAGCCCACCGTTTTGATTGAACCCTCGCCGATCGCCGGCCGCACGCGTCTCGTCTGGTACGTCGGCCTCGGCGCAGGAGGCGATCCCCAGGTGATTCCGAAGGAAAAGGACTGGGTTGACAAGTTCAATGCCTCGCAGGACAAGATTCAGCTCGTTCTGCAGGTCGTTCACAATCCCGAATCGTACGATACCCTCAAGGCACAGATCGCTGCCGGCAGCGGCCCCGACATCGTCGGTCCGGTCGGCAAGGCAGGCCGCGCGAGCTTCAAGGGCGCCTGGCTCGACATCGCGCCGCTGGTCAAGGAGGCCGGCTTCGACCTCACCAAGTACGACCCGGCACTGCTCGACTTTACCAAGGACGAGGGCGTTCAGGTCGGTATCCCGTTCGCGCTCTTCCCCTCGTTCCTGTTTATCAACAAGGCGCTGTTCGACGAAGCCAAATTGCCCTACCCGCCGCAAAAAGTCGGCGACAAATACATGGACAAAGACTGGAACCTCGACACCTTCGCCGAGACCTGCAAGAAGCTAACTGTGGACAAGAACGGCAACGACGCCACGTCAGCCGACTTTGACCCCAAGAACATCACCCAGTTCGGCTGCGCCTTCCAGTACACCGATGCGCGCGGTCTCGGTACTCTGTTCGGCGGCGGCCTGCCGGTCGACGACAAGGGCAACGCGAAGATTCCGGACCATTGGAAGGCAGCCTGGAAGTGGTATTATGATGCCGTCTGGAAGGGTCACTTCCTGCCTACCGACGATTACACCAATAGCGACCTCCTGGCGAAGGGCAATCCGTTCTCGTCCGGCAACGTCGCGATGGACCAGGTGCATACGTGGTACACTTGCTGCTTCGACATGCAAAAAACGAACTGGGATATCGCCGTGATGCCGACGATCAACGGCAAAATCACCGCCAAGCTGCACGGCGATACTTTTGCCATCCTGAAGGACAGCAAGCACGCCAAGGAAGCCTTCGACGTGATGAGCAAGATGGTGGTGGACAAGGACCTGTACCAGATCTATGGTGGTATGCCCGCCATCGTCGCCGACCGGCCCGACTTCTTCAAGGGTCTCGACGAGCGCACCGCGCCGAACAAGATCGACTGGGCGGTCGCCCAAGAAATGCTCAAGTATCCCGACCTGCCGAACCACGAGTCGTGGCTGCCGAACCTGGTCAAAGCCAATGATGCGTTCACCAAGTTCCGCAAGTTGTTGGACAGCCAACCGGACCTGAATGTGGATGCAGAGATCGACAAGTTCCAGGCCGAGCTCGACCAGATATTCAAGCAGCCGGCACAATAAGCTCGATCTGACCGAACATCAACCGAGCGCCGCGTTTCGCGACGCGGCGCTCTAAAGCTCAGGCCGATTCGAATAGCAGCACTGAACATCAGACAGTAGACAACAAAACCCATCAGTTGTATGATTCTCCTACAGCTTCACATGTGTCGAGCCTGTAAGAGAATTTGATCGACCCTGGCTCGGCGGGTCGGACAAAGGTAGACGCGAGACACACTTTGATCTCGTGCCAGCTGGAAGGAGGCGCATCATGGCTGAGGCAAATACCGCGCACATCCGCACCGGACTCTGGCGCCGCCGCTCCAGGTTCGAATGGCGTGAGATTCTCTGGGGCTTGATCTTCCTGAGCCCGTGGTTCATCGGTCTCGCGGGTTTTACGCTTCTCCCGATCGTTTCTACGCTGTACTTCTCGTTCACCGACTATAATATGGTCAGGCCGAACGAAACCCACTTGGTCGGGCTTGCCAACTATGCACGGCTCTTTAGCGACCCTCAAGTGGGGCAGTCCATGCTCGTAACGATCAGGTTCGCCTTTATCGCCGTGCCACTCGGCTTGATTGTGCCGCTCCTATTCGCGGTGCTGGTCAATTCCAAGCACTTGATCGCCGCGAATGTGTATCGAACACTGTTCTTCATGCCGACCATCATCCCGGTCGTCGCCGCGGTGATGGTCTTTCAAGGCGTGCTCAACGCCCAATCGGGCTGGATCAACCTGGCCCTCGGCTCTATCGGTATCGAAGGCCCCCGCTGGCTCAACGACCCGGCCTGGGTTTTGCCAGCGCTGAACCTCCTCGGTCTATGGGGCGTCGGCAACAGCATGCTGATTTTGCTGGCCGCGCTTCAGGGCGTGCCAACCGAACTCTATGAGGCGGCCATTGTGGACGGCGCGAACGCAGTGCAGCGCTTTTTCCGTATCACCATCCCAATGATCTCACCGGTCATTTTTTACAATGTTACGCTCGGCGTGATCTTCGCCTTTCAGTATTTTGTGGTGGCGCTCCTGATCGGCGGCCGCAACGGCGACCCGAACGGTGCGACGCTGTTTTTCAATCTGCACTTGTATCGCACCGGCTTTGTGTTCAATGAAATGGGCTACGCCTCGACCCTGGCGTGGGTCTTGTTCCTGATTGTCATGACACTGACGGTGCTCTTGTTCACGATCGGGCAGCGCTTCGTGTATTACGCAAGCCCTGATAGCTAGTTTGCCCCCGCGGCGAGAGGAGGAACGAACCATGGCAAGATCCGGTCGAGACGAAGGCAGCGGCGTGATTGCCGCCCGAGCGCAAACCCAGGCATACCGTTCCTCGTCGGTGCTTAACCGCCAGCTTCGTGGTCTGGTGGCGACGGCGTCGGTCACGCTCTTTGCGTCGCTTGTTCTGATTGTGTTTCTGATGCCGCTCGGCTATATGACCGTGGGCGCGTTCAAGGACGATGCGCAGCTGGCCGCGCAGAATGCGCCGCAGTGGCCCGCCAGTCTCAAGATGTATAATTATGAGGGCAAAGACTATCCACTGTATTACGTCCCCACCGACCAGGGGCTGAAACAGTGGGCCCTTATCAAGCCGCACCGCGAGGACAGCGATTTTGTAGACCCCGCGCAGCCTGAGCAAGGGCTGATCAATTGGAAAGGGCGCTATCGCGTCCTCAATCCGGTCTATTATTTCGATCCCAAGTTTAGTAACTTCAGCGAGGCATGGGAACAGGTCCAATTCGGGCTGTTGTTTCGCAACACCTTCGCCCTCGCGGTGATCAGCACGCTCGGCACGCTGCTCTCGTGCATCGCCGTAGCGTACGGATTTTCGCGCTTTCGCATCCCTGGCAAAAACATTTTGTTCGTTCTTTTGATCTCGACGATCGTCTTGCCAATCCAGGTCACCATCCTCCCGCTGTTTATCTTTTTCACCAAGCTAGGCTGGACGGGCACCTGGCTGCCGCTGCTCGTGCCCGCGTTCTTTGCAAACGCGTACGACGTTTTCTTGCTGCGCCAGTATTTTCTCACCATCCCGCGCGAACTGGACGAAGCGGCGATGATCGATGGCGCAAGCCCGCTGCGCACGCTGATCTCAGTAATTGTGCCGCAAGCGCGGCCCGCCATCATTGCCGTGACGCTCTTTCACTTTTTCTTTGTCTGGAACGATTATTTTTCACCGTTGGTCTATCTCGTCGGCCATGAAGATCTGTATCCGATCTCGGTCGGCTTGGGCAAGCTCGTCGGCACGTTCGGGCGCGAGCCGGGGCTAGCCATGGCATCCGCGGTTATGACGCTTGTGCTGCCCGTCCTGATCTTTTTCTTCGCTCAGCGCCAATTCATGCAGGGCGTCGTGATTACGGGCGTCGAAAAGTAGCTTCAAATATCTCTGTCCGCTCTGCGGCTACGCTGCCGGTGCGGGTCTTGCTGTTGGCGAGACCAAGCGTTGCTAGGCCGGCTGCCCGCTGATTCGCCTGCGGCTGCATTGCGCTCATCCTCGCTAGTATTCTGACCTGTGGGGCCGGTCTATGGGCGACCCAACCGACCATAGTCGCGCCGTTCGTGCTGCTGGGCGCAACTGACATCGTCGTTTCGTCGCGCAGTCTCACTGCACTGCGACTGGCATACCACCATGAGTAAACCAATCACCATCCACGATATTGCTCGCGAAGCGGGCGTTTCTCCCAGCACAGTCTCACGTGTGCTAAATGGCAATGTGCCAGTTGCCGAAAACAAGCGCGCTGCGGTGCTTGCCGTCATTCGCAAGCGCAATTACCAGCCCAGTGCGGTCGCGCAGGGGCTGGCGCGCGGGCGCGCAGGCGTCGTTGGCGTCTTGACGCAGTCGATGTCTAGCCCTTTCTATGGCGAAATATTTAGTGGTATTGAGCAAGGTTGCTACGAAACCCCCTATCATCCGATGTTCGCGAACGGCAATTGGCGTCTCGACGAAGAGCTTGCCGCGCTGAATTTGCTGTCGCAGCGGCGCGTGGAGGGACTGATCGTGTTATGGGGCACCTTGCCGAACGCGCATCTGCAACGCGTCGCGGCCGAGATCCCATTGATAATGATCGGGCGGTCGATCCCGGGAATCGAACACCAGTGTTTACGCATCAACGATGTGCAAGGTGGCTATGATGCGACCCGCTATCTGATCGATCTTGGGCATCGCCGCATTGCGCATATCACTGGCGCGCTCGCTCAGGAAGACGCGCAGGATCGTTACAAGGGCTATATGAATGCCCTGAACGACGCGGGTCTGCCAATCGACTCTCAACTGATCGTCGAGGGCGATTTCACCGAGCAATCCGGCTTGATGGCGGCGCAGGCGCTGTTGAGCCGCTCGCCGCGATTTACTGCAATCTTTGTTGCGAACGACCAGATGGCCTATGGCGCTCGTCTAGCACTCTACCGTCATGGCATTCGCGTACCCGACGATATCTCACTCGTGGGCTTCGATGATCAGCTTGGCAGCGCCTATACAACTCCGCCACTCACCACCGTGCGTCAGCCGGTCGCCGATATGGGGCGCGCCGCTGCGCAGGCACTCCTGCAATTGCTAGCCGGTCAGCCGATTGCACTTCCGATATTTGAGGCCAAGCTTGTGCTTCGCGAGTCGGCAGTGATACTGCGTACATAAGCAACTGTATACAAGGCTGAAACATTGAAACCGATTTCACGATCTATTTGCAGTGCGCAGTTCGGTTGTCATCCTCTTTTCATCTTCATTGGCTGCTGATACCCACAGCACATGCTATACTTACAGTTCCCTACGGGGGATGCTGGTACTGGCATCAATCTTCCACCTTAATCTCGCCCGAAACTGTCCGCTGGCAACATCCTCAATTGACATTTCGGCGCCTTGATAGGAGCGCTATGAGTACGCTCGACACGGTGTTGGTCGTTGTTATTGTGCTTTGCGGCATGCTGGGTATCTATTGGGGCTTTATTCGCCAGGTGCTGTCGGTCGCTGGGTTGATTGCTGGGTTGGTGCTCGCAAGCCGCTATGGTGAGCGTGTCGGCGACTGGTTGTCGTCATTTATTACCAACGATACCGTTGTACAGGCATTGGGCTTTCTGTTCGTGCTGATCGCCGTCAGTGCGACCGTCAGCCTATTGGCGACATTGCTGCGGCGCTTCGTCGGGTTGTTGTTTCTCGGCTGGTTGGATCATCTGATCGGCGGAGTGCTTGGGCTCGTCCAAGGAATGCTGCTGTGTACGATCATCCTGCTTGTCGCCGCTGTCTTTCCGAATCAGGTCTTTGCAAATGCGCTGGCCGATTCGCGGGTCGCTCCGCAGCTCGTGCGCGTGATCGGCTCGGTTGTCCTGACGTTCTTGCCCGCGTCGTTTCATCTGGCCGTTCAGCGGCTGCTCGGCGGCTTGTAGATCGCACTGGTTTGCGCTGCCGTTATGCCGGTGCTATACTATCCGCATATGCTTGATCTTGCCCGTTGTGCTGCCTGATACGGAGTATTGCTTGAGCTGCGCTCGGCCTCAATGAGGAGTGTATATGCCAGAGTCGCTTGATACATTTCTTGATCAGCAGATCGGCGAGCTGAAGCAGCAAGGACTGTTTCGAACGTTTCGCGTTCTCGAAGGGCCGCAAGGGGCACGGGCGCGGATCGACGGCAAAGATGTGATTAATTTGTCGTCGAACAACTACCTCGGGTTGGCGACGCACCCCAAGTTGCGCGCCGCCGCGACGGCCGCGATCGATCAATTGGGTGTTGGTTCAGGGGCTGTTCGCACAATTATTGGCACCATGGCCATTCACGAAGAACTGGAGCGCAAGCTGGCGGCATTCAAGCGCACCGAGGCCACGCTGGTGCTCCAGAGCGGCTTCACCGCTAACGCGGCGGTACTTGGTCCGATTCTCGTCGCGGGCGATCTGGTGATTAGCGACGAGCTGAACCATGCCTCGATCATCGACGGTATTCGGCTGACCAAAGCGGCCCGGCGAGTCTATGGGCATAACGATACCACTGCGCTAGAGCAGGTGCTCAAAGAGACGCGCGGGCAATACGCCAAGACCTTGATCGTTACCGATGGCGTTTTCAGCATGGATGGCGATATTGCCCCGCTCGATCGGATCGCCGACCTGGCCGAGCACTATGGCGCCATCACAATGGTCGACGACGCACACGCATCGGGCGTGCTGGGCGAGCGCGGCAGCGGCACCGTCAGCCACTATCGCCTGTACGGTCGTTGGGATATTCAGGTCGGGACGCTCTCGAAAGCGATTGGCGCGGTCGGCGGCTATGTCGCCTGCTCGCAAAAGCTCCGCCAACTGATGGAGCATCGCGCCCGGCCGCTGCTGTTCAGCACCTCACACCCACCTTCTGTCACCGCTACATGCATCGCCGCGCTCGACCTGTTGGCCAGCCCCGAGGGGCAGGCGCTGATCGACCGGCTATGGGCGAACACGCGCATGTTCAAAGCGGGCCTTGAAGCGCTGGGCTTCAACACGGGCATCTCTGCAACGCCAATCACGCCGGTGATTGTCGGGGCGGGCGCGCGCGCAATGCAGTTTTCCGATCAATTATTCGCGGCTGGCGTATTCGCCCAAGGCATTGCCTTCCCGACGGTCGCGCGCGATAAAGGCCGCGTCCGCACGATCGTCACCGCCGCGCACACCCAAGCCGATCTTGAGGAAGCGCTTAATATTTTTGAGCACGTGGGCCGCACGATGAGCTTGATCTGAGAACAAAAGCCAGATCTTGTTCTTTGCTCTGAGTTTTTGTTCTAGCCGTGGCCTGCGATTTGCAACATGGAGTTTACATAGAACGTCAATTCTGGTAGAATCTAAATACTCGAAAACATGACTCTAATAGGAGAGAGACCATCGAATCTTCGACACTTGCGCGGCGGGCAGTGGAAATTGCTGAGGACAAGCAGGCCAGCGATATCGTGATGCTGGATCTGCAGCAGCTCAACTACGTCGCGGATTATTTTGTGATCTGCTCGGGCGAGAGCGATCGGCAGCTCAAGGCTATTCTCGATGCGATTGACGAGACACTCGACCGCGAGTTCAATCGCGAAGCGCGCATTGAGGGTGCACCCGATACTGGTTGGGTCTTGCTCGACTACGGCGATGTCGTTATCCATATTTTTTCAGTCGCCTTGCGCGACTATTATCGTATCGAGCGTCTCTGGAGCAAGGCGACCCCGGTGGTGGTCGTCCAATGAAGGGCCTTTTATGAACAGCAATCGCAACACACGCTATGCTCTGTTCGCTCTCGGTGCGGCGCTTGGCAGTGCCCTCGGCTTGATTCTTGGCTCGTTGCTGACCTTCTGGATCGGCGAGGAGACCTTGCGAGCAGTTCAGCGCGGCTTGCGCCGGCTGACCGGCGGCGATGATCGGCCGAACTTTGAAATGTTGCTGCAGTAGGCGATTTTGAGCGCTTTTCGGCGCGGATGAGCGCGTCTTAGCGACTCGGCGGATGGTGATTGTCTGCCGTGTATGGCTGCGTTTGGGCTCTCGCGCTGCAATGGCGGAATGTAGATATTCAACTTATGACAGGCTCCTCGCCCGCCTCAAGCTTGGCTTTTCGCTCGACCTCGTCACCGACCCACTCACTCGCCCCGTCGGCCCAGATCTCTTTCTTCCAGATTGGCGCCATCTGTTTGATTCGATCCATGATCTGCTCGGCCGCTTCGAACGCCTCGTGGCGGTGCGGCGCGGCAACCACAATCAGCACAGCAGTGTCGCCAATCGCAAGCCGGCCAATTCGGTGATGGATGGCGATTGCGCCGGTGCCCCATTGTGTGCGGGCCTCGGCGGCAAGCTGCTGCAGTACGTTCGTCGCCATCGGCTCAAAGGCCTCGTACTCCAGGTAGGCCGTCGCGCGGCCGCCAAAGTTATTGCGTACCACGCCGGCGAATGTCACGACTGCCCCCATATCAGGCGATTGCACCAGCGCAACCAGCGGCGCCGGGTCGAGCGGCTCTTCGGTAATCTGAAAATATGCTGTCATACTATTGAGAATGGAGAATTGAAAATGGAGAATGGAGAATAAGCTCGTTGCGCAATTCTCCATTCTCCATTTTCAATTCTCCATCTATTCCTCCACTCACCGGCGGAATAAACGCAATTTCGTCGCCATCGTGCAGTTCGCTCGCCAGCGTAGCAAACTCCTGGTTGATTGCATACAGCAGCCTGCCGCTGTAGCCGCTCAGGCGCGGGTAGCGCGCCACCAACAGCTCCCACAGCGTGCCGACGGTCGCGCCGCTCTCGAGATCGAGCCGCTCTTCGGCATGCCCGGTGATATCGCGATGCCCGGCGAAATAGCGAATCGTTATTTTCATAACCACATAGCTCCCAAAACGTAATGCGTAAAACGAAAAACGCAAAATGCCGCTCATTAATGGCTTATCGGTGCGATAAGTGAAATATATGCATTACGCATTACGATCCACGAATCGGCACACCATGCTCGGCGAGGTAGTTCTTGACGTCGGCGATGGTATATGTGCCGAAATGGAAGATCGAGGCTGCCAGCACCGCATCCGCGCGGCCATCGATCAATCCCGCGAGCATGTGTTCTGGCGCCCCCACACCGCCCGACGCGATCACCGGCACGCCAACGCTGTCGGAGACTTGGCGCAGCAACACTAGATCGTAGCCACTGCCGGTGCCGTCGGCATCCATGCTGTTGATCACAATCTCGCCCGCGCCCAGCTCGACGCCCCGCCGCGCCCACTCAATCGCGTCCATCCCAGTCGCGCGCGCGTTTGCGCCAGTGTGTGTGAACACCTCCCACCGAGGGTAGAGAATAGAGGATAGAGGATTGAGGTTAGAGTCCTCCATCCTCCATCCTCTATCCTCTATCTTCGATTCAGGGATGCGGCGGGCATCGATCGAAAGAACAATGCATTGGCTGCCAAAACGTTTGGCGCCCGCTTCGATCAGGCTGGGGTTGAGCACGGCGGCAGTATTGATCGAGACTTTATCGGCGCCGGCCCGCAGCATCCGGTACATATCTTCCACGGTGCGAATGCCGCCGCCGACCGTTAGCGGAATGAAGACCTGTGCAGCGGTGCGCTCGACGACATCGATCATAATTGAGCGCTCGTCGCTGCTGGCGGTGATATCGTAGAACACTAATTCGTCGGCGCCGGCCGAATCATAGGCCGCTGCCAGCGCCACCGGGTCGCCGGCGTCGCGGTGGTTGACGAACGACACGCCTTTGACCACGCGCCCGCCCTTCACATCCAGACAAGGAATAATTCGTCGTGTCAGCATGATTGCGTCCGTCTATCTCCTCGTATCTGCGCCGCGCTCGATTTCATCGGCTTTAAATTGCTCGAGTTGCCCGCGCAGCGTGGTCGCGAGCGCATCCATGAACTGATAATATCGCCGCTCGATATCGGTCAGATGGTCGGCCTGCTCGTGTTGTGTTTGATCAATGCGGTTCACTGCACGCGCCAGGCGCTGCTCGATCTCACGCACCCAGCCGTCCAGCCGCTCTAGCCACGAAGCCATCTGCCGCTGATGCAGATCGTCAGTCTCCTGCAGCGCAATGACCTTATCTTCTTGCAGATGGCGTACCTCTTCAAGTCGCTCTTGGTTCATGAGGAATCGCTCGGTTGAGACGCGTTCGACCCGTTTGATCTCATTGGTGATCTCCGGCATCGTGTTCTCAAGCGCAGTGAGCTGCTCGGGCAGGCTGACGGTCAACAGCTCGATATGCTGGCGAATCTCGTCGAGGCGCACGATCCGGCTGTGGTGATCGTCGAGAATTGAGCGCACATCCGCGACCAACTGCTGGGCTTCGACCGCCTGCCGGCGCAAGCTCTGCTTCTCGACCTGCAGCTCCTCATTAATCTTCCTGGTCTCGGCGCGCACGCTTTCGTCGGCGGCATACAAATTTTCCAACTGGCTGATCAGCGTTCGGTGTCGCTCTTCTCCCTCACGAATCTGCGACTGCCAGGCCAGAGTGCGCTGCTCAATCTCTTCGATCCGCGCAAACCAACTGGCAATTTGGTCGCGGTCTTGTTTGCGCGTCTCGCCAAGCTGTTGGATCTGGGTCTGCATTTCGCGCATCGGCTTGCTGGTCTCTTCGACCTTAATCAAGGCGCCGGCCACTTCTTTTCGCAGCGACGCGATATCGCGCCGGTAGCCATCCAGCGATTGCGCTACTTCATTGCGGTAACGCTCCAACAAGCCTTCGGTCTGCGCGGCGCTAGCTTCGACTTTGCGCACCTGCTCCACGGCCAAGTTGTATTTATTGGTCTGATCTTTGATCAACCGGCGTAATTCGTCGATCTGCCCTTGCAGGTAGACGATTTGTGATTGCTCGGCCGCGCGCAAGCGCTCTTCCTCATACTTGCTGGTGACACTTGGCTTGTTCGTCATACCTTCTCCGCATTGCAAATTGTAAATTGTCGATTGAATCAACCTAATCTGCAATCTGCACTTATTTACAAGACTTACGCAGTGGAGGCGACCGTTGGAGCATCACGGATTAAAAACCTCTCGTATCGAACGTTTTCGTTCGCAGAACGAAAACGTTCGATACGAAGAAGAAAAATCCGTGTTTTGCAAGTGACCGCGTAAGCCCTGTTATTTCAGGATTTCGATCGCTTCCGCGAGGCGTATATCGCCAGTATACAATGCTTTGCCGACAATCGTGGCCTCGACGCCGATCTCGGCCAGTTGCTGAAGATGTTCCAGCTTACCAACGCCGCCAGCCGCGATGATCCGGGGACCATCCGGACGAACCAACGCACTCGTTGCGGCATAGTTTGGCTCGGAAAGCGTACCGTCGCGCGAGATGTCGGTGTAGATCACGCGCCGAACGCCCAACGCGGCCATATGCTCGACCAGATCCGGCGCGGTCACGCGCGATTGCTCCGTCCACCCGGCGGTGGCCACAATGCCGTTACGCGCATCGACTCCCACGGCGATCTCGTCGCCATATCGCGCGACGAGCCGCTCGATCAGATCGGGCTGCTGCACGGCGGCAGTGCCTAATACCACGCGCGCCACCCCCAAGCCGAGCGCCGCCAGAACCGCCGGCTCGTCGCGCAGGCCGCCGCCGATCTGCACCGGCACATTGACCGACTGCACGATCTCCAGAATGTTATGCGTGTTGACCGGGTGCCCGACGCGTGCGCCATCGAGATCGACGACATGCAGCATCTGCGCACCTTGCTCAACCCAACGCCGTGCGACCGCGGTAGGATCGTCGTCGTAGATCGTTAGCCGCTCGAAATCGCCTTGGTAGAGCCGGACGCACTTGCCCTCTTTGATATCAATCGCGGGAATAATATACATAGCACTTCTCAGCTAGCAGCCCAGGAGACAAAATTCGCCAGCAACCGCAGGCCCCACCGCCCGCTTTTTTCTGGATGGAACTGGACAGCGGCAAGGTTGTCGCGCAGCAGTGCGCTTGGGAATGTGATACCGTAGTCGGTTGTGCCGGCCACCAGCCCTTCGTCGGCCAAATCACAATAGAAGGAATGTACAAAATAAAAATCGCTGGCGTCGGGGATATTGCCGAAGAGCGGGTGCTCGCCTACGTCGTTGGCGTAGCTTACCTGATTCCAGCCGATCTGCGGGACTTTTTGGCCCGCCGGCAGCCGTTGTACGCTGCCACGCACCACGCCAAGGCATGCATGCGGGCCAAATTCCGCGCTCTGCTCGCACAGCACTTGCATGCCTACGCAAATACCGAGAAATGGCGTTCCGGCGCGAATGACCTCGCCAATCGCCTCGACCAACTCCAGCCGTTGCAGGCTCTGCATTGTGTCGAGGGTCGCGCCGACGCCCGGCAGAACCACGGCCGGGGCGGCGCGCACGGTCGCCGCGTCGCTGGTGACATTCAGTGTCGCGCCGACTTTGCTGAGCGCTCGAACGACGCTACGCAGATTTCCGGCGCCATAGTCGATTACCGCTATTGGAAGATTCGTTTCTGTACTCATCGTATCCTATTATACCATCTGAGAGGAGCAAGCCATAGAGAGCATAGAGACCGCAGAGATAGAAAAACCCAAACTCAGTGTCCTCTGTGATCCCTTCGACTGCGCTCATAGCAGACTCTGTAACTCAACCGTTATGCTCGTTGCTTTAGTAAGCCTGCCAGACACGGTAGCTCCTGGTTTCCGCCAAGCATTCAACCTGCTCGAATGCCGCGCGCAGCAGTTGGTCGTAGCGAATAAACTGGTTGGCCACCACTACAAACTGGCCGCCTGGCCTCAGCGCTCGTCGCGTCTGCGCAATAAAAGCGTTCGCGACAGCATAGTCGACCGCTTTACCGACATGGAATGGCGGGTTGCTGAGCACGACATCATACCAATCTGCTCGCTCGGCCGGCACGCCATCGCTGGCAAAGGCGCGCGCGCCATCGATTCTATTCCTTACAATATTCTCCACCGCCGCAGCGACCGCTAACAGATTAACGTCGACCAGATCGACGTATGCCGCGCCGAGCTTGCTCGCCAGCAGCCCGATCGTTCCACAGCCGCAGCCGATATCCAGCACGCGCGCCCCAGTTGGCGGTGTGATTGTTTCCAATAGCAGACGCGTGCCTTCGTCCAGCCGGTCGTAGGCAAACACGCCCGGCAAGCTGCGCAACTGGAGCTTTTGCCCGCGAAGCTCAATCGTGAATTCGTGCCAGGTGCCGGGCGCGATTCCGGGGGCGGCGGCCCACTCAACTTCGGCTGACTGCTCAGCGAATTTCTGCGCACGCGCCACGCGCTGGCCACGCTTATAGCCCAGCAGCCCGGCATTGCCAAACAGCGCCGCCGCATCGGCGACGATCGAGCGGATGCCCTGATCGTTTGCGCCGGCCAGGTACAGCTCGCCGCCAACGGCCAATGCATGAAATGCTTCGACCAGCCAGCGGCGCGCCAGTTTGCGATCGTTTGGTGTCTCCAGCAGCGCCAGGTCGAATGACAACGCGCGCTCCGGCAGCACGCTGATCGCCGCCCATACCCGCGCGTTGCGAATGGCATTAGCAGCTAGCGTCCGCTGGGCCATCGCCACGGCAATCGCATTAATATCCAGCAGCACCACCTCACCGGCCGGCGCCTGCCGGGCTATCGCTACCCCCAGCGCGCCATGGCCGCAGCCCAGCAGCAGCGCGCGCGCGTCAAACGCCGGCTGAACCACTTCGCCAAGCAGCCGGCTGGCGGGACTCACGCTGTCCCAATAAGGCATCCCTGGCTTTGAATGGATGAGAATCGTTTGATCGCCCAGCTGAGCGGTGAAAGTACGTGGCTGTTCGTACGCTCGTTGCTGAGAACTCATCAGCCTTGAAAGATTGGGTGGCGATCGAGCGTGCTACTGATGAGCGTGCTGATATCTGGCTCGGCGGTGTTGGCTGGCCCCAGTGGATCAGCGCCAGGGTCACGCCCAAGCAGCACGCGCAGCGCGGCCGCCACACAGCCCGACAGTGCTGGTAAGCTATAGCCGCCCTCGAGGATCAGCGCGATTTTGCCGCCGCACAACTCGCCGGCTAACATCAGCAGCCGCTGCGTCAGCGCCGCATATCCGCTGATCGACAGCGACAGCGGGCCAAGTGGGTCATCCCAGTGCCCATCGTAGCCGGCCGAGATAAGCATAAGCTGCGGGTCGAAACGCCGCAGCGCTGGCAATACCACTCGATCGTACAGCTGAATGAAGTTTGAGTCGCCGGTGCGATATGGCAGCGGCAGGTTCAGCGTTGTCCCATAGCCGCCTTCCAGACCGACCTCCCCCTGATCGCCGGTGCCTGGGTAGAGCGGTGAGGCATGCGACGAGCAGAAAAGCACTTGCCCATCGTCGTAGAAGATGTCCTGCGTGCCATTACCATGATGCACGTCGTAATCGACAATCGCAACCCGTTCGATACTAAATGTCATCATTGCATGGCGTGCGGCGATCGCGATATTGTTGAACAGACAGAAGCCCATCGGCTGGCTCGGCGTGGCGTGGTGTCCCGGCGGGCGGATCAGCGCGAATGCATTGTCGGCGCGCCCATCAAGCACAGCTTCGACAGCGGCGATCGCCGCGCCGGCGGCCATGCGAGCGGCCTCATACGTGGCGCGCGTGGTGTAGGTGTCCATGCCGAGCCATACATCGTCTTGTGTGGCTGTCCAGCGGATCATTTCCAGCAATCTCGGCTCGTGCACCGCCAGGATTTGTGCGTCGCTGGCCGGCCGCGCCACAATCTCCAGCAGCGCGGATCGCAGCCCGCTCGCATCGAGCGCTGCGGTGATCGCTTGCAGGCGCGTGGCGCGCTCGACATGGCTCGTCTCGTCGTGCGGCTCGTGCAAAGGGTTGAAGGTGATCGCTGTCGGCATAGCATGCGCCTAGATCATACACAAATCAATGAATCCATTATAGCATACCAACGCCGTAGATAATCTCAAAGTGCCAGTACGTACGCAGTGGACTTCACCATTGGACCACCACAGATTAACAATATCTCCTATCGAACTTTTTCGTTCGCAGAACGAAAAAAGTTCGATAGGAGAAGAAAAATCCGTGTTTGGCGACTAACCGCGGAAGCATTGAGCCTGTACTAAGGCAGCCGCGCAGCGCCATCCTCCAATACCAGCAGCCCATCACGTGCCAGGCCATCCACGAGCGCCTGCAGCCATGGCAGGTCGTTTGCGCTGAAATCGGCTTTAATCTGGCCACCAAGCTCAGTCAGCGCCAACGCCTGGCCAGGCGGCAGGCCGCGCAGCGCTTCGATCGTGCGGCCGCGGTAGAAGCGATTCGATCCAGTATATGGTGCTTCGCGGCGCTCGGCCACGCGTCGCTGCCACTTGGGGGTTAGCGGCTGGTCGGCGCTGAAAAGCTGCTCGTCGGCGGTGCGGCGAGCCGCGTAGGACCGACAGAAGCTATGCACTGGGCAGCGCCAGCAGGCTGGTGCGGCGGCGGTACAGATCAGCGCACCCAGCTCCATGATCGCCTGATTCCAGGCCCAGCCTTGCCCGGTTGGTACAGCGGCCTGCGCCTGCGCCAGCAGTTGGGCTTCGGCCGCCATGCCGTTCTCCTCGGGGCCAACGAACAGCCGCTGAATCACGCGCCGAATGTTCGTGTCCATGAAACCGACATCCTGCTCGAACGCGAAACAGGCGATCGCGCCGGCTGTATATGGGCCGATCCCCGGCAGCTTCAGCAACGTCGCCAGATCGCGTGGGAATTGCCCGCCGTGGTCTTCAAGTACTGCCCGCGCCGTGCGCTGCATATTCACCGCGCGCCGGTTGTAGCCCAGCCCAGCCCATGCTCGAATGACTTCGGCGGTCGGAGCCGAGGCAAGCCTTTCAAGTGTTGGGAAGCGTTCCAAAAAAGCGCTAAACTTAGGCAGAACCCGATCGACCTGCGTCTGCTGAAGCATCATTTCCGAAACCATGATCCGATAAGGATCGCGAGTACGGCGCCAAGGTAGATCGCGGCCGGATGCCGTGAACCAGTCTAATAGCGCAGCGCGAATCGCAGCCAATTCATTCATAAGATCGCTCGCAGAGCCTTGATTCATGTACATCATACAGTTCATTATAACAATAGCTCGTAAGAGATGCGACTTCGATCACAGATAGTCACATTTTAGTAATACGCACGACATATTTCTTGCGTATACTAGACAATGGTTGTGTATAAACGTATACCATCCATTCGATCCTTCGTCGATGGCAGCGCGGTAATGCATAAGCAGCTGAGCATCCCCTCAGATTCTCTCGAGTCGTCGATCGTGCAGCCGATTACAAGGCTGGGCGCCCGCAACATGCCCTATCTGTGGTTGGCATCGTTATCGCTCGGGCCGCTGCTGCTGCTGGCCCTACGTCTGTTCCCCGCGCTCGATCAGTCTCTGCTACATAATGCTCTCGCCCATGTCATTATTGTACTTTCCGCCTCGATCATGGGCGTCATCTTAGCGCTGTTCGTGTTGCATGTTGCGCAGCGAGCGCACGATGCGCGGGTGTTCTTTGTGGGTATGGGGTTCTTATCGGTTGCCAGCATCTTTGTGACTCATGCTCTTGCGACGCCGAATGTGTTGATGAGCGGGCGCGGCTTCGCTACTTCTTTTTCGGCGCCGCTGAGCTTGATATTGGGCGGCCTATTCTTTGCACTCAGTGGGCTATCGCTCTCGGCCCCAATCAATCGTATCATCATGCGGCACGCACGGCTCTGGGTGATCGCCTATATCGTATCCTGGCTGGCCTACAATTGGATTGTTCTGATTGTCATCCCGGCAGGTACGACCACGATATCGAATAATGCAACAGTTGTTGCATCAGCGAATCCGACCAACATACAAACTGGTGCTAATGCGGCTGAGCATCAGAGCCATAGCGATAGCAAAGGTAATGATTATGAACTGGAATTGCCGCCGGATGTAGCACTACCCAAGCAGTTGCCAGCGCCTCTCACCGCGCTCGATACACTGCTCGCTGGAGTCACTAGCCTGCAAATATGGATACTCATCATCGGGTTAGGTTGCTACGGTTTTGCATCCTATCGCCACTATCTCTTTTATCGCCGCTCACCATCACAGGTTGGTTTTGCCTTAACCGCTGGTATCGTATTGTTTGGTGAAGCGCTGCTTACACAATATTTCGCACAAGTCTATGCTCTCTCGTTCTGGCTCTATCATGCCCAGGAGTTTGCTGGCTTTGGCGCGATCAGCTATGCCATGCTGATTGCCTATCGCCAAGGTGTCTTCGACGAGAGCCTACTAGAAAGTGTGTTTCTGGCCAGCACGCGCGCGCGGGTGCAGGCCGGATATGCCAAAGCCATGGACGCGCTGATCGCCATGCTCTCACAAGCGGATCAACCGATACCAGGCACGCGCGAGGCGCTGCGCGCCCGCTTCGAGCTAACCGAGAGCCAAATGCAGGTGATCGAGGGTGCGGCACAAGCGGTTGCCCGCGAACGCCGGCAACGACAAGAGCTCGAGCAGTTGAATCAAGCGCTGCGAGAATTAGAAGAGTACAAACGCCAGGTCACGCAAATGGTGGTGCATGATCTGAAGAATCCACTAACGGCATTGACGGCGTATCTCGACATACTGAGAGTGAGTCATTTAGAGCAGGATCAGCACGATCTTGTGAAAGGTGCGCTGCGCAGTAGCAAGAATCTCTCTGGCCTGATCGGCGATCTGCTAGACGTTGGGCAGATTGAAGAAGGACGGTTGGATCTCGAATATAGCAGCTTCGCGATCGGTGACTTGCTCCAAAATGCTGCTGACGAGTTAGAGGGCTGGTTACTGCAGGAAAACAAAAAGATTGAAGTCGAAACACCACTGGAGCCATTGATGGTGCGCGCCGATCAACATCTCATTCGGCGAGTGGTGCTGAATTTGCTGTCCAATGCGATCAAACACACGCCGCCGCAAACACAGATCTGGCTATGTGCGATCAATTCGACTGTACAGGCTTTACCAGGAAATGCCGAGCACTCGTTTAGCCGCCAAGTCATTATCGAGGTCGAGGATAATGGTTCGGGCATTCCTGATGATCAATTGGAACATATCTTTGAGCGTTTCGGCCGCTATCAGGGCAGCGCGCCCAATCGGCGGCAAACCAGCACTGGCCTTGGCTTGACATTCTGTCGGCTGGTGGTGGAAGCGCACGGTGGCTCCCTGAGTGTGTCAAGCGTGGTTGGCAGCGGCACAACGTTCCGCATCATGCTGCCATATTGAACTGAGACATGCCTAAGTTCTGGTGTATGGCGCTCAGCTCGCAGACAGGAAGGCCGGCAGCAATGCTGCCGGCCTTCCTGTCTGCGAACTAATGCCTAAATGGCTTATTCTTCGCTTTGTTGGAGGATGATGTACAGAAGCTCAAGCAATACTTGCTTGACACTCTCGCGGTCGGAGGCGATGCATGGCAGCACTTTGACCTGCGGCGGCAGGCGTAGCGCCAGCCGCAGCTCGTCGGGCGCCCAGGCGTTGGGCTTATCCTGCTTGTTCGCCGCGACGACATAGGGTGTATCGCGATAAGAGACGAAAAAATCGATGATTCGGTTGGTTTCGCGGAAGGTCTCGGGGCGCGTACTATCGACCAGAATTACCAAGCCGAGCATCCCCTCCGACAGAATCTCCCACATAAAATCAAAGCGCTTCTGCCCAGGCGTACCGAACAGATGCAGCACCAGATCATCGGCGATCGCGATGCGGCCAAAGTCCATCGCAACCGTCGTCTCCTTCTTGATCAGCTTGGTGTCGTCGGTGGCTCGTCGTTCGGTGGAAACCACCTCGATTTCGCTGATCGCCTTGATGAACTCGGTTTTACCCGCGTTCACCGCGCCACTGATAACCATTTTTACCGTCTGCACACCGGCCCTCCGCTGCGGTGTAGTGCCTTATATGACCGTTGCCGGCCTGAAGGACATACGGGCGTTCAATACAAAGCGCCTGGGTGCTCAAACGACCACCCGGAGTATTACATGCCGCGAATACGATTAATAATTCGCGAGACCAGACCTTTTTTGACTTTTGGCGGCTCGGCAATTGGCCGCCCGTTTGCCAAGACAGGGATCGGCTTCGGCTTCTTTAGTACATCAACCAGACCGGCGGTCAGGAAACCATAGACAATTCGGCAGACATCAAAATCGCTCAGGCCGGTTTTCTTCGCTATCTCAGCCAGGGTATCTTTGCCATTGATGCGCGCGAAAACGCGCCACTCCTCGGCCGCCAACTGTACGCCCTTGGCCTTCTCGCCAGGCTGTTCGACAAACCGTACAACCATATCGGTGCTGGGGATTCGCTCTTTGATTTGGCCCCACTCGTCGATCCGCCGCACACCCTCCATGATCAAGTGTTCGACCGGCAGCGGGATTGGCATGATCGGCGCGGTTGGTTCGGGCCGCTGATTTTGCTCAAAGCGAAACTCGCCATCGGGCCAGCCAAATAATCCGTAGACTGATTCCTCGATATGCTGCTGCAGAATCTTCTGCAGCTCCTCGCTCGAGATGTAATTGAGCTGCAAGAGAACTTGCGAAACGGTAGCGCCGCCATCGTTTTGCTGCATTTGGGCGGCGTGCTGAACCTGCTGAGGTGTTAACTTGCCCTGACGCATCAAAAGCTCAGTCAAGTGCGCCGCCTGCTCTTTCCGCGATGCGGTAATCAGCTTGCCTTTTTCAAAGTAAAGCGATGCTGACTCATCGAGCCGATCAAGATGGAGACAACCCGTCTTGTAGCCTCGATCGACGAGATACAAAAAGTCGGACAGGCCAAAATCACGAATATTACCGACGAGCGCCATTGTAACCCTCCGCTCACAGCTGTGAGTGGCTTCTGTTTTTACCGCAAATATTACCGCAGATACGTCGATAAAGATACTATATTTGGGATGAAGGGAGCCGTAGGGGCCGTGGGCCCCAAACCCCACTATAGTTACATAGTTATTTCTAAAAAAATCGATGTATCGGTCAGACGAACACCTGTTGCGCCTCGACCAGCGTTTCGTCATCGGCCGGGATACCGCCGGCCAGTGCCAAATCATGTTCGCCCAATTCAACGCCATCGGCGGCTAGCACCGGCAGCAGCGCGGCAATCGCAACCGCGATCATCTGGTCGTCGGGCTCGCGAGTGGTAAGCTTTTGAAATGCGAGCGACGGCGCAACCGCGATCCGAACCCACGCGCGATGATAATGAGCCGCCGAGAGCCGCAGCAATTCATAGCTCATTGCGGCGATCAGCGGGATAATCGGAATGTGGCTGAGCACGCGCCAGATCAGCGGCAGATCGCGCACGAGCAAAAACGAAACGATGAAGTTAATCAGCAAAACCACCAGCAAGAAGCTGGTGCCGCAGCGCGGATGGATCAGCGTAAACTCGCGCACTCGCTCGACGGTGAGCGGCGCGTTCGCCTCGAACGCATTGATTGTTTTGTGCTCGGCCCCGTGGTAGCCGAACAGGCGCCTGACTTCATTGAGACGACTGATCGCTACGATATAGCCAACAAACAGCCCGAGCTGGATCAGAATTTTGATGCCTTCACGCACGAATGGCGTTGCGCCCAGCCGGTCGGCGAGGCTAGCCAAGAGTGTTGGCAACACGAAGAACAGCCCGACGGCGAAAACGAGCGAAATGACCATGGTTACCGTAGTGGATTTATCCGACGTTACCTGAGTCGGCTCGACGACCGCACCAGTTTTGGCGGCCTCGGCGCGTTCTTCATCCGCGATTGCGACTGAAGCAGAAAAGTTCAGGGCGCGCGTACCTAAGTTCAACGCGTCCCACAGCATCAAGATGCCGCGTAAGAAAGGCAGATGTTCCCACGCGTGCCGGCGGCGGACATTGAGCGGCTCGTGCTTGAAGACAATCTCACCAGATGAGCTGCGCACCGCGACAGTCGCTTGGTGCAACCCGCGCATCATGACGCCTTCGAGAACCGCCTGCCCACCGTATGGGAAACGCTTTGTGCTCATTGAATAATCCGTGTATCCAGCCACCAGAACGCATCATGGAGCGCTGGATGACCCAGCTAGCCCTACAACGGTTATGATACCACGTAGCAAGCATCACCACAATAGGGATTGGGTACCACATGCTAGGGGGCCAATGGGGATGATTGTTCTACTTTTCGCCTCGACGTGCGAGGAATGTAGCGGCGGCGCGTACTCCTGCCAGCAAGCCGGACACACGAATCACCGGCGAGACGACCTGCTCCGCGACATAGGCCGTCGTCGTGCCGACCGTGGAGGTCGTATCTTTGATATTCGTGGTGATTGCCTGGGTACTTTCGATCACTCCGTCGAGTTTAGCGGTCAACATGTCGACCTTGGGAACAATTGTGTTGTTGGTAAGCCGCTGGATAGCGAAGACTGCGTACAGGATTGCAATCAGCAGCACAGCGGTAAGGATTGCGCCAATCATTTGGAACACGGCCAGAACGACAACGGCGATATCGCGAGTAGCTTCGCGGAAATCCGGATAGATGTAGGCGGCGACGATAAAGGCGATGGTGATCAAGGCAATCACAGCCAGGCCAATACCGATCCACTTCTTCAAGGTGATACTCCTCTGCTGGCGGCGACGTGGCAGCCCTGTCGGCCGAACCTAACCAGCGCTCGATCTCTTCTGGAAGGGCAATATCCGCGATTATATCATACTCGTAACCGCGAGGCAACCACGAGCAGAATCCATGCCGCCAGCACCGCTTCGAGCACCGGTACGCCAGCCGGAGTTGGCAGCCGCAGCGGGAGCCGCAGACCAAGCGCGTAGGCGATCAGGCAGCCGGCAAAAGCCGCGAGCCAGAAGATTGGCAGCTGAATCCAGCGCTTGCCCCATAGCAGGTGCGCAAGCGCGGCGCTTGCCGTGGCGATCAGGAAGAGTAGAAGTGGAACTGGCGACATAAATTCAGAAGTTAGAAGCCAGGAGTCAGAAGTCAGAATAGCAGTGAAAATCGACGAGTTCATGGTTATTCTGACTTGTGGCTTCTGACTCCTATTTACTCAGCAGAAATGCGTCCGCCGCCCAGAACCACGTCGCCGTCATACAGAACGACGGCCTGGCCGGGCGTTATGGCGCGCTGCGGGCGGGCGAATTCAATCTTGATCTGACCGGCCGCCTGCGGTGTGACCCAGGCCTCAACCGGGCCGGCGTGCGAGCGGATCTGCGCCAAGCATTCGAACGGCGCCCGCGGCCATGCGCCACTGACGAACGTGACGCCATCCGCGGCAAGCGAGCGGCGCTCCAACGCTTCCTTCGGCCCGACGATCACGGTATTCCGCACGACATCGAGTTGGGTCACATACAGCGGCTGGCCGGCCGCGACGCCCAGGCCACGGCGCTGCCCAATGGTATAGAGCGGCAGCCCTGCGTGCCGGCCAACCTCGTGGCCCTCTATATCCACGATTGGGCCGGGCCGTAGGCTCTGGGGCCGTTCCTCGCGCAGCAGGTTGCGATAGTCGCCGCCTGGTACGAAGCAGATATCCTGGCTCTCGGGCCGATCCGCGCTGGCCAGCCTGCGCTCGGCGGCCATGGCGCGCACCTGCGTCTTGGTGTACTTGCCGATCGGGAACATCAGCCGCGCCAGATCGCTCTGCTGAAGCATATGCAGCATGTAGGACTGGTCTTTGTCGAGATCAACCGCACGCAGCAACTGATACTGTCCGTGGTCCGTGGTCCGTGGTCCGTCGTCTAGCGCTAACAACTGGTCGTTGATGCTGGGCTGCAACTGATTACGAACAACTGACCACTGACCATGACGAATACGGGCGTAGTGGCCGGTCGCGACATACTCGATGCCAAGCGCGGCGGCGCGAGTCAGCAGCGCGCGGAATTTGATATCGCGGTTACAGGCCAGACATGGGTTAGGAGTATAGCCGTTGGCATATTCTTTCAGAAAATAGTCGATCACATGCCGGCGAAATTCTTTTTGATAGTTGAAAACATAGTATGGGATGCCAAGCTGAGCGCAGACGCGCCGAGCGCTCTCGGTCATCTCTTGCGAGCAGCACAGGCTCTCGGCCAGGCGCTCGTCGTCGCCGTCCCAAAGGTGCATTGTGATGCCGGTGACTTCGTGGCCGGCTTCGTGTAGTAACGCTGCGACGAGCGAGCTATCGACGCCGCCGCTCATGGCGACCATGATAGTTGCCATTAGTTTGATTTCTCAATTACAGAGCTTACTCAGCCGGGCGTTTTAGCCTGCCCTTCGGCAAGCTCAGGACGGGCGGCAGCAAGGTACTTAATGATTCTTTGTTGTTCGTTTTTCGCTCGTAGAGCGAAAAACGAACAACAAAGATAGATGCTCATTATAACGCATCTGCGGATGAACTGCCGTGTCGGCGGGAGTTGAGTTCAAAGCCACCGCTTTATACGAAGTGCTCCCGCACCGTGGTGGCGATCACGCGCTTGGCGCCGGCTTGCCTGAGCGCGTGGGCCACGGCATTTTGATGCTCGGGCGCCACCAATGCGAGTATGACGCCGCCCCAGCCCGCGCCGGAGAGTTTGGCGCCCAGCACGCCGGCCTGCTGCGCTGCGGCGACCAGCGCGTCGAGTTCGGGCGCAGAAACGCCGGCCTGCTGAAGCAGGATGTGGTTCTGGCTGAGCAGCGGTCCGAGCGACGCAAGATCGCCCTGGGCCAGCAGCGACCGTGCCTTGGTCACCAACCTGCCGATCTGGTCGAACAGCGCCTCGTAGCGCGCGGGATCGGCCTGCCAGCGCTGGCGTACGTGCCCGACCGGCTCGCGCGTCGCGCTGCGTACGCCGGTGTCGCCGATCAGTAGGGTGAATGGCGCCGCGATGGTGATTGGTTCGATCGTTCGTTGTTCGTTGTTTGAGGCTTCCTGCAACTGACTACTGACAGCAGGCAGCGAACTCTGGCGGATGAACCAGATCGGCTGCTCGTAGGCGATCACGGTATTGTCGATGCCGCTGGGTGTGCCATGGAAGCGCTGCTCGCTGGCATAGACCAAGGCGGAAATCGCTTCGGGCGGCAAATCGCGATCAAGGTAGACGGCCAGCGCGCGCACCAGCGCTGTGGCGACAGCCGCGCCGCTGCCCATGCCACTGGCGATCGGGATGGTGGACTTGATAGTGATCCGGAGATCGGGTGTGCTGCCAGGCGCGCCATAATGTGCCAGCGTGCTGGTAATAAGCTCGCTGAGTGGGTGGCCGGGATCGTCGGCGACGCGCCAACGGCGGCGCAGGTCGCGCGCGAGTATGCTGATCCCGCTGCCGGGCTGGCCTGGAACGATCTCGGCGCGGGCGCGGATGCCCACGAGCGGCAGCGCGATCGCCGGGCGACCATAGACGACCGCATGCTCGCCGCAGAGGATGAGCTTGGCTGGGGCGCTGGCTGTGATTGTAGACATGTCGTTTGCCTTAGGGACGCGCAAAAAAGCATCCCGATGACAAGATGACAAGATGACAAGATGACAAGATGCGTCTGCTCATCTTGTGACCCGCGCTGTTGGATGGTTGCACTTTGCACATCCCTTATAGATCGGCTGATGGATCGACGATCGCGCCCATAAACAGAATCGCGCCGGTTTGGGTGTCGCGAATTGCGCAGAAGAAGGGCCGATCGACGATCATGCGGAAGGTCTTTTTCGGCATAAACGAGGCCCGCATCATGCCCACGGATGTGACCGCGGCGGCTTCAGTGCCTGCTTCATTGACTTCGACAAAGGTTTTGTGCTTGACTTCGTCGATATGAACTTTGGTCTCCGATCGGCACATGCCCGAGAAATCGGCGGCGGAGCCAAACGCGATATCCATTCCCAGTGTTTTCAGTGTGTCGTTGAGCGACGTTTCGTATGCTAATTTGAAGCGCGGCAACTGGATGGAGCCTTCGGTTTTGGCGAATTGGGCCTGCCAGCGTTGCCAACGCGCGCTGCTCAACGCCTGGCAGAAGGCCGTAAGGTTGGAGCGCTGCGTGGGCAGGAAGACATCCATAGCCACCCGCTCGCTGCCGTAGGGCAGGCTAATGGCCTGGAACTCATTGCTTGCGTAATAGCGGTACGTACCGTGCTGCGACATCATCGGGTGCGATTTTGATTGGCCCGTGAGCGGTGTGAACGTGCCGGCTTCGGTGAGCCGTGGGTCGAACTGCCGCGCCCAATTGCCCTTGAAATAGATTGCGTTGATCAGAAACAGCAGCGCGTCGCGGTCGATCCGATCGACGATTCGCTCGATTTTGCCATTGGTCTGGCGGCTTACCCAGTCGTTAATGATGCTCATGCTTTTTGGATCGGCGAAGTTGAGGCTCGCGATCTCGGCGCTGTAAGCTGTTTGGCAGCGACGTAAAAACTCTGGATCGAGCGCGATGTCGTTGCGGACCCACAGCGAGTTGGCGATTGCGAGCTTGATCTGCGGATCGATGTGGCCGAGCGTCTGCATGAGCTCGCCGTTGGCGCGATTGAGCGTATCGAGATCGAGATCGCCAAGTTCGAGCGCCTGGGCGATCGCCCGCCAGGTCGCGCCGCGCGCGCCGTTGGCGGCCAGCGCGAGCGCCAGTGCGACGCTGGCGGGTGAGATAAACACATTTTTACCGCGCTCACGCTCGGCGAGCGTGGTGAAGAGCTTGAGGGCGAAGTGCGTATTCGCGGTGACAAGCGGGTTCTCAATCATAGCGCTGAATCCTGTCGGCCCTATTCACATTGGCTCCGCAACCGATCCCATGAACAAGGGCGTGTCGTTGTGATTATCCCTGATTACAAAGAAAAACGGACGATCGACGATCATCGAGAACGGCTCAGCCTCGTCGAATATCCCGATAACCGCCGGCACCACAGCTGTCGCGGCCGCAGCCTCGGCGCCTTCCTCGTTGACTTCCACTGCAGCTTTGTGAATGACCGTCTCGATGGCGACCGGAAGCGCACACATGCGGCTAAAATCGGCCGCTTCGTGGAAGATGATCTCCATCCCCAGTGCGCTGAGCGCGTCGTTGAGTTCTGTTTGGTATTCCAGCTTAAAGCGCGGCAGAACAATCGTCCCTAGTGTCCGATAGAATTGGCGTCTCCAGAGGTCCCAGTTTGCCGCATTCAACCTAAGGTAGAAGCCGCCCAGGCTTGATTCTTCATCCGGCAGGAAGATGTCCATGCTCATCCGACTCGTCTGGCGATCGCCAAATGGCAGCTTGACCGCCTGGAAGCCCTCGCCGCGATAGTAGTGGAGGTGGCCCTCCTGAGACATCATTGGGTGTCGCTTCCGCCGGCCGCCCGGCAGAGTGAAGTCGCGCTCCTCGGTGTGAGACTCATCGAACCGGAAGCTCCAGGCACCTTTGAAGTAGATCGCGTTGAGCAACACCATGACGGCGCCGATCAGGGCGCTCTGGTCGATAATCGTCGGGATCTTACCGTTGGTCTTTGCACTGACCCACGAGTTGATAATCGCTGCGGCATCAGGAGATTCGAAGTCGAGCTCGGCCAGCTCGGCGCCGTAGTGATCCTGATTGCAGCGCAAAAATTCCCCTTGGAACGTGACTCCCTGCCTGGCCCAGAGTGCGTTTGCGATTATGAGATGGATCTGAGGATCGCGTCGCTCCAGCGATCGCCTCAGTAGAGTATAGACCTGGTTGAGTACGTTCAGAGGCTGCCCCGCCAGTTCCAGGGCGTCGATAATGGCCTGCCGCGTCTCGCCATCGGCGCCGTTGCAGATCAGCGCGAGCGCAAGGGCGATGCTGGTGGGCGAGATGAAGATATTTTTTTCGCCCTCCTGCCTCACAAGCTGAGCGAAAAGCTTGAAGGCGAAGCGTGTGTTGGCGATGACAAGCGCGTTTTCCATGGTGGCCCTCCGCTCGAGTGTGTAGCGCACGCTGCGAATGGCAGTATACCAATTGTAGCACACGGCGCCGCCGGCCGGACTCAGCGCGGCCCCCACAAGAAACGCCGGGACGACCCGCGGATGGCGGACGTCCCGGCGCCGTATTGATGCGTTAGAGCAGCGGCCAGTCACCAACTATCTTGAGTTCGTGGCCCTGGTGCTCGGTGCGGACGGGCGTAGCCCTACGTCCCATCACCCCCGCCATCTCCCTCTCACGGCTGGCCTGGCTGTGGCGGGCCAATCCGGTACGGCCGCATCATCTCGTTATCCTCGTGTTCGACGATGTGGCAGTGCCAGACGAACTGACCAGCATGGGTAAACTTGAGTCGCACACGCGTGACCTCGCCCGGGTAGGCGATGACTGTGTCTTTGAAGCCGCTCTCCCAGGGCTCTGGCGGTCGCGGATCACCAACAAGCCGAGCCGGCGGCTCGGTTTCACCGTCTTCATTCGTTACGAGTGCCTGGCGGTTCACCACTTCAAACGTTATCTCGTGGATGTGCATGGGGTGCGCGTCGGCGGTGAAGTTGTAGATCTCCCAGACCTCGGTGTCGCCTACATTCGGATTCTCTGTGACCGGTTCGGACCACATTTGGTGCATGGGCATTCCGTTGTCATCCACATTGCCCAGCATGGCTTCAACAGGACCCTCTACTTCATTGCCCTCCCCATCCGCGCCGACTCCTGCCTTTTCGATCAATGCCAACTTACGGGTTACGGTCGCGCGTGGCAGCGGCGTGATCGCCGGTAGCTGCAAGAACTGTGGTGGGGTGGTCGGATCGGGCGCCAGCGCCGCCACGACGCGGAACTGCATGATTTTCCCGGTCGAGTCCGGATCTGCAGCATCGAAATCGTCAGGTGGCTCGCCGCCGCCGAAGGGTTCGTCCGGGCCGACGTTGGCGAGCACGTAATTGCCCACCGGCACGTTGGTGAAATCGACGATCATATCCGCCCGTTCGGCCAGGCCCATGAGCAGCCGGTTGCCGTTGTCGGCGGTGAGGTTCACCGGCGCGGCCAGGAAGCCGCCCTCGTTGCCGATCTGCCACACTTCCACGCCGGGGATGTTGTTGAAATCCAGGATCAGGAAGCGCGACTGGCACCCGTTCAGGAAGCGCAAGCGGTAGCGGCGCTGCTGGACGGTCTGGAACGGCCAGGTGTTCCCGTTGACCATGATCGTGTTCCCGAAGAACTCGGGGTTCCAGATTGGCGAGAAGTCACCATCGGGGATGTAGTGCCTGACGAGACCATCGAAGAACACCCGCGAGTCGGGATAGAAGAGCGACCCGTCGTCATTGAACGCGCGGTCCTGGATGGCGATCGGGATCTCGAAGTAGCTCTTGTTGGACGGGAACTTGTCGCCCTCCCTGGGCGCCGGGCCGGGAAGCACGGCGACTGTGCCGAAGCGGCTGTCGAGCACGGCCTTGTCGCCCGCTGGGCCGCCGCGGACGATATAAAATCCCGCAGGACCCGCATAGACGTTGAGGCGGGTCATACCCAACGCATGATCGTGATACCAGATGGTCGAGGCTCTGTTGTGGTTCGGATATTGGAAGATTGCAAAGCCAGGTCCCCAAGTAGCACCATAACTTGCCGCCGCCTTGTCCTTGAAGAAGTTGTACCAGGTGCCTTCGGTGGCGTAGCCGGCCGGGATGTTGTTGGCGGCCGGCAGATACCACGCCTCGGCGTAGCCGTCGCTCTCGTCGCCAACGCCGACCGCCCCATGCACGTGTGTAACGATGGGAACGGGGCCGGTGTAGGGGCCGGGCGTCGAGTCGAACGTCGGCCGCGAATCTCGTGAACCGGTCCCATACCTGTCAGGATCGCTCCCCTGCGGCGGGTTGGCCCAGTGTAATGTCGGGTCGACCGGCAGCAGGTGCGGCCGGTAGTTGCCGTTGCCATCGACCAACTCGTTGATCCACTTGACCCGCACCGGCCGGTTGACCTGCGCCTCGATCGTCAGCGAGGGCGCGTTGTGTATCAACAACCCGCCCTTGCTGGCCGACTTGACCGCACCGTAGCCCCAGACGAGCGTTCCGGTGGCCGCAGCACCAGACAGGCCCGCGTAGAAGCTCGCCGGAAGGATCTTCTGACGGAACTGCCGCATCGAGATCTCGTAGTAGTCGGCCGGCTTGCCGCCCGGCAGCGTGATCGTCGCCGCCCGGGGCATCACCGGGGGGATGAGCATCGCGGTTTGGAACTTCGGCACGGCGACCGGGTCGAGCGTGCCACCGGGGATCTGGGCGTAGGCTACTCGCTTGATGCCAGCGCTGTAGTCGTAGAGCATCAAGGTGGTGCCAGCCAAGCCGAGTTTGAAAAACTGTCGTCGTGTGACCATGGTGTGCCTCCCTCATGCACCATTGTAAGTCCTTGATTTGGACACACCTTCTCGCTCTCTCCGGGCTGGTCAGGGGCGCTACCCACAATTTTTCAGCGCCTTCTAACCCTATTCGCACCTCCACGCAGCGAGAGACAGAGACTCTGAGTCGGCCGTATGGGCAATACACGCGCCGGCACGCTGAAACCGCCTGTTTATTTCTTCCTACAAGGATTTTGGTAGCCTGGGTTTGAGCTAACTATAGAGGATGACCAGCGGTTATGCGGGGAAGTGTTGATAACCGGAAGTTACTATGTCATAACATAAATTATATTGCAGATTGCGCGGCGACAATTTTAAATCTGCAACCCTTCGACTGCGCTCAGGGCAGGTCTACAATCTGCAATGGTTCTACTCCCACTCGATCGTGGACGGCGGCTTGCTAGAGATATCGTAGACGACGCGGTTGACGCCCGGCACTTCGTTGACGATCCGGCTGCTGACGCGCGCCAGCAGGTCTTCGGGCAGGCGCGCCCAATCGGCGGTCATGTAGTCCTCGGTGGTCACAGCGCGCAGCGCGATCACGTCGGCATAGGTGCGGCCATCGCCCATTACGCCAACGCTCTGGATCGGCAGCAGCACGGCGAAGGCTTGTTGGGTGGCGCGGTAGAGCTCGGCCGCTCGCAACTCGCCAATGAAGATTGCGTCGGCCCGGCGCAGCGTCTCCAGGCGATCCCAATTAACCGGGCCAAGCACGCGCACGGCCAGGCCGGGGCCGGGGAACGGGTGGCGCCAGACCCAATCTTCCGGCAGGCCCAGTTCCAGACCGGCGGCGCGTACCTCGTCTTTGAACAGGTAGCGCAGCGGTTCGACCAACTGCATCTGCATATCTTCGGGCAGGCCGCCAACGTTGTGATGGGTTTTGATGGTGACGCCCTTCTGGCGGTCGTGCGACTTGCTCTCGATCACGTCGGGGTAGAGCGTGCCCTGGGCCAGGAAGTCGGCGCCGCCGATTCGGGCGGCCTCGCGCTCGAAGATCCGCACGAACTTCTCGCCGATGATCTTACGTTTGTGCTCGGGGTCGGCCACGCCCTCGAGCGCGCCGAGGAACTCCTCGGCGGCGTCGACGGCGACCAGCGGAATGCCGAAGTGCTCGCGGAAGGTCGCGACCACCTGCTCGGCCTCGCCCAACCGCAACAGGCCATTGTCGACGAACACGCAGGCCAGTTGGTCGCCGACAGCGCGATGGATCAGCAGCGCCGCCACCGCCGAATCGACGCCGCCGGAGAGCGCGCAGATCACATTGCCGGCGCCGACCTGCGCGCGGATGCGTTCGATCGCCTCGGCCATGAAGCTCGATGCCCGCCAGTCGTTCGCGCAGCCGCAGATGTTGTAGATAAAATTGCGCAGCAGTTCACGGCCAAAGCGGGTGTGGAGCACCTCGGGGTGAAACTGGATGCCATACCAGCGCCGCGCGTCGTCGCCCATCGCGGCGAAGGGCGAGTTCGCACTTTTCGCCAGCGAGTGGAAGCCGGGCGGCAGCCCTTCAAGCCGGTCGCCATGGCTCATCCACACCAATTGCTCGGCTGGCGTGCCGGCGAACAGCGCGTGGCTGCCCAGCACCTCGATCGTCGCCGGGCCAAATTCACGCTCGGCAGGCGGCGCGACCTGGCCACCTAGCGCATAGCTCTGGAGTTGCATGCCGTAGCAGATGCCGAGCACCGGCAAGCCGGCTGTGATCAGCCATGCGGGCAGCTGCGGCGCGCCGGGCTCGTAGACGCTGGCCGGCCCGCCCGAGAGGATGATGCCGCGCGGGTTCAGCTTGCGCACAGTCTCTTCGGGCGCATCGCATGGGATGAGTTCGCTATAAACCCCCAACTCGCGCACGCGCCGGACGATCAGCTGGGCGGTTTGCCCACCGAAGTCGAGAACGGGAATGGAAGAATGTGTCATAATAGGCTTTCTGGAATTGCAAATTGCAAATTGTAAATTGGCTGATGCGATCTGCAATTTGCAATATACAATTTACAATCAGTAGAGATAGCTGAGTTCTAGGTTGGCGAATTATAGCATAGGGAGGGCGGCGGTTATGGAGCTTTACTTCCTGCGGCATGCGATCGCGGCGGATGAAGGACCGGAAGGGACAGGCGATGCGGGGCGCCCACTGACGAAGGAAGGTAGCGCCAAGATGAAAGCTGCGGCGCGCGGCCTGCATAAGCTGGGATTACAGCTCGATGCACTTCTGTCGAGCCCGCTGGTGCGCGCCCATGCGACAGCAGAGATCGTGGCGCGCGAGCTGGGCCCCGAATTGCGGCTGACCGATGCGCTGGCTCCGGGCTGCGATATCGCGCAGATCCTGGGGCTGCTGGGCGAGCACCGCGCCGCCGAGCGGGTGATGTTTGTCGGCCATGAGCCAGATTTCAGCACAATCGTTGGCGGGCTGACGGGCGGCAGCCGGGTGGAGCTGAAGAAAGGCGGACTGGCGCGTGTCGATATTGAAGTACTGGAGGAAGGCGCCGGCACGCTGGTATGGCTGCTAACGCCTAAGCAGCTGCGCGCAGTTCAGTGAGAACAAAGAACAGAGAATAAACGACAATCACCCTTTTGTTCTTTGCTAGGGGTTATTGATGTCAGCTTCCTCAAGTGGATATTTGGCCTTGTTGCGCCACAACCGCGCGTTTCGGCGGCTGTGGTACGGGCAAGTCGTCAGCCAGCTTGGCGATTGGTTCGACTCAATCGCGCTATTCGCGCTGTTGTACCGGCTGACAGGATCGGGGCAGGCGGTTGGCGCGCTGATGGTAGCGCAATTTCTGCCGGCGACGATCGTGGGTCTGTTTGCTGGTGTGGTCGTCGATCGGCTGCCGCGCAAGCTGGTGATGATCGTGACGAACCTGGGCAGCGCCGCGCTGGTGCTGCTGTTCTTGCTGGTGCGCGACCCAAGCCAGATCTGGATCATCTACGTTGTAACCGTGTTGAAAATGGCGTTGGTGTCGTTTTTCGAACCGGCGCGCACCGCGGCGATCCCGAATGTCACTAAACGCCAGGAGCTCCTGGCCGCAAACGCGATCAGCGGCGCGACATGGTCGGCAATGCTGGCAATCGGCGCGGGGCTGGGCGGGCTCGTGGCCGGCACACTTGGCACCGACGCCGCATTTCTGATTGACTCGGCCTCGTTTGTCCTTTCGGCGCTGTTTATCTGGATGGTGCCGATCCGCGAGCCGCATATGCAAGCCCGCCCGAGCACCAGCCGGATCCACGAGTTTCGCGAGGGGTTTGGGTTTGTGTTTCGACAGCGCGACATCGCGATCTATACGCTTACGAAAACGCTGTGGAGCTTAGGCGGGGGAATCTTGCTGCTGCTGACGGTGTTTGGCCGGCGGGTCTTTCCGCTGGGCGTCGACGGCGCGTTGAGCATTGGGCTGCTGTACGCTGCGCGTGGCGTGGGAGCAGGCATCGGCCCGCTGATCGCGTGGCGGCTAGGCGGCGACGGCCAAACGTTCCTGCGGCGGGCGATCGGGCCAGCGTTCTTTTTCACCGCGCTGGGCTATATGGTGGTCAGCGGTTCGCCGAATTTGCTGATAGCGCTGTTGGGCGTGTTGTTTGCGCATATTGGCGGCAGTGTCCAATGGGTGTTCAGCACCGCGCTGTTGCAGATCAACGTGCCGAATCGGCTGCAAGGGCGCGTCTTCGCCGTCGAGGGCGCGCTGCTCACGCTAGCCTCGGCGATCTCAAGCTACAGCGCCGGCTTCGCCTCGGACGTGGGTTGGTCGCCGCGCACGCTGGCGCTGGCGCTGGCCAGCGTGTTCATTCCGACCGGGCTGCTGCTGTTGGGGTTGCTCTGGCGCGCGCCAGAACAGCGGGCCGAGCAGGCCGAACCAGAACTGGCTGCGTGAGGCGAAGGTTTTAAACGCAAAGGAGCAAAGAAGCAAAGACGCAAAGAAGATTTCGTGAAGATTTTAATTAGAATCTCCGCGCCTTCATGCCTCTGCGTCTTTGCGTTTAATTATTGCACTCTATCCCCGCGTCACGACATTGCCGGCAGCCACAACACCGGCGAGGCGAAGTCAACATTCTCCGCTAGCTTTTCCACGGGATCGCCGCCCGGCTTCCAACTCCAGATCTCGCCAGGCTTCTCATCGGCATTGACCGGCTGGTCGAATGGCAGGCCGGGCTTCCAGCCGGGCGGCAGCAGCACCGCCAGCGTCGCTCCATCGGGCGACCACGCGGCGGCCTGTGCGCGCGGCAGCTGGCCAACCACCTGGCCGACAGCTGTGAGCTCCCCGGTTGGGAGCGCAATGTCGTGGGTACCGCTGAGTTGCAGCAACGTGGCCGACCAGTTATCGTAGCCGCCGAAGCCGCGCGCGTCGCTGAAGTTATTCTCGACGATCGCCGCCATTTGCCCATTGGGCGAGAAATGCACGGGCAACAGCCAGCCGGCCCCGGAGTTGAGCGGCTGACCCATACCCTCGAACGAGCCGCCAATCTCGGTCAGGTCTAGATCGACCAGCGCCTGATAACCCAGGAAGCGCTGGTAGCTCAGCTGCTTGCCGTCGGGCGAGAAGGCCGGCGCGTAGACCAGCATGCCACGCTTGGGCGAAGCAGGATCGACGCTGCCGTCGGCGGCGGCAAAGTTCCAGCCGTTCTGGCCCTGGCGGTTGATCAGCCGGATGGTGTTGGTCGCATTGCGCGAATTTGCGCCCTCCTGGCGCGTGCTCGGCCGCGTGGCGTAGGCAATCCGCTTGCCGTCGGGCGAGAAAGCCGGATCGCAGCCAGGGCCGAAGCTCCGATCGGCACCAGCGCCAATGTCGAACACATGGACCTCGCTTACCCCACACCATGCCGACCACTCCAACCATGTGCGCGCATAGGCGTCGCTCGAATCGGCGGCGGCGTAGGCCAGCGCGGCGCCATCCGGTGACCAGACGGGCGTGCCCTCGATTCGGTCGTTGCCGTTGCTGGTAATCTGCCGCAAGCCACTGCCATCGCGCTGCACGACCCATAGCTCGAACACGCGCTCGACGTCGCGCACTAGCGCGATCATCTTACCATTGGGCGTGGCGGCGAAATCAAGCACACTGTCGGCGATCGGGCGTTGCTTGTGCTTGGCGGGGTCGAGCGCGACCAACGTGCCCTGGCGTAAGAACAGTAACTCGCCGCCAGCCGCCGTGGATGTGGCAGTTGATGTGGACGCAGCGCTCGGCGCTGGAGCATGGGTTGGCGGCGCCGTCGGCTGGGACGCTTGCGTCGGCTCAGGGAGTGCGGTTGGGGCGGCCGCTTGTGTCGGCTTGCCGGCAGCCGTCGGCTGAGGTGCAATGGTAAGCGCGGGCGCCTTGGTCACTTGGGCGATGGTCGGCGCGGGCGCTTGGGTTGGCTGGGCGGTAGTGGGTGGGTTGGCGGCAGCAGTGGCGAACTGCCCAGATGGTAGCGTGCCGCAGGCAGTCAACACCAGCGCCGCAACCAGGGCGGTGATAGACCCTCGAAGCGCCATAGTAGCCTCACAGTCTGAATATGCTCTGAATGTGCGGGCGGGTGAGCCAAATGTGACCTGCACCGCAGCATACGTGTCTTATTGTAGCATGAGCGCGTGCGCCGGTTCTGAGGCCAGGCTGAGATGAGGATCAGATCTGAGTGACAGGATGTTGTGTGGCTATTGCCAATCGTTACGCAAATATACGCAATCGCCGTCGCATGCCCTGCCTCTAGCTCACCGATGATTACGTAGTGCAATACCGTAATTCCTCCGATGCGCTCTCATCCGCTGTGCAGTACCCTTTCTTTCATCCACGAGCAGCATAGTCAAAAGGAGCGGGGTATGTTGTCGATTGCGGGCGCCATGGACACGGCCAAGCACACCCTCACGTCGCGGCTGGCAGACCACTTCCGGCTCGCCGAGCGCAACACGACGGTCCGGACGGAGGTCGTCGGCGGAGTCACGACCTTCGCGGTGATGGCTTACATTATCTTCCTCAATCCGTTTATCCTGACGCTCAACGGCAGCGCACAGGCGCCGAAGGTGCCGCCGTTCGCCGGATTAGTGACGGCGACGTGCCTGGCCGCGGCGATCATGTCCATCGTGATGGGCTGATACGCCAACTACCCGTTCGCACTCGCGCCAGGGCTGGGTATTAACACGGTGCTGGCCTTCGATATGATTGCGACGCATGCATTGCCCTGGCAGGCCGCGATGGGCGTGATCTTTGTCGGGGGCATTCTGATCATGGCGCTCGTATTAGCCGGCTTTGGGGATGCGCTGCTGCGGGCGATACCGCTCCCGCTCAAGCGCGCGATCGGCGTTGGAAGGTGTGCGACTACCTGTGGGCGCACAGCAAGTAGCTGGAAGTCAGCAGAAAGTTGGTTTAGGGCGCAGCCTCGATCGCTGGAAAGAAGTTGAAATAGACGCTGGAGGGCTGGCCATCTGAGCCGGTCTCGAAGGTTGAGGGAACGGCGGCCTGGACCCATCCGGCGCGGCCGCCCGGCAGCTCGATCCGGTACCAGAGCCGATACGCCAGCGCGCTGGTTTCGCGCGTGCCCTCAACACCAGCGTCGATCGCCAAGAGTGCGTATCGCTCGCCGGGGTGCAGCTCGAGCGTATCGAGCGCTGTGCGTGTGGCGCCGTTCGGCGGCGCCGACCAGATCGTGAGGCTGTTCGAGACTGGCTTCGTCGCGACAATCACCTCGCTAGGTGCGCCTTCAGCCAGCATCCGCCGGTTGATCACATGGGTCGGGTTGCGCCAGCCGAGGTCGCTGGGCAGGTCGGGCGCGCCGATCGGCCAGTAGCCGGGGCCAGGTGGGCAGTTGACGCCACAGCGGAAGTCATAACGTGGGGCGTCGCCGTTGATCTCAGGCGCCGTCAAGAAGGTGCGGATCTCGAAGTGCAGATGGTTCGGCGTCGCATCGCCGCGCCGCAGCACCGTGCCGATCAGCACGCCCCGCGTAATGTTCTGCCCAACCGCGACTTCCAGCTTGGGATCGAGGTGGCCGTACATCGAGAACAGGTCGTCGGCGTGCCGAACGATCACGACCCGCCCTGGATAGTTTGCGCCGGCGTAAACCACCTCGCCGTCGGCGGCTGCATAGACGCGCGCGCCAGCAGTATCACCTTCGATTGCATACCAATCCTCACCGGTATGCCAGTAGCCCGGATTATACCAAGTATTTTCAACCTGCGCACCGTGCCGAATAAAGAAGCCCTCACCTAACGGTTTACCCGGTGTCCCAATGGGGTAGCTAAACAATGGAGAGGTGAAAACCGCAGCCGGAGGTGTGGACGGGCTAGGCTCGGGGAGTGTTGTTGGACGTTCCGTGGGTTTTGTGCTTGCTTGCGCTTCTACTGTGGCTGTAGGTGTCACGGATATACCGGTTGGCTCATTAACATGCTCGGAGGTCGGGTGGCCGCGTTCCTGCGGTGTTTTTGGAACAGAAACGATCGGCGTTGGCGTTGACGTTGATGAGGCGGTGCATTCGATCAACGCCAGAAGTGTAAGCAAGAGTACAAGGAATTTAATCATTGTGACTTCACGCCCACTTTCTACGAAGGAGTATTAAATAATCCAGTCAGCTTCTCCTCTATCTGGCCCTTGGCGCCAGAATTTTCGGCTGGCACCTCAGGCTACCACAAGGCACCTTCCACCGTCAAAGGATGTTCCATCCCGCTCAGAACTCCCCTATGGATGCCAGTCGTTGCGCCGAAAACCCTCTGTATGCCTGCTGGCAGTGCGCCTGCGGGCCTCGCTTGGTGTCATTCGATAGTGACTTCTATATCTCTGTATGCTAGCATTCCGCATTGATCGGAGCACGGCCATGACCATCTTGGTTATTGATGATGACGCGGGCATCCGCGAGTTGTTAACCATCTTCTTGAGCTTCAAAGGCTACCCAGCGGTGGGCCTGGCCAATGGCGCGGCGGCGATCGCCTACCTCCAACAGCAGACCCCACTGCCCCAGCTGATTCTTTTAGACTTGACAATGCCCGTGATGGATCGGGTTGCCTTCCGCCACGCGCAACAGCAGGACCCGCACCTGATGAGCATCCCCGTTGTGGTGATGTCCGCCGTCGAGGAACTGCTGGCACCGCAGGTGCCGGCGGATGCGTATCTTCCCAAGCCGATCGACTTTGACACGCTGTTGCCACTCATTGAGCAGTATTGCTACCAGAGCCGACAGCGCGGGATGTACGTGCAGCAGAGTTGAGCAGTCTTACAGCTCCCAGTCCCTGCCAACAGCACGCTCGCGCCAGGGTGCTGCGGACGAGGCCAGGACTGTCGCGACGGTATTCAACAGCGTGTCGATCTCAAAGGGCTTGGTGATCACAGCCACACACCCGGCGGCGCTGGCGCGGGCAATATCCTCCTGCGTCACATGGGCAGTGAAGGCCACAACGGGGATATGCCAGGTCAGGGGGTATGCTTTGAGGCTCTGCGTCGCGGCCCATCCGTCCAGCCGAGGCAAGGCGAGGTCCATTAAAATCAGGTCGGGTTGGTCACGCGCGGCCAAGTACAGGCCACGGACGGCGTCACTGGCGCTGGACACGGTATGCCCTACGTCTGCCAGAATCATTTTTGTCACGTGGCGATTGTCGGGATAATCTTCGATGATGAGAATGTGAGCCATACGCCTCCTTACGCGGAACGGGTCGCAGTGAGGGCCACGGGGCCGCAGTGCCATCGACGACGCTCCTCGCAAGGCAGGGCGAGTAAACCAGCGGTACTGATATAAAGCCAATGGTGGGTATCAGGGGGTACGGCCAAGCGATAACAATCTGTTCATCACGGCCACAGTCGCCAGCGCAGCGAACCACGTGGGGAACGGCACTCCGCACTCTCACGCCCATTTCCCAGAACCATAGATAATGCAAATACGATTCCGTGTATTCCCTCCTTCGAGGGAACGTGCTACAATCCGGCTATATGAACGATGTTGTACCCGTCACCATTAAAACGGAACTCGATGAGATTAAAAGTGAAGTGCGGAGCTTGAAGGATTTGGTGGTTCGGTTAAGTACATTCATCGAACGAGGAAGACCATCAGTAAACGACTTTAGAATTCAATGCAGCGCGCTATAAGCGTCAAGTACCTCTTGTACTTTGCGGATTAATGCTGTCGGTGTGAAGGGCTTTGAAAGGAAATTCGTGCCCAGATCCAGCCGACCGTGATGGACGATGGCGTCGGTGGTGTAACCCGATACGAACAACACTTTGATGTGAGGATACACGGCCATGAGTTGATCAGCCAACGCTTTGCCACCCATCCGGGGCATGACCATATCCGTTACCAGAAGGTCGATGCGCGCCCCGGCATATGCGTGAACTTTGTGCAAGGCCTCCTTGCCATTGGTCGCATCCAAGACTGTATACCCCTGCTCACGTAGTACGCGGCAAGTCAGCTCCCGTACCGGTGGTTCATCTTCCACAACTAGCACCGTTTCTGTACCTTGGCGCACTGCCTTCGCTTCGCCACGCGGAAACAAGACGTCGGATGATGCCTTGACATCGGCAACATGCGGCAGGTAGATTTTGAAGCAGGTTCCGTGCCCCACCTCGCTGTACACCCCGATGTGTCCGCCATGCTGTTTCACGATGCCATAACAGGTCGCTAGCCCGAGGCCAGTGCCTTTCCCTGGCTCTTTGGTGGTGAAGAACGGCTCGAAGAGATGCTGCCGCACCACCGCGTCGATACCACTCCCTGTGTCGCTAATCGCCAGCATGACGTACTCGCCGGGGGCGACGCCAGCGTGCTGGTGTGCGTAGTCAATGCCAAGCACGGTGTTGGCGGTTTCAATCGTCAATTTTCCGCCATTGGGCATGGCATCGCGCGCGTTGACCACTAAATTCACAATCACCTGCTCGATCTGACCAGGATCGACTTTGACTAGTCCCAGGTCCGGCGCGGGCTGGGTGATGAGATCGATATGCTCGCCCAGCACGCGGCGTAACAGCTTATCTAGCTCAAGAACCAGACTATTGAGGTTGAGCACCCGCAGGTCAATGATTTGTTTACGCGCAAACGCCAGCAACTGCCGGGTGAGCGTCGCGGCGCGCTGGGCGGCTTTATGGGCTTCGAGTAGATCACTATAGACCGGTTGATCGGCAGGCAGCGTCTCAAGCGCCAACTCCATGTAGCCGGCCATCACCATGAGCAGATTATTGAAGTCGTGGGCGATGCCGCCGGCCAGTTGCCCAATCGCCTCCATCTTCTGGGATTGGAAGAGCTGTGCTTCGAGCTGCTTGCGTGCGCTGATGTCTTGCAGGAAGACAGTGAAGATCGTCTGGCCCTCCTGAGACAACTTGGCGATCGAGGCTTCAATCGGGAACTCGGTGCCGTCTTTGCGCCGTCCGACGAATGCCCCCTGACGCTCGCTCATACTACGAGACGAGTCCGGAGCGGTGGCAAAGGCGCGGATATGCTGCTGGTGTGCTGCAATCAGCTGTACCGGCAGCAGGATGTCGAGGGGTTGGCCGTATGCCTCGGCGGCGGTATAGCCAAAGATACGCTCGGCACTGGTATTGAACAGCACGATCCGCTGATCCTCATCTACGGCGATGATCGCCTCAGCCGTGGCATCGAGCACACTCGCGAAGCGCGCCTCGGCCCGCCGCCGCTCGCGGCGCTCCACTGCCTCGCGCAACTCGCGCGCAACCGCGGGAATGAGGCGCGTGAGGTTGCCTTTCATCAAGAAGTCGTGCGCGCCGGCTTTCATCGCGGCCACCGCCGTCTCCTCGCCAATCGTGCCCGACACGATGATGAATGGTAAATCGATTCCGACCTCGTGCAGGAGTTGTAAGGCCGCTGGTCCACTGAACTGGGGCATTGAGTAATCGGAGATGACCAGATCGCATGGGTGGCGAGCGAGCGCATCGCGCATCGCTTCGGCGCTCTCAACCCGTGTATAGGTGAGATCGTATCCGCCGCGGCGCAGGGTACGCACCACCAGCGCTGCATCGTCGTCGGAGTCTTCGATCAGCAAGACGCGCAGTGGGACGTTCATTTAGACACTCGCTATACCTGGAGCCGCTTCGTTCAAGACCAGCCAGTAGAGTCCAAGTTGCCGCACCGCTTCGATGAACTGCACAAAGTCCACCGGTTTGCGGATGTAGCTGTTCGCGCCTAGCCGATAGCTCTGAATGATATCTTGCTCTTCTTTTGAGGAAGTCAGAACGACCACTGGCAGCAGCATGGTGCGTTCGTCGGCGCGCAGGCGGCGCAGCACGTCCAGACCATCCATTCTTGGTAACTTCAAATCGAGCAGAATGACCTGGGGCCGCACGCGCAGGTCACGGCCGGCGTAGGCACCGGTACCAAACAGGTAATCCAGCGCTTCGACGCCATCACGCGCCACCACCACCTCGTTTGCGATATTGCTCTTCGCGAACGCGCGCAGTGTCAGTAGCTCGTCATCAGGATTATCCTCCACCAAAAGGATCACCTTACTGTTCATCGGTTCCTCACTTGCTAGGACACTGTGAAGTAGAATGTCGCGCCCTGCTCCACCGCAGCCTCGGCCCAAACACGGCCGCCATGGCGATGAATGATCCGCTGCACCGTCGCCAAGCCAATGCCGGTACCTGAGAACTCGGTCATCGCATGGAGGCGCTGGAAGGCGCCGAACAGCTTATCGGCGTAGGCCATGTCAAAGCCGGCGCCATTGTCGCGCACAAAATACGCCACCTGGCCATCGCAGGGTACCGCTCCGACTTCGATCCTGGCACACGGGCACTTGACGGTAAACTTCCAGGCATTGCCGAGCAGGTTCTCCAGCACTACATGCAGCAGCCGCGTGTCTGCGTGCGCAACCAATCCCGGCGCGATGACGACCTCCACCTGGCGATCTGGGTACGCCCGTTGAAACTCACCCACGATCGTCGCCGTCAGTGTGCTGAGATCGACGTGCTCATGGCGCAATTCGCTGCGTGTCACGCGCGCCAGGCCGAGCAAATCGTCGATTAGTTGGGCCATGCGCTGGGTCGCGGCGCGCACACGCTGGAGGTAATCCTGGCCATGCGCATCCAGCCGGTCGCCGTAGTCTTCCAGCAGCGCCAGGCTGAACCCGTCGATACTCCGCAGCGGCGCGCGCAAGTCGTGCGAGACCGAGTAACTGAAGGCCTCCAATTCTTTGTTGGTGGCTTCGAGCTGCGCAGTACGTTGGTGCAATCGTCTCACCAGGGTCTGTTGTTCTTCGAGCAGCGCAGCATTGTCGAGGGCGATCGCGCTCTGTTCGGTGAGCAGCGCGAGTAGATTGAGGTCATCCGCTGCGAAGAGCGGACCACGATTGAGGAAGACCACGAGGAGCCCCCAGGCACGTTCTGCCGTGGCGATCGGTACCACCAGCAACGCGCCCGCCCCAATCGCCGCCGTAAGCGGAGTAGCATCCACGCCAAAGTCCGCTGGTGTGCGGGCGACCGTTGGCTGGCACGCGTGCCATGCGCGACCGATCGCTCCATCGCTCGGTGTGAGCGAGCCCGCCAGCATCGGAGGGCCGATCGCCGCGCATATCGTTAGTTGCTGGCCGGTTTTGTCGCCCAACGCAATCGCGGCGGCGAGTGCGCCGGTCGACCGCGTGCCCGTCAAGCAGAGCTGATTGAGGGTGGCGGTCACGCGCTGATCGACCGGCCGCCCAGCCATCGCCTGCAAGAAGCGCTGAAGCTCGGCGAGTTGCCAGGCGTGGCGGAGCCAACCGGGTGGCACGAAGCCAAGATAGTAGCTCAGTATACACAGCAGGGCGAGCAGCCGCGAGAGCGGAGCAGTGATCCCGGTGCCAGCCGGCAGAGCAATATTGAGGCCAGCGAGCAGGATCACCATGGCCAGCAGGCTCGAGCCGATGGCAGCGAGCAACAGCCGATGGTGAGTCACACCCTCGGTGCGCATCGCGCCACGGGCAAAGGCCGCCGCCGCGTAGCCTTCCACATACACAAAGTAGACGACGATCAGCAGAGCGAGCAGCTTCGGGAGCGGTGTGGGAAAGGCGGTTAAAATGGCCCATGAGACGACCATGCCGCCGATTACCACCACCTGGACCAAGCGCGAAACTGTGCGAAAATGCTGGACCAAGCGGAGCAAGAGGTACGGTTGGGCGAGCAGTAAGATCGTGCCGAACTGCCCCAACCAGGGGGCTTGCTGGCGCATCACCGTCGTGAGCCCCTGAATCAGAACAATCGCGGCGAGCGCGCCGAACATGAGCGCAATGTCGATGCGCGCGCGGTCGCGGTGCCGAACGAGGTCAACCAGCGTCAAGGTAGCAATCAGGAGCAAGCACCCCTGGGTAATCCAGTTGAGCAGATCGTCCACACGCATGATTGTTTCCTGGTGGTATGGCCAGGGTCCTCACACCCCCTGCCGACCGGCGCTTGCGCAGTGAAGGGATGCGGCGACAGGCGATCCGCAGCAGCGCTAATTGTTCGCTCCATGGTAGGCAAACAGACGGGGTTTGGCGGGACAGATACGGGCAGATACGACACTAGAGTCGTTTATGAGGCGATCTGCTGAGGCAGTGTAGCATTGGCTCAGAAGAACGGCAAGAACCATCAGTCCTTGCAACAAGTAGTACCAGAACAAACCCATATCTAGGACCATTGCATGGTGCAGCATTCGCCTAATAGCTTGCTCAGAGATCTATGGTGGTAACAGACTTGTGAGCGCCAGCAGGAGATTTGGGACACTGAATGGTTTCGCGAGAAAGCGCGTGGCTCCTGCGGCGAGTGCTTGTTGTTCAAAGGCCGAGGCCGAAACCATCAGGATGGGGAGTGTCGCCTGGCGTGCGCGGAGAATGCGAATCAGCTCAAGTCCGGTTATCCCCGGCATGAGATTGTTGGTCAGCAACAGATCTGCCCCTGCTGGTCATAGAGGCCGAGCGCAGCGGCGCCGTCAGGCACAGCTGATATGGTCGCGGTTGGATACTGACGCGTGACAACCCGTACCAGCAGACTACGGATACTATCCTCGTCATCTGCAATGATGATATGGTAGGGGCGGGACAGAGTGGACCTCATTGCGCAGCTACATCCGACGCCCACAGCACAATAAGTGTAAAACCGCATTCCCCTACGTGTTAGCGCCCAGTTGCCTGTGCAAGGCCTCCAGACTGTGCATCGCGCGATCGGTACTGCGGTGAATCAACCCGTATGTATCGAGATCTGTAGTATCAGAGAGCTGGCCCTGGCCCAACATGTCGGCGGCCAACACCAACACGGTGAGGGCTTGGGACAGGTCGATCCAGGCAGGCCTCTTGGCCAGCGGCAAAGCGCGCAGGCATTGCATCGTAGCCTCGGCCTGCCGGGCGATCGGCGGAAGCCACATCCGCAATGCCTGCGCTGTCTGCTCGGTCGCCGGGCCGACCAGAACCCGCTCGGCGGCACTGCGGAGGATTGTTAAGGATTGAACGAGTTGGTGCAACAGCAACTGAATGGTGGTGTTCGCTGACGTGGCAGGCAGTAGCACTGCTAGGCTGGGCGTCCGCTTGCCGGTGGCTGGTGACGCGCGGTAACGGCTTGTGGGTAGCGAAGGCAGGAGCGTGCTGATGAGCTGAGTGGTCATAGTCTCATTCCTCGCTGAGTTAAAGAGGTCGCCCACACTTACTACAGAATTTCGCAGATGAACGCGGCACGTTGCCACAATAGCGACAGAGACGTTCGCTTGGGGTGGATGCGCGAAAATAATCTGTTTTTGGTCCAGAGAGTTTGTTGATCGCATCTTCCCAAGAGTATGCAATTACTGTGCTTGGAAGCAAGATAGCAGCATCTATGTCTATTAAGGCCACCAGCCTTTTCCCATACCTTGTGAGCAGTTCGTCACTACCTTGATGATGGAAATGTCGTCCTTCGATTGTATATCGAGAGTTACCCTGTCCTTGTAAAAGACGGCTTTTATGCCTTCTTTGTTCTTTGCTTCTGCGAAGGTATCAGCTAATTCTGTTATTCGCAGCAAGCCCCTACCTCTCCTTAATCGAGGATTTTCCATAAGATGCTGCCTTTGGGACTCAAGTATTGATCTTACATCAAATTTTCTTCCAGTCGGATTCAAGATTGTCGCTGTTGCAAATTGCGTGGTAACATTAACTTTAACGTGAAACACGTCATCTGCATTGGTGCATCCATGCTCGACGGCGTTACTTATCATTTCGTGGTATGCAAGCTTGAAATCATTCACGGTTAGCGGTTGATAATGTAGCTCTCCCATGGCAGAAGCTGTTAAATCACCAATAAGAGTGGCCTCCTCTGCATCGAAATGCTCTATCGATTTATCAACCGATAAGCTAGATCGAAGTTGCTGCACATTGCTTTGATCGTATTGAACGCTATCACTCAATGAATCGTCATCAGGGTGATCTTCAACGTTTCGTCCCCAGTTGCGTAAGATTGATTTTACTCTACGTATATTTTGTCGTGTCTCAGCAATACCATTTGAGATGTTAGGGGATACATATGCAGTTCCTAACTGTGCTTGCTGCATAAGATACTGAGCTAAGTTCCGACGGTGTATGAACAACAGCTCTAGCTGCTGGCTTACTTCCTCATCTGACGGCATTCGTATGCCTCCATCCTGCGAATCCTGACCGAACTAGCTGTAACCCTGGTTTATAGCATAGCAAGCAATAGGTGTAGTTGTCTAGGAAAACATATGTTCTGCAAGGGGGGATGGCTTCCTGAAACGATCTAGCGCGGTTGGTATATGGAAAACTTGTCCCGAAACCGGATAAAGCCACGGCTGACGGCGATCGGCGGCTATGCCGAGCTGCTGTTGGAAGATCTCGAACCGACCAATCCGCGCCGCGGCGATGTTGTCGAGATCCAGAATGCTGCCGGGCGGGCCGCTGCGCTGACGCGCCAGCTGCTGGCCTTCAGTCGCAAGCAGTTCCTCGCGCCGCAAGTGCTGGATCTCAACAGTGTGGTCATGAGTATAGACAAATTACTGCAACGACTGATCGGCGAGGATGTGGATATAGTTACCATATTGGAATCGGATCTGGGGTGCGCCAAAGCGGATCCGGGACAGATCGAGCAGGTCATTCTGAACCTGGCTGTCAACGCGCGCGACGCGATGCCGCAAGGCGGCAAACTGACGATCGAAACCGCGAACGCCGACATAGATGAATGCTGTGCCCACCAGCACTTCGCCGTGCCAGCGGGATCGTATGTCGTGCTTGCGGTGAGCGATACCGGGTGCGGAATGGACGAGGCAACCCAATCGCATCTGTTTGAACCCTTCTTCACCACAAAGGAGGTGGGCAAAGGCACCGGGCTGGGGCTTTCCACGGTCTATGGCATCGTCACCCAAAGCGGTGGGAGTATTGGAGTATACAGCGAGCCAGGGCATGGCACGACGTTCAAGATCTACCTGCCGCGGGTCGAGGCGGTGGTCGATCGAGCGGAGGCACATCCTACTATTATTGGCACGCGCGGCGAGTCAGCGACCATCTTGCTGGTGGAAGATGAATCGGTCGTGCGCACGCTGGCCCGCAGAATCCTCCAACAGCACGGCTACACAGTGCTGGAAGCACGGCACGCCGCCGACGCGCTGGTGATTGCCGTGCAACATGTTGAGCCGATTCACCTGCTGGTCACCGATGTGGTAATGCCGGAGATGAGCGGGCGCGCGCTGGCCGAGCGGCTGGCGACGCTACGCCTCAAGATATCGGTACTCTACATCTCGGGTTACACCGATGGTGCGATGGTGCGGCACGGAATCTTGGCTGCGGATGTGATCTTGCTCCAGAAGCCCTTTACTCCGAACGACCTGGTGTATAAAGTGCAGCAAGTACTCGCGGCAGCACACGGCTAGCATAGCTCAGGAGTTGCGCTCTCGCCCGTATAGATGCTGCATTGCCGCTTAACGCTTAACTTTTCACTTCAGTTCGGGTATCTCCACCGGATCTTCGCGCGGCTCACAGACCCCACAGAACAGCGCCCGGGCGGTGACGATCGCCTTCGGGATATTCTTGGCGTCGCGGTAGAGCGCCACGATATGTGGCATTTCGTGCGCATGCTCCTTGCAGATCGCCCGCCCGCAGAAGATACACGTGCCATGCGCGGGCCGCTCGCAGTGCCAGCAGTTCATAGTTTGCTCCTGACCAGCTATCGGCTTACGCGAACAAGGCGGTACTTTATCTGGCTGTTCTTCAATTTTCGCTCGTAGAGCGAAAATTGAAGAACAGCCAGAAATGACCTTTAGCTGTGAAATTTCTATGATTGTAGCATGGACGTGAACGACAGGCGATAGCTGATGGGCAATAGACCATAGGCGATAGAGTATACACATTCTCCTATTGCCCATGGCCTCTTGCCTCTCGCCTTGGCTACGCTTGACCATGCGCACGGCCTGAGGTAGACTACCACACGCACAGCATGGAGGCGGAGGAATGAGCATACTGGCGGGCAAAGTTGCGCTTGTAACCGGTGGCGGGCGCGGCATCGGGCGCGCGCTGGCGCTGGCGCTGGCCATGGCGGGTGCGTCAGTTGCGATCCTCGGGCGCGACATGGCACGGCTCGGCAGCGTGCGCGCTGAGATTGCCCGGCAGGGCGGCGCCGCTCTGGCGCTAGACTGTGACGTAACCGATTCGAATATGGTTAACCAGGCCTTCGCCGCCGCGCGCGCACAACTCGGCCCAGTTGATATTCTGGTGAACAATGCCGGCATCACCGCCAGCGTGAAGTTCGCCGAGATGGACGATGCAACCTGGGATCGAATCATACGGGTCAATGCCACCGGTCCATTCTATTGCTGCCGCGCCGCCGTGCCCGACATGCTCGCGCGCAACTGGGGCCGGATTATCAATATCGCCTCGTATGCGGCGCTAAGCGGCATTCCGTATTCCTCGGCTTATAGTGCGTCGAAGCACGCACTGCTGGGTTTGACGCGATCGCTGGCGCTGGAGCTGGCGCGCACCAATATCACCGCCAACGCGATCTGCCCCGGCTGGGTCGAGACCGAGATGCTGCACGTGGCGCTCGCCAGTATCGTGGCCAAGACCGGGCGGAGCGAGGCGGAAGCGCGGGCGAGCATCCTTGGGATGTCCGGCCAGCTACGCATGATCATGCCCGAGGAGGTTGCGGCCGTAGCGCTCCGGCTGGCGGGGCCCGAAGGAGCGCAGATGAATGGGCAGGCGATCACAATAGAGTAAAGCGTAAAATGTAAACGTGATGATTAATTCGAGGAATAGCACGCTACCATCGAAGAAGACGTATTACGCAATACGCAATACGTTTTACGTTTTCAAAATTACACCCGAGGAGTCATGACCCAATATCTTGTCACTGTACATGCGCGGCGCGACGCCGAAGCGCCCCAGCAACTTTACCTGCTCGATGGTGAGCTGGCGACCGCCGAGATCCAGCAACTGGCCGCCGAGCTTCTGCATGACTCCGTAGTGCAAGTGGCGACGTGGCAGCCGCTCGATCAGTTGAAACCGGTCGATCTGCCTGCATTTGTCGAGGTGGCTTATAAGCCTGGCGTGACCGATAACGAAGCCGAAAGCATTGCGATTGGCGCGGGACGGTTGGGCATCGGCGGCCTGCGGGCGGTCAAGACTCTGCGCCGCTACCCGCTGTCTGCTGACGCATCTGCCGACACAGCATTGGCGAGTCTGTACAACCCGCTCATCCAGACGGTGCTGACGGCGGGCGCGGGCGAGGCGACCACCGAGCGACGGCGAGCATTTTATGCCGACCTGCTGCGCCAGCCGGCCGAGACAACGCCGCACATCGCTCGCGTGCCGCTGCTCGACGCCGACGATGCTGAGCTCATGCGGATCAGCCAATCCGGCATGCTTGCGCTCGACCTGGCCGAAATGCAAACCATCCAGAGCTATTTTCGCCGTCAGGAGCGCGCGCCAACTGATGGTGAGTTGGAGACAGTGGCGCAGACATGGAGCGAACACTGCTCGCATAAGACGTTCAAGGCGAAAGTGCGCTATCGCGCAGCAGAGGCTAGAGGCTTGGGATTTGAGGCTAGTAAACAACTCGCCCTCGAACCATATATCGCCTACCAAATGCTGGAGCAGGATTGTGAGATTGATAGCTTGATCAAGACCTTTCTGATGTCGGCGACGAAGGAAGTCTTGGCGCGGCATTCTCAAGCCTCAAGCCTCAAGTCTCAAGCCTCAGCGGCCTGGGTTCTGTCGGCCTTCGTCGACAACGCTGGGATTATGGCGTTCGGCGACGCGCACGAGGTTTCGATTAAGGTCGAGACGCATAATCACCCTTCGGCGCTGGAGCCGTTCGGTGGGGCGAACACCGGCGTGGGCGGGGTAGTGCGCGATGTGCTGGGCGTCTCGGCGCTGCCAATTGCGAACACCGATGTGCTATGCTTCGGCCCGCTCGACCTGCCTGAAGAGGCGGTGACCGCCGGGGTGTTGCACCCACGTCGCGTCGCGGCTGGGGTGGTGGCCGGCGTGCGCGACTACGGCAATAAGCTCGGTATCCCGACTGTTAACGGCGCGGTGCTATACGACCCCGGCTACATTGCCAACCCGCTGGTCTTCTGCGGCACGGTTGGCTTGGCGCCGCGCGGATCAAATCCCCACAACCTTCAGCCGGGTGATGCTATCGTGGTGCTGGGCGGGCGTACAGGCCGCGATGGTATCCACGGCGCGACCTTCTCGTCGGTCGAGCTGACCCACACGACTGCCGAAGAGATTGGCAGCGCGGTGCAAATTGGCGACCCAATCACCGAGAAGAAGGTGCTCGACGTGCTGATTCAGGCGCGCGACGCCGGGCTGTACAGCGCGATTACCGACTGCGGCGCGGGCGGGCTCTCCTCGGCGGTGGGCGAGATGGGCGCCGATACTGGTGCGGCGGTAGTGCTCGATGATGTTCAGCTGAAATATGCTGGCCTCCAGCCGTGGGAGATCTGGCTCTCGGAGGCGCAGGAGCGCATGGTGCTCGCCGTGCCGCAGCAGCATCTTGCCGCGCTGCTGGCGCTGTGCGCCGGCGAGGATGTCGAGGCGACGGTGATTGGTCGTTTCACCGACGACGGCCGCCTAACGGTAACTCACCAGGATCACAAAGTGGTCGATTTGTCGATGAAGTTCTTGCACAAGGGTATTCCACAACGGACGCTGGAGGCAGTCTGGCAACCCGCAGGCCATGCTGAATTGCAGATTGCAGATGTGAAGAACAATCTACAATCTACAATCTACAATCTGAAATGGTTGTTGGCCCACCCAAACATCGCCTCCAAGGCGCCGATTGTGCGAACCTACGACCATGAGGTGCGCGGCGGCACGGTGGTCAAGCCGCTGGTCGGCGCGGCGTGCGATGGCCCGGGCGACGCGGCGGTGCTCCAGCCCCTGCGTGGCACCACACAGGGCCTGGCGCTGGGCTGCGGCATCAACCCGCGCTATGGCCAGATCGACCCATACTGGATGGCGCTGGCGTGTGTGGACGAGGCGCTGCGCAATGTCGTAGCAGTAGGTGGCGACCCGCGCCGGACGGTTATTCTCGACAACTTCTGCTGGGGCGACCCGCGACAATCCGATCGAATGGCTGGCCTCGTACGCGCGGCGGCAGGTTGCTACGATGCGGCAGTAGCCTTCGGCACACCTTTCGTTTCCGGCAAGGACTCGCTGAACAACGAGTACCGCGACGCGAGCGGCGAGCGCACGCCGATTCCACCGACGCTGCTGATCACTGCGCTGGCAATAACGCCCGATGTGCGTAGCGCTGTGACGATGGACCTGAAGGAGCCGGGCAACTATATTTACCTGATTGGCCAAACAAAAGACGAGCTTGGCGGCGCCCATATTGTAGATTGCAAATTGCAAATTGCAGATTATGCTCAAGCTGAACCCAATTTACAATGTACAATGTACAATTTGCAATCCGATGTTCCCAAGGTTGACCTAACAGTGGCCCCGCGTCTGTTCGCCGCCCTTCACAGCGCTATTGCCGACGGCTTGGTGCGCGCCTGCCACGATCTGAGCGAAGGCGGCTTGGCGGTGGCGGCAGCCGAGATGGCCTTCGCCGGCGCGCTTGGGCTGCAGATCGATCTGCGCGCGATTCCGCGCTCGGCCGGGTTGGACAACGAGTTTACGCTGTTGTTCGCCGAGTCGCCGACCCGCTTCCTCGCCGAAGTGCGACCGGACGATGCAGTGGCCTTTGAAGCGGCGCTTGCCGGCCTGCCGTGCGCGCGCGTTGGCGTAGTCGCCGGGGACGCCGCGCTAGTGATGACCGGTTGTGCCGGTGGCGAGGCGCTACACGCCGACGTGGCGGAACTGAAAGCGGCGTGGCAGTCCACGCCCGTCGTATAAAGGATGTAAGGTTAGAACGTTCAAACGTGCTAACGTTCAAACGAGGGTAGCATGAGCAATGGCAACGGCCGTGCCAACGGCAAGAATAACGGCATTACGGCGGTGATGACGGCCGAGCAATTTGCCGGCTACATGGAAAAGCGCCTGGCCGTGTATGATGAGATTGAAGTGCTCGATCGGGCTGGCATGGAGCTGCGGCTGCGCGCGAGTGGCGCGGATGTAACCGCTGATCTAACCAACTTCTACAGCGCCTATTCGCGCGACCCGGCGCAGCTCGACGTCGTATTCGAGACATTCGTACGTGTGATGCTCGGCATCCAGCCCGACCGCAGCGCCAGCGACTACGCCGCGCTCTCGGATCGGATCTACCCAATGCTGAAGCCGCTTGAGATGCTGGTTGAAGTGCGCGAACGCAAGCTGCCGATGCTGGCTTATCGCGAATTCCTGGGCGACTTGATGATCGCCTATGTGATCGACGAAGAGCGCAGTGTTGCGTATATTAATGAAGAACACCTGGATCGCTGGAACATGAGCGTTCACGACCTTCACGAACAAGCGCTCGTGAACCTGCGCCGCCGTAGCGAGCAGGTGAAATATACGACCGTTGGCACAGACGAGCAGCAATTGTTCATCTTCAATAGCGGCGACGGCTATGATGCCTCACGGCTGCTGCTGTCGGAAGTGCTGGCTGAGTGGGCGCGTGCTGTGCCGGGAAATCTAGTGATTGGCATCCCGAACCGCGACTTCTTGATCGCGTTCAGCGATGCGAACCCCGAGATCCTACGGGCTATAGCTATGCAGGTGCAGGCCGATGCGGCGCGGCGCGAGTATGGCCTGACCGATCAGTTATTCACGTTAGTCAAGGGTGTTGTGAAGGAATATAGGTGGGAGTAACGTGGGTATGGAAGTTTCCGTCATACTCTTGACCCTGTGCGCGTATGGTTTGGCGATCTTCCTGTGGGTTCGTGAGCGCACGCCCAATTATGTGATCGCCATGCTGGGCGCGCACCTCGCCGCGCTGCTTTCACCGTTTTGGCAGGCGCTCTATGGCTTTACCTACGACGAGCGGCTGCCTGAGTTGTATCACTTCGGTGGCGATGGTCGATTTCAGGCGCTGGTGCAAATGCAGGCCTATGCGCTGCCGCGCCCTATCTTTTTGATTGCCTGGGTTGGGATTGCGCCAGCCCTGGGGGTGTTCTACTTGTTTCGCCATCGCTGGTGGTTTCCGGGCTATGTCACAAGTTTGCTGACATTTATTCTGTTTGTGGTCTTTCACCTGCTGATCGAGACGGTCGGATTGCGCCAGGGCTGGCTGTATTATACGAGGGTCGATGTGATGCCGTTTGGGGTGCCGCAGCCGTTGCTTTCGGCATTGATGAATGGATTGGTTTCGCTTGGCTCGCTGGCGGCGCTGCTGCTGACGCGCCGCTATGCGCTCACCAGCCTGCTGCTGATTGTGCTGCCGATCCCGCTGGCGCTGACGTTGCTGGTGCATGGCCTGCTCGGCGCACCGCTGTACACCGCACTCATTCTACAGGCCCAGTCCTGGGCCGGCGCGATCGGGTTGATCGGAACGCTGGGCCTGCTGGCGTCGGGCGCACATATTATCGCCGGCTCGCTCGAACGGCCAACCGAGTGGCGGCAGACGATCTAAAAACAAAGAACAAAGAACAGAGAACAATGGGCTGCTCTCGTATTCTTTGTTCTTTGTTCTGATTTATCGGCTGAACACACCGTTCGCGCGCAGATCCTTCACCAGGTCCTGCGCCTGGCTGCTTAGATCGGCGATGCGCTTGTTGACCTCTTTACGGCCACGGCGGAAGCTCTTGCTATTCACATCCGGCAGCCGGTCGCGGATATCGTCGAGTGTCGCTTGCAGGCGCGCCAGGGCCTCTTCGCTGGCCTCTTGCGCCTTACCCGCGACGATCCCGCCGCGATCCTTCAAAGCGCCAATTGGGTCCTCACGGAAGCTGCGCGGCTTGCGCTGCCGTCGCAGCAGCTGAGTTATGCCGAACACAACCATTATCGCCGCGAACCCAAAAGGCAGGTATTTCATCAACGCACGATCGTTCATTGCTTCATTCCTCCTCATAATACATCCAGGGCTGTTGGGAACAGTGAGCACCATGGTAGGTGTAGCAACTATGGTGCCATGAGCGCACTAGTGTGTCACTTGATGTACATCCCCGCGGCCATCGATCATCGGGAACCGATTGAGGCGCTGTATCGCGAACGCCATGCACGCGGCCCAAGGCTGAAGCCGAAACGCCGGTCGTGGGCGACTTGGGGCACACTCCGACACAGCGCTGCACGATACTCGGCCTCTAGGCCGGTGCTGCTAGGGTCGCTGACCGTGAGCCAGATCGGCCCCGGCACGTACAGGCAGACAGCGTCAGTGGGTGGTCGTCCTCGCGCCTGATCATACCTGGATCTACGACGACGCCGAATGGCAGGGCGCGATCGTGGTGGTCGAGTACGGACAGATCGAGCTTGAGTGCTTGGATGGAAGCCGTCATTGCTTCGGGCGCGGTGACGTCCTATGGCTGGATAGGTTGCCGCTGCGTGCCCTGCACGACCGTGGATACACGTCCGCCGCGCTGGTCGCCGTTTCGCGGCAACCTGCCAGGACTGAGTGCTGAGTTTCCGCTTCAGGAGGAATGGGATACAATAGGGGCGATGGTGGCGAGACAGAGGATGTTCGACATCGCCCATGCGTGGGGTAGCAACCCGCCTGGGGGTGGACCGTGTTTTGTCGTTACCCATACTGCCCCACAAGAATGGGTCAAGGAAGGATCGCCGTTCACCTTCGTCGCCGATGGCGTTGAAAGCGCCATTCGTCAGGCAAAGAAAGCCGCTGGGGACAAGAATGTCGCCGTAGCTAGCGCGAATATCATGCAGCAGTGCCTCAAGGCGGGTCTTGTCGATGAGATAGTTATTCACCTGTTTTGTGTATCCTATCGATAGTAACTTTTATTTTGCAAGTCACTTGTCATTATATCGATGGACTTTACTGATTATCCGGGATCTCCTGAAAAACATGCAGCGCTACAGCGAATTCGAGACAGCGGGCGAAAGCATTCCGACCAATATTCTGGCGGCTCGACTCAAGCGCCTTGAAGAACATGGAATCATTACGAAGGTCGCGTATCAGGAGCATCCGACCCGGTACGAATATCACCTTACACCCAAAGGGATGGACTTGCAGCCCATAGTGCAGGGATTGTTCGAATGGGGCACGAAGTATATTCCGGGTACTGGAGCTGGGTAGTGGTCACCGGGTAACTGGCCTGGCCGGGTACGGCCTTCCTCCTGGCGAGGGATTGACCAGCATAGGTTCCTCAAGAAGTGACGGGCGATAATAGGCGGCATGATTCAAGTGACCATTACCTACAAATGCCGTGCCTGCGGAAGCGAGCATATCGTCAGGAACGATATGGGGCCACCCAACCCGTCGAAGACACCCACGCCTGACGAGATGTGCGCTATACGAGGCCCTCGCTCATCTTGTTTATGTCTTATATCCGCAATGTCTGCTACTGAGCGGGCCGTTCGTTTGTCACTTCTGTCACATGCTTGGTATACTGTGGGCCAACATGCTCGCGATTCATCACTGTTGAAGATCAGCTTGGAGATGTGACAATGCAAGGACTGCTCTTTCTCGGTGAGCGCGGGCTCAGTCTGCAAGAGTTTCCCGATCCCCAGCCGGGGCCCGGCGAGGTGCTTGTAAAAATCGGCCGTGCCGCGGTCTGTGGGACCGACATCCATAAATACCGCGCGCCGGCCGCGCAGATCGAGACTCTAGCCGGCGGATCGCCGATGATTGTCGGCCATGAACCGGCCGGATGGATTGCCGCGCTGGGCGCGGGAGTCATGGGGCTTGAGGTGGGGAGCCCCGTTATGGTGGCGGGCGTGATCGGTTGCGGACGTTGTCGGTGGTGTCGCCAGGGCTACAATACGGCCTGCGAACGCGGCGTGTCTGGATTAGGCTGGAAGCGCCACGGCGCCAGCGCGACCCAACTTGTCTGGCCCGCGACCAACATCTTACCGCTGCCGGATCGAATATCTCTCGACACCGCGAGCGTCTTGACCTGCGCGGGCGGCACCGCCTATACAACCGTACGCGAGGCGGATCTGACTGGTGAGGATTCGCTGGCGGTTGTCGGCCTGGGCCCAGTCGGGCTGTGCGTGGTGATTCTCGCCAAATCGTTGGGCGTGCGGACGATCGGGATCGATATCGTGCGCACCCGCCTGGAGCAGGCGCTGGATCTCGGTCTCGACTGCGCCGTCGATGCGACCAACGAGGAACCGGTCGCCGCAGTCCGGCGCTGGTCGGGTGGGCGCGGTTGCGACGTCGTCGCCGAGTGTGTGGGGCAGGCGCAGACGCGCCATCAGGCACTAGAGATGGCGGCGACGCGCGGTCGCGTAGCATTCGCGGGATTAGGCAGTGAGCCACTGACGTTGAATGCCGATCGGTTTTTCGTCGGTATGCAACTCCGGCTGTTGGGAATCGCCGCGACCCCGCTCCGCTACTTCCCTGAGCTGATTGAGCGTACCGTCGCCTATGACCTACCGTTCGCGCGCTTGATCACTCATCATTTTCCGCTGGAGCAGGCACCAGAGGCCTTTGCCATCATGGAACGCGGGCAATCGGGCAAAGTAATCTTCGACGTGGCGGATGGTCTGTGAGCGAAAGCATAGAGCCAACTGCGGCAACGCGATCTCGAGCGAATAACGATGCGCGGTAGCGACCGGTATTATATCAATGCACCACGCTCACTGATGGAAAACTCACCGTATTGGAACATTCCAACCTGAAGCTAGCGCCTCTCTGGAGGAGCACACGATGACGCGCAAGCACCAACGCAGGCGACAGCCCGCGGCTCCACCGCTGCACGCCATGCCGCCCGAGACTAATCCTCAGCTCGCCAAAGCCATACTGGACATTGTGGACACCCAACTGCGTGACGGCACGCCGCCCGAGACGCGGCAGACCTTCGACCGCTTGGTGGCTGCAGGCTACACGCCAGAGGGCGCCCGCCAGTTGCTCGCCCATGTGGTGGTGCGAGAGATCTTCACCGTCATGGCACGTGGGGAGCGCTACGATGAGACGCGCTTTGTCGCCGCCCTCGATCGGCTCCCGAACCTCCCAGACTCTGAGGAAGCGAGTAGGCTGATGGATCATGGTGATTAACTAATATGTCCAGGCAATCGAGTCGGGTAAAAGCGTTTGTGTCGCTACGTCCCAATCCGAAGGTACGGTTTGTGAAGCGCCGCGCGGACGAATTGTGCAGATCGCGAGACACCTCCATATATAGGAAGCCCGATCTCTTGGCGATGGCGCTTGTTGTGAAACAGGATGAAACTCTTGATCCAGCTCACGTAGGCTTGGCCAATGCGAGTCGAATGGTGGCTGCGGCGCAACACTGTGTGAACCCGATCGAGCAGGCAAGGTATGCTCGTACTCATGGGAATGAAGCAGCAGTATACTCCTGGCAAGCGCGGACGCTCACACGAGCCGGCGGATATATTAGAGGGACCAGCTCCAAATACTACATTGGAGCGTAGCACATGGCGGATATGGGTCGGACTAAAGCGGCGCTATGCGAGCGGATTCGACAGGCAGCGGTCGTGCGCCGGCGGTGTAGGATGCCCAGTGGTCTACTACTTCTAGTTGGGCGGAACGAATGTGGCTACCAGCCTCTGGCCACACGCGTCCGATGGAATGACTCAAGCGAGGCGCACCGTCGCTATAACGGGGCGATGATCCGATCCGCCTGCTACCTCACCTACGCGCGCAGCTATAGCCAGCCACGAGCGAGATCGCCAGATGTAATCCAGCCGCTGCAACGGGATGGGCAATCCTCCGAGCAGGACGGTATGCCCCAATCCCCATCCTGCATCCGCAAACGTATCCTGCAAAACCGCTCGCAGCTCCTGATAGGCTTCCGATGTGTCGGACAAGTTACAGTCGCATAACACCAACACCGGGCGCTGCTCAGCTTGTACTACCGCGGATAAGCGCGCAATTTCGGACTTCCGCTGGGCATAATTCGCTTGGGCATACGCCGGCCATTGATTGGGCGGCGTGTGGAACAGCAGATTTGGTGTCAGATGCACAACCAAGACGGTCACTGGTTGTGCTGTCAGATCAACGGTCGCCCGAATAGCTAGATTCAATGGCGGCAGCGCGACCGATTCGACCTCACGGAGGGGAAAGCGGCTAAACAATCCCATCCCATCTACGCCAGTAGCTTGCGGCAGGGCTTGATGAGGATACTGCGCGGCCAGACGCTGGCTCAGGACACGAGCACTGCTTGCATTCAGTTCTTGCATGCCGACGATGTCGGGCCGTTCGGCTTCAACCAGCTGTGCTACCGCATCGCAGTGCTGATTACAGCCGAGAATATTGAACGTCATCACCTGAATATCTATCGTCGGGTTCGGCGCAGGAGTGTCTGGTGGCAGAAGCGCACGACCGAAGAGCACAAGTAACAGCGCAACCGGCAGCAACAGCCCGGCTACCAGATGCCAGCGCCGCGCAATGACTGCAAGCGGGAACAAGAGGCCAAGCGGAACAAACAGATAGAATGCTATGGTATTGAGGACTGCCAGCCACCAAACGCCATCAAAGAGCCAGAGGCGCAGGACGAACCACACTATGATACCCGCGATATACAGCCAACCCAGGGCTGTCCAACGAATGCGCCTCATCACAAACTCCAACGACTCAGGCAGCGATGCTGCCGCTCTACCTCCCAATAAGGACATGACACAACCGATTGCCTGGCCGCTCCTTAACAGACAACAATTGAGAGAGTTGTAAAGGATTTACGACGTTCCGCCCAACATGCGCATCCAGCCGACGCCGCACGGCCGCGATCAAGATCAGAGCCATTTTACCACCTGAATGCGGCCAGGCAGCTTTCCCGAGCTAGCGGCGCGGCGCGGCTGATGCGCAGGCTCGCCTATGAAAAGTGGCTGCGGGTACTCCAACGCACGTGGCGAACATAAAACGTGCAGTCATGCAGGAAAAGCAGGGTCGCTGCGGTTCTTACATTCCTTCGCAACGCCATCTCGCGTCAGATCGCGGCACGAGTCACTCTGCGGGTGACTCGTGCCGCGGGCGGCCTACCCGAGATTGGCAGCGTAGTCGGCGGCCCACTGGGCGATGGAGCGGGGCGGGCGGCCGGTGATCCTCTCCACAGTGTCGGTCACTGGGGCGGGCGTGCCGATATGCTTCTCCCACGTCTCGAATAGCAGGTCCGCCGGGGCGTAGGGACTGATCGCCTGACGCGCCTCCCGCGGATCCAGCTCCTCGTAGCGCAGCCGGCGGCCGAGGGCCTCGCCGATCAGCTTTATCTGCTCGATATGGGTCAGCGACTTGGGGCCGGTCAGGGGGTAGGTTTTCCCGGCGTGCTGTTCCTCAGTGAGCGCGGCGACGGCCACAGCGGCGAAGTCCGCCGGGTGAATCGGCGAGCCGGCCGCCTGGCCGTACGGGCCACGCACGACATCTCCGGCCTTGAGCTGCGCGGGAACATCGAACGCCCACTGCAGGGCATCGGCCGATGCGACCTCCAGGCGCAGGAATGTCCATTCCAGCCCCGAGTCCTTGATCGCGCGTTCGATGTCGTGGTGGAAGGCGGCGACCTGGTTGGGCTGCTCGTCGGCGGCGTCGTCTACCGCTCCCGAGGACTGAAACACGATCCGGCGGACACCGGCATCCTTGGCGGCCTTGAGGAATGCAGGCGCGAAGCCGGGCACGGCGGCCAGCAGGAACACCGCCGAGACATTCTTGAAAGCGATCGCTAGGCTCTGCGGGTCCGACAGATCGCCCGCGACGACCTCGGCGGCAGCCGGCAGACCGGCCTTGTGCGGGTCGCGAGTGAGCGCGCGCACGTCGCGGCCGGCGACGACGAGCTGCTCGACGATCGATCGGCCCACAGGTGCGGTGGCTCCGGTTACTAAGATCATGATGTATCTCCTTTTCATCATTCGAGGCTTCACGCTGCTCTCTGTGGAACATGCTCATGGTCTGGAGGAACAGGAACGATGCAAGGGTGCCGCCAGGCCTGCCAAAGCCGCACTGGCAGCACCCTCTTCGGTTCAGATCTTACCCAGCTCGGCATAGACCAACTCTTGGTCGGACTCCGCCTCCGCCTGTACCGCTCCCGTCGGCGACGGCGCTTCTTGTGCCGCTGTGATCGGCACCTCTTTGAGGAAGAAGGTGGCCACCAGAGCGATCAGGGCAAACACCAGAACGGCTAGAAAGCCTTGATGGAGCGCGCCGGTCAGCGCGAGTTTGTCGGCGTCGTTGGCCGGCAGATGACTCATCAGGTCGCCGGAGACCCCGCTCGTGACGGCGGTGCCCACAATCGCAATGCCCAGGGTAGCCCCCACTTGGCCCAGATAGCGCAACGCCGCGGTGCTGACGCCAAGTTGGCTGGCCGGCAGCGCATTCTGTACCGCTACCATCGGCAGAGTGAAGAAGGAGCCAATACCAGTGCCAGTCAGAACCATGAACAAGATCGCGAGCGGAATGCCAGTCGCCGCGGTCATGCCCATGATCAGGAAGGCGCCTGCACTCATGAGCAGCGCCGCTACAACAGCAACGACGCGGTAGCGTTGGAGTCGATTAATCGCCATGCTACTCAACATAGCTCCAACCACCATGCTCATGGAGAAGGGAGTCATCACTAACCCGGCGTTGGTCGGCGAGACAGCCAGCACGCCCTGGAAGAAGAGCGGCAGGTAGAGCGCTAGGCCCAGCAGAACCATGCTCTGGAGTAATGTAAGCGACACACCAACTGTGAAGACTGGGTTGCGGAAGAGATCGAGCGGCAGGATGGGTTCGCTTGCTTTGCGCTCGACGAACAAAAACAGGGCGAGCAGCAGGATGCCAACCGCGAGCATCCCCAGCACAGGCGGCGAGCTCCATGCAGAGATCCGCTCGCCGCCCCAGGTCAACCCCAGTATCAGGCAAATGGTCGCGGCAGCGCAGAGGATGGCTCCCAGCACGTCAATGCGGCGTAGCGACGCAACCCCAGCCCATGCACCAGTGCGCACCGAGAGATTGGCGGGAAGGAAGATCACGAGCGCCACGACGGCGATCAGGCCCACAGGTAAGTTGATATAAAACACCCAGCGCCAGCGCGTCGCCTCGGTGACCAAGCTGCCCAACAGCGGACCATGCTCGGCCAGCCAACCGCCCAACGTGGGGCCTAAAAGGCTGGACATGCCATAGACCACACCAAAGAGGCCCATCCATTTGGCGCGCTCGGCTGGTGGGAACAGATCCGCCATGACGGTGGCGATCAATGCCATGCCGATACCTGCGCCCAATCCTTGCACGCCACGAAAGATGATCAATTGATTCATGCTCTGGGACGCTCCGGCAAGGACGGAGCCCAGCAGAAACAGAACCGTGCCAGTCAGCAAGAACCATTTGCGGCCAAACTGATCGGACAGTTTACCTACGATCGGAATCATGGTCATTGAGGCGAGGATATAGGCCGTCACTACCCAGCTATAGCGATCCAGCCCGTGCAGCTCTTCGATGATGCGCGGCATGGCGGTGCCAACAACGGTCTGGTCGAGTGCTTCCAAGAACAGGGTGAGCATCAGGCCGGCGATCACAGAGGCCAGCGCGAAGCCTCGAAGGCGAGGCTGACTGTGCGTCTCGGCCGTGATTGATGCGATGGTCATTGTGTCTTCTCCTTTCGCTTAACATATCTCTTGCTTAGAGTATATCCTAGATAGCGGACAGAATCGGTCCTTATCTAAACACTAATCAGCAGGAGTATTTTTTCGGAGTGCGGGCGAGGGGCGAGACAGCAAGTGCTAGAGGGCCGGTAGAGTATTCGTCATGATCCACAAAGACACACGAAGATACACGAAATAATGCGACTTTTTCGTGTCCCTTCGTGTGACCCTTCGACAAGCTCAGGGCAGGCTTCGTGGATTCTCTATCGATGTTCTCGGTGAAGATGGACCAGCACGCGCGCGAGCTTGGCGGTAATTGAGAGCAGACGCGCCGCGACTACTCGGGCGTGCTCGGACTTCCCGCCGGCGCACCCACAAAAAGATGCGCTCCGCAGTTTTCATGCTGCGGAGCGCCGGGAATTAACGTTGTGGCGGGGAGGGAGGGATTCGAACCCTCGAGGGGATTGCTCCCCTAGCGGTTTAGCAAACCGCCGCACTAGGCCGACTATGCGACCTCCCCATATACGTAATTATAGCATATGTGGCGGAGGGGGTGGGATTCGAACCCACGAGGCTCATCGCCTGGTTGTTTTCAAGACAACTGCCATCAACCGCTCGGCCACCCCTCCTATTCGGAAAAAGTGTAAAGGGTTTCCAGCTTTTCACCAAAATGAATTTCAGCATGACAGTTGGGACAGATGAGTTCTAAATTGTCCAAATCATCTGAGCCGCCGTCACACCTTCTTACTTTATGGTGAATAACCAAGATTTTCGTATTTGGATATAAACAACGCTCACATACTGTTCCACGTTGGGTAACCAGCCTCTTCTTCAAGCCCCGTGCCCACTTTACTTTGTCCTTTAATGGGCGATCCTTAGCCTTGTACTTGATACCTGTCCGATTGATGTTTGCACATGCCCGGCTACAAGTTTTAGCGTGTTTGCTTGCAAGTATCTCCTGCCCGCAAACAACACATGGGACAGGTTTTCGCTGCGTCTTAACACGACACTCATGGCTACAGTATACGTTGCCCGTGGCCTGAGCTTTAGGACTTCGATAGATAGCAACGCCGCAAACACTACAAACACAATTAGGTCTGCCTGGCATACGGGTGTTCTCCGAATAACGAAACCGTGTAAACACCCCTAGCATACCACAGATTTGAAACGTGCGTGCTGGAATCTATGGCAGGCGGGACAGGAATCGAACCTGCAACCTGCGGTTTTGGAGACCGCTGCTCTGCCTAATTGAGCTACCCGCCTATTGCTTGGGATTTTACCACATGAGATCGGGGTTTGCAACTACACCGATATCGCGCTCGACGGATCGCGCCGGCCCTGGTATGATAGCGGCGAACGGCGCGGTGCTGCTCGCGCGGCGCGCTGCCCTCGCCACTTGAGATCGCAGCATCTCACAACCGTTCGGATCACCAGAAAAAGGAGAATCTTGCGATGGAAGAACTCGTCAAGATGATTGTCGATCGCACGGGCTTGCCGGCCGATCAGGCCCGCAGCGCCGCACAGACGGCGGTGGACTTTATCAAGTCGAAGCTGCCTGAGTCGATGCAGGGGTATGTCGACATGGCGCTCAACAGCGGCATGGCCGACGATGTGGCTAACCAGGCCGGCAATCTGCTCGGCGGGCTATTCGGCGGCGACAAGCAGTAGCACTACCATCATCATGTTGGCAGGTCGAACTACCTCGCTTCAAATTCCCCCGACATAGCGCCCGCGGTTCAGTATCGCCTGTGGGTCCCACTGGGCCTTGAGCCCGCGCATCAGCGCCAGTGTCGCCGGCGGCGCGCCCCACAGGTCAAGCTGAGCTCGTAGATCCTGCGGTGCGACCTCGACCGCGGCATAGCCGCCTAGCTGGGCCAGCGCCGCCCGCAGCGCCGCCAGCGCCGCGCCAACTCGAACGGCGCTGGCGTCAGCGAGGTACCAGCGCGCGTACGCCACGCCAACGCCAGCGTAGCCGACCAGTTGTGTCGTGGCTGTGGGCGGCGCGTGGCGCTCCAGCGCCTCAAGCACGCGCGGCAGTATCGCGACCGGCGCCCCAGCGCGAATCACCAATACGCCGTTGGCATAGTCGCCCTCCAGCGCAGGATGCGGCAGGCCGGCCAGCGCCCGCCAGATCGTCTGGTGCTGCGCGGCGCTCAGCTCGGCCTGCGCCATATCGCGCGCTCGAGCTATAGCGATCGCGGCCTGCACTTGGCGGGCGACGGCAGAAGCAACACCGGCGAAGCGCACGGCAAGCAGCGCCCGCGCGCCCGGCAGAAACTCTGGCGCGCCGGTGCTTGCCGCTAGGCTCATGGGCGAAAGCGGGCGCTCGCGTAGCCGCTCGGCCAGCGCGCAGGCATCGGCCAGCGAGGCGCAGGCGAACACCAGCGAATCGATTCGCTCCGGCAATGGCGCGACTTTGAGCGTTGTTTCGACGATCACCCCGAGTGTGCCGAGCGCGCCGATATGCAGCTTGTGCGTATCGTAGCCCGCCACGTTCTTGACGACCTTCCCGCCGCTCTTGACTAGCCGCCCATCGCCCAGGGCCACACGCATGCCGAGCGTCCAGTCGCGCGGCGTGCCATAGCCTAGCCGCAGCGGACCGCTGGCCGCAGCGGCCAGCAACCCGCCGATCGTCGCCTGCTCGGGCGCGGGTGGATCCCACGGTAGCCATTGGCTATGCTGCCGAAGCGCCGCCTGAATCGCGCCAAGCGTCGCACCGGCCTCAAGAGTGATTGTCAGGTCGGCCGGGTTATACTCAAGCACACGATTCAGCGCGATTGTGGAAAGTGGCTGCGCTCCCGGCAGCGGCGCCTGGCCTAGATGCTGCAGCATTCCCGCTCCCCATGGCACGATCAGCTGGCCGCGCGCCGACGCCTCGCGTACCGCATCGGCCAGCTCGTCAGCCGACTGCGGGGCCGAACTAGGCCACAGATTGGACGGATCAGGCCGATTCACAGGATTTCCTTGATTATGTAGTACAGCCAATCACAAGTTCGATCCTATTTCCCATAGAAACCGGAAGTTCCTTCGCATGGGAACTAAAGGAACGTGCGAAACCCGGATCGACCTTATGAAACCCGTTCTTAGCTCTCGGTGCGCTTGCGCCAATAGCGCGCCAGGCCCTGATAGTTGAGCTCGACTGAGCTAGCCTGTTCGAACAGCGCGATGTCGTTGGCCGAAACATCGGCGCCCATGTCGGCCCGCGCGACATCGCGCAACCGCTCGATCTGGGTCGCTTCGTCGGCGCCGCTCTCCAGCCCCGCGCGTACCGCTTCCGCCCAACGTAGCAGCGTCGCGCGGTAGTCGCGGAGATATGCGGCGGGTTGATAAGCCGGCCCGAAGTGTGTGAGCAGTAGCACCTGCGGCGCCAGCGACTCGAGCAGATCGAGGGTGCGCAGCCAGGCCTCGATATCGATATCGGGCGGTGGCGTGGCGGCGCGCGGAATCATCCGGTCGGGAATGCATACGCCGCCGGTATCGCCGACAAACGCCGCACCATTGCCCTGGTCGAAGTACAGCACATGGTGCGAGGCGTGGCCGGGTGCGTCGAACACCCGTAAGGCGCGCCGGCCGAGCTGAAGCGTCTCGCCGCCGGCCAGCGTGCTGATGTTCTGCTCGGAAACCGGCACGATCGCTCCCCACAACCGATCCATCAAATCGCCATACAGCCGGGTCGCGCTGTTGATCAGCTTCTCGGGCGCGGCGAGATGTCGCGCGCCGCGCTGATGCACATAGACGCGCAGGCGTGGGTAGCGGCGCACTAACTCACCCGTCGCGCCAGCGTGGTCGAGATGAATGTGTGTCAACAAAATCGCTCGCAGATCGGCGAGCGCTACACCATGGGCGGCTAACCCGGCGCTCAAGGTATCCAGCGTGCTTGTCGGGCCGGGGTCGACGACTGCCGGTTCCTCGCCGAGCAGCAGGTAAGTGGCGATCACATGTGGTCGACCGAGATGCATGTCGTCGATCATACGCAGATCGGCGGGAAGCTCAACTGGTCTATTGTTCACAAGCACTCCAGCTGTTTTGTGGTCTCAGCGTCTTTAAGACATCCCAGCGCCATAGTGCATAGTGCATAGACTGTCGCATACGATACGCACTACGCACTATGTCAAGATGAGATGGTTGATTCTTGTCGATACCCTTAATAACATCTCCGTATCATAACATAGGCGCCAGCTACTCACATTCCAGCAACTCGCGCAGAAACACGTTATCATCCAGCGGCGGCGCGGCGCGCCTGGGCGATTGCGTCGAGCACGCCTTGGCGGATGCCGCCCTGCTGGCCGTACTCGTTCGACTGCCACAGCAAATTCACTTGATTATACGGGTCGGGAATGCCGTTGATGCCCCAGCTGAACGAGAGAAACGCAACCTTGACGTTGGCGCCGCCACGGCTCAGCGTGATCGGCAGATACGCCGGGCGCGGCTGATCGGCGGCGCCACTCGGCACTGTGCCATGCTGCTGAATGCCGGCCTGCTGTAGAACCTGCAATGTCGCGTCGAGCCCTTCCGGGCCGCGATCCATGATATGGTTGTTGGCCGTCGACACCACCCCAATGCCGGCATTATTACCCATGACAGCTAATCATCCCGTGGATGCCAACCAACACTTACCCACCTCCAGATCGTCTGGCAGTTCATCGGCCACCGTCACCGAAGTTGCTAGGACGTCGAGGGCTTCATCGACACGTATCACAACGATTACTACATGACATCAAGGATCGCCAACTACTCATTCTATCTCATCCGGCGGAAGCAGCTCTTCCCCGCCAACCCCCACCAGGTAGTGGAAGTTGCCCGCCCCGACGGTGCGCATGAGATGATCGACAATCCGGCGCGCGTCGTCGTGCGGGCCGGCCACGAAGAATGGCTTGCCCTCCGGCCCGCCGGTCGGTACCGGTGTGGCGCAGGCGGCCGGGTCGGCGCCGCCGAGCAGATACTGGGCCTGGTTGAAGACTGGGTCGGGCTTGAAGCCAAGGTCGGCCGCATACTCCAGCCCGGTCGCGATAATCTTGGCCACCAGGTTGAAATCGGCCGGCGCCATTGGCTGGAGCCGCAGCGCGTGGGCGCGCAGCCCGGCGTTATACTCGGCCGGGCCGGCAAACAGCCTCACCTGCGCGCTCTTGACGCCCAGGCAGGCCAGGTCGACCAGGAACAGGCCGGCGGCGACCTTATTGGTCATGAGCGAGCGGCGCGCCACCAGGATTGTAATCAGCGCGGCTTCCTGGCCCCAATCGCGCGACAGCAGCACCTCGTGGACCGGCCATTTCGCCGCCAGCGCGATGCCGCCCACTGGCTTGGCCTGCGTTTTCTTTTGTTTACTCATTACTTTATCCTTTCAACGCTTGAACATAGTTTGCCGTCGACTTTTGTCTGGGCGCCGGCAGTCCTAATGACCTATCGCCCGCGCAGAAAGCGCAGTGGACGCAATGCCTTGTCAGTATTTCTATGATGTGGCATTATATCCAGGAACTCAAGATTGTCGCACATTCCAATCAATCCTTTGTATATCATGGTGAGGTAGGGCATGGCGTTCGATATTCATCAATCCGTGGTTGACCCGGAGACTGGCGAGTACAACGAAGAGGCCGGTATTCAGTACCAGGAGGCGATCGAGGAGCTATTCGCCCAGTCGCCCGAGGCCGTGGCGCTCAGCGAGCAGGGTACGACACTCGGCTGGGCATCAACGTTCCTAAATTATGGCATGAGCTACCTCGGGGTGACGCCGGCCGAGATGAATGATCGGGACTTCGACGAGGTGCTCTTCGAACTCTTCCCGCAGAAGGTGGCCGTTGGACCTGAGGAGGCCACGGAGATTATCGCTGAGTTGCATGCCTTCTGGGCATTTCTTGGGCGCGCGTATGGGCTCCCAAACGCGCCGGCGCTACTGAAACGGCTTGACGACCGCGCCGCCGGCCGCCTGGAGCGCGAGCTGTCCAACCCAGCCAACTTCGGCATGGCGAAGTCGATGGTCATGCAAGGCCGGGCGCGCGACTTCGATACATCCACCCAGGAAGGGTTGAATGCCTGGATGTATACCTACAACGCCGAGCAGGCGCTGGAACTTGGGGCCGAGCCGGCGTACCTGCCGCCGCCGGCTCGGAAACACAGCCAGGCGACCAAGCAAAAGAATCGCCGCAAGATGGCCAAAGCCAGCCGAAAACAGAACCGGCGCAGGTAGTACGTTGTCTGGAAGTCTGTTGTTGGCTCGGATCAGTGTAAGGGAATCGCGAAAAATAACCCATCCCAATGACAAGATGACAAGATGACAAGATGAGCAGATGCGTCTTGTCATCTTGTCACCCGCGCGGGCTACTCTTCCAGCTCATATAAAATATCCAGCAGCGCTTCCGAATCCGCGGCGATCGCATCGCGGTCGTCGCGTTGCACCGCCTGTCGTAGGCGCTCGATCGTCTCGCGGAGCGCCGCGTTGGCGGGGTTGGTCTCGAGCGCCCGGTGCGCGCGCGTCAGCAGGCCGATCGTCTCCATGCTCATCTCCGGTGACGCGCCGCCAGGCTGCTCTTGGTCGCCGATATCCTCCCATTCCTCGGAATCCCATCCCGCGAGCTCCAGCGCCTCCAGATCGCCGCGGATGGCGGTAATCTCGGCCGGGGTGAGCCGCGTGTGGGCTGCACGAACACTGGTGCGGGCCTGCTTGCCGCTGCCGCGATCGACCGCCGACACATGCAGAATCCCGTCGACGTCGAAATCAAACTGCACCGTAACTCGTGGCGGTTGGCCAGGCGCCTCGGGGCGCAGGTCTTCGAACAGAAACTCACCCAGCGACGTATTCTGCGAGGCAATCGGCTGCTCGCCCTGGTAGATCTTGACCTCGATCGCCCGCTGATCGGGGTGCAGCGCCGAGTAGATCTCGGAACGCGAGGTTGGAATCGTCGTGTTGCGCGGGATGATCACGCTATACCGATCGGGGATGATCTGCCCGAACTCCAGCTCGGCCACCGCGATCCCCAGCGAGTGGGGTGTCACGTCGACTAGGATCGCCTCGATCGGCTCGCCGGCGATAATCGCTGCCTGCACCGCGGCGCCCAGCGCCACAGCCTCGTCCGGGTTGATCGCCATCACTGGCTCGATGCCAGCGTGCTCGTAGAGCATACGCTGGACCAGCGGGATGCGCGTGCTGCCGCCGACCAGCAGGATGTTGTCGAGTTGCTCGGCGGTAATCCCAGCATCGCCCAGCGCGGCGTCAAACGACTGCAGCGTGCCCTCGATCAGGTCTTCGATCAGCTCCTCGAACTCCTCGCGGGCGATTTCGATGTCCAGGTGCAGCGGGCGCGATCCGGACGAGAGCAGATACTCCTCGCGCACTTGCGCCAGCGGCTGGCTGGAGAGCGCAATCTTCGCCTGCTCGGCGGCGCGGGTCAGCCGTGCCAGCGCCCGGCGGTCGTCGCGCGGGTCGATCCCATGCTCGGCCACAAAGCGCTCCACCAGATGCTCAACCAGCCGCTCGTCGAAGTCGTCGCCGCCAAGCTGCGTGTTACCGTGACTAGCGCGCACCTCGACCACGCCCGCGTCCAGCTCGACCACCGAGACGTCGAACGTGCCGCCGCCCAGGTCGTAGACGGCGACCAGATGCTGTTCATCGCCGCGGTCGAGCCCATAGGCCAGCGCGGCGGCGGTCGGCTCATTGATGATCCGCTCGACGGTGAAGCCCGCGAGTTCGCCCGCTTCGCGGGTCGCCTGGCGGGCCGCGTCGGAGAAGTAGGCCGGAACCGTGATCACGGCTCGCTCGACTGGCTCGCCCAACTGCTGCTCGGCGCTCTGCTTCAACTCGCGCAAGATCAGCGCTGAGATCTCCTGCGGGCTATACTCACGGTCGCCCAAGGTCACGCGAACCTCCTGGCCCATCTGGCGCTTGATCGATCGGACGGTGCGCGTTGGATAGAGCACATACTGATTGCGGGCCGGCGTGCCGATGAGCAGCGCGTCCTGTGGGGTCAGGCCGACGACCGAGGGCATAATCCGCTCGTCTCCATGGGGCACGATTTGCGGTACTCCGTCGTGGAGGGCCGCCGTGGCCGAATAGGTCGTGCCGAGGTCAATGCCGATGATCGTGCTCACGCTAGCGCTCCTTCCTGCCGGTCTTCCAACCGCTGCTGCTCGCTCGCGGCGACGACGACCTCGGCATGGCGCAGGACGCGCTCGCCGGCCAGGTAGCCCCGCCGCAGCTCTTCGACGACGGTGCCGGCCGGGTAGTTCTCGGTCGCCGGTATCACGCCGATCGCGATATGGTGCTGCGGATCGAAGGGCCGGCCCGCGGCGACGATTGGCCGCACATCCGCGGCCGCCAGCACGTCGAGCAGCCGCTGGCGAACAAAGGTCAGGCCCATGACCCAGGAATCGATCGCGGCCCACAGCTCGGCAAGTTGCTGGAGCGCGGCGTCGTGTCGCGTTTCAGCGGGCGTGGGCGCGCCGCCCAGGATCTGCCGCAGCCACCCGCCCGGCGCCGATTTCGCGCTCGCCCGCGCTCCAGTTTCAGCGGGCGCCGCGCGCCCGCCCTCGCGCTGGTCGGCGCTCGCCAGGAGCAGCCGCCCGGCGCGCAACGCCTCGTCGAGACCATCCAGCGCCGGCAGTATATCCTGCGCCACCGCGAGACGTGCGGCGCCCTGCTCGCCGCGGCGCTGTTCGCGCAAGGCGTTGAGCTCGGCCTCGCGCCGGATATCAGCGGCGCGGAGCTGCTCCAGCGCCTCGGCAAGCTGCGCGGACTGGGCCTCAGCAATGCTGTTAGTCTTGAGTTGCTCGCGGCCAGCGCGCCCAACCTGCTTTTCCAGGCCAAGCAGCAGCTCGTGGAGCGACGCGACATCCGGGTGGGCACTGCCGCCGTCCTGGTCGACCACGGCGCGTAGCGCCTCGACCTGCCGGCCAAGATCGGCAAGCTGTTGTTCCATCCGTACCAGCCGCCGCGTCGCATCGGATTGAGCGCCGCTGTTGAAAAGACGCGACCACCAGCCGAGCATGCTGTTGGGCATCTGACTCCTCAAAGCTTCACCTTGCCGTAGTGCTGGCGCCAGTCGGTACGTTCCAGGTCGGTCAGCGCGCGTGTGGTGCTGATGATGTCGGCCGGCTGCACCGATAGGTCGAGCTTTGGCGCGCGGCGCTGGCGAGTTGGCTCGGGCCAGCGCTCCAGCAAGAGCATATCGGTCTCTATACGGACGGAAGGATCACGTAGCTGCTCATAGGCCGCGCGAATCCGCTTGAACATCTCAGGGGCGCGCTCGGGTGGATGAGCGCGCACCAGCGCGAAGTAGGCCTGCTTCAGCGCCGCGGCGGACGCCGTGCGCGCAATGCCCAGCACCTCGTATGGATCGATATATGGCTCGCTCATCATCTCACCCTTAGAAGAAATCCTCGATGTCGTCGAGATCGAAATCGTCGTCGGGGCCACCCATTTCCATGCTCATGAGGCCCATCTGGATGCCCGTACGGAACATCGGCGTGCCGACGACGCGGCGCAGTTCCTGCGCCTCCTGGGCCAGCGCGCTCTTGCCCTGCTTGCGGGCGAGTTGCGCCGCGCGTTGCAAGGTCACTTTGGCCAAGCGCGCCTGGTCGTTCAGCCCCTGCACGATACCCAGCAGGATCAAGGCCTCGGGTTCATCGGGCGCGAGCCGCGCGGTAGCCTCGGCGTAGCGGAGGGCCAAGTCGGCGCGCGGCAGCATCAGCTCGCCGGCAAGCTGCTTATGCAGCGCCAGGTCGTCGGGCCGCATTGCCACGGCCCGATCGAGCAGCTCGCTCGCCAGCCGCGTCCATGGCGTGTCAGCGGGTGGTGGTGCAGGCGTGTCGAGAAACCCGAACATCCCCACCGGCGTCGGCACGGGCGTAACCCGCATAATGATCATCAGACCAAAGTCGGCATAGGCGCGAGCCTCGGGTTTCAGATCGCGATCAATTCGTTCGAGCAGCGCTCGCGCCTCGTCGATCCGATCGGCGATCACCCAGGTCTCGAGAATCTTCACGTAGAACTCGATCTGATCGCCGGCCAGCGCAATCGCCCGCTCGACCAGCGCGTGAATCTCTTTGTGCCGGCGCTTACCCAGCTGCATGCGCGCCTGGTTGAGCGGGAACACGTAGTTCTCGGGATCGTAGCGCTCTCCCTCGACGAACGCCCGATATGCGACCGCAGACTGGCCCCACTCAGCATACTGTCGCCCGTGCTGGAGGAAGTGTTGCGCCGCCAGGCGCCGCAGATCCTCGCGCTCAGGGTGGCGCGCCACCAGATCGCGCATGATCTGCTCGGACTCGGGCAGCTGCATACGAACATCGAGAAATGCCGCATGGCGGAGCAGCGCGTCGACGTGGTGCGGGTCGATCTGTAGGATGCGCCCGATCTCATTTTCGGCCGCGCGCTCCTGTTCATTGGCCAGCAGCGCGTCGGCAAGCTGTACGCGTGCATCCAGGTCTTTCGGATCTTCTTTGATAATCTGACGAAACACGACGACTGCCTCATCGGGCCGGCCCGCCTGTTTGTAGCACGTGATGATCCGCTCGCGCACCCAGGCCCACTGCTGGTCGGAGAGCGCCGACTCCTCGGCGGCGCTCCGGCCGGTAGCCTTGCGACGGGGGCGGGTTCGCAGCATTCCGCGCCAGGATTCGGCGGCCTCCTCCCAGCGCTCCTCGTGCTCGTAGGCCAGCGCCAGATTATGTAGCAGCGGCCGTGGCGAGCCGAGGCTGGCGCTGCCGCCCAGAACCTGGCGCGCCGCCTCCCACAGCTCGGCCGCGCGGGGCCAGTCTCCGGCCGCTGCAGCGGCATAGGCGCCGCGGTCGAGCGCTAGGAGCCGCAACTCATCGAAGGCGGCGCTGCCCGGCAGACCCACAGAGCGCTGGGCCAGCGCAGCCGCGTCGCTTACTTCGCCAGCGTCGTACAGGGCGGTCAGTTGGTCCAGCAGCAGTACTGCCAGGTTCTCGTGGAGCCGTACCGGCGTCGCACCCGACTCCAAGGCTCGCTGCCAGAGCTTCAGCGCTGTCTCGGTATCTCCGGCGCGGGCTGCGGCCACGCCCCGATAGTAGCGCCGCGGCGCGGTCAGCGTCGGGGCTGGCAGCGACCGGTCGTCGTCCAAGGTGTCGCTCGCGGCGGCATCGCCCGCGGCAAGCTGCCCCAGGCCGCGCCAGAAACGGCTGGCCGGGCTGTCGTCGCCCGGTGGCACTGGGTCGCCGTTGAGCAGGGCCTGCGCCGGTTCGATGAAGCGCTTCACGGCGGGCGTGAAGCCGGGGAGATCGGCCAGATCAGCGTGCGAGTTCTGTTCCACCGTTGCCAGGGCCAACAGCTGCGCCGCGCCTGCCCAAGAGCTATCGCGCTTCAGCACGGCGCGATACTCTTCGCTAGCCGCCGCGAGATCACCGCGCCGGTGCAGGTAGCGGCCGAGATGGTAGCGATAGCGCGGATCGTCGGGCGCCAGCTCAGTCGCGCGCCGCAGATCGGCCAGGGCGGGATCCGACGGCGGGCCACTGAGTGCTCTACGAAAGTGAGCTTCACTCAGCGCGGCGCGTACTTCGCTATCGCGTTCAGCCAGCGGCGACCATGTCACGATCGCCTCGGCGAAGCGCCCAGCCTGAAACGCGCGCAATCCGACTTGGCGCGGATCGCTGAGTATAGTGGAGGGCCTGCGCTGAATGGATGGTCGCTTCGACTTAGCCATTTCGCCCAAATCCTTGCACGATAAGCATATCAGTTAGATAAAGCCAACGCGCTATATTATGTATGCTCCACTATCGAATGTCAAAGATCAACCGTTCAGAAAGCATAGGAGTTAATCTGCAATCTGCAATTGCCCAAATGCGGCTCGATGATGATGTCCTTCCAGAATCCTGGGTTCTTGATTGACGGTTAAGCACCGCAGTTCGGCTGTGTCACTCACCATGAGCATGGGGCGATGGGAATCCATCATAATGAGATGCCCAGAACTTTTGGAGATGCTGGCCCCTGGGCGCTGATCGAGCTTGGACTGCTCTCCGGCAGCCTGGCCGTGGTCGGGTGGTTTGTGCAGCGCGCCGTCCGCCGGGCACGCTGATCGACGCGCTCTGCTGCATCCTGCACCAATCACCGCCTAGAGCGTCGGTAGAGAATCCACGAAGGCACACGAAGGCACACGAAAAGGTGGATTATTTAGTGTATCCCTTCGACTGCGCTCAGGGCAGGCTTCGTGTGTCTTCGTGGATCATGTTCTAGCAGGATACCCGCCCTGAAGCCCTAGCCTAGCGCCGCAATCGCCCGCTCGACACTATCGGTCGGGCTGACCTTGACCTGCGCGTCGGCGATCTTGCCCTGCTCGTCGATCACAAAATGGCTGCGGATGATGCCCATGTAGGTCTTGCCATAGTTTGACCTCTCACCCCATACACCGTAGGCTTCGGCGATGCGATGATCCTCGTCCACGATCAGCGTGAACGGCAGGTTGAATTTAGTCTTGAATTTTTGGTGCGACGTGATGCCGTCGGGGCTGACACCCAGGACCACGGCATTCTTCTCCTCGATCTGCGGGTAGGCATCGCGGAATCCGCACGACTGTGTAGTACATCCTGGGGTATCATCTTTGGGGTAGAAATACAGCACCACCCGCTTGCCACGATAATCCGACAGTTTAACGCTATTGCCAGTATCGGTCGCCGCCTCGAAATCCGGGGCGGTATCGCCGATCTTCAAGGTCTGTTCCGACATGGTAAGCACCTCCTCCTCATACATAAATCCAGCGCACCAAGTGTAACACGTTGTTGGGCTGATCCCAAACTCGTTGGGAGCGGTGCGGCGCGTCAAGATATTATGGATCTCAGGGCATGGGAGGAGGACTTCCATTTGTTGTTACTTTACGACGCGGAATCCAAGGTGTGTTACACCGGGGGCCTCGATCGCTCGTATGCTTTCCAGTTCGATTGGCTCTGTACCCAGATGGTCGAACAATCGGACACCACTGCCAAGCAGGACGGGCACCAGGTCGACATATATTTCGTCAAGCAGCCCGGCCTTGAGGCATTGCTGCAGGATACTGGCGGTGCATACCACGACATCCTTGTCCCCAGCGGCTTTCTTTGCCTGACGAATGGCGCTTTCAATCCCATCGGTAACAAAGGTGAACGGCGATCCTTCCTTGACCCATTCCTGTGGGACGTTATGGGTGACAATAAAACAAGGTGTCCCGGGGGGATGGCCGCCCCAAGCCTTAGCGATATCAAAGGTTCTGCGTCCCCACACACCCGCCCCGTATGTTCCGAACGCCTCCTTAAGGAGTTCGGCGCTCTGCGGTGAGACCTTGAGCACCATCCTGCCATCCGAGATTGGAATCTCGGTGTCGCCGCTGAAGTACCACTTAAAGAGCCGGTCACCGCCATCCCCCAACCCATTCTCAGGGCCATCGTTCGGCCCGGCGACAAAACCATCCAGCGACATGGTCATGTTGAAAACAACTTTTCCCATGTAATTCTCCTTTACTTCATGCTTGGTTGCAGAACGAGGTGAATACGTCGGACTTTGCGAGAAAACCTGCGGGACGTTTAAGCTACTTTTGCAATTTTTCCAGAAGTTCGTCGAGACGCTCGTGGCTGTCGACGACGCCGCGTTCCATTCCAGATTGGATCATGCCGTTTCGGTCTGAAACAGATTGAAAGATGGATTGAATCGTGATCCTGGTCCGACTGCCTGGCAAGGCTTCGAATCTCGCAGTTTCGAGGGTGACATGCCCTGCTTCTGGGAGTCCTTCAAACTCAAATGTGCCGATGAGTCTCTCAGGTGCAGTGACATCATGATTCACTCCATGAAATCCATATTCGTTGCCGTCTTTATCTTTATGGATGTATCGCCACCGGCCGCCGCTTTTGGGTTCAAATGTCTCAAGCTTCATTTCATATCCTCGTGGACCAAGCCACTGGACATAAAGTTCTGGGTCTACAAAAGCCTTGAAAACAAGCTCTTGCGGGGCGTCAAACTCCCTTGTGATGAAGAGTTCCTGTTTGCCAGGTTCTGCCGTGATGGTTGTCTTATTCTTTTTTGTGGACATGTTATTTCTCCTTTTTTTGAATTTCCTGTAAAACTTCGTCAAGGCGATCAAATCTGTCGCTCCACAAACGCTCGAATGGTGTGACCCAATCGAAAATGGGTTTGAGCCGCTCCGCGTTGAGGCGATACATTCTTTGACGCCCCACCCGCCGCTCGCTCACCAATCCAACCTGCTTCAACACCCCGAGGTGCTTCGACACCATTGGCTGGGTCCATCCAAGCTTTGTAACGATCTCGTTGACCGAGAGTTCTCTCGCGCCCAGCAGTTCAAGGACCTGTCGTCTCTTGGGCTCAGCCACGGCGTTGAACGGGTCATGGGTTGTCGGTGTGCGTGCCATGACCACATTATATTCCCATACAGGAATATGTCAATGTCCTATTTTAGAATGTGTGTTCTATTTTGTCAAGAGGAAAATGAACGGAGTTTCTGTGCCATCAGTAGCGCAGTAAGGAGCGCCGTCCGCGTACGGGAGCATGCAAACCATAACGCAGAAGCCCTTGCGCCAACCTTGTAGTGCGGCTACGCCGCCGAATAGATGCGCGCGCCCCGGAGCAGGCCGTCGGCTGCGATCTCCTGTGGTGCCGGTTCCGGCAGCGATGCTGCTGAAATCGACGTGCTTTGTTGGGCACACGCGAGCGCATCACGCGCCCGCCACGCGGTACGAAATTCGGCGTAGGAACAGCGCCGGAAGCCCCGCGACTCCAAGCGGGCGGCGGTGTGCTCCTGCTCCGCTACGGCAATCTCAATCGTACGCACGCCCTCGGCACCAATCGTTGTGCGCTCGAAGAAAATCAAGCTATCCCACATGGTCGCCTCCACTTGGTATGGACTATCCGACTTTCTCCTCTCTAGTACATTAAACGCTGCCAGGACGGCATTTCGCGCAGCATCATTAAAAAGCGGACGGTATCGAGTTGCGATACCGTCCGTTGAAGGCCATATACATTTGATCGTACGTTTAGTTGTGCGAGTGGGTCGGTGCGGCGTGATCGTGTACATGCGCCTCTTTCGCGTGCTGCTGGTCCTCATCGTCGCGATCGTAGTCGTGACTGTGGGTCAGATCCGCATGGTTGTGTGCGTGGGTGTGCCAATACGCCCGGTGTTCGAACTCAGCCATCACACCAGCGACGCCACTGACATGATGGTGAGTGACGTGATAATGGTCGTGGGTGTGCGTTACCGCCGGATGGGTATGCGTGGTCTGTTTGCCCTCTCCTTGAGTCGTTTGAGTGGTCATCATGTACCTCCTTCACATGGTCATTCGTTTCTCTGACTTGAGGTGCCGCAGAAAGCGTGCCATCGCAATCTTCGGATTGCGAAATTATGGGCACGATAGAACCAGGTCGCGCCGCAGACGCTATAATAGAACCTATACGCGACGGTATAGTGTGGATGATTCGCAGGGCGCTGCGCGAACAATCAAGGAGATATGAGCCGTGGACGAGCTAACCGTGCTCAAACAAGTGCCGCTCTTCAGCCACATGGACAATGACGAGTTGGGTGGGGTGCGCGCGATTATGACCGCACACGCCTATGCGCCAGGCCAGATAATCCTCCGCGAGGGCGAGCTAGGCGACTCGTTTCATGTAGTCGTGAGTGGCCGCGTGCAATTTATGGTACGCGATGCGGGCGGCCACGAGCTGGTCGTCGACGAGGTTGGCGTGGGTGGGTTTTTTGGCGAACTCTCCATGCTTACTGCCGAGCCACGCTCCGTGCGCGCCAAGGCGATCGACGCGGTGATGACGCTCGCGCTCAATCGCGACGAATTCTTCGCCTTTCTCCAGCAACATCCGCCGGCCGCGATCGACGTGCTCACCACACTGGGGCAGCGTCTCCATCGGACGGATCGACTGCTGCGCCAAAGTGTGAGCCGCAACGTCAATGAGATCGCCGCGGAGAAGCTGACCATCAGCCAACGGATCGCCGACACGATCGCCGAATTTAGCGGCACCGTGGCCTTCCTGATGTTCAACGCCGTCTGGTTCGGCGGCTGGTTGCTGTGGAACCAACCCTGGGTTTCAGGCTACACATTCGACCCATTCCCGTTCGGCCTGCTGACGATGATTGTCTCCTTGGAGGCGATCTTTCTCTCGATCTTCGTGCTGATCAGCCAGAATCGCCAGGCAGCCAAGGATCGGATTGCCGCCGAGATCGATCACCAGGTTAACACCAAAGCGGAAATCGAGATCGGGCTCGTGTTGCGCCGCTTGGACGATCTAGAGCGAGGCATGCACCACAACCACCACGAGCAGTGTGCATTGGTGCGCGCGGTCGCAGGAGATGGCACGCGTCAAGCTGAACTGGGTCAAGGCGGCTAGCCTGAAGGGCTTTCGAAACATAAGCTAATGGAGAACGTAGGTCGTAGTGCGTAGGTACCCGCTGCTACAGATGACGCACTACATGTGGCGCACCTTTTCTTCGAAAATCCCCAGTAAGCTTCTCAGGAGATCAGATCATGAAATTCACCGACGGCAACTGGCTGCTGCGCCAGGGAGTCCAGGCGTTTTACCCAATCGAGGCGCGCGATATCGTGATCTCCCACGACACACTTACGGTGTACGCGCCGACCAGGCGGATTCTCACTCGCGGCGATACGCTCGCCGGCCCGCTGCTGACGATCGAGCTGTCTTCGCCGCTGCCGGATGCCATTGGCGTGAAGCTGACCCACTTTGCCGGCCAGGCGCCGAAATCGCCGCAGTTCGAGTTATTCGAGCATGGCGCGCCAGAGGTGACAATCGCCGACGACGGTGTGGCGGCGACGCTTAGGAGCGGCCGGCTGGCCGTGCGCGTGCCGCATGGCGAGCCATGGCGCGTAGAGTTCCTCGGCGACGACCGGGTCATTACAAGCAGCTCGGCTCGCGGCATGGGCAGCGTCGAGGTGGCGGGCGATGGCCACTATATGCACGAGCAGCTTGCGCTGGGTGTGGGCGAAATGGTGTATGGCCTGGGCGAGCGCTTCACTGCCTTTGTCAAGAACGGCCAGGTCGTCGACACTTGGAACAAGGATGGCGGCACTAGCAGCGAGCAGGCCTACAAGAATGTCCCATTTTACCTGACGAATCATGGCTATGGCGTATTCGTCAATCATCCTGAGAATGTATCGTTTGAGATCGCATCCGAGAAAGTGTCGCGCGTCCAGTTCAGCGTTGCCGGCCAGACGCTCGAATATGTTGTAATCTACGGCCCGACGCCGAAAGAGGTGCTCGCAAAATACACTGCGCTGACAGGGCGGCCAGCGCTGCCGCCGCCGTGGTCGTTCGGCCTGTGGCTGACAACCTCGTTCACCACGACCTACGACGAAGCCACGGTAACAAGCTTCATTCAGGGCATGGCCGATCGCGACCTGCCGCTGCATGTGTTTCATTTCGACTGCTTCTGGATGAAGGAATATCACTGGTGCGATTTCGAGTGGGATGCACACGCGTTTCCCGACCCCGTGGGCATGCTCAAGCGTCTCAAGGATCGCGGGCTGCGGATCTGCCTGTGGATCAATCCCTACATTGCTCAGCGCTCGCCACTGTTTGCCGAGGGTATGCGCCAGGGATATTTGCTGAAGCGACCAAATGGCGATGTCTGGCAATGGGATCTGTGGCAGCCCGGCATGGCGATCGTCGATTTCACCAACCCGGCCGCGCGCAAGTGGTTCGGCGATAAGCTGCGCGCGCTGCTCGACATGGGCGTCGACTGCTTCAAGACCGATTTTGGCGAGCGAATCCCAACCGACGTCGTGTATTACGACGGCTCGAACCCGGCTAACATGCACAATTATTACAGCTATTTGTATAACCAGACGGTCTTCGAGGTGCTGCGCGAGCGGCGCGGCGACGGCGAGGCGGTGGTATTTGCCCGCTCGGCCACCGCCGGCGGCCAGCAGTTCCCGGTACACTGGGGTGGCGACTGCAACTCGACCTTCGAGGCGATGGCGGAAAGTCTACGTGGCGGCCTCTCGCTCGGCATATCGGGCTTCGGCTTCTGGAGCCATGATATTGGCGGCTTCGAGGGCACGCCGCCCGCCGATCTCTATAAGCGCTGGATCGCGTTTGGCCTGCTGTCGTCGCATAGCCGGCTGCATGGCAGCTCGTCGTACCGCGTGCCCTGGCTGTTCGACGAGGAGGCGGTCGATGTGCTGCGCTTGTTCACAAAGCTGAAGTGCCGCCTGATGCCATACCTGTATGCGCATGCGATCGCGGCCACCCACACAGGCATCCCGCTGATGCGCGCGATGCTGCTGGAGTTCCCCGACGATCCAACCTGCGATTATCTCGATCGGCAATATATGTTGGGCGCGAACCTGCTGGTGGCGCCGGTCTTCTCACCCGATGGCGCCGTCGCGTATTACGTGCCTGCCGGGCGCTGGACGCATTTCCTGACCGGCGAGGTGGTTGTCGGTCCCGGCTGGGTGCGCGAGACGCACGACATGCTGAGCGTGCCGCTGCTGGTGCGGCCCAATTCGGTCATCGCGGTCGGCGGCCAGAACGCGCGGCCGGACTACGACTATGCCGATGGAGTCACGCTGCATGTCTACGAGTTAGCCGATCGGCACGAGATTACCACGGATATCCCAGCCGCAGGAGGCGGCACAGAAGTGACGTTTACCATCCGGCGTGAGGGCCAGACGATCGCTGTGGAGCGACAAGGGCCGGCCAAACCATGGAAGCTTTTGTTGGCGGGCAGCGGGTCGGTCGCATCGGTCGCAGGCGGGAGCGTAGAGGCCAGCGCCCTAGGCGCGCTCGCGACACCGTCGGATGGAGCGGATAGGCTGAGGGTTACGCTGGGGTAGGCCCTCACCCCCTGGCCCCCTCTCCCGCTGCGGCAGGAGAGGGGGAAGCATTGAGGAGACGGCGCAGTTCGGCGAGGACGTCGTCGATCTGATGCTCAATTTGATCATTGGTCCAACGAGCAATTGTGTAGCCAGCTGCCTGCAATGCTTCAGCGCGGGCCTGGTCCTCAGCTGCTTGTGATCTATGCACTTCGCCATCAAGCTCGACGATCAATCGTCGCTCAACACAGCAAAGTCGACAACGAAGCGACCGATCGGATGTTGCCGCCGAAACTTGAACCCGTCGAGCTGCCGATTGCGCAGGTAGGACCAGAGCTTGGCTTCCACATCTGTCTGCTCGCGACGCAGCTGGCGCGCACGAATCTGTACAGGAGCCGGTGTACGCCAGCGAGCCTTTTGGTCAGGCTTATCCATACTCGAATACATTTCTCCCCTCTCCCATCGCAATGGGAAAGAGGTTGAGGGTGAAGGCCTGCTCTCCCATAACAATGCGTTTCTCCCCTCTCCCATCGCAATGGGAGAGGGGTTGGGGGTGAGGGCCAATTATCCCTGCATCGCTCGCCATACCCTCTCCGGGCGCAACGGTATATCCAGGTGCCGCACCCCAAACACCGCCAGCGCGTCGGCCACAGCATTGGCGATCGCTGGAGTTGAGCCGATCGTGGCGGCCTCGCCGATGCCCTTGACCCCCAGCGGGTTGTGCGGTGTGGGCGTCACCGTCTGGTCGGTGGTGAACATCGGGAAGTCGCCGGCGCGCGGCAGGGTGTAGTCCATCAGCGATCCGCTCAGCAGCTGGCCGTTCTCGTCGTACACCACCTCCTCCAGCAGGGCCTGGGCGATGCCTTGCGCCAGCCCGCCGTGCACCTGCCCTTCGACCAGCATCGGGCTGAGCCGCGGCCCGCAGTCGTCGACCGTGTAGTAGTCGCGAAGGGTAATTCTCCCGGTTTCGCGCTCGATTTCGACCACTGCGACATGCGCGCCAAACGGATAGATCAGCGTCGGCGTGAAGAAGTCGCTCGCCTCCAGCCCAGGGTCGATCTCCTTTGGCAGCTTATCGCTGTAGGCCTGGTCGGCGATCTGCGCCAGCGTCAGGCTGCGCGATGGCACGCCTTTGACCTGGTATGTGCCGCCCTCAAGCACCACGTCGTCGGGGTTGGCCTCGAGCATATTCGCCGCAATCTGGCGCGCCTTGTCGCGCACCTTGCCGACCGCGCGCACCAATGCGGTGCCGCCCACCGCGATGCTGCGGCTGCCCATCGTACCCTGGCCCATGGGAGTATTGCCGGTGTCGCCGTATTTCTGGGCGAAGGTGGTGCCGCCACCCTGGCCATGTGGCGAGATGCCGGTGAAGACTGTAACCGTGCCGCTCGGCTCGACACGCACCACCGCGCTCTCATATGGGCCGAAGCCGCACATCTCGACATAGCAGGCCAGGCCGATCCCGAGCAGATGGTTGTCGTTTTCTGATCGGCGTCGCTGTTGTTCAGCCCGCAGCGCCTGATAATGAGAAATCTCTAGCACGCGGTTCAGCGCCCGCTCGTATTCGCCACTGTCGTAGGTAACACCGGCGGGCGTGCGGTAGGGGAACTTGTCGGGCGGGATGAAATTCTTGCGGCGCACCTCGACTGGATCTAGGCGCAGCTCGGCGGCGATACAGTTAACCAGTCGCTCGATGTAGTAAGCTGCCTCGGGTCGGCCGGCGCCACGATAGGCCGCCACCGGCGTGGTATTGGTGAACACGCAGGTTATTTCAATATCGATCGCCGGAATATTGTAGACGCCAACCGACATCTGGCCGGTCAGGTTCGGAATGACGGTGGCGATCGGGTAGGCGCCCATATCGGCGACCACGCGCATACGCAGCGCAGTGATCGTACCGTCTTCTTGCACCGCGGCTTCCATGTCGGCCACCTGCCCGCGCCCATGCGTCGTCGCAACCATATGCTCGATGCGCGTCTCGACCCAGCGCAACGGCACATTGTAGAAGCGCGACAGCGCCGCGAGCGCCAGTTCCTCGGGGTAGAGCCCAATCTTGATTCCAAAGCCGCCGCCGACATCCGGTGCAATCACACGCACGGCATTTTCCGGCAACTTCAGCACCTTGGCGAGTTCGCCGCGCACCAGATGCGGGCCTTGCGTACTGGTCCAGAGCGTCACGCCGCCGGTAGTGAAATCGGGCATCGCGGCGACGGCACGGCCTTCCATCGACACACCGGCCACGCGCTGGTTAGTCATGCGCTGCTTGACCACACGGTATGCACTCGCGAAGGCCGCGTCGGGCTCGCCGCGCTTACGCTGCCAGACATGTTCGACATTACTCTCGAGCTGGTCGAACAATTTCGGCGCGCTGGGCTCCATGGCCTTGAACACATCGCCTACTGATGGCAGCGGGTCCCAATCGACCAGCACCTCCGCCGCCGCGTCGACCGCAATCTCCGGCGTAGTGGCGATCACCGCCGCGACCGCCTCGCCGACATGGCGCACCCGCTCGGTCGTGAGCGCGTGATGCGTTAGGCCGGGCACATCCTGAGAGTCGGTGGCCGAGCCGCCCTCGCCGCCGCCGCCAATCGGCATAGGCCCGCACAGTGCTGCGAGCTCTTTTCCAGTGACGACTGCGAGTACGCCAGGGCGCTGGCGCGCCGCCTCGGCGTCGATCCCGCGGATGCGAGCGTGCGCGTAGGGGCTGCGCACAAACACGACATGGTGCATACCCGGCAGCTTCAGGTCGCCAACAAACGCGCCTGCTCCGGTAATCAATCGCGGGTCTTCCTTGCGCTTCACTCGCGCGCCAATGAGCGATGAGTAAGCCATGACATTGCCCCTCTTGATGATATAAAAGAGTACTGCTGCGCTTGGGAATGCCTATAGTATAGGCCAATCTGTGAATCAGCACAAATCGATCCTCACTAGTCCTTTCGACATAGATCCTGGCTGTGCCGGATGGCGCTGCAAAATAGAGATGCATGACGATGCCCGCCAGAGGTCAATCCAGTAAGATGAGACCAGTAACGCAACGAGTTCTCAGGAGGAAACCATGCTTCAACAGCACACACAACCGGCCGAATCGCCGGTACGATCGTCCATGCCAACATCCCTGGTGTGGCTCGACCCACACGCTGCCCTGCGGCGCGCCTACGCGGCCAACCGCGCGCTGACGCTGCTCGGCGTATTGATGCTTGCGACGCTGGCAGTCTGCCTGATCGGCCTGATCGTTGATCCGCGCGTCATCACCGGCGCGCCGGCCTGGCTCAAGCCAACCAAGTTCGCAATCTCGATCGCGCTCTACTCGTTTACGCTACAGTGGATGCTGAGCTTTGTCGAAGGGCGGCGCTTCTGGGTGCGCATGGTCTCGGTCATCTCGCTGCTGGGCATTATGATCGAGATGATCGGCATCATCACCCAGGTGCTGCGCGGCACGACCAGTCACTTCAACGTTGGCACCGCCTTTGATGCGGCTTTGTTCTCGACCATGGGATTAGTGATCGTGGTGATCTGGGTTATGAACCTGGTCGCCGCGGTCCTGCTGTTGATCCAGCGCCTGCCTGACTCGGCGTTCGCCTGGTCGCTGCGGCTGGCGCTGCTGCTGACTTTGGTCGGCGCTGGCCTCGGCGTGCTGATGACGCGGCCGAACCCGGCGCAGCTCGAGGCCATGCGCGCCCACCAACCGGTCTCGATCGTCGGGGCGCACAGCGTGGGCGTGGCCGATGGCGGCCCGGGCTTGCCTGTGACCGGCTGGAGCACCACTGGCGGCGACCTGCGAATCGGCCATTTCGTGGGCCTACACTCACTTCAGGTGCTGCCATTCGTCGGCTGGTTGCTGATGCGGCGGCGCGCCACGCGGCGCTTACGCGGCGGCCAGCGTGTCGCGTTGGTATGGGTCGCGGCCTTCAGCTACCTCGGGCTGATCGCGCTGGTGACCTGGCAGGCGCTGCGCGGCCAGCCACTGATCGCGCCTGATGCCACGACTCTGGCGGCAGCTGGCGCCTGGCTCGGCGTGACGATACTTTCGGGTGGAGCGGTGATTGGACAGCGCCGGGCCATAAGCGATGGGCGATAGGTCATAGAGAGAAACGACAATGATACCGTTTATGCTACTAATTGTCTCGCTGATCATGTTTCGCGCGCTTGGCGCGCTCAGTTTCGATATGTTCGGTTCCTGGCCCGATGCTGCGCGTTACGCGCTTGCTGTCCTGTTCACTTTTACCGCCGCCTCACGCCTGACACCAATGCGCGAGGACTTGATCCGAATGGTGCCGCGTTGGTTACACTATCCACGGGCGCTGGTCTATCTGACTGGTGCGCTTGAATTAGCGGGCGCAATCGGCCTCTTGATCCCGGCACTTCAACACCTGGCCGGGCTTGGTTTGGCCGCCCTGTTAGTCGCAATGTTTCCAGCCAACGTGAATGCAGCGCAGAATGATGTCACGTTACGTGGGCGCTCGCCAACACCACTATGGCAGCGGCTGCCAATGCAGCTCGTGTTTCTCGGCCTGACGTGGTGGGCAACACAGTATTGATTGCAGATTGCTGATTGCCTGCATCGATCTGCAATCTGCAATTTGCAATCTACAAATGAGAAAGGAGGCGTTATGTGCAAGCGGCATACATACCAAGTGAATGCTCCGGCAATGGTATCGCAAGGAGCATATGAAGGTAAGACGACGCGCCTGGCTTATGGCGAGGCGGCGCTGTCCGAACGCTATACGTCAGACGACCGGCGGATCAAGCGCTACCGGCATTTTCCCTGGTGGTCGTTGTGGCTGATTTGGCCGTTGATCGGCTTACTGAAATGGGTCGCGCCGATCTACCTTGGTGCGCTGGTAGCGCTGCGCGATACCACGAGCACGCAGGCCCAACCGGTCGCTATGATCGTAGCCGTGTTGCTGATTGTCGCCGGCTTGGCGCTCATCCGGCGCGACTGAAACAGAAAGAACATGCATATGGAAACAATCTTTTCGCTCAGCAACTTATTCGTCATGCCATTCTGGCTGTTGATGATTGTGCTGCCGCATTGGCGCTGGACCCACCGGATCATGCAGTCGCCGCTCGTGAGCGTGGCGCCAGCGCTAGTGTATGCGGCGCTGGTGCTGCCACAGGTTGGCGGTCTGCTGCTCGCGCTGGCGCGCCCTACCCTCGGTGGCGTCGTGGCGCTGCTCGGCACGCCGGCGGGCGCGACGATCGGCTGGGCGCATTTTCTGGCATTCGATCTGTTTGTCGGGCGCTGGGCCTACCTCGACAGCCGCGAGCGCGCGATCAGCGCCTGGCTCATGGCACCTGTGCTGTTTTTCGTGCTGATGCTCGGCCCGATCGGTTTCCTGCTGTATTTGGCCGTGCGGGCAGTTGATAGTGCCCGGCAATCGCGCGACTATTCCTTCCAAAGGGTATAATAGTTCCCACATTCCGTCGGCGTTTCTGATTGTGTTCTGCGCTGGCGGCAAAGTTGGAGCTGAATGGATGGATGATCTTAATCTAAGCATGTTTGACGGCGAATGGCTGGGCAAAACGCTTGGCATTGAGCTTGTCGAGATTACGCCTGAGCGGGTGGTGGCGACCATGCCTATCACGCCAGTGCATCATCAGCCGTATGGTTACCTGCATGGCGGTGCTTCGGTGGCGCTGGCCGAGACGGTGGCGAGTCTTGGCGGGGCGCTGAACGCGCCGCCCGGCAGGCTGGTGTTCGGGCTGGAGATCAACGCCAACCACGTCCGGTCCCGCCGCAGTGGCACCCTGAAAGCGACCGCCACGCCCGCCCATGTTGGCCAGACGACCCAGATCTGGGAGATCAGGATCGTCGACGAGACCGACAAACTGGTGTGCATCTCACGCTGCACTTTGGCGGTGGTGCCATCTGATGCGACCATGTAGCGCCGCACCGGCATTTCCTGGCTATTTCCTACAGTTCCTGTTGTCGCACTAGGAACAAAAGGGACTGTAGGAAATGGGCGAATCCATCAATCGAATTGGCTTATCAGTGACTAACCACGTTCAACACTCATCGCCGCCTATCGCCTATGGCCTATTGCCTATGACCGATCGCCGACAACAACTCATCGCCGCCTTCACCCAACCGCCCGCGCTCGAGCGCGCCGAGGTAGGGCGCATGGTCATGTGGGCCGGCCTGCTGGCAAGCGCGCTGCCATGTGGCCTGCTGCTGCTGATTGCGCTCTGGTCGGGCGAATTCATCAAGAATACCGGCGCCTATGCCGCGCTGGTCGCGCTCTACATTGTGCTGTTGCTCTTGATCAACATCCGGTCGCCCAGCGCAATCTGGATCTGGCGGCACTTGTGGCTGTTTCTGCTGCTGATGAGTTTCGTTTGCCTGGCGATCCAGGTGCAGGTGACCGAGTCATTTCTGCAGCCAATCATCTTTCTCATCCCGCCGATTTATGCAGCGTTCGTGTATCCAGGGATTCGGGTCGCGCTGTTCGGCATCTGGCTGATCGGTCTCATGAATATTGGCATCTGGCTTGGCGGGCAGCACGACCCGGTCGCGTTATTGTTCCCGACCTTCGGCTATGGCACGTTTATGGTCTTCACCTATGCGTTTGTACAATTGTCGGTACAACAGACCGCCGCGCGCCGCGAGGCCGATCGGCTGGCGGCCGACTTGGCACTGCAGCGCGATTACCTGACGCGATTGGTCGAGATTACTGCGACGCTCACCCGCGATCTCGAACTGGCGACCGTGTTGGAGCAGGTGGCCGCAGCCGGGCGTTCGCTGGCCCATACGGCCACCGCGCGCGTATGGCTGCGCGACGAGCGCGATGGCGACGATGCGACGCTTCAACTGGCGGCCGCGGTGCCGCATGCCACAGCCGGCGAGCGTCGTGACGGCGAGACCTTGGCCCAGCTGGCTATGCGTGTAAAAAATACTGGAATGGTTCTGCCGCTCGTCTTCAAGGGCGCGACGATCGGCGCGTTGGAGCTTGGCGGCACGGTCGGCGCGCCGGTCGCCCCAGCCGACGTGAACCTGCTCCAGCCATTCGCCGACAGCGCGGCCGTAGCGATCGAGAATGCACGATTGTATGAGCAGGCTCGATTGTCGGCCACGCTGGCCGAACGCAATCGCCTCGCCCGCGAATTGCACGACACGATCGCCCAAGGGCTTACGGCCGTGACCATGCAACTAGAGGCGGCCCAGCGCGGCTTCGAGCGCGACCCCAATCGTGCGCGCGTGCGCGTCACCCGCGCGCACGAGCTGGCCCGCGAAGCACTGGCCGATGTGCGCCGAAGCGTCTGGACATTGGCCGCGCCGCTGGTCGATGGAAATGCGCTCAGCGCCGCGCTTGAAGACCTGACCGCCCGATTCGGCGCGCGCACCGGTCTGAACGCCAACTACGCGCACAGCGGCCCGCCGATCCAGCTCGACCATGCCGCGGCGACGCAGGTGCTGCGGATCGTTCAAGAAGCCCTGCTGAATATCGAGAAGCATGCCCGAGCCAACGCAGTGCAGGTCGGCTCCGCGATGGAGCATGGCTCGCTGCAGGTCTGGGTGCGCGACGACGGAGTCGGCTTTGCCGCCGGCCTGCCGCCCGAACATGTCGCGAGCGGCAATGGCTTTGGGCTGCTGAGCCTGCACGAGCGCGCGCGCCTGGCCGGCGGCACGCTCCAGGTCGAGAGTGCGCCGGGCGCAGGGACTGTTGTCAGTGTCACGATTCAAGGCGCATAGCACTTTGGGTCAAGCCTTCAAGCGAGCATGTTCAGCTAAAGCGCCGGTCAGGTATCCGGGAACTATCCGCTCATCAACCCTCCCGGAGGTTTGTAGCGCAATGATTCCACAGCGATGTACAGCGAAATCTCAAACCCCCGGGAGGATGGGAATTTTGAAGAGTATAGATTCTAGAGCCTTGACTCCAAGATTGCCGATTTGGTTGTTAAAATTCATTAGGAGGCGGTCATGGCTGTAACAAAGCGCATCATGGTCACTGGAGCCACTGGGAAAGCCGGGCGGCGATTCATCGACCGCGTGCTGAGCGAGACTGGCTACGAAACATACAGCGTCCGCGCGCTCTGCCACAACCGCACGCTCGATCCGCGCGAGCGCCTGGACGTCGTGCGCGGTTCGATTGCCGACCGCGCGGTGGACGAGCCAGTCGACTACCGCAGGATGGGCGATTACCTTGCCGAGACGCGCGGCTATCACACGGTCGAGATTCCGACGCAGTATCACTCGACCTGGCTCGATAACGCCAAAGCCAAGTTCCTGCTTGGCTGGCGCCCGCGCTACGATCTCAAGCGCCTGATCGACGCGGCTTTCGATTATCAGCGCGCCGCGGACGACCCACGGATCATCTGGTATCCGGGTTGAGCATAACTATTGTTCTTAATTTTTCGCTCGTAGAGCGAAAAATTAAGAACAAAAAATAAAATACCGCTCTGCCAAAGGCAAAAAGGCTATCAAGGGAACCGATATGACTATTCGTATTCTGATCGTCGAAGACCAGCGGATCGTGCGCGAAGGGTTGCGCGCGGTGCTGGAGGATGAAGATGCGATCGAGATCGTCGGCGAGGCGGCCAATGGCCAGGAGGCGATCGATCTGTTTACCAAGCTCAAGCCCGACGTGGTGTTGATGGACTTGCAGATGCCGGTGATGGATGGCCCGGAGGCCACGCGCCGCATCCGCGAGTTGGCGCCCAATGCGCATATTCTGGTGCTCACGACCTACGCCACCGACGAGTTTATCTTCAAAGCGCTGCGCGCCGGCGCACAGGGCTACCTGCTCAAAGACGCCTCAGTCGACGAGCTGCTGTCGGCGATTCGTAGCGTGCACGCCGGCCAGACGCTGCTGGCCCCGGCGATCGCGGCGCGGCTGGTCGTCGGCGTCAGCACGGGCGGGCCCGATACGCTGACGCCGCGCGAGTTGGAGGTGCTCACGCTGATCGGCCAGGGCCGCAGCAACGGCGAGATCGCCGCGCTGCTCTCGATCGCCCCGCGCACTGCCAAGGTGCATGTGCAAAACATCCTCAGCAAGCTCGGCGCGACCAACCGCACCGAGGCGGTCAGCATTGCGGTGAAGCAGAACCTGATTAGTCTGTAGCACTAGCCAGCAAGGCTCAGAGATTAGCGGTTTGAGATTGCGACGCCGCGATAAATCTCGAATCGCTAATCGGGTGCCCTCTGGGCGAATCGCCAAAATGGGAAATTATTCTTTAACAAGCCCTTATGGTGTGGTGCTGCGCTCAAACGCCCGGCTGGTACGTGGCTGCCCAATAGGACCAACCGTCGATGTCGGGCGGCTCCAAGCCCTGGACGCTCAACATCGTACAGATGTGGGTCCGGTGGTCGTTGCCGTGGTGGATAGCCTGTAACAGGAAGAGATTCTGCGCGTGCCGCGTCTCCGGCCACGACCCGCGTGCCGGCAGGGTCACATCCAACTCCTCGACCCGATCGAGCAACGCCTCCCAACGGCGTACCTGCATCTCGACCCGCCGCCGCAGATCCGCGAGCGGTAGGACCTCGCCTGGACGGATTGGGGATTCCGGTGGCTCGCCCGTCAGCCCATCCAGGTAGCGCTGATCGGCGCCGACCAGATGCGTCAGCGTGTTCAGGATGGCGCCGTATGTACCGGGCACCGCTTCGTGCAGCGGCTCGGGCGGCAGGCTGTTACAGTGATCGATCAGCGTGAGGGTCGCCCAGGCGTGGTGGTGGAACATTTCTCGCAGTGGGTCCATGTGCCCTCCGTTCGTTTTCGTAAGGCTTAAGTCTCGATCCAGCTGCCGAGCAGCATTATATCAGAAAACCTGTGCGGTTTCTTTGCCTCACTTCTGAGCCGTCATCGTTTTGTCGATATGCTATCATAATGATTTGGAAAGCCATCTCGTTCTGATCTATTGGCTCAATACTTCTGCTCACCGTCATAATATGATCGAGCACCCTAAGGCCGAAGATGATGACGAATCGCGGTCGGATTGTCTTGTTTACCGGTCCTACGGCAGCCGGCAAGTCGACGATTGCGGAGGCGTGGGCCTCTTCGCACTCAGCGCAGACTGCTTTCTTTGACCACGACCACGCGCGCTTCCTTGTGCGAGCAGGGTACGTCTTGCGAAGCGCTGCACATGCGGACCCGTCGCTTCGCGATCAGGCCGATCTCCAATGGCTGCTTGCTGCAGCGGTGTGCGAGACGATGGCCGAAACCTACACAGCGTGGGGGTTCGACTTCGCATTGTCGGCGTTTCGTCCGCCCGGTAGTTGGAAGGGATGCTGGGAGCGGCTCGACGCAATGAACCCGATCGTCATCGTCTTGTTGCCTTCACTGGAGAAACTCTTATCACGAGATGCGCAACGAACGGGTCGAAGTCGGGTTGGGGAAGACAGTGTTCGGCGGGGCTTTGCCTATGATTGGGAAGCGTGGCGCTCTGACGCTCGCGCATATGTCATTGACAATTCAGAAATGAGCGTCGAACAGGTCGTAGCCCTGGTTGAGGAGCAGGTACTCCGACATTCAGAACACTCCTGATCTTGACCGCTGCCTGAACGTTCAGATCAGCAGATGATCGCCCAACCAGTAGTACCCAGCCGCGTTCTCGCTATTAACAATTCCGCCATCCATGCGAATGAACTTGGGTACGCTTTCGAGCTTGCCCCTGGTCGCCAGAAAATGGCCGATCCAGATCGCGCCGCCATGAATGCGGCCGGTCGGGTTGATCGCGGTCGCCACCAGCTCGCCGCGCTCGACCGCTGCGCAGGCGGGCTGCATCCCGTCGACCCCGCCGATTATCACTTGATCGAGCTTACCGGCCTTCCTGACCGAGCGCAGCGCCGCCAGGGCCATGTCGTCGTTGTGGCAAAAGCCCGCTCGCACGTTGGGGTAACGCTCCAACAGATCGTCCCAAATCGTGCTGGTCTCGTCGGTATCCCAGTTGCCGGGCGTCTCGTCGACCACCCTGATGCCAGGGTAGCGCTCGATAACCTTGTGGAAGCCGCGCGCCCGCCCCTGCGCGCCGGTGTGAGTGAGCTGGCCTTGGGTGTGGACGATCTCGAAGCTCTGGCTTTGGACGGCCTCGATGATCGCCTGCGTCACCTGCTCGCCCATCCACAGGTTATCGGGCTCCAGGAACGTCACCACTCCTAACCCAACCAGGTCGTCGGCCAGGCGCGTATCCATGTCGATCACCGGGATGCCCCGGTCGATTAGCGCCCGTACGGGGTCTAGGTAGGCGTTCACCGCGGCCGGGTGAATTGCGACAAAGTCCCACTGTTGGGTAGCGATCTCCTCGAGATCTCTCAGCTGCTTTTCGACACTGAACTCGCCGTCATAGTTCACCACGTCGATGCCGAGCAGCCGACCCATGAACTGTGAGGTATCACGGCCGCGCGCTTCGATGCGCTTTGGTGCGAGCGCAGCCCGGCCGACCACGCCGAGTTCCGCCGCTCGTTCCTGCTGGCGCTGCTGCGCGACTCGATCGGCTTTGCAGCCTGCAAGATGATCCGGCGCGTCCTGGGTGTCGCCCATGTGATCGACCTGGAGCAGATTGCCGACCCGGCGGTGCGCGCCCGCGCCGAGAGCTGGGTGCTGGCGATCGCCGAGCATTTGCTGCTGGAACGCACCTCGATTGCCGACACCGCCGGGCTGCTGGCAGCGGTCCGCGATTGCTCAGCACCAGCCTGAGCAGCTTTTAGCCACAGAGATCACAGAGCGCACAGAGTTTGTATCGATTCGATTTCTATCCCTATGGCCTCTGCGAACTCTGTGGCAAGCGAAATCTCGTTGTAGTACCAAGATGCATTTGGTGTTCTCAGGCCGCCGCTTGCTGCTCGACCTCTTCCACAAACACGCGCTCATACCGGCGCTGAGGCGGCCGGCTGGCCAGAAAGACATCGAAGCCACCCGAGGGAGCAGTCAGCGCCGCGCGGCGCTCGCCGACGATTTCACTCAGCACATCCTCGCGCATGTCTTCGTCGTCTAGGTCGCCAAACGCGAACTGATCGTGCAGCATCATGCGCCACCACTCGGTTGAGAGATCCGGTTCCAGCGGCTGGCGCCGCGCGTCGTACACATGAACCTCCTCAACCATCAGATAGCTAAACTCATTGTTGCGCTCGGCCACCGCAATAACCTCGATCCGCTCGGCAGCTGGACCGTAGATGTCGCGCGCAAAGGCGACATACTCACGCCAAAGCTGAAATGCGCGAAACTCCTGAACGAATGCCTGTAGCTCGATCTCAGTCATTCCTCGGTACGACATGCTCGTTCTCCCATCAGAATGTGCTGTATAGTTATAAGGTTAGGTCACATGCTCGTGCGAGCATGATAGCACATACGTGCGACATGTATCGTCACAGGGCTGACGCGCTGTCTACATACATATGGTCAGGACTTACGTGGTCACTAGCAAAACACGGATTTTTCTTCGTATCGGTGGTACAGGGATCGCGGCTCATACCAGCATGGCATCGAACTTGATATGCATCAAAGATCTAAACGACATGTGTAGATCGTATACACATTAGATAGTTTATAATATTATTAATTAACTAACTTAACTTTTATACGAGGTAAGCGAAATGGTTTCTGCAACCAGGCGATTCGAGTTTTCGGCGGCGCACCGCTATTGGCGCGACGATTGGAGCCAAGCGGAGAATCAGCGGGTCTTCGGCAAGTGTATCAGTCCCTACGGCCATGGGCACAATTACACGCTCGACGTGACGATCAAAGGCCGGCCCGACCCGGTCACCGGCATGATTATGAACCTAGTCGAGCTCAAGGCGATCGTCAATGAGATTCTTGAAGCGTTCGACCATAAACATTTGAACGAGGACACGCCGTATTTCAAGGCGCTGATCCCGACGACCGAGAATATCGTGCGGGTGCTGTGGGGCCTCCTAGCCCCGCGCCTGCCACCGGGCGTGGCGCTGGCGCGGCTGCGGCTGTACGAAATGAATGATCTGTGGGCCGAGTACGACGGCGCGGACGCAGCGACCTTCAGCCGTGCCTATACCTTCTCGGCGGCGCATCGGCTGCATGCGCCCGCGCTTTCCGACGCGGAGAACCAGGCGCTGTATGGCAAGTGTAATAACCCAAACGGTCACGGGCACAACTATACCCTGGAGGTGACGGTGGGTGGGCCAGTCGACCCCGCCACCGGCATGGTGATCGACCTGGTCGAGCTCGATCGGGTGGTGGGCGGGGTGCTGGAGCGGCTGGACCACCGGCATCTCGACCGCGAGGTGGCCGCCTTTGCCGAGCAGACCTCGACGGCGGAGAACATCGTGGTGTACCTGTGGGGCGAGCTGACACCACGGCTGGAAGGTCGTCTGCAACACCTCAAGCTGTGGGAGACCAAGAATAATGTGTTTGAGTATAGCGGGCAGGAGTCAGGAGTCGGAATAGAGGAGTGGGTATAGCGTTGATTGATGTTGATCTGCATCGTTATACGATGCCAAACGAGGTGAACATTCTGACTCCTGACTCCTGTATTCTTCCTATGGAGACAACAATGAACCCTAATAGCAATGGACATACAAACGAGAATCGTCATGCACGCGGCAACGGAGTTACAGACATCCCGGAATCGAAGCAGCCAAGCAGCAAAACAATCGTCGACTTCGTGCCATCGGAGTATGATGATCTGGTCGTGCCTGGGCAGGGCAAGCTGGAGGGTATGACCTTCACGAGTAACGACCAGATCGAAGCGGCGGTGCAGACCATTCTGCACGAAATCGGCGAAGATCCGCAACGGGAAGGGCTGCGCAACACCCCCAGCCGCGTGGCCAAGATGTATGCTGAGCTCACCGCCGGCTACCGCGTCGATCCGGCCGCGATGATCAACGACGCGATCTTCACGGTCGATTACGACGAGATGGTGATGGTCAAGGATATCGACTTCACCAGCCTATGCGAGCACCATATGTTGCCATTCATGGGCCGCGTGCACGTGGCGTATATCCCGAACGGCAAGGTGATCGGGCTCTCGAAGATCCCGCGGATCGTCGAGATGTTCGCGCGGCGGCTGCAAGTGCAGGAACGCATGACGGTGCAGATCGCCGACTTGATCGATGCGGCGCTGCAGCCGCTGGGGGTGGCAGTGGTGGCGGAAGGCGTGCATATGTGCTCGGTGATGCGCGGGGTGAAGAAGGCCAATGCCAAGATGATCACCTCAGCGATGCGCGGAGTGTTCCGCAGCGACCCGAAGACCCGCGCCGAGTTCATGGGCCACGTCGATCGGGCGCATGACCACGAGTAATGACCAGGTGACAGGGTGACAGGGTGACATTCGATCTGAAATTGTCACCCTGTCACCCCTTCATCTTGTCAGGGTGTAGAATAAACATATGGAGTATCAGAAGAAAGTCATCGTGGTGATCGGCGCCTCACGCGGGATCGGGCGCGCCACCGCGCTGGCGCTGGCTGAGCCGGGTGCGCACGTGGTGCTAGCGGCCCGCGATGGGGCGGCGCTGGATGTGCTGGCCGCCGAGCTGCGCGCGCGCGGCGCCGAGGCCACTCCGGCGCCTTGCGATGTCACCGCCGAGCCGCATGTACGCCGGCTGATCGAGAGGGCTGCCGGCATCGCCGGGCGGATCGACCTGTTGGTCAACAGCGCCGGTGGGGCCGTGGTCGCGCCGCTGGCGGAGCTGACGCTGGCCGACTGGGAACGCTCGCTGCGCGTGAGCCTGACCAGTGCTTTTTTAACATGCAAGTACGCCGCCGCGCATATGCCAGCGGGCGGGCTAATCGTCAACGTCGCCTCGGTCGCCGCGCGCCAGGCGTTCGCCAACTGGTCGGCGTATGTGGCGGCGAAGCACGGGTTACTCGGCTTCTCCAGCGCCATTCGCGAGGAACTGCGCCCGCGCGGCATTCGCGTATCGGTGGTGCTGCCCGCCGCCGTCGATACCGAACTTTGGGACGTGGTGCCGGGAGAGTGGAACCGCGCCAATATGCTCCAGCCCGCCGATGTCGCTCGCGCGATTGCCCAACTGGCCACCCAGCCGCCCTATGCGACCACTGAGGAGTTGGTGATTGGGCATGTCGCCGGTCGCCTGTAGTCAGTTGTCAGTATCGCGCTCACAATTGACAACTGACGACTGACAACTGACAATTTATGGCAAAAGAAACTACCCATGCTTGTGCCCTCGCCGACATCCCGCCCGGCGCCATGCGCTATGTCGAGATCGATGGCCTGCCGATCGCGCTGGCGAATGTCGGCGGGGCGATCTATGCCTTCGGCGACGCTTGCCGCCATGAGGGCGGGCCACTTTCGGCCGGCGTGCTGATTGGCGACACCGTGACCTGCCCCTGGCATGGCTGGACATACAGCGTCCGCACCGGCAAGGCGATCGTTCCGCCGGTTGGCATTCGCGTCCCCACCTACGCCGTACATGTGGAGGGCGAGGATGTGTTTGTCGAGATCGACTGGCCGGACGCGTGACAAACCGTCAGCCACTCTTTTCAGACGCTGCCCCGCTTAACAGCCGCGCACGCTTCGTGCTATACTGAGGCGGACACTCCCAAAAGTTTATCCAAAACCGTCGCCTTGTGACCAGCTCAGGGCAGCCTTTCGATCGGCGTTCGCACTACTACGGCTGAAAGAGGAGGATTTGTATGCCCCCGCTGACGACCTTTCGGAGTCCGGTGCTCTCGCTCTGGCAATCCGCAGTCAACGAAGTCGTCTCGCGCCAAGCTGCCAGCCAGCCGAGCGTGCTGGGCGACGAGCCTGCGGCGAATCTCAGCTCGACCACGCCGATCATGCTGCAGTCGATCGATGCCGCCGAAGCAATCTTGAGCGGCCAGCCGGCGCAGGCGCCGACGGTGCTTGGTGTGGCCGATTGCGCCCAGCTCTATATGCAGCTGATCGTCGCCGAGGCGCGCGGCCAGGCCAACCGCGTCGCACAGCTCAAAAGCGAAATTGAGTTCTCAACTTGTGACCCGCTCTGGGCCGAGTGCCTGCTTGAGTATGAGAAGTTTCGCCTCCAGAGCCAGCAGATTCCCTACCGCACGTACAGTGATCTGAGCCAGTATGTGCTGCCGCTGCCTGGCGCCAGCGCCGCTGAGATACGGATTGCGCTGATCGCCGACTGGGGCACGGGCATGCCGATCGCGCAGCAACTGCTGGCCGACGCCGCCGGGCACCATCCCGACGCGCTGATCCACCTGGGCGATATCTACTACTCCGGCACGCCCGCCGAAACCAACGATAACTTTCTCAATCAGTGCCGGCTGGTATTCGATCAGGACTTCCCGATTTTCACGCTGTCGGGCAATCACGATATGTACTCGGGCGGCCATGGCTACTATGGCTTGCTCGACAGGCTCGGCCAGCCGGCCAGCTACTTCTGCCTGCGCAACGACGACTGGCAGGTGCTGGCGATGGACACCGGCCTGCACGACAACGACCCTGGCACAGTCGTCTCGAACCTGACCTACCTCGACGAGCAGGAGGCGCTCTGGCACCGCGACAAGATCATGAACGCCGGCGGGCGCCGCACCATCCTGGTCTCACACCACCAACTGTTCAGCGCCGCTGGCGTCGGCGCCGACGACCAGGGCCGGCCGCTGGCCGTCAACCCGCACCTGTACACTGCGTTCGCCGATCTGCTCGGCCAGGTGGATGCGTGGATGTGGGGCCACGAGCATAATCTCATCCTGTTCGATAGCTATGTCGGGCTGGCGCGCGGGCGCTGCATCGGCTCGGGCGCGGTGCCGATCCTGGTCGATTCGGACCCCTACGCCGTCAACCCGAACCTGGTGCCGCCAACCGGCCAGAATCCGCCGCCGATCGATACAGGCGTGCAGCTTTCGAACAACGGCGAGTTCTATAGCCACGCCTATGCCATGCTGACTTTGAAACGTCGGACCGCGCAGATCGACTATTATCAGCTGACGATGGGCGACAGCGCCGGCACGCTATTGTATAGCGAGCGGATCAGTTAAAGCCCCTGTGATGCACCTGGCAGCGCCAAGGTACGCACCCCATGCTATAATTTCGGTGCAAGTGAGGGATAAAGCGATGACACAAACGCGCCTGAAAGAGCAGAAAAATGGGCACGCTGCCGTGCTCGCGCCGGCTGCTCATGCCGAGCGGAATCCAGGGTCTGCGCTGGATCTAGCCTGGATCGAAGACATTCGCATCAACCGTAGCGCGGTCGAGCGGCGCGTCGCGACACTGCCGGGCCGCCGCACGGTGAAGCAGCAGTGGCAGGCCGCCTGGCTGCTGCGCGCGATCGAATGCATCGATTTGACCACTCTTTCGGGCGATGATACGCCCGGCACGGTGCGGCGATTGTGCGGCAAGGCCCGCCAACCCGTGCGCGCCGACATTCTTGAGGCCCTGCGAATTCCGCAGGTACAGGTCGGCGCGGTGTGCGTCTACCACGCCTTCGTCGCCACGGCGGTCGAGGCGCTGCGCGGCTCGGGCATCCCGGTGGCGGCGGTCTCCACCGGCTTCCCGGCCGGGCTTAACCCATTCGACCTGAAGCTGCGCGAGATCCAGGCCTCGGTGGCCGATGGCGCGCAGGAGATCGACATCGTGATCTCGCGCCAGCACGCGCTGAACGGCGACTGGCAAGCCCTCTACGACGAGGTCAAAGCCTTTCGGGCGACCTGTGGCGACGCGCATATCAAGACGATTTTAGCCACCGGCGAGCTCGGCACGCTGCGCAATGTCGCTAAGGCCAGCATGGTCTGTATGATGGCCGGCGCCGATTTCATCAAGACCTCGACCGGTAAGGAACCGGTCAACGCCACACTGCCGGTCAGCCTGGTGATGGTGCGCGCGATCCGCGAATACTACGACCGCACCGGCCACAAGGTCGGCTTCAAGCCCGCCGGTGGCCTGCGCACTGCCAAGCAGTCGCTCGAATGGCTCATACTGATGAAAGAAGAGCTCGGCGATGAGTGGCTGCGGCCAGATCTGTTCCGCATGGGCGCCAGCTCGCTGCTCGGCGATATCGAGCGCCAGCTGGAGCATCATGTCACCGGCCAGTACTCAGCGTCGTTCCGCCACCCGATGGCCTAGCTAATTGCAAATTGCAAATTGCAAATTCTGGCTACTAGAATGCCTGAACTTACAATTTACAATTTACAATTTACAATGGTGCTATATGGCTTCCAAGGTAGCAGAGATACTCGAAACGATGGAATACGGCCCCGCCCCCGAGAGCGCCGCGCCGGCCAACGCCTGGCTCGACGCGCACGAGCGCCGCTTCGGCATGTACATCGACGGCGCGTGGACCGCGCCCGCCGACGATCGCCTGTTTGAGAGCATCAACCCAGCCAACGGCAAACCGATCGCCCGCGTGACCCAGGCGAGCCAAACAGATGTCGACGGCGCCGTTGCCGCGGCGCGCCGCGCGTTCGAAAGCTGGTCGCAGGCATCCGGCCACGCCCGCGCGCGCTATCTGTACGCGCTCGCTCGCCATATGCAGAAGCACTCGCGCTGGCTGGCGGTGTTGGAGACAATCGACAACGGCAAACCGATCCGTGAGACGCGCGACATCGACATTCCGTTGGTGGCGCGGCATTTCTACCATCACGCCGGCTGGGCCCAGCTGATGGAGTCCCAGCTGGCCGGTTATGAGCCGGTTGGCGTGGTCGGCCAGATCATCCCATGGAATTTTCCGCTGCTGATGTTGGCCTGGAAGATTGCGCCCGCGCTGGCGATGGGCAACACTGTGGTGCTGAAGCCGGCCGAGTGGACCTCGCTGACCGCGCTGGCGTTCGCGCAGATCTGCGACGAGGTCGGCCTGCCGCCTGGCGTTATCAATATCATCACCGGCGACGGCGCGGTCGGCGAGATGATCGTCAAGCACGCCGGTATCGACAAGATCGCCTTTACCGGATCGACCGAAGTCGGCCGGATCATCCGCCAGGCCACCGCCGGCAGCGGCAAGAAGATTTCGCTCGAACTGGGCGGTAAGTCGCCATTTGTCGTGTTCGACGATGCCGATTTGGACAGCGTGGTCGAGGGTGTGGTCGACGCGATCTGGTTCAACCAGGGCCAGGTTTGCTGCGCCGGCTCACGCCTGCTGGTACAGGAGGGCGTTGCAGCGCGGCTGATCGAGAAGCTGCGTGCGCGGATGGAGAGGCTGCGCGTCGGCGACCCGCTCGACAAAGCGATCGACATTGGCGCGATCGTCGCGCCGGCCCAGCTGCAGAAGATCCAGCGATTGGTCGAGCAGGGCCGCGACGAGGGCGCGACCATGTGGCAGCCATCGTGGGCTTGCCCGACCGAAGGCTACTTCTTCCCGCCGACCCTATTCACTAATGTCGCGCCTGCCGCGACGATTGCGCAGGTCGAGATCTTCGGGCCAGTGCTGGTAAGTAGTACCTTCCGCACGCCCGCCGAGGCCGTGGCGCTGGCGAACAATACCCGCTTCGGCCTGGCCGCCAGTGTCTGGAGCGAGGATATCAACCAGGCGCTCGACATCGCGCGGCAGATCAAAGCCGGCGTGGTATGGGTCAACAGCACCAACCTGTTCGACGCCGCCGCAGGCTTCGGCGGCTACCGCGAAAGCGGCTTCGGGCGCGAGGGCGGGAAGGAAGGGTTGTACGAGTATGTTCAGCCGGTCGAGTCCGTGGTCAGTAGTCCGTTGCCCGTCGCAGATGATGACCGACGATCGACGACCGACGTTCAAACGTTCAAACGTTCAAACGTTCAAACCGACAACGGACAACAGACAACAGACAACGGGCATTTCTTGCTACCCCCGATCGATCGAACGCCCAAACACTACATCGGCGGCAAGCAGGCCCGCCCCGACAGTGGTTACAGCCGCCCGGTCTACGACGCGCAGGGCCGGCTGATCGGCGAGGTCGGCGACGGCAATCGCAAAGACGTTCGCAACGCTGTCGAGGCGGCGCGCGCGGCGGGCAAGTGGGCCGACCAGACCGCGCATAACCGCGCGCAGATTCTCTATTACATCGGCGAGAACCTGAGCGCACGCGCCGACGAGTTCGCCCGGCGGCTCGCTACCGCGACTGGGTATGATCGGACGGCCGCCGACGCCGAGGTCGCGGCCTCGATCGAGCGGTTGTTCACCTATGCCGCCTGGGCCGACAAATATGACGGCGCGGTGCATGGCACACCGTTCCGCAATGTCACACTGGCGATGCCCGAGCCGATCGGCGTGATCGGCATTGCTTGCCCCGACCAGTGCCCATTGCTAGCGTGCGTCACAATGTTCGCCGCCGCCATGAGTATGGGCAACACGATCGTGCTGATCCCATCGGAACGGGCGCCGCTCTCGGCCACCGATCTGTACCAGGTGCTCGACACGAGCGACGTGCCGGGCGGTGTGGTCAACATCGTCACCGGCCCGCGCGACTCGCTGGCCAAGGTATTGGCCGAGCACAACGACGTCGACGCGCTCTGGTATTTTGGTGGCGCCGAGGGCAGCGCCATGGTCGAGCGCGCCTCGGCCAGCAACTTGAAGCAGACCTGGGTGAGCTATGGCAAGCCGCGCGACTGGCTGCGCGACGACAGCGCAATCTTCTTGCGCCACGCAACGCAGGTGAAGAATATCTGGGTGCCGTACGGCGCGTAGCCAGGAGTCAGAATTCAGGAGTCAGAAGACAGAATAATCTTGAAAGCAGCGTCATCGTTGTTATCATTGAAATCGATATACTTCTGGCTCCTGACTCCTGACTCCTGAATTCTGAGGTGTACATGGATCTCTTCGACGCCGTCCGCAAGCGCCACACCACCAACGGCGCCTTTGCCGATCGGCCGATCGGCCCCGAGCATAAGCGCACGATTCTGGAACTGGCGGCGCGCGCGCCGTCGCACTTCAACTCACAGCCCTGGCGCTTCATTGTGGTCGAGGATGCCGAGCGGCGCAAGGCGCTCGGCCGGATCGCCGGCGAGTCGATGCACGACCTGATGGCGGATGGCCGCTTCTGGCAGCAATATCGCAAGTATTTCCGTTTGACACCCGAAGAGGTTGCGGCATCGAAAGACGGTATTCATATCGACAATATTCCCGGTGTACTGAAGCCGTTCGCCAAGTATATCTTCAGCGAGCGCGGTGCGGCGATGATGAACAGCTTCCGCGTGCCAAGCGTGTTGGGCAACGACGCGCGCAAGCTGGTCGAGCATTCGCCCATGCTGCTAGGCATCGCGCTCTCGCACGAGGTCTATAAGCCCGGCGAGCTGACTGGGCTGTATACCGTCATTTCGCTCGGCGCGGTGGTACAGACCATTTGGCTCGCCGCGACGTCGCTGGGCATGGGCATGCAGTTTGTCTCGACGCCGCAGGAGATTCCCGAAAAATGGGCGCTGGTCAGCGCCATGTTCGGCGTGCCCGAGGGCTTCGAGCTGATGTTGCTATTGCGGCTCGGCTATGAAGACCCGAATATCAGGCGCCCGACGATTGACTGGTCTTCGCCGCAGCGCAAGGGCATCGACGAGCTGGCGTTCCAAGAGGAGTGGGGGCAGCCGATTTTTGTTAAGCGCCTCGCTGAAAAGGAATCTTGATATTATGAAGAGAATCGTCGTCACCGGCGGCAGCGGCAAGGCCGGCCGTGCAGTCGTTCGCGAGCTACTGGAGCATGGCTACGACGTGCTGAATATCGACATCGCGCCGCCGCCCGAGCGAAGCGCGCCCTACCTGGCGGCCGACCTGACGCAGTTGGGTGAAACGATCGACGCGCTCCACGGCGCCGATGCCGTAGTGCATCTGGCCGCAATCCCTGCTCCAGGCCTTAAAACCGAAGAGCTTACCTTCCGCGTGAATACGACCAGCACCTACAATATCTTCCGCGCGGCGACCGTCCTGGGCCTCCAGCGCGTGGTCTGGGCGTCGAGCGAGACAACGCTCGGGCTGCCGTTCGACCGCGAGCAGCCGCGTTATGCGCCGATCGACGAGCAGCATCCGTTGTTGCCCGAAAGCAGCTATGCGCTCTCGAAAGTCATTAGCGAGGAGCTGGCCCGCCAGTTCAGCCGCTGGAGCGGCATCCCGTTCGTGGGCCTGCGCTTCTCGAATATCATGGAGCCGGGCGACTACCAGCATTTTCCTGGCTTCTGGGACGACCCATACAAGCGCAAGTGGAATCTGTGGGGCTACGTGGATGCCCGCGATGTGGCGCAGAGCTGCCGCCTGGGGCTCGAGGCCGACATCCACGGTGCCGAGGCGTTCATCATCGCCGCCGCCGACACTGTGATGAATCGCCCAAATCACGAGTTGATGGCGGCGGTATTTCCCGGCGTACCGTTGCGCGGCGGCGTTGGCGATTTCGATACGCTGCTGAGCATCGACAAGGCCCGCAGACTGCTGGGGTATGCGCCGAAGCATTCGTGGCGAAACCACGCATAAGCGAGATCTTGACACTATAGGGCGTAGTGCGTAGTGCGTAGATTTGATTACTATGCACTACGCACTATGCCACACTGAGGAAGGACGCCCATATGCACTCCCCTGATTTAGTGATCGACGACCATCCCGACCCGCCCGACCTCGAATTTCTCGAAGACCAGATCAACGCCTACAACGTCGCCGTCACCGGCATCGTCGACTGGTATCCGCTGGCAATCTTTGTGCGCGACGCGGCCGGGCAGATCGTCGCAGGAGTCAACGGCGGCATGTGGGCCGGCTATCTAGAGATCAAGAACCTGTGGGTCCGCGAGGATCTGCGCGGTCAGGGCGTTGGCCGGCGGCTGCTCCTGGCGGCCGAGCAAGAGGCATTGCGGCGCGGCTGCACGCAGGTGCTGCTCGACACCCACGATTTCCAGGCGCCTGACTTTTACCGGCGGCTCGGCTACACCATCTTCGGCACGTTCGAAGGCATCGGCGGCCGGCATACGCGCTACTATCTGCGCAAGACGCTTACCGGGTGAGTGCATATGTAGAGCTCCCCACTAACATTTCCCGCCCATCAAGGAGAAAAAACAGTGTTATACTATGCACCGAAGCGATATCATCATTTCCCAAGCCAGAATAGAGCCGCCTATAGGAGCATTACCACGACGCTCGCAGAAACACGTATGGGAAGGAAACTCCAATGATCAAGCACATGGTCATGCTGAAGAAGAAACCCGAAACCGATGAGGCCACGATCCAGGAGATCATGGATCGGTTGGAGGGGCTATACGGCGAAATTCGCGGGCTGATGGGTATCCGCTGCTATCGCGCGCTGCCGTCTGACCGGCCGGTGGTATGGACGTTCCTGCTCGACAGCACGCTCGCCGACGCCGATGCGCTGAAGGAGTATCTTAGCCATCCAGCACATACTGCCGTGAATGAGTGGATGTCGCCGTTTTTGGAGAGCCGCGCTGTCATCGACTACGAAGCGTAGCTGCTAAGAGTACCATTGATACCAACCCTCCCCAAGTCATATCAGTGCTGTCAACACCGGTGCCATTGCTCGCCGCCGTCCGAGCGCCCAGTAGCATGGATGTTTCTGCTCGACAGCACGCTTGCCGGCGCGGATGGGCTGAAGGAGTATCTCAGCCACCCAGTACATTACCGCCGTGAATGAAGGGATGTCGCTGTTCCTCAAAAGCCGCGCCGTGATTAATGATGAGGCCTAATCTGTGAGTCAGCCGCCGCAATTCCCACAGCTCACGCTGCTCGAGCGCATCATCGACGTGCTCAAAACCATGCCGAGCGTGCGCGCCGCCTTTATGCGCGGCTCGTTCTACAGCGGCCAACCAGATGCGTATTCGGATCTGGATCTGTATATCGTGGCCGAAAATACCGCCGGCGACGAGCTGATCGCGCTCGGTCGCAAAGTGCTCGACGCGACCGAGCGTATCCTGTGGGTCTCGGTGATCGACACCATGCCACCACGCTTACGCGCGCTGGCGAGCGGCCCGCTGCGAATTGATCTTGCGATTGTGACCCCTACCACGCTGCCGAGCTATGAAGGCTGGCGCATTCTGATCGACCGCGATAATATGTTGCGCGATCGCGCTCGCAAGATGCATATGGCCGAGTCTCTGCAGCCCGAGCATGTGCTGAAGGTTTGCGACGAGTTCTGGTGGAATCTGTTCAACAGCGTCAGCCAACTCAAGCGCAGCCGGCTGTGGATGGCGCTGCACCTGCTCGAGTGCTGCCGTAATGATTTGGCGCAGATGATGCGTTGGCGGCGCGATCACAACCGGCCGTTCGAGCGCTTTGTCGACTTAGAGCAACACCTCACCGCCGAAGATCAGCAGGCGCTCGTTCAGACTCTGGCGGGGTACGAGCTACGCAGTATCGTCGAGGCTTTGCTGTCCGCCTCCGATGCCTTCGACCCGGCGGCGCGCGATGTCGCAGCCCGAGTCGGCGCTGTGTACCCAGCCGATTTTGCGCAGTTCATCAAAGAATTTTTCATCCGCGAACTCTGGGCGCTGATCGCCACCGGCCCAACCCTGAGCGCATGAGATGATTGCCACAGAGAACACTGGGATTCAGAGAAGAGATAATTCGTGATATCGCTCTGGGTTCTCTGCGATCTCTCTGGCTAAAGTGCTGCCTACCATCATGGTAAAAGACATCCTATCCCGCGATCAGCTGATCGCGCAGCTCGAGGCCGCGATTAGAGCGCCGTACGTATTGCACCGCCGCGCCGAGCTCATGCTGTATGAGTATGATGCCAGCGCGCTCGATCTGGCCATGCCGGATATTGTCGCCGTGCCCGCTAGCACTGCCGAGGTTGCGGCGGTGGCGCGAATAGCGGCCACAGCCGGCTGGCCGGTGGTGGCGCGTGGCGCCGGCACCGGACTCTCAGGCGGCTCAGTGCCGGCGGCCGGTGGGGTGGTCGTTTCGCTGGCGCGACTTAATCGCATCTTGCGGATCGATCCAATCGCGCGATTGGCCGTGGTACAGCCTGGGGTCGTGAATGTCGATCTGAGCGCCGCGGCGAGCCCGCACCAGCTGCATTTCGCTCCCGACCCGTCGAGCCAAAAATCTTCGACGATCGGCGGCAACGCGGCCGAAAACGCCGGCGGCCCGCACTGCCTCAAGTATGGTGTCACCACCAATCATATCGTCGCCGCGACAGTAGTACTCTCCGATGGCAGCGTTGTGCAGCTCGGCGGCGAGGCGCCCGGTGCGCCCGGCTACGACCTGCTCGGCGCATTCGTTGGCAGCGAGGGCACACTCGGCATTACCACCGAGTTGACAGTGCGGCTCACGCCCGACCCCGAGGAGATCCGTACCTTCCTGGCGATCTACGACGACCTCGACGCCGCCGCCGACAGCGTCTCGGCAATCATTGCCGCCGGTATCATCCCCGCCGCGCTGGAGATGCTCGAAGGGCTGGGCGTGCGCCTCGTCGAGGAGTATATTCACGCTGGCTACCCAACCGACGCACGTGCGGTACTGCTGATCGAGATCGATGGCCTGCGTGAGGAACTGGCGGCCCAGGCCGAACGGATTGCCGCGATCTGCACGGCGCACGGCGCCCGCGAGCTGCGCGCGGCAGAAGACGAAGACCAACGCCAGAAGCTTTGGGCCGGGCGTAAGGGCGCGCTGGCCGCCTGCGCGCGCCTCAAGCCGCACTACCACATTCAGGATGGCGTGGTGCCGCGCTCGCGCCTGACCGAGGTGCTGCGCTTCACCGAAGAGGTTGCCGCCCGCTACAATCTCTACATCGTCAATATCTTCCACGCCGGCGACGGCAACCTGCACCCGCTGCTTATGTTCGACCTTCGCGAACCGGGCACCCGCGAACGGGCGATCGCCGCCAGCGAAGAGATTTTGCGCGCCTGCGTCGCCGCTGGCGGCACAATCAGCGGCGAGCACGGTATTGGGTTGGAGAAGCGCGATTACATGGGCTGGATCTTCTGCCCAGAGGATATCGCCGCCATGCTTCAGTTGCGCTGCGTCTTCGACCCGCTGGATGTGATGAACCCATGCAAGCAGCTGCCGACCGGCGCATCCTGTGGCGATATCAAACAGGCCCGTGGCGCGGCCAAGGCCCTCGCGGCCGGCGCGTGGATCTAGAGCGCGCCGATCAAGAAACCGCGAATAAAGCGAATAATATTGTTCTCAAATTCGCGACAATTCACGGCGATTCGTGGATAGTTCCGGAATACTTGACCCGTGCTTTAGAAGGGGTGCGGGCAGATCACTCGCTCCGGCCCGCCGCCTCAAGCCGCTTGATCAGCTCGTCGATATGCTGCTTTTTGGTTGGGCCGCGCAAGGATGCCGCCTTGGTGGTCCAATAGTGATGCGAACGTAGAAAATTCAGTTGGTTGCGATACCACAATGCATCGCTCACGACGTGCTCGAACGCGGCCAATTCGTCGCGTAGCGCCTGATTGCGAATAAAAAAGTCTGCCCGCCCAAGTGAGTCGAGGTCGGCGTCGGCCATGATCTGTTCAAGCAAATTATTCGGCATTTGGGGCAACCTCGTCGCCATAATCATTCCGGCCACGCAGGCCACCTGCTCGGGGCTATAGCCGAAGTTCGGCAGCACTGCCGCGGCGATCCGCGCGCTGACATCCTCGTGGCCGTCGCGCCGTTCAATAAACCCAATATCGTGATAGCAGGCGGCCGTGCGAAGCAACTGCGTATCTGTGCACCCAATATCCAGCTGCGTCGCCAGGCGCAGCGCGGCCGGCACCACATCATCACGAGTGTGTGTTAAGGAGTGGAAGTGGAGCTTTGGGGATAGCTCGTGCGCCAAGCGGTCCAGCGCATATGCGCAGGCCTGCTCGATATCAGGTTTACTCATTGCAGGGTGGATTGCTCCTTCGCCAACCGAATCGTTACACATCAACACTTCAATCATACCCAAACCACAACGATCCGAGCACCCGTATTGTAACCTCCCTACTCGTATATCTCAAGACCATAAAATACGACACTGGATCACAATCCAGTTGTTAGGAATCCGCGATCACGCCGATGACTTCAATATGCGCTGGTCGCAATCTGCAATCCTTCGACTGAGCTCAGGACAGGTCTGCAATCTGCAATTACACTAGCTCGCATCACGAGTGGCCGGGGCATGCGCTAAGTCGGCGGTGGCCGGCCCAATGTCTGCGACGGTCTTGTCGAGGAAGCCACGTGCGAACTGCACGAAACGATACACATCCGCGAAGGTCGTCGCCAAGCCGACCGAGATCCGCACGGTGCTGGCGTTTTTTCCATTACCCAGCGCTTGGATCAGCGCAAAAAACTGGTCGAACGACATCGGCTCCTTGGTCGTAAAGCACTGCGCCATCTCTGCTCTGCTGACATTATGAGCGATTTCGCCGGCTCCAGGATTGCAGAAGCAGCCCGTCCGCAGCGAGATTCGCGCCTCAGCCGCCAGGGCCTCAATTCGACGATAATCGTGTGGAGCGCCGTCGCGATCCAGGAAATTGAACGCGATCGTCCCGCCACGGCGCTGCTTTTCGATTGGTCCGTAGATTCGCACCAGCCGCCCGCCGCCGCGATGGCGTAGCGCCAACAGAGTATCCAACAGCCAGCCTATGAGACAGACGACTCGATCATGAATCGTTTCGATCCCGATGTCGGCAATATAGCGCAGCCCAATTTCAACCGCCGGCAAACCAAGATAGTCCGATGCAATGCTGATCGTTCCGCCGGCGAACCAGGGTCGTCGCAACTTGTTCAGCGCGGCCTTACGCGCCAGCAGCGCGCCAATGCCAGTCGGATAACCGAAGATCTTGTAAAAAGAGAGCGACACAAGATCAGGATGCCAGCGGCTCAGATCCAGCCGGTTCGTAGGCACAAACGCTGCGGCATCGAGCAGCACATCCCAGCCGCGCGCCTGCGCCTGGCTGATCCACTCCAATGGATGTTGCGCGCCCGAAAAGTTTGACTGGGCGGGATAGGCAAACAGATTATGGCAATCGGACGTGGTCCGATCCAACTCAGCCATGAGCAGGCGCTCGTCCACCCGCAGCTCCGGCGCCAGCAATGGCAGGTAGGTCACATCCGCGCCCTGGGCCCAAGCAAATTCGCGAATGCCGTTGACCGAATTGTGGTTGTCGAATGTCAGCAGATACCGGCCGTCGCTGGCGAATGGATATGCTTCGCCGACCAGCTTAAGCGCGCCGCTGGCATTCGAGGTGAAAATGACTATGTACTCGTCTGGCGCGGCATTGAAATATTCGAGAACGTAATGGCGCGCCTGTTCGGCCAGTTTGGTCATGGCCTGCGAGGTAGGGTTTTTGGAATGCGGGTTGCCGAAGACATTCTGGCTGAGCGCGCCATGTGATCGCGCAGCTGCGACTCGGCATATAGCCCACCGCCGGTGTAGTCCAGGTAGATGTGATCGTGCGCGTCCAAGCGCGCGTACTCGCGCGCACGTAGTTCGTCGAGCTTGCAGGTGGCGTCGAAGGCCGGGTAGGATCGCCGGAATGCGGCCAGCGCGGCGTTAAGTTCCAGGCTGTCAATCTCGGTGTGGCTGGTAGTGATCATCAGAGCCTCCTTATCTTCATCGTCGTTGATGAGGGCGGGCCGCTTCGACTGGCCTATTCTACCATACGAGGCCATAGCTTATGGGTAATAGGTAATGGGCTTTCGAATGCTCCATCACCTATTGCCCATGGCTATCGCCTATCACTCATCGTCTATCGCCAAAGTTGATCGACTCACCAGAAGCGAGTATACTTGCAGCCAGCGCATCGAACTGAACCGAGATCACAGAGGACCAGGAGTGGCTACGCCTGTCGCACTCCACAAGCGTCACGAATTCAGCAGCTTCATCGAAGAGGTTCTGATCCCCCACCCCGCCGTGCAGGGAGTCGTCGGCATCGGCAGCATCGCCACCGGCCACGCGCGCCTCGAGTCCGATATCGATGCTGTGCTATTCCTCGACCCGTTCGATCTGTATGTCGTCCCAGCCGTGTCGTATTGGCGTAGGTCGGACGGCAGCTTCAATAGCATCTTCAGCGTCACCGCCGATCAACATACCGAAGGTCTATTTCTTGATATCCAGCGATACGATCTGCGCCAATGGACCGATCCAGGCTTTGTGTGGCCCGAGGGCCGCCGCGCCGAGCTGGCCGCGGGCTGGCTCGCCTTCGATCGCGCCGGCGCCGTGGCGCAGCTGATTGCTGAACGCACCGCCTACCCCGACGATCTACGGATCGCCCGGATGGACGATGCGATCGTCTGGATCGACCAGCACTTAGCTGAAGATAAGCCGGAGCGCGTTTGGGAAAGCCTCGGGCCAGCGATCGCGCACGACCGCCTCAATGCGACCTACGAATACCTCGTGCAGGCGCTGTTCGCCTATAATCGGCGCTGGCGGCCCTGGCGCAACCGCGAGATGTCGTACCTGCAGCAGTTGCCCTGGCTGCCCGCACACTTTGCCGCGCTGGTGCTGCCGGTCAGTAATGCGCCCGGCCTCGACCGGGCCGGGTATGATGCGCGAGTTGAGGTATTACGAGGGTTATTCAATGATTTCTTAACCGAACTCGTCGGCAAAAGAGTGTATACTGAGAAACCGATTAGCGAAGCCTTCATCCGTATCCATCCCGGCGCTGGCCGATCCTGGGATATGGACGAGTGGAATATTGAACATCGCAAACGGAAGTTAGGAGGAATCTCTCATGGGTAAGATCGCTATTCATGGCTTTGGCCGCATTGGCCGCACGCTGCTGCGAATTGGTCTCAAGAACAACTTGTTCGTACCAACCTCGATCTCCGACATTCGCGATATCCCCACGTTCGCGGCGCTGTTCGAGGTCGACACCAACTACGGCCGCTGGCATGAGGAAGTCAAGGCCACCGATAAGGGCTTCAACATCGGCGGGCGCGACATCCTTTACTTCGACTCAATGAAAGAGCTGCCCGATTGGAAAGGGCTCGGCATCGACCTAGTGATCGACTGCACCGGCCGCGCCACCACCCGCGCCGGCGCGCAGGCGCATCTCGATCGCGGCGCTAAGCGCGTGCTCGTCAGCGCCCCAAGCAAGTCGCGCGACGACGCCGACGTGTTCTTGCTCCCTGGCATCAATATGGAGACCTACGATCCCGAGAAGCACAAGATCGTCAGCATGGCCTCCTGCACCACCAACGCGCTCGCCCCGGTGGTGAAGGTGATTATCGAGAACTTTGGCGTCAAGTACGGCCTGTTCTCGACCGTCCACGCCTACACCAATACCCAGGCGCTCACCGATCAGCCCATGAAGGATCGCCGCGACTCATGGGCCGCCGCCGAGAACCTGATCCCCTCGTCGTCGGGCGCGGCCAAGGCGCTCGCGTTCATTTGGCCGGGTCTGAAGATCACCGGCAAGGCCTATCGCATCCCAGTGCGCACCGGCTCGATCGCCGAGCTGAACTTGCTGACCGAGAAGCCGGTAACGGTTGATAGCGTCAACGACGCGTTCCGCAAGGCCGCCGCAACGGCGCCGCTCAAAGGCATCATGGGCGTGCTGGAGGATGAGTGGGCCTCGTCGCGGATCGTCGGCGACTCGCACTCGTCGATCGTCGACCTGCCGCTGACGGCGGTGCAGGGCGATCTGCTCTCGGTGGCCGCCTGGTACGACAATGAGTGGGGCTACACCTCGCGCCTGGCCGAATCCGCCGCGAAACTCGCCGAGTAGCCGTTGAGTTTTGAATGTTGGGTTATGAGTTATGAGTTTGAGGCAGACGCTGCTGAACTCATAACTCATAACTTTCAGCTCGGCTTACTGCCGCCAGGCCCTCTTGTAGTGTCGCGGCGGTGTGCAGGCTGCTTAGGTCAGCCCCCAGGCTCACCAGCGTCTGTGCCACCTCGGGGCGAATACCGACAAGGATGGTTCTGGCGCCTAGGAGCCGCGTCGCCTCGGCCGTGCGCAGCAGCGTTTGCGCAAGCTCCGTATCTACCATCGCCACTCCCGGCGCCGCTCGATCTGCTCCAGCACATCGCCAATTAGCCGCTGGGCCCGCGCGTTGTCGAGATTGCCCACCAGCGGCGCCACCAGCACATCCTCGCGCACCGGGATGATCGGCATCGAAAGCGCGTTCAGCAGCTCGTTCAATATCTGTTGCCGAGCCAGGCTGTTCTCTAGCTCGGCAGCCTGGTCGCGCTGCGCCGCGAGCGCGTTGGACAACTCGGCCGTGCGCTCGGCCACGCGCGTTTCCAGCACGGCATTCGCGCGATCCAGCGCCGCCGCGGCCGCCTCGGCCTGCTCGCGCGCGCTTTGGGCCGCTCGCAGGGCGCGATTGGTGCTGCTGGCGGCCAGAAAGCTGATCAGCCCCATGATCGCCAGTAGTGCCAGCGAGTCTTGCAGCACCTGCACATCCACGTAGCTGAGCGGCGTAGTGCGCGCCACCAGCGCGGTCACCAGTCCCAGGCCGATCACATTCGCGATGAAGACCGGCCAGACTTGGCGCGCAGACAGCACCAGGCCAGTGATGCTGACTGGGATGAGTAGAAAGTATGGCGTATCCGACAGCGCGTTATTCGCGGCAATGACTGAAAGCACCGCCAGCGTCAACACGCCGATCATTAGCAGCGCGGCCTGCACGACCCCGCCGCGGCGCGCCAGCGCGATCGCCACGCCAAACAGCACAAGTGCGATTGCGCCCGCCACCAGGCTGGGATACTCGCGCTGAAACACCCACAGCACAATCAGTAGCAGCCCCAGCCCGATCAAGCCCAGCGACAGCGCGACCACATTGCGCCCGCGCCGGCGAATATCCTCGTCGGGGTGCGGAATCATTACGAGGTTAGCCAGTCGTCCCATACATTCTCCAGATCAATTCCACGCAGACCTTCAACAACCTATACGGACGTACAACGATAACCACGTGACCATTTAATGATCATCCATGTCCAATCCATGCCGTCGGGGCGAAGCATTTGCCACACTCGATCAAATTGCGTTGTCGATGCAGATCGCCAATGATCTCGGCGCGGCCAAACAGATGCAGCGGCGGCGGCGGGCAGGTCGGCACACTACTGGCCGGGGCCGGCAGGCGCTCGTCGGCCTCGTCGCCGGAGTGGTCTTCGACTATCTCGCCCCAGCCGCGTAGCGTCGCCTTGATCTGTCGGATGGCGGCGCACGCCTCGTGGATGCCGTGGTTGATGGCGGGCGGGACATACGCCTCGCCGTGGATCGCGCGTTGGCGGAGATAATCGGCCAGGGTGCGGCGGTGGGTCGCCAGGAGCCGCTGTTGCTGCTCGATGTCGTCGGGGGTGGGCATACGATGCTCTTCTGATCTGCGAATATCTGGTATTGTAGCCGATCGACGCAAAGATCGGAAGATCCCAAGATGAATAGTGATTGAAGGATAGAGGGCATACGCAGTCGGCGTTTTAGCCTTCCCTTCGTCGGGCTCAGGGCGGGCGGCAGAACGGATAGACAAAACAGCGAATCTTCAGAGAAATGTTTGCTATCGCTAACGATCATGAGGGTTGCCCTGAGGCATCCACGTAAGCTGTTCGACATGAGAAAGCATCATTTTATCATTCTAAGGATCTAGTCCTCGGTACGCACTTTGGGCCGAACGTGCTAGAATAGCGCATATCCTCCCGAAAGTATCAGGAGAACTACCCAAATGAAAGCAATTCGCATCCACGAGTTTGGCGGCCCCGAGGTTTTGCGCTACGACGACCTCCCATTGCCCGAGCCTGGCGCAGACGAGGCGCGCGTGAAGCTCGCGGCGACCGGTGTCAACTTTATCGATATCTACCATCGCAAAGGCCAGTACCCCGGCAAGCTGCCGCTCACGCTCGGCCAGGAAGGCGCCGGGGTGGTGGACGCGGTTGGCGCCAATGCGACGAATTTAAAAGTTGGCGATCAGGTGGCCTACGCGAGCGTGCAGGGCGCCTACGCCGAATACGCGAATGTGCCGGTGGCGCGGCTGGTGCCCGTGCCTGACGGCGTGGCGCTCGACCTGGCCGCCGCGGTGATGCTCCAGGGAATGACCGCGCACTATCTGACCCACAGCACCTTCGCGCTCAAACCCGGCGACACCGCGCTGGTGCACGCGGCGGCCGGCGGCATCGGCCAGCTGCTGGTGCAGCTCGCCAAGCGCTGCGGCGCGCGCGTGATCGGCACTGCCTCGGCCGCCAAGCTCGATCTGGCGCGCGCGGCCGGCGCCGACGAGGTGATTGGGTACAACGAGGAAGATTTCGAGGCCGCCGTCAAGCGCTTGACCGACGGTAAGGGCGTGGATGTGGTGTACGACTCGGTTGGCAAGACCACGTTCGACAAGAGTCTGAACTGCCTGCGCCCGCGTGGCTATATGGTGCTCTTCGGCCAGTCCAGTGGGCCGGTGCCGCCGCTCGACCCACAAATCCTCAACGGCAAGGGCTCGCTATTCCTGACTCGCCCGACCCTGGCGCACTACATGGCCACCCGCGACGAGTTGCTGAGTCGCACGAACGATCTATTCAGCTGGATCACCGCCGGCGAGCTAAAAGTGGCGATCGACACGACCTTCCCGCTCGCCCAGGCCGCCGAGGCCCATCGCTACCTCGAAGGCCGGCGGACCAAGGGGAAAGTGTTGCTCATCCCGTAGCCAGGAGACACGAGAGCAGAGACAGGAGAAGCTCATCTCTTGTCTCTGCTCTCGTGTCTGTCGTCTCTGGTCTATGCTGGTTTGCGCGCCTTCACCACAATATTCACGAACGTCTGCTCGTCGCCGCGCAAGTGGTCGTTGCGGCGGTCGAACCAGCGGAACGCCTGCACGCCCAGGTTGATCGGATTAAAGATACTGCCGCTGTTTTGTTCACCGCGAAAGCGATCGGCCGAGTCGCGCAGCCGCTTGGGCAGCAGGTTCAGCTCAATCAGCGGCTTGCCAATGCTGTAGACGATCAAGTGGATAAACGGGAACGAGTAGTGTGTCTGCTCCTCGAGTGCCTGGATCTGAAAGCCAGCCGAGCTGATCACGTCATGCAACTGGGCGGGCGTGTACAGCCGCCAGTGGTTGCTCCACAGGCCAGTGATCAAGCCCGGCTGGCGAATCGGGCGCAGCCCGAGCGCCTCGATCGCCTTATTGATCGGATCCCAGAATACCGGGTAGTTCGCGTGCGGCACGCTGAGCGCCAATATGCCGCCCGGCTTGAGCACCCGGAACACCTCGCGCATCGCCTTGCGATCCTCCGACAAATGCTCCAGCACCTCCGACATCAGCACCTTGTCGAAGCTATTGTCGGCGAACGGCAGTTTATGGATGTCGACTCGCGACAAGCGCGCGTCCACGCCCTCGCGCTCGGCCCATTCGAGCCGCCCGACATCGCCGTCGACGCCGACGATGTTCAGGTCGCGCAGGCGGCTCATCATCATCATATACACGCCCATGCCGCAGCCGCAGTCGAGCACGCTCTCGCGGTCGTGCAGATCGAGGTAGTTCAGCAGCGTGAGCGCGCGGCGGCGGAAGGCCATGTCGGCCTCATTCTGCAGCAGCCGCTCCAATGTCGTGCGATCGCTATCGGTGAGGTTGTCGAGCGGCGCGCCGCTACGATCTGGCACGACCACCGGCGCCGAGAGCAACGTGCCGGCGCCGACCGCCCGGAGCGTGTTGCGCGCCTGCTGCCGCGCCGCTTCGATCGCGCCCCGTCGTACTGCCACCAAGCGCGGCTTTGCCTGGATCATGCGATCGAGCAGCTGCTCGTATTGATCCAGTGTTCGAGTTGGGTCGAAGATCTGCTTCACGACGGCGCGGGAGGGCCGGTAACGCTCGCGATCCCGCAGCGTTTCGACAATCGTCGCCGCGAGCGCCGGCGGGTTGTGTGGCGGCGCTAGGCGGCCAAAGCCAGTCTCGCGCACCACTACGCGCGCGCCGGGGATATCGCTCGCGACTACCGGGGTGCCGCACAGCATCGCCTCGACCTGCACCAGCGCCATCATGTCGGTGCGGCTCGGCAGCACAAATAGATCGCACATGCGGTAAAAATTGGCCATCTTCTGGGGATCGCGAATCAGGCCAAGAAAAGTGATATGCTCGCTCTGGGCCTCGACCAGCGGCAAGCAGCGGGCGTAGAAATTATCGTACACCACCTGGCGCTCGCCAGCATACACCAGATGCGCCTCGGGGTAGCGCTCGCGAATCAGCGGCAGCGCCTGGAGCAGATAGTCGAAGCCTTTCTCTTCAACCCAGCGCCCGGCGAAGCCAATCACCAGCTTGTTTTCGAGTCCGAGTTCTGCCCGCCATGCTGCGGCCGCTGCCGGATCGGGCAGCGGTATATCGGCCGGCGGGTAGATACACGCCAACTTATGTTTGAAGTTCGACAACAGGCGCGAGTTATCGGCATAGTCGTGGCTATACGAGGTGACCGTATTGGCCAGCGTTCCGGCAAAGCGCAAAACGACATATGCCGCCCGCTGCACAAACTGATTGAACCGGCCAGCCGGCATGACGACATCGCCATGGTGGGTCATGAGCAGCGGGCGGCCCAAGGCCCGGCTGAGCAGCGCCACCAGCGGCGCCTCGGGCAGCGGCGTATGGATCTGCACCAGATCGTGCTGCGCGATCAGCCGGGCGATCGTCGTCGGGAAGCGCGGCATCAGCACACCACGGCTAACGCGCGCAATGTAAGGCAGCCGGATCACATGCACGCCGTTGATCCATTCTTCGGCCGGCAGATCTTCTTTGTGCTGCGATGTCAGCACCGTCACCTCGTGGCCGCGCGCCACCAGCCCCTCTGCCATGTGTTTCGCGTAGGCAGTCAGCCCGGTCCAGTGCGGGTGGTAGAACGTCAATGTTACCAGTATCTTCATCAGATCCTCAAATTCAGACACAGAGACCGTTATTATACCCTTAGCCTTGCCCAAAGACAAAAGCGGAAAAATCAGCAATCCGCGTTTGTCCGCGTTTGTCCGCGTCCAATAGCTGTACGTCTGAACAACGACCAGTCAGCCCCGATTACGATCGCCAATCGGACAAATCGATAGCGCCGTACGCGCGGCGCGTAACCTATACACGCCGACGAGCGTTTTCTTCTTGAAGGCTATTGGGTAATACGTGGGGAGCAGCTGCCATGGAGTCAAGCATCCTGGTGATTGAGGAGAGTGTCGACCTGCGCCGCCTCTTCGAGTACATACTGCGTGCCGATGGGCACATGGTCGCCGCCTTTAACGATTGGCAGGCCGCCCAAATGGCGCTCACCACCGCCGCGCCGGATCTAATTATCTTCGATTGGGTTCTGGCAAATACTACCGGGTACGCTTGGGCCGAATCGCTCCGCCGTAACCCGGCGACCAGCCAGATTCCGCTTCTGTTTGTGTGCGGCGATTCGCCTTCGCGTGGCACCTTAGAGATGATCGGCGAGCTCGGCATCTCAATGATCGATAAGCCATTTGATATCTTCATTTTCCGCAATCGCTTGAATGCATTGCTTGGCATGCACGAGCGCGCTTTTGGTGCGCAGTAGTGCGCTGTCAGCGTGGGTAATAGGTCATGGGGAACTAAGACTCCCATGACCTATTACCTATGGCCTGGCCTCCGCTTGACAACTCCCTATCCCATATGTATGATGGTACTCTACCGAAACGCATCACCGCCCGGTTGCGGTTGTAAAGGGACTCGCTTTGGAATTGCGAGGAGCGGCTATGAGCGCCAGCCTTGCCCATACAAGACCCCTCCGCTGGATTGCGGCGTTGCTTTTGCTTGTCTTGACCCTCGCGTCGCTCCCAGCCGCCCAGGCGCAGAACGACGCGCGCTATTTCGGTGAAACCAGCCACTATCTACGCGGAGCATTTCGCTATTTCTGGGAAAGTCGCGGCGGTGTCGCGACATTCGGCTTCCCAATCACCGAAGAGTTTTTTCGCAAATCCGACGGCCGGATCGTTCAGTATTTTGAACGAGCCCGCTTTGAGCTCACGATCAACGCTAACCAGGCGATTGTCCAGCTTGGTCTGCTTGGCGCCGAAGTGACCGGCAACAAGATCTTCCCGCGCGTCCCACCCTTCAGAAGCACCACCACGCGGCGCTACTTCGCCGAGACGCAGCACAGTCTGATCGGCGCGTTCAAGGCAACTTGGGATGCGCGCGGCGGCGTACCGATTTTTGGCTTCCCAATCAGCGAAGAGATACAGGAGCCATTGGCCGACGGCAGTTGGCACCTGGTGCAGTATTTCGAGCGCGCTCGCTTCGAACTATGGCCAGGCGGCGTGCGGATCGGCACGCTGGGCCGCGAGGTTGCGCCGCCGCAGCTGCTGGCGCCGTGGCCGCCCGAAGTGGCGCCGCCTGGCCCACTCAACGAGCAAGGGCAGCCGCGCCCGCCCGCCGCGCCGCCCGCTTCGCGCGATCGCCGCGCAACTGTGCGCATGAGTCCGAGCGCCGGGTTCGCCGGCCAGTCGTTCGCTGTCGCCGCCGATGGCTTCCAGCCTGGCGAGCGCGTGCTGCTGTGGATCACCGCGCCCGATCAGTCGATTCGTCCACTCTCGGCTGTGCCCGCCGCCGATGGAAATGGTTCGATCACCGGCGCCGGGATCAAGATCGGCACCGACAAGGGCCGCAATTTCCCCAACGGCTTCTGGTATGTCACCGCTCAGGGGCTCAGCTCTGGGCGCCTCGGCATTGGCGTATTCCAGCTTGGTGTGGCGCCGCCGCCGCCACCGCCGCCGCCGCCACCGCCGAATGTAGGCGCGCGGCTTGGTGCGCTGATCCACAACATCCTCGTGCCAACCGGCCCCGGCGCAATCACGCCGCTCGCTGCTCCGCCTGGGCTCGGATTCACTTTCACCGCCGCAGGCTACGACGCGAACGAGCGGGTTGGCGTCTGGCTGACGCGACCAAACGGCGGCGGCGTAGAAGAGGTCGACGCGCGGTTGGTGAAGACCGATGGCCGCGGCAATATCAGCGTGATCTTCACGCCTTCGCGCGCGGCCGAGGGTATCTGGACCATCACCGGCCAAGGGGTCAACACCGGTCGCAGGGTTACCGCGCCGTTCAAGCTCACGCGCGATTATGTCGCACCGCTCGGCACAGCCCGGCCAGCCAGCCGCGGCGGCAGCGTCACACCAGCCGAAGGCGGGCGTAGCACGGTGTTCGCGCTCAACGGCAGCGGATTCCGGGCCAATGAGGCCCTGGAATTATGGATCACCTCGCCGGATGGTATTTATTATCTGACATCGGCCCAAGCTGACTCGCGCGGGCGGGTAGGCTTTTCTCCTAGCCTGTCGGTACAACTTGGGGCACGAAACTCCACTGGAGTCTACGGATATCACTATCGCGGCACACGCAGCGGTGTTCGTGTCGACCTGTATTTCACGTATAATGGTAAATAGGTTCTTCCTGCTTCACTCACGCGCTTGCCTCATCGAAAGCACAGGAAGTATCCACTCACCCGGCGTGGAGCCTGCGGCGCAAGTACAATAGCAGCCAGCATAAAAGTCGCGGCGATAGCAATCAGGCGTGCCGTTTGTGGCACCGAAATTGCCTTGCTCAATTTGTTTGATCGCTATTGTAGTATCTGCCTGATGCCCACTCAACGACCTAGCCGATGCCGGCGCAACCTGGAGCAGCGCGATGAGCAGTTACATTTTGATCGTCGAGAACGAGGAGGATATCGCCGACGTCATACGGCGTTATCTCGAATTCGAGGGCTACGCTATCGTGTGTGTGACCAACTGCGAGGCAGGGCGTGCCGCCTGCGCCGCCAAACAGCCCGACCTGATTGTGCTCGACTGGCACCTGCCCGAGATGGAAGGCGATGAGTGGGTCGCAGAGCTCCGCGCGCACGACTCTACTGCCGACATCCCAATCATAATGATGACTGGCGGATACCCGACTCCAACGCTCACGCTTCAGCTCAGAGCCGCGCGGATTCCACTGCTGATCAAGCCTTTTTCACTCGGCCAGTTGGTCGAGTCGATCAAGCGGATGACTTCGCATGAGCATGCGCTCGGCGCGGCCTGATCTCAATGATCGAGCGCCGAGCGCAGCTGGCTTAGCTCGGCGCGCAGCTGATCGCGATCGGCGCAACTGCGATAGCGATCGTTGAGGCGCAGCTGCGATTTGCAGAATGCCAGCTCGGTCGCCAAGTGATGAAACCGGCGGATCTTGCTATAGCCGGCCCAGCCGCCATGTCGCAGCGCCAGCAACTGGCGGCGCACACGCTGCGTCGACGAGGTAACCTCGGCATAATCGGCGGCTGAGATCAGGCCGGCAGACATCTCATCGCGCAGCTCGAACTCGATCCAATGTCGTTCGTTGCGCCAGGCCAGTACCGCCACCGCCAGGATCACCAGCACGCCGCTGGATTGTACCAACCACGAGAAGAACAGTCCAGGAAGCCGAAACTGCACGGCATAATTGTGCAGCGTGTGGAATAGAATCGCCAGCGCCAGCCCCACCGCGAACGCGCCGACCTTGAACCCGCGCACCCTCTGGTAGCGCACCGCGCCGAGCGCCAAGCCGACCAGGCTGGTGAAAAATGCGTGGTTCAGCCCAAAAAAGATGCTGCGCACCCAAAACAGCCCGCCGAGGTTGGCGCTGTAGCTCAGGAAATATAAGGCATTCTCGGTCATCGAGAAGCCGAATCCCACCAGCGAGCCGTACACAATCCCGTCGAGCGGGCCGTCGAACTCCCGGCGCATAAACAGAAATAGCCCAATCAGCGCCACGGCCTTGATCGGCTCTTCAACAACCGCCGCCAGGCCCCACGCCGCCAGATCGGGACCGATCGTCGAGTGCGCCAGCGGGATCTCTAAGACCACCTCGAACAGCACCGACAGCCCGATCGCCGGCAGCGACCCCCACAAAAAAGCTAGCGCAATCAGCCAGAGCGGCTCTTTTTCGTAGCGATCCAACCACCAGATCAACCAGCCGTAACAAAGCGCCGGAATAGCGGCAGCCAGAATTGCGGTGAATGTTGTCATGTGTGACAAGATGACAAGATGACAGGGTGACGTTTTCATCTTGTCATCTTCAGCTTGTCATTCCCTTATTCTCGTGAAATACCTAAATCGCTCAGGCGCTCGGGCGTCGGGTCGCCGTGCTCGGTCCAGCCGTGGCGGCGATAATACTCGCCCAGCAGATCGTCGAGCGCAGGCAGATGCCCGGCCGCGCGCCCTTCGCTCAGCGGCGTCTCGCTCCAGCGCGCGGGCAGTCGATCGGTTGCGCCAGCACGCCGCACAAACAGCCGCTCGACAGTCACGATTCGCTCGCCAATGCGCGCCAATTCGCCGCCGGTCATTGTACGCCCGAGCGCGGCTGAGAGCAACTCAGTCAGTTCCGCCGGCATCACCTGGTAGGCCATCAGCGCTAGCCGGCGGCATAGGCCCGCCGCGTCGAGCGCCGCTGCGAATCGCTCGTGCCAGATCAGCCGGGTGGCCTTACCTTTGATCGCCTGTGGGTGCGATGGCTCATCGGGCAGCCATGGCGGCGGCTCGGTCAGCATCTCCTCATAGGCCATGGCATAACGATGGTCGCCGCCAATCGGCGCAGTCGCCATTGCCAGCGCCACCTCGTGCATGGCGCGCGGGTCAATCGCCGGCAGCGCTAGCCCCTTCGCCTGTGGCGCGAAGGCCTCGCTGCCGAAGAAGATTTCTTTCATCTCACCGACGCCCAGCGAAAGCACATCGCGCTTCTCCTGGCGCTGCCCGAGCCGCTCGATCGCTGCTAGCACGGCGTCGTCGTCGCCCCAAGGCAGCGTGCCCGAGCGGTTGAGCCCTTGCGCCTGGCACTCGATCATAAAACTAATCGCCGCGCTGGTGGCGACGACATCCAAGCCCAGGCGCAGGCACTGGTCATTGGCGAAAATCAACACGTCGGGCGTCGACAAGCCACACCAGCCGCCAAAACCGGCCAGCGCTTCCAATTCAGGGTACGCCATTGGCTCGCCGTTGCGCTTGATATAGCTGCTATGGCATTGTAGCGGGCATGCATCGCAGCCGCGCGGCTCGCGTTTGCCACGCTGCGCGAAGGCATTACGCGAGAGCGCCGGCAGGTTTGGCATGCGCCCTTCCTTGCCATTGTAGGATGTTAGCGCACCCCACTCGCCCGCGTGCGAACTGTAGAACAGGCTGCCGAATTGGCGAATACCGGCGGCCAACTCACTGGTATCCACGCGCCTCACGATTCCAGCAACTGCGGCGGCCACGCGCGGCGCATCGGCGAGCGGTCGTTCAGTGTCGCCGCGCACGGCAATCGCCTTGACACGCTTGTGTGCCATGATCGCGCCGGTGCCGGCTGGCTCGGCCATAAAGCTGCCATCGGCGACGATACTGCCATAGGCCACGCCGGCTTCACCGGCCGGACCAATGCACACAACCGAGTAGCCGCCGCTAACCTGCTGAAGCGTTTGTACAGTCACAACCGTATCAAGACCCAGCAATTCGCTCGCCGGCAGAATTCGTACGCGCGCGCCATCGATCTGAATGTAGCACCAATCGGCGGATTGACCGTCCAACACCAGCAGATCATAACCAGCCTGGCGTAGCGCGCCGCCCCAGTGTCCCTGCGCCCAAGAATGGGCGATCAGGCGCGTCAGCGGCGAGCGCGTGCTGGCGACAAAGCCGCCAGTGGCAGGAATATCCATGCCGGCGAGGATTCCGGCGCTGAAGATCAGCAGATTAGCGGGCGAAAGCGGGCCGGTATCCAGGGGTAATTGGTGAGCCAGCATCCAGGTCGCCGCGCCGCGCCCGCCGAGATATTCTTGTTCGACAATCGCGGGCAGTTCCTCTACCCAACTCTGTCCAGTATCAAGCGAGACCCGCAACATGCGGAGTGGCATACGGTTTCCCTTGCTTCAGGCAGGCAGCTACAATTTGTTCAAAGCATTGTATCATCGTCCCCAAGCGCGCCGCAATACTTCCCTAAGTACAGCGTTTCACATGCTCGAGCCGAGTTTTCGCAAGTTCCCCTAGTTCCCTTAGTTCCTTCGCACGGGAACTAAGGGAACTAGGGGAACTTGTGATAGCCTGTGCTATGATTTCAACCGGACCGGCTCGCCCAGGTAGATCGGCTCAAGCGTGGCAAGATCATCGACAGCGCCGGCCTCCAGTCGTTGCCAGGCCAGCTCGGCCAAGTAGCCGGGCCGGCGCGCAATTGCGGCGGGCGATGGAAACAACGCCCGGCTGCCAAGCCGCTCGCGCAGCGCCGTCTGGACCTCAGCATCGACATCGCCGCAGAACAGTGCGCGGCCGGTGGTCTCGGCGCAGATCTCGGCCAGCGTCACATTGCGCGGCTCGATCGCGGTGCGCCCGGCGCCATGTTTGTGCGCGGCGCCAGTTGCGAAACGCTCGCGCCCAAGGCGGATCAATGGGATGGTGGTGGCGCCGGGGCGCTCATACTGGTAGAGCAGCGCCTCCAGCGTGCCGATGCCGATAATTGGCACTCCGCGCGCGAGCGCAAATCCTTTTGCCGTGCTCATGCCCACGCGCAGGCCACTCCAGCTGCCTGGCCCCGATGCCACGGCCACGGCGCGGATCTCCGCGCGCGCCCGCCGGAGGTGCCGCAGCAACATGGTCAGTTGCGGCAGCAACTGCGCGCTATGGTCGCGCCCCGAGTGCCAGGTGCACTCGCCCAACAGCCCCTGTTGATCATAACAGGCCAGGCCGGTTTGGATGGTTGATGTGTCGATTGCTAACAACATGTCCGTAGTCCATTGTCACTTGTCCGTTGTCTAGCGTCAGTTGCGGCCAGCTACGGACAACGGACGACCAACCACGGGCAACTTACGCAAAGGCGATTTTCTTAAACTCGGCCACCACATCCTCGTAGCGGCGACCATGTGGCTCGAAGCGCATCACCCGCTTGGTCTCGCTGAGATGCTGAAGGTAGATCGCCAAGTGTTCCTGTGGCAGCCGCCCGCCGGCCTGCTCGGCCCACTCGATCAGACAAACGCCATCGCCCGCCCAGGCCTCTTCGATACCAATCCCGATCAGCTCGTCTGGATCTTCAATTCGGTAAAGATCGGCGTGATAGATTGGCATCGAGCGATGCTGCGGCCCAGCCCGATATTCATTGATCAACACAAAGCTGGGGCTATTAACCAGATCGGCCGAGCCGAGCCCCTGTGCAATACCTTTGATCAAATGGGTCTTTCCGGTGCCAAAATCGCCCAATAGCACAATTAGGTCGCCCTGGCGTAACAGCTCGCCCAGGCGCTGCCCAATCCGGATCGTCTGCGCGGCGCTATGCGATATGAAATCCAGCACATGCTGTGATTGAACTGTATGCAGAATCTGCTTGCCCATGCGCTACATTGTAGCACAATCAGAGAAACCAGAGCGTGGAATGCTCGCGGAGGTGCGGTGGCGCAGGAATGCGGTCTGGACGGGAATTTTCTAGTCCAGATTGGAGGATCGATAGTAGGGGGTGCCATGCTAGCTTTGCGCACAAGGAATCGAGGCTTTAGCCGGGTCGATGGTACTGCCTTGGCCTAAAGGCGCGACTCCAGGGGATCGAGTTCGGTAAGGTTGTGGCTAACTTTAGGGATAATCTGCAATCTGCAATTGGCTACGAGGTCGGGCGCAGCGCAGCGCTTACCTTCACCAACTCTTCGCCTTCCGGCTGCGCGGCTGGTGGCAGCGCTGTACAAAATCGCAGATGGCTAGCGGATAGCTCGTTCAGCGTGCGATGAGCGGCCGGGCTGAAGGAGCCGCCATAGGCCCATAGCAAACCCCGCGCGATGCGCCGCACCTGCACCAGCTCCGCGAGATCTTGCACATCGGCCGATATGATCAGCGGCCGCGCCTGAACTAATACCAACAGCGTAGCGCCATTGGTATCTTTCAGTGTCAGGAACCAGCGATTCGCCCGGATCTGTTGCGCTTCGGTGATCTGATAGCCTGCCTGGCGGGCCTGGTAAATCAGCTCTTTTGTTGTTGGCATTGGCATCTTGGCACTCTCGTCATATTACATGCGTTTTTGACGACACCAGATGGTCGAATGGTCAAACATACGTAAGGCAAGAGATGTGCGCGAACACAGCGGGGTACATTGGCGTGGTCCATGTGCTTGGCGACGATTATACCATGCTTTTGAGCTATCAAATCCGCGACAGCGCATCCGATCTGAAGAAACTTGGCGGGCGTGCGGACGCCATCCTCCCGCCAAACGCCGGTTGCGTTAGCCGTGAAGAGAAACTATCACTTCTACCGGCCGGTCTTTTCCTGAGGTATAATGGCGGGAGCGAATTTAATAAAGTACTGGGGGTATAGGCGCCGTGGCGCAACCAGAGTGCCAAGCCGGCGGACACGATTGGCTCGCGATCTGGCGGCAGATGTACGACGACGAGCGCGCTCAGGCTGAAGCCACGCCGACGCCAGGCTTTGTGGCTCAGCCGGATTGCTGGGCCGGCCAAGCCGATCGTTTTGCGGCCGCGGCACAACGCGGGGCGCAGCCCGATGGATTTATGCGTCTGCTGCTGCCGCGCCTGCGCCAAACCGATCGAGTGATCGATATTGGCGCGGGCAGCGGGCGCTACGAGCCACTGCTCGCCGCGCATGCCGCCGAAGTATTGGCGATCGAGCCGTCGCCGTCGATGCGCGGCCAGCTTGAGCGGCGGCTGGCCGAGGCGCCGGCAACAAATGTGCATATCAGCGCGGCGAGCTGGCCACCGGACGATCTGCCGATCTGCGATGTTGCGATTGCTGCGCACGTACTCTACGCCGTGCGCGAGATCGAGCCGTTTCTACGGTGCATGTATGCCGCCGCGCGGCGTGCGGGGTATCTGCTGCTGGCGTTTCGCCACCCGTCGTCGTTCATCGGCCCGTTCTGGGAACGGCTGCATGGCGCGCGGCGTCTGCCTTTGCCAGGCGCTCTGGAATGCCTTAATGCGCTCTACCAACTTGGCATTGCCGCGCACCTGACGCCGGTGCCAATCGTCAATCGTTTCAGCTATGCCGATGAGCGCGAGGCGCTGGCCGATCTGCGCTGGCGGCTCCGCGTGCCGGCCCACCTCGATTACGATCGCGCGATTGGCGCTGCGCTGCACGATCTGTTGGATCGTACCGACGATGGTCGATTGGCGCCGCGCAACCAGCCGGAATATGCTGCGGTGATCTGGTGGGAACATCCCCAGCATCGGGCAGATTAGCGAGGAGCAGCCGTGTTTAGCGTATCTTTTGCGTTCATCCTTGTGTGCGCGTTTGTCGTGCTCGCAGTGCTGGGGATCGGCGGCTTTCTAGTGCTGCTCAAGCTCGGCGTGATCGTCCGCGAGGCATCGCGCCCAACTTACCAGGATCAGAGCAGCTACTCGCTGGATCAAGGGCGCGAGGTGCGCCCTGAAGAAGAACAGCAGCGCCGCTAAGTACAGCGCTTCCATGTGTTCGAACTGGGTTTCCCTAGTTCCTATACTTCCTTCAGTTCCTTCACACGGGAACTGAAGGAACCATAAGAACTAGGATCGCACTTGAGGATCTAGAAGCATGCGTAACGATCTCGTCGAAAGTTTGTGGATTGGTGGATGTATCGGATTAGTCGTCCTCGCCGTCCATGCGCTCACTACCAACGCAACCCCACAAGTCCAGCTACTGGCGCTATTAGCGGCAGCAGTGGTCATCGCATGTTGTCAAATTGTGTTTACCATCTGGCGCAAACGGCGTGGCATCCCCTCGGGCTCTCCGCCAACCGACCAGACGCCAAATTTCCTGCGGCTGCGGCGTAACCGGCGCAACCCGTTTTTTCGTGAGCTCACCAGCGATTGGACCGGCTTGGACGAACATCTCGCCGACGACGATAGCGCCGCTCACCCAAGCCGGGTGGGGCACCCTGAAGATCCAACCAGCCCGCGCACCGACGATCTCCGTCGTTAAGGGAGCTTCGATTATTATAAACGCCAAAAAAGTACATATTGTTGGAGGGCGTTCCACCCTCCAAATCTGCCAATATTAAGCGCCGTTACACGATCTAATGTGGTATAATATCCGCGGTTAGGTGAGATCTGGAAAGGACCTCTAGTGAGCGCAGCTGACGAATTGACGCAAATTGCCGCCGAAGTCAATGTTTGCACGCTATGTAAGCTGCACCGCGGCACGATCAGAGCCGTTCCAGGCGAAGGCCCTGCCGATGCGAAGATCATGTTTATCGGCGAAGCGCCCGGTTTCAACGAGGATCGCCAAGGCCGCCCATTCGTGGGTGCAGCCGGCCAGTTTCTCGAAGAATTGCTCGCGCTGGCTGGGTTACGCCGTCGCGACGTTTTTATCGCCAATGTCGTCAAGCATCGCCCGCCGAACAACCGCGACCCCGAGCTCGACGAGATTGCAGCCTGCGGTGCGTACCTTGAACGGCAGATCGCGGCGATCGATCCGCGCGTGATTGTGACGCTTGGTCGCTTCTCAATGGCGAAATGGTTTCCTGGCGAACGAATCTCACGTATTCATGGCCAACCGCGCTGGGTCGCTGGCCGGCTGATCGTTCCGATGATGCATCCGGCCGCAGCGCTGCATCAGCCGCAAAATCGGCCATTAATCGAGGCCGATTTCCAACGATTGCCCGAATTTCTGGCCCAAGCCGAGCGCGAAGCCGCCAAGCACGCACCCACTCCGCCGCCTGAGCCGGAAGAGCCGGAGATGCAACAACTTTCGATGTTTTGAGCGAACGTTCAAACGTTCGAACGTTTGACGTAATACGATTATAGATGAAAACATATCGCATCTCGCCTGCAGGTCGCCGAACGGCACTCATTTTGCTGATCGGCGCGCTGATTATTTGGGCATTCGCACTGTGGACATTCCGTACCACGCTCGATATCAGCTACAACCCGATCGAGTTCTGGAGTACCCTGCGTCAGAAGATCGACGCTGGATTATCAATCGGTCAAATTGTGCCGGCGCTCCTCATGCTGGTGCTGATCGTCGCTACTCCGCTGGTTGTCTGGAATATTCTCGAGGAATGGGCCGCTGCCTACACCCCCGAGGAAGACGGCTTGCGCTTTACCTCGCTGGGCCTTGAGTTGATCTACCCTTGGGCGGGCATTAGCGCGATCCGGCGCGTCGATGAGGACTCGGACGAGCCGGTCGATGAAGTGGTGTTCAAAGAAGATTACACTCGCCAGATTCGCAACCCGATTCTACGCTTTTTGCATGGCCAAGCGTACGGGCGCACCAAGCTGCCGTTGTATGCCGGCCTCGCGAATCGCGACGAGCTACTAGACGAAATCCGCCAGCGGGCGGGATTGGATGAGCAGCCAACCGGCATTGAGCCGGAGGCAGCTGGAGATCTAAGCAACGCCTGACCTTAATGGCCTTCCGGCCGCTCGCCTTTACATTGGTCACAAGGTCTGCCTGAGCGTGGCAGCCCTGAAGATATTATTGGGACATTAGTTGGTCGTAGGCACAATCACAGACGTACGTGAGAAGCCAGCCAACGGAGACAGGTATATTATCTGTTTCCGCGCTGGTTGTTTCCGTATATCCTGTGATGCCATGCGGCCCATCAGAAAGGAGCGAAGTACGGGCCTCCTGTCATACTGACCGGCAACCGACTTCACAACAACCTATGGCAAAAAATAGAGTGCGTGTCATCCCTCTCGGCGGGTCCGGCGAGGTTGGGCGCAATATGTGGGTGCTCGAATACGGCGACGAGATTCTGCTGCTTGATTGTGGCGTTATGTTCCCCGAAGCCGAGATGTTGGGCGTCGATCTTGTGTTGCCCGACGTCACATATTTACGTGAGCAGCGCGAGAATATCAAGGCGATTCTGCTGACGCACGGGCACGAAGACCATATTGGCGCGATTCCACACCTGATCGCCGATCTCGGCTTCCCACCGATCCATGGCACGCCGTTGACGATTGGGATCGTCACCGGCAAGCTCAAAGAGCACCGCTTGCTCGACCGCACCACCTTAGTGCGCTTCCAGGCCGGCGAGAAGTTTACTATTGGCTCGTTCACAATCGAGCCATTCCATGTCGCTCACTCGATCCCCGACACGGTCGGCTTCGGAATCACAACCCCAGCCGGGTTGGTGATCTATCTGACCGACTGGAAGTTCGACCACACGCCAGTCGATGGCCAGCCGACCGATATGACTACGATCGCCGAGCTGGGGCAACGCTCGCCGTTGGCGCTGATCACCGATTGCGTGCGGGTTGAGTCGAAGGGCTACACCCCCAGCGAGCAGACAGTCGGCGAGGCCTTCGACAACATCTTTGCGACCGCTCCAGGCCGGATCATTGTAGCGACATTCGCGTCGAACATCTCACGCGTGCAGCAGGCGATCGACTCGGCCGAGGCGTATGGCCGTAAGGTTGCGCTGGTCGGCCGCAGCATGGAGAACAACAGCAAAATCGCGCTGGAGTTAGGCTACTTGCGCGCCGAGGAAGGCACGCTCATTCGCCCGCACGAAGCCGCCGGCTACCCCGATGATCAGGTAGCGATCGTTTGTACCGGCAGCCAGGGTGAGCCAATGGCCGCATTGGCGCGAATGGCCAATCGCGATCACCAACATGTCAAAATCAAGCACGGCGATACGGTTGTCGTCTCGGCCACGCCGATCCCCGGCAACGAGATCTCGGTCGGGCGCGTGATCAATAACCTGTTCCGGCTCGGCGCCGATGTGATCTATGGCACGTCGGGCGTGCATGTGTCGGGCCACGCCGCGCAGGAAGAGCTCAAGATGGTGCTGTCGCTGCTGCGGCCTGAGTTCGTCGTGCCGTTCCATGGCGACTACCGGCATATGGTTCTGTATCGCCGGCTGGCGCTCGGCATGGGCGGGCTGTTCCAACCAGATAATGTCATCCTGGCCGAGAACGGGTCGATCATGGAATTCAGCCGGAACTACGGCAAGATCACTGGCAAGGCGCCGGTTGGTTATGTGTATGTCGACGGCACCACCGTCGGCGATGTCGGCAATGTGGTTGTGCGCGACCGGCAACTCCTGGCGCGCGACGGCATCCTGATGGTGGTCGTCAGCGTCGACCGCAGCACCGGCGAGTTGGTGGCCGGGCCGGATGTGGTCTCGCGTGGCTTCGTGTATATGCGCCAGTCCGACGACCTGATTGAAGCGACCAAGGGTGCGGTGCGCGATGCGCTGAATGGGCATATGGGCGATAGTGAGACTGAGACCGATAGCACGTTCATCCATCGCAAGATCAAGGACTCGGTCAGTGAGTTCTTGTACAGCCAGACCCGCCGCCGGCCAATGGTGATCCCGGTGGTAATGGAGGTCTAACAGATTTAACTCTACTCGCCGGTGTGTTAAGTATAGCGTTTCTTATGTTCGATCTGGGTTTCACAAGTTCCGATAGTTCCCTCAGTTCTTTCGCACGGGAACTGAGGGAACTATCGGAACTCGGATCGTACTTGCGATAGCCTGTAACTAAGGCATCGGCGGCAGCAAGCTGGGCGCGCTAATTGGCGGCGGCTCGGCGGCTTCCAGACGTAACCGCTCGAACAACTGCTCGCGCAGCCTCTGCAGCCGTTCTTGGAAAGCCGCCAGGTGAATCGACTCGGTCCACATGATCAGCGCGTCCTCGCCATTATCGGTGTAGTAGCGCGGTCGCGTTCCCGCTGGCTTGAAGCCGTATTTGAGATACAACTGCTGCGCGACGAGGTTGTTCACCCGCACTTCCAGCGTCAGCATATCCGCATTGAGCGCCATCGCCTGATCGATCAACCCGTTTAGCGCTAGTTCGCCAATACCGCGGCCGCGGTACTCGGGCATCACGGCGATAGTGGTGATATGGCCTTCGTCGACGCTCAGCCAGAGGCCGCCATACCCAACGATCGGGTATGTACTGGAAGACGCGGGCAGCGACACACCGAAAAGCGAGGGCAACAACTGCGCCAGCAGTCCGCGCCGAGTAGATTGAGCTTCGTGGCGTGGTGGCGGCGGCGTCGCCGAAGCCCGCGCGACAATATAGCGGCTATTGGCAGGGTGGCGCAGTTCGTGGCGATATGTATTAGCGGACCAGGTAGTTGTAAAACTGCGTCGCTCAATCTCTTGAACTCGCTCAATATCACTTTCGGCCATCGGCTCGATAAAATAGTACACCGCGCGCCTCGTTGCCAGTACAACGTAATACGTAATGCGTAAAGATTGCGATGCATTATTACGCATTACGTATTACGTTTTATGCCCTATTTCTTGACATCCTCAATCGCCTTGGCAGAAGTTACCTGCAAGAACTCAGTGTATTTGCCATCTTTACCGAAATTCCCGCCACTTTTGAAATCGCCGGTGACTTCGACCAGACCCCACACAAAACTATTGTTCGGCCCAACATGCAGTTTACCAGACTCATCGGGCGGGAATCCCTCCATCCAGATCGTTTTGCCGATCGGTTGCGGGCTGCTGCCGTCCTGCTCGGTCGAAATGCCTTCTGCCAGCACATAGATGATGCCGTTCCAGAAATAGTAGCCCTGGGTCGTGATCTGCTGGCCGTTGTACTTAGCCGCATCCGCGACCAAGCCGAGCAGCGCGACTTTGCCCTCGCCAGGCGACGTATTCGGCACGCGCATCTCGGTGCGGCGCACCGACTCGATCGAGTCGGCCGAGGCGACCTGGAGGCGGTATTTATATTTCCCATCCGGGCCATAGCCCCCGCCCGCCTCGAACTGCCCAGTGACGCGCACCAAGCCATAGATCGCATCGCCGGGCTGGTGCAGTTTGCTCAGCAGCGCCTCGGGGAAACCATCGACCCAAATCACATCACCGTTTGGCTGGGCATTTAAGCCATTATCAAGCGTGCTGACCACCGGCGCCAGGACGGACAGATTGGGATCGGCGCCACCTTTGAGATAAAATCCGTCGACGGTAATCTGCTTGCCATTATAGTCTTGTGCGCGCTCGATCAGCTTTGGCACAAATAATGTGCTGTCTTGCCCACACGTCGCCAGCGCCAGCGCGCCCGCAAGTAACATCAGCAGCATCAGGCTCTGGGTTATCCGATTGCGCATTGTGTCTTCCTTCAACGCCTGCGTGAGTAATCGCGCAGCATTATAGAAGCGCGCGAACATGTTGTCAACGCTACTTCCCAGAACAAAGAACAAGAAACAAAGAACAAAGTGGGCCGAACCAGTGCGCTGAACGCTTGTTCTCGGTCCTCTTACGAGAATAAAGAACAAGAAACAAAGAACAAAGCGGGCGAAACCGGTACGCTGAACGTTTGTTCTCTGTCCTCTGTTCTTTGTTCTTGGCCGGGTGTAATCGACATGTCATCCTCACGCCCTCCGATCCATTGACCCGATCCCCTCGCTCTGCATATAATCTAGCTATGGTCTTTCATACTAGAATTTGAAAGGCGTGGTCTTAAGAGCGAGCATCGCCCGCCTCTTAAAAACCCACCTGATTTATTTGAAGGGCTATATATCAGGAGGAACAGTATGAACGGACTGTTTGTCGCGTTGGGAATAATGGTTCTGGCTCTGCTCGCGCTGCTGCTATGGTTTGTGCCGCATCTGCTCCAGCAACAGGCTAGCAACGTAGCGAAAGAGACCGACGATCTGCGCAAGATGCTGCTGGATGTGCTGAACGAGCAACAGGCCGTCACCACCCGCCAAACGCAGTTGGGATCGTCGATGGCGCACCTGCAAGACCAGTTGGCCACGATTGTCGAAACCGCTGGCCAGGTCCGCACCGTCGAGCAGGTATCGACGCATGAAGCTGAACACTCCTTCCAGCAGCTTGAAGCGCGATTGGGAGAAGTCCAAGGCCAGATCAAAGAATGGGTGGATGGCCGCCAGCAGGGCGCGCGCGTGCGTGCGGCGCAAGATAATGAGGCCTGGGCGCACCTCATGGGGTTACTCGCGTCGATCCAGGATCGCGTGGGCACGCTCTCGAAAGATCGTTCCAGTGTGATGGCTGGGCTTCAGGCCGGCGCGCTGCTTGAAGAGCTGGAGCAAGAGATGCAGAACCTGCGCAATATCTCGGAAGAGATTGCCATGTTGCAGTGGCGGCTGCGGCGTTCATTGAACGAACGCGAGTTGAACGTCTCGACGTTTCGAATGCGTACCAGCAACGGCGCGTAACAAGTAGCGGCCTGCACGAAAATCTTGAACAGCCGACGTTCAATGAATTACTTTAACTTGTAGTAAGACAAAGGTCCCAGATTCGATTACGCACCCATATCATAGGTACAAGCAGCAGCGGTTCTATGGTATAGTTATCAGGCAGTCCCTCTATCCTCTTCTGGTCGCATGAACTGCCATCAATACAGACGGACACTCCAATGAGCATCATGGTCGTCGATCAGCAAGTAGTTCATTACGAAGTTTTCGGACACGGGCGCCCGGTACTGTTCTTGCATGGCTGGCTTGGCAGTTGGCGCTACTGGTTCCCAACGATTGAGCGCACTGCGGAGCATTTCCGTACCTATTCATTTGATTTTTGGGGCTTTGGCGATACCCGCCGCCAAACAACGCCGGTCAGCATTCAAAACTATTCCGCTCAGGTGATCCGCTTCTTAGATGAGTTAGGGATCGACCGGGTTCTGCTCGTCGGCCACTCGATGGGCGGCATGGTGGCGCTGAAAACGGCGATCAACCACCCCAAGCGGATCAGCCGCGTGGTGGCCGTCGGCGCGCCGATCGTCGGCGATTCGCTCTCGTGGCTGCTCAAGCTGACCGATCGCCCGGTGCTTGCCGATGCGTTCGCCCGCATGCCGTGGTTGCGCCGCCGGATGTTCCGGATGTTCCTCGGCGAAACAAATGACCCAGCCGTCAACGAGATTCTCGACGACAGCGTCAAATCCAGCTCGACAACACTGCGCCGCGCGGTCGGCTCAATGTGGCGCACTGATCTACGGCCTGAGCTTTCACGACTGACGGTGCCAACACTGATCGTGCATGGCGGCCGCGACGAGATCGTCCAGCCCAATCAGGCCGATCTGTTTGATCAAGTGCCCAGCGCCGAGGTCGTCGTGATGCCCGAGAGCCGGCATTTCCCATTCCTCGACGAAGCCGAGCTATTCAACGAAACACTGCTGCGCTTTCTGACCCAAGATGCGCCGCGCACTCTGCCGCGGCGTGTCCGCACTCGTCAGAGCAGTGTGGTGGGCTAGAGCGCGCCGAGGCTGCCCGTTTTCACTCTTAATAGTGGATATCGACCTCCGTCCCGATGTCGGCCCACTCATAGAGCCACTGCGCATCGTCGATGTTCATGTTCACGCAACCATGCGAAAGACGGAAGCCGGTGCCCCAGCGGTCGTGCCAATAGGTGCCGTGAAACGCGACCCCACCAACGATGTATTGCACCCAGGGGATATTGGGCACATGCCATGTCTCGCCGCCGGCCGAGCCGGTCATGGTCTCGATCGGATATTTGCTGTAGATCGCGAACGTGCCGGCCGGTGTATTAAAGCCATCTTTGCCAGTCGCGACGGGCGCATGATACACTGGCATATCGCCTTCATAGGCCGTGAGCTCCTGCGCCGAGAGGTCGACATCGACGCGCCGTGCCCAGATCGATGGCGACCAGTCTGGCGCGCCAGTCAGTTGGGTGCTGGTAGCGAACTTGTAGCCTGCGTTCTCCGCAGCCTGGCGCCCTAGGTCGGTCAGCTGAACCTCGTGCAGCGCGGCCAGCTGAATGCCGAGCGCTTGCTCCTCTTGACGATAAAAGTCGCCTAGCTCATCGGAATGCAGCTCGAAACGCGCGCGCTCGAAATACTGCGTCAGGCGTGGCGCTCCGTCGATCGGGCTGGCCTCTTCAAACGGCTCGCTGATCGGAAAGCCGAACACACGCAGGCCGCCGTGTTTCAGCCAAAACTTGAGAAACTTCCCACTTAACGTATGTTTTGTTTCGGGAAAGAACTGTTTGCCATCTTCCGGAGCGCCGACCGGGAAGGAGCGCCCAACTGTCAACTCATTCCCCAGTAGCGAGAGCTGAACCTGATCGGCAGTATCGGCGGCCTCTGGATGGTATTCGAATCGCGCATGCTCGAAATATTGCACGATTCGCCCGTTTTCGACGATCTCCTCGCTGACTGGATACCCGAAGATCAGCACGCCGCCATTGGCGCGCCAGAAGCGTAAGAAGCCCGCCCGGTCGCTGACATGATGGTTGGTTGACGAGAAAAAGATATTCTGTACCATCGGCAGCGTATCAGCCGACGTCGTTCCGAGGCGTCGCGCCAGCGCATTTCGCTGCACAGTGTCGGCCTGCTGCGCCGCGGCGATGCGCGCTTGGGCTTCCTGCCGCGACATCGGCGCCGCAAAATCGGATGTCGCCGGGTTGCGCCAAGCCGATGTCGACCGCGGGACTGCCATAAATAACGCGACTATAACTGTGGCAAAGCTAACGATGACGGCGAAACGATAACGTGAACGAGTCATAGACGCCTCTAAGAACAGATTGCGAACGCTCTAGCGAATTTAACATGCTTTTCTTATTATATGTACATTTTGGCGTCCTGCCTATCCCCCAAAAGATGGTTTTACGCAGTTAGCACGTAAACGAACATTTGTTTCATTGCCTTAATCCTCGAAGATCGACCCGGTCAAATAAAGAATGCTGGTCCACAGGCCACGCGCGTGGCGGTAGAACAGCACACCGATCGCCACCGTGATCAGGCCGACCACTACGATCAGTTCGCCAGCCGGCAGATCGGTGAACACTCCCAGCAACCCGCCGACCACCAGCGCAATAGTCGATGTGAGAGTCATATTGATCGCCATCCCGCCGGTGACTTCGCCGGCATCGCGCTCGAAGATCACCCCGCAAACCGGGCAACGCACATTCATCACGAAGAGCGAACGAAACATACGGCCATGCCGGCAGGCCGGGCAGATCAGCAAGAGACCGAGGGTTAGAATGTATATAATCCGGAGCATACAGCCCGACCTGCGAGCGAAGCATTCATGCGACCGAGAGCAGGTTGGCAAGATCTAGGGTTCTGAAACCGAGGTAGTTTTCTTCAGCTCGCCAGCGGAATTGTAACACGCTGGGGAATGAACTAACAGCAGTGGAGTGTGCGTATTATGGAAGACCTGAGCGGCGATGCGGCCGCCCGATCGGCGGTGGAGCGCACTGTATGCCGGCATTGCCAGAACAATTAGGCCGACGTGTCGATGGCGTGCTTCTTCAATAATCGCATTTGCATCGCCACCCAACCCAATAGCGGAAGTAATCGTTGCCTGCGCGGCGCGCTGCTCGCCCCAGCGCGCGGCATACGCCTGCCGCACATGTTCGCGCAATGTGCTGCGCTGATCGAGCAGAGCCGGAACTCCACCGATATAGTCTTCAATCGAAGGCGCAAGCGTTTGCAAAACGATCAACTCGGCTTGCGCGCCTTGCGCCACCGTGATTGCGTGGTCGAGCGCGTAGCTCGCGAACACCGATTCATCAAGTGGAATGAGAATGCGGCGCAGGCTCGCCGGCACGGATGGCGGCTCTGGAGAGATGCGTACAAGCAACACCGGCAGCGGAGTAGCTTGAATAACCTGGTCCGCTACGCTGCCGGCAGCCCATCGGCGTAGGCCGCTGTAGCCATGGCTTGCCAAGGCGATCAGCGATGCCTGGCTACGCTCGGCCACTGTGATGATCGTGGCCGCGGGCGGCCCAATCTCGACAGCACAACTCACGGCAATGCCCGATACGCGCAGCAGCGCTGCCTGGGTTTCGAGGTATCTTTCAATCTGCTGGCGCTCATGAAGCCGCTGCTGCTGACGCAGCCAATCGGATCGGTGACCATCAGCGGTTGCCGATGTCTTCGCTGATATCAAAGTGTAGATATGTTCCGGGTCGGCGACAACCTGAAACAGCAGCACATTGGCCTGTAGCACCGGCGCGAGCTGCCGCACATGCGGCAAGATCTGTTCGGCGTGTGGCGAACCGTCGAGCGGAACCAGTATCGTTTGCATAGCGCCCTCGCAACCGCACGAGCGGCGTGCCATAATGCTTGTGGGAAGGCTTAGGTATCGGTGCACCTGTACACTTTACTTGCTGGTCATTGATTAGCTGCAAACGTCCAAATGTCCAAACGTTCGAACGTTGACTGTGCCCAACCACTACCTCGCAAGTAATCTTAGCATTATGAAGCGATTGGCCGAGGAAAGATTCCGCAACAGGGAATAGCCGCTTCGCAATGGCGGCGCGCGATGGAATCTGGCCTACATATTGGTTCACACGAGGCGGGAATGGCGTACCAATCGTTCAGATGAGGCGGCTCTCACGAATGTTATAATGGCCGCCGGATGTTGCTCTAATGAAATTAGACGATCAAAGTAGGTAATGGCGTAGTGGCGCCTTTAGGCGAGTTTTTGGCTTCAGGACCGCCTGAAGGCGCCACTACGAATGCCCCGTTTGATTGTCAAATCTCATTAGGTCGAACTCGACCCTGGTGGGATCGCCGAATGCGCGGCGGAAGCGAAAGCCGAGCTTCTGAAAGACGCGCTGCATCTCATGGTTCTCGGGCAGCACATCGGCGACGACGCGATCCAAATGTTCGTCGCGGCCAATCTCAATCAGCCGGCGTAGCAACTCGGTGCCGAGCCCCTGGCCATGCAGCGCGTCGCTCACGACAGCCGCGAACTCGCCGTCGTTGGTGCCGGGCACCTTTAGCAGATTGCCGACGCCGACGATCGATCGCTTTCCTGTCTCGGGGTCGGTATGCTCGGCCACCAGCACCATCTCGCGATCGTAGTCGATGAAGCAGATCCGCGTCAGCCGCTCGTGGGCGATCCGCTGGTCGAGCGACATGGGGTAAAAGTAGCGCAGATAGATACTCTGCTCCGAAAGATCGCTATAGAACTTGACAATCAATGGCTCATCCTCGGGGCGGATGGGGCGGATCACTACCGGTGTACCATCACGTAGTACCCAAGGCTTCGCATACTGGGTGGGATACGGCCGAATCGCCGTACGCGGCAGGTTCGCCTCTGTCACATCTAGGCCGTGAAGCACCACGCGCGCGTCGAGCGCGATCATGCGCGCTTCCGAGACCAGCAGCGGGTTGATGTCGATCTCCTTGATCCAACGCTGCTCAATCACCAGTTGGCCAAAGCGCACCAACAGATGTTCCAGCGCGATCAAGTCGATCGGTGGACGCCCGTTTGCCCCTTGTAATGCCTTAAATACCCGCGTCTGCTCGATCATCCGCCGTGCCAGCGTGGTCGTCAGCGGTGGCAGGCCGAGCGCGCGATCGCGGATCACCTCGACCAAACGGCCGCCCGTGCCAAACAGCAGCACCGGACCAAACTGTTCATCGAGCGTGCTGCCGACGATCAGTTCGTAGCCATCGTCGGCAATCATCGGCTGAACCGAGACACCAAGAAAATGTTCGAATCCGGTCTTCGCTGCCACTGCCTCCTTGATCTGGCGATAGGCCCGCCGCACCGAAGTGACGTCGTCCAGGTGCAGCTTGACGCCCCCAACATCGCTCTTATGTGCGATTGTGTTCGAGAGCAGCTTCAGCACCACCGGAAAACCGATCGATTTAGCTACCTGCACCGCCTCCGCCTCGCTGATTGCCACGCGCGATTCGGCGGTCGGGATACCATAGGCGGCCAGTAATTGCTTCGACTCGACCTCGGTCAGCAGTGTGCGCCCCGCGGCGCGGGCCGCCAGGATGCGTTGCTCGACTTCGGCGCGCTGGGCCGAGATCGACGCGGATGCTTCGGGCAGAATCGGCGTTTCATAGAGAACGCGCAGGTTGTAGCTATAGCGCCACATATAGTGAAACATGCGCGCGGCGGTGTCGGGGTAGGTAAAGGTAGGAATGTTGGAGCGATTCAGAATCGTTTGTCCGGCCGCGGTGTTGTCGCTGCCCATCCAGCTCGCAAGCAGCGGCTTATGGTTCCTGCGCGCCACTTCCGCCAACTGCTCGGCGGTCTTGGTCGGGTCGGTCACCGCCTGCGGCACGAGGATCACCAGCAGCCCGTCGCTATTTGGATCTTGCAAGGCGATCTCAATCGATTTGGCGTAACGCTCGGGGCTGGCATTGCCGACAATATCAATCGGGTTGCTGTGGCTCCAGTGGTAGGGTAGGATCTCATTCAGCGCCGCGATCGTCGCGGGCGCAATCGGCGCCAGCTCGCCGCCATTGGCGATCAGCTCGTCGGCGGCGAGCACGCCCGGCCCACCGGCGTTGGTGACGATCGTCAAGCGCGGGCCGGCTGGCCGCGGCTGCTTGGCCAGCACTTCAGCCATGTTGAACAGATCGGCGATCGAATTGACCCGTACCGCGCCGCAACGACGGAGCGCGGCGTGCAGCACTTCGTCGCTGCCGGTGAGCGAGCCGGTATGCGAAGCGGCGGCCTGAGCCGTCGCGTCGGTGCGCCCGCCCTTCAGCACAATGATTGGCTTGCTGAGCGCGACCTCGCGCGCAGCCGACATGAACGCGCGCACATCGCCAATCGACTCCATGTACAGCAAAATACTTTTGGTCTGTGGGTCGTTGCCAAGATAATCAATCAGGTCGCCCCAACCGACGTCGAGCATTGAGCCGACCGATATGAACGCGCTAAAGCCGAAATGTTCGCGTATGCTCCAGTCGAAAATCGCCGCCCCGAGCGCTCCGCTCTGGCTGATGAAAGCAACATTACCAGGTTGTGCAATACCGTTGGCGAGCGAGGCGTTTAGGCCGCTGCTCGGCCGCATCACGCCTAGGCAGTTTGGGCCAAGCAGGCGCAGATTGCCATTGCGGGCATGCTCAAGCACACGCTGCTCGAGCGCCGCGCCTGCCGGCCCAGTCTCTTTGAAGCCAGCTGAGATGATGATTGCGCCGCTCACGCCGGCGGCTGCGCACTCGGCAATGATCTCTGGTACCGTCGGCGCGGGCGTGATCACAACGGCAAGATCGATCTGGTCAGGAATCGCGGCAAGGTTCGCATAGGCACGAATGCCCAGCACACTGGCGCGCTTGGCGTTGACAGGATAGACCGTTCCGCCAAATGGGCTGCTCACCAGATTCCACAGCACCGTGCGCCCAACGCTGCCGGGCGCCTCCGATGCGCCGATCACCGCCACGGCCTTTGGCCCAAAAAAAACTTTGACTGAGCGCGGCCGGCGAATCGGCTGCTCGCGTGTGGCTTCGGTTATTCCAGTATCGGATGCGATCACGCGCCCCTCCTCGGCACTCTCACCGCAACTGCAGATTCACCCAGCGGCAATGTTTGTATCATATCACAATCAACCTGATTTCCACACTACATTCTGCAAACGCGCTAAAACACCACGCCGCCGCAGGAAGAAAACTGCGGCGGCGTGGTGTTCTATCCAGAAATATGTTACACCCTCGCGTCCGCTGGCTCAGCCAGCGGCATAGCGGCGCGCGGCTGCTCCACAGCGTGCGGCAGGCGACTGATTGCATATTCGGCCAGCGCCGTTATTGTCAAGCTTGGGTTGACACCCGGGTTCGCGGGGACGATCGAGCCGTCGACAATATACAGGCCGGGGTAGTTATGTGCCTGGCAGTCGAGGCCGACCACGCCCTCACGCGCATCGCGGCCGAACGGGCAGCCGCCGAGGATGTGCGCTGTCATCGGGATATTCAGCAGCGCCTCGTTGATCGTGCCGGAAGGAATGCCGTTGGTCATCTCGGCAAAGCGCCTGGTAACCTCGTGGCCGATCGGGATCGTAGTTGGGATGGTGTGCTCGTCATCCGGCTGCGAGACCAACCCGCGCCGCCACAGCGTCGTCGGGCCGCGCCCGAGCCGCAGCCTGATGCGATTATCTTCGGTCTGCATCACTAGCATGATCGTCGTGCGCCTAGCCCAGCCCGGCAGCACGTGAGTGCGCAGAAAATCGCCCGGGCGCCTGAAGACATCGACGACCGACTTGAGCAATCGCCCGCCAAATGTGCCCGAGTCGATCAGCGGGCCGGCCAGGAAGCGCATGAGATCCGAGCCAGCCGAGTAGCGCACCGGTTCGATCGTCGTGACCGGGTCGGCGTGAAAGATTGATGTAATCGCGATTCCTTCGGAGTAGTTGGTCTTCAGGCTGCGATTGACCACGCCTAGCAGCGCCTCGCTGTTGGTGCGCACAATATCGCCCAGGCGCTGCGAGAGCAGCGGCAGTGATCGCGTGATCTCGCGGCAGCGGAATAGCAGCCGCAGCGTGCCGAGCGTTCCGGCCGAAACAACGACATTACGCGTGCGCACTCGCCGCACCAGGCCCTTGCGCCAGGCAGTCGAACGGCGGTACAGTATCTCGTAGCGGGCGCCATCGGGCTGGCCGGGCGGCAGCGGGCGAATATCACGCACCTCGGCCTCCGGCCGCACCTCGGCACCCCATTTCTCGGCGAAATACAGGTAATTCTTGACCAACGTGTTCTTGGCATTATGACGGCAGCCGACCATGCAGCCGCCGCAGTGGATACAGCCTGTGCGCGTTGGACCTTCGCCGCCGAAGTACGGGTCGGCAACTTCGACGCCCGGGGTGCCAAAGAATGTGCCGACCGGAGTAGGACGGAAGGTCGCTTCCTGGCCAAGATCCCTGGCGATCAGCTTCAGCGTATGGTCGGCGGGCCATAGCCGTGGGTTGGAAGCGACTCCCAGCATACGCTTGGCCGTGTCGTAGTGCGGGCGCAGAATACTCTTCCAATCGGCGAGATGATGCCAGGCTGGCGCCGCGAACAGTTCGTCGCTCGGCTCCATCAGCACATTGGCATAACCCAGGCTGCCTCCGCCCACGCCGGAGCCGTGCAACACAAATACGTTCCGGAACGGGCTAATCTGCAAGATTCCAAAACAGCGCGCGGCCGGCGCCCAGATATACTTACGGATATTCCAGGTCGTCTTCGCAAAATCTTGATCGCGGAAGCGCTTACCGCGCTCAAGCACGAGCACGCGATAGCCCTTCTCAGTTAACCGCATTGCCGAGACACTACCACCGAAGCCGGAACCGATAATGACAAAGTCGAAGGTTTCGCTGGTCGCGGTCATACCATCTCTCTCTTTGCCAGCTACTCTGGAACGCCACATAAACAGTTGGACGCAGTGTACCATATAATCGTTACTGCAAAGTACACCGCGTCTCTGTGCGCTAAAAAGTGCAAGGTTCAAATCAATTGTAAAGTTAAGATGTTCAGGCGGAGTATTGTTAATTCACCTTAACTGCAGGTTGCCGTCCATTCCCGTTTTTGGACTGCCGTACATGCTACAATTCGGCACAAGAACTGATGCGGCGGTGCTCAATCACCGCATCTTGTACTAATAAGCCGGCGATGATGCCGGGCGATATGATTATGGAGGAACATCGATGAAACCTAGACTTGGGGCCACTCGCGAAATGACGATCCCCGATCCGCCGTTTGCGCACAAGCTGTTCAGCACGACTGCCTTCGCATGGCTGTGGGCGATCGTTCGCATCTACGTGGGGTATCAGTGGATTGAGGCCGGCTGGCACAAGCTCACCGGCGGCGGCTGGATCGACGGCGGCGCGGCGCTGAAGGGCTTCTGGACCAAGGCTGCCGCGATCCCGGCGGCCCCGGCCAAGCCGGCGATCACCTACGACTGGTACCGCGCCTTCATTCAGTTCATGCTCGACAATGGCTGGTACTCTTGGTTCGCCTCACTGGTAGCAGTTGGTGAGTTCTTGGTCGGCGCTGCGCTGATCCTGGGCGCCTTCGTCGGTATTGCAGCATTCTTCGGGGCGCTCATGAACTGGAACTTTATCATGGCCGGCTCCGCGAGCACAAATCCAATGCTGCTCATGCTGGGGATCTTCCTGGTCCTGGCCTGGAAGGTCGCGGGCTGGTATGGTCTTGACCGCTATCTCCTGCTACGGCTTGGGACGCCCTGGGCCTTGGGGCGGCAACAGGCACCAGCAACACAGCCGGAACCACAGAGAACGACCTAGCGATATCATCGCACAGAAACTGATCGATGCAACGGTGCCGGCAGCCCTTTGGCGCCGGCACCGTTGCATTACGAGTGTTACAACAGCTCTCTGTAGAGTTGTGAATCCTTCACCAAATAGCTGCGGTCGCTCCACTACCATATATCTGGCCAACTATATCAGGTGATTTCAAATATGCAAAGCGAGCGGTTTGCAATTGGGAGCGCGCGTTGAAACATCAGCAGTCTCATCTGGACCGGCACTACACAATGGGAACGATAACAGACGAATTCTCGACCTCTGCCGAGGCGAAATTTGAGAACTTATTAGAATCGGCCCCGGATGCGATTGTCATCGTCGACGACAGGGGCCGGATCATGATCGTGAATCATCAGGCAGAGGTATTATTTGGCTACAATCGGGCCGAGCTACTTGGGCAATCGGTCGAACTGCTGCTGCCCGATCATCTGCGTGCCGGGCATGTGCATCACCGGACGAATTATTTATCCGAGCCGCGCACCCGCCCGATTGGGTCAGGTTATACGCTGAATGCGCGGCGTAAGGACGGCAGCGAATTCCCTACCGAGGTCAGCCTCAGCCCGCTGCAAACCGAGAACGGCTTGTTGATCACCAGCGTCGTTCGCGATGTCACCGAGCGCGCGCAAGCCGAAGCCGCGCTGCGCCGGCAAACTACATTCGTTGAGCTGTTGCAAGAGGTCGCCGTTACTGCCAACCAAGCCTCATCGGTCGATGCCGCGCTGCAATCGGCGCTCGATCAAGTCTGCGCTCACACTGGCTGGCCGATTGGCCATGTCTACTTGCCTTCACAGAACGAAGACGGTCTGGAGCCGATCGGTCTATGGCATCTCGACGACCCTGAGCCGTTTATACCCTTTCGGAAGCAGACCGATGTGCTGCGCTTCGCAGCCGGCGTTGGGTTAGTCGGCCGCGTGCTGATATCGAAAAAACCGACCTGGAGTGTGAACCCTGGCGACGACCCGCAGTTCCTACGCTCTGCTACCGCGCTGGAGAATGGTATTAAGGCCGGCTTTGCATTTCCGGTGTTGGTTGGCACCGAGGTGGTAGCGGTGCTGGAATTCTTTTCAACCGAGGCCGCCGAGCCCGATCAGGCGCTCCTTGATGTGATGGCGCACGTCGGCACACAGTTGGGCCGAGTGGTTGAGCGCACCCGCTCGGCCGAGCAGTTGGAGCGCCGGGTCGCTCGACGCACCGCGCACCTGAACGCGCTGCTAGAGCTCAGCAAAGAACTCCTGCCGGCGCGTGGCCTCGATACGCTGCTCCAGCGGGCTATGAGCCACACAATGACGTTGGTGCCGGAGGCGAGCTGTGGCGCGATCTATCTCTACGAGGCAGCCAGCAATCGCCTAGCGCCGCGCGCTAGCTCGGGCTTTAGGCAGCTGCCAAAGCCGAATATGCCAGCTGCACTTGGGGCGCTGGGTCTGGCATTTACCAGCCGCTGTACACAGGTTGCCAATTCGGCGGCGGAGCTCATGGCGCTGACGCCCAGCCTGACCTATGATCAAAAGCTAGAGCTGCTGCGCGCGCTGAACCTGCGCGACCTGCCGACTGGGGCATTGGCAATTCCATTGGTCGCCCACGACCAGGCCGTCGGCGTGCTGCTGCTGCTACGCAAGCATGGCCGCGGCCCGTTCGCCACCGATGCCCTTGCGACGCTGGAAGGGTTAGCCAACCTGACTGCGGCAGCTATTCTGGAAGAGCGTAGCGCGCGGCGCGCGGCGACACTCTCGAGCCAGCTGGCGAATCTAGAGGAGCAGCAGCGCGCGCTAACCGAGCGGCTTAGCTCAGCCGAGGCGGCGATCCTGCAGGCCGCACGGCTCGCGGCAGTCGGGCAGCTGGCAGCCTCGATCGCCCACGAGATCAATAACCCGCTATACGCCGCACGTAACGCACTTTACCTGCTAGAAGATGAGCCACCCGAGCAGCGTGACGCATCAAACTATCTAGCGATCGCCCGCGAGCAACTGACTCGCATCGCCGGGATCATTCAGCGTATGCGCGATTTCTATCGCCCGGCGCGCGGCGATCTGGCGCCAGCCAATATCAACCAGCTGATCGAGGATACGCTGGCGCTAGCGGTATTGAATACCCGCCATGTAGCGATTGAGATGATATTCACACCCGATCACACACTGCCGAATGTGCTCTGCAATGCCGACCAACTGCGCCAAGTGTTTCTCAACCTGGTATTGAACGCTATTGAGGCCATGCCTGAGGGCGGTACGCTTACCGTCCGCACGATTGCCGGGCCGACCGTGGCGCTGATCGAAATCCAGGATACCGGCATCGGCATCCCGAATGATATTCGCTCGCATCTCTTCGAGCCATTCTTCACCAATAAGCCAAATGGCACCGGCCTGGGGTTATCGATTAGCGCGCATATTGTCACGCAGCACGGTGGCCAGATCGAGGTCGAGAGCACCGAGGGGATCGGCAGCATCTTTCGGATCGTGCTGCCGTACAAACCACATATGTAACAGCTATTTCTGCCTTCGGCAGAGCGGTACTTTATTTTCTAATCGTTGCTCTTTTTGCGCTCGCAGAGCGCAAAAAGAGCAACGACATTATTGGGAAAGTACCATGCTGCCGTCTATCCTGAGCTTGCCGAAGGGCAGGCTATAAGCCGCGTCGAAGCGACCACCGCACTTATGGCAACCGGTTATCGAACGAATTCAGGACCTTCATATAGTTCGCGCGCTCGAACGCGGCCGGCTCGGCGACGGCGCGTTGGCTCATGCTGCCTTGCATCCCACGGATCGAGCCATACTCGTGCTCAATCATCCACGCGCGCAGATCGGCCAGGATGTCGCTGACCCGGTAGATGCCATTGGCCAGCAATTCGGAGGCCAGCATCGCCACATTCGCGCCGGCCATCATGGCCTTAAGCAGGTCGTGCGCAGTATGCACTCCGCCAGTCAGCGCGAAATCGAGCGGGATGCGCCCGTAAAGCATGGCGATCCAGCTAAGCGGCAGGCGCAGATCGTGCGAGGTGCTGAGATGCAGGTTGGGCATTACCTCAAGCTGCTCCAGGTCGAAGTCGGGCTGGTAGAAGCGATTGAACAGCACCAGCGCTCCAGCGCCGGCATCGGCGAAGCGGCGGGCCATATGCGGCAGCGCGGTAAAGAACGGGCTGAGCTTAACCGCTACCGGGATGTGTACGCGCGCACAGACATCACGCACCAGCGCGACATACGTATCTTCCAATTCCGCGCCGCTAAGATCAGGATCGGTTGGCAGATAGTAGATGTTCAGCTCGAGCGCATCGGCGCCGGCCTCCTGAATCCGCTGCGCATACTCGATCCATCCGCCTGAGGAAACGCCGTTCAGGCTGCCGATCACCGGAATTGACACTGCCTGCTTAACTCGGTGCAGATGATCCAAGTAGGGCTCGGGGCCGACATTGTAGCGCCCCAGATCGGGGAAGTAGCTCAACGCCTCGGCATAATGGTCGGTGCCGCGCGTCAAATAATGATCGAGCTCGCGGCTCTCGTGGCTAATCTGTTCCTCGAATAATGAGTACATGACGATCGCCGCCGTGCCGGCATCCTCAAGCCGCTTGACCAGATCGAGCTTCTTCGAAAGCGGCGAGGCCGATGCTACCAGCGGATTCTTGAGCTCGAGGCCCAAGTAGGTGGTCGTCAGATCGACAGTATCAGGGAATGGTTCAAACATGGTTCGCTCCTATCAACGTTAGAACGTTGAAACGTTAGAAGGTTCTAACGTTCCAACGTTTCAACGTTCTAACGTCTATTACGACCCGTTGCCGTTATGGTGCGGTTCTGACGCCAGTTCCCGGTAGTGTTCCCAGCGTTCTTTGATATTTTGTTTGGCTTGCTTGATCAATGCCTCGGAGCGCTGCTCGTCGCTCTGCAGCAGCATGCGATAGCGCGTCTCGTTATACACATACTGCTCAAGCGGCACACTCGGCGCCTTCGATTCGATGATCAGCGGGTTCTTACCCTGCTCGGCTAGCTGCGGGTTGTAACGGTAGAGCATCCAGTGGCCCGACTGCACGCCAAGCTTCTGCTGCTCCAACCCTTTGCGCATATCGATGCCGTGCGCGATACAGTGGCTGTAGGCGATAATCAGCGAAGGGCCGTCGTAGGCCTCGGCCTCGATGAACGCCTTCAGCGTCTGCTGATCGTCGGCGCCCATGGCCACCCGCGCGACGTAGACATTGCCGTAGGCCATTGCCAGCATTCCTAGATCCTTCTTCGGCGTGGCCTTGCCCTTGGCGGCGAACTTAGCCACCGCGCCGAGCGGCGTGGACTTGGACGACTGGCCGCCGGTGTTCGAGTAGACCTCGGTGTCGAGCACCAGGATGTTGACATTGCGCCCCGAGGCCAGCACATGATCGAGCCCGCCAAAGCCAATATCATACGCCCAACCGTCGCCGCCGATGATCCAGACATCTCTTTTCACCAGCGCGTCGGCCAGCGACAACAGGTTGGCGAGCTGCATATTGAGCTGCGCGTCGTCGAAGTCGCCGATTGCCCCTTCCCAATCGAGAACCCGGTGCTTGAGCTGCGCCACCCGCTCGCGCTGGGCCTGCACGCCCGCGTCGCTCGACTGATCGGCATTCAGCAGCTCCTGCACCAGGTCATCGCCGATCACATCGTTCAGTTGGAGCACCAACTCGCGAGCTTGCTCGGCCTGCTTGTCGAGCGTCAGCCGCATGCCCAGGCCAAACTCGGCATTATCCTCGAACAGCGAGTTCGACCAGGCCGGCCCGCGACCTTCGCGATTGACGGTATAGGGCGTGGTCGGCAGATTGCCGCCATAGATCGACGAGCAGCCGGTCGCGTTGGCAATGATCGAGCGATCGCCGAACAACTGCGTCACCAGCTTGATGTAGGGTGTTTCGCCACAGCCCGAGCACGCGCCCGAGAATTCGAACAACGGGATCATGAGCTGCGAGTTTTTGATTGTACCCAGGTTCAGCTTCGTGCGCTCGACATCGGGTAAACCCAAGAAGAAATCCCAGTTGGTGGCCTCCTGCTCGCGCAGCGGCGGCTGTGGCGCCATATTAATCGCCTTGCGCCCAACCTGGCGCTTATCCTTCACCGGGCAGGCCTCGATACATAGGCTGCAGCCGGTGCAGTCTTCGGGTGCGACCTGCAGGGTATATTTCATGCCGGGAAACTCCTTGAAGCGCGCGTCCGTCGACTTAAACGTCTCAGGAGCGCCTTCCAGCGCTGCCGGCTCGTAGACCTTCATGCGGATGACTGCGTGCGGGCAGACCATCGCGCACTTGCCGCATTGGATGCAAAGATCAGACTCCCATACCGGGATCTCGAGCGCAATGTTGCGCTTCTCCCAGCGTGCCGTGCCGGAGGGATACACGCCATCGACCGGCAGCATGCTGACCGGCAACGAATCGCCCGCGCCGGCGATCATCTGGCCTAGCACACTCTTCACGAACTCGGGCGCCTGCTCCGGCACGGCCGGCCGCCGCCGCTGCGAGGATGGAGGATAGAGGATCGAGGATGGAGCATAGCCTTCCATCCTCCATCCTCCATCTTCTATCCTCGAATGAATTTCGACCTCGTACAGGTGCGCGATCGTCTCATCGACCGCGCGGTAGTTCTGTTGAACAACCGTTTCGCCGCGCTTGCCGTAGGTCTTCTTGATACTGTGCTTAATGTGTTCGATCGCCTGCTCGCGCGGGAGCAC
>WNFU01000136.1_pt1 | contig 178433 bp, 190 predicted proteins | sample 5400121 | NCBI WGS metagenome assembly WNFU01 (sample SAMN13153360, study PRJNA577476) | soil metagenome | isolation source: 100 cm soil or saprolite under grassland replicate 1 | place: USA:California | collected 2016-06-15
TGCTCGCGCTCGTCAAGCTCCTCGTCGAGCGCAACCGGCAACTCGAGCACGCGCTCGAAACGCGGATCGTCATCGAGCAGGCAAAGGGCGTGCTCGCCGAGCGGCTCGCGATCCACCCGCAGCAGGCGTTCGAAGTGCTGCGCCGCGCGGCGCGCAACGAACGCCGCCGCATCCACGACCTCGCCGGCGAGATCGTCGGCTCGCGCGAGACGCCTGTCGCGGTGCGCGACGCTGCGTCGGCGATCCTCTTCGACCGCGTCCAGGCCTGAGGGCGTGGCCGAGCCGATCCGCATCGAGCTGGCCGACCGCGAGAGCGCGACGTCGCTCGTACAGGAGCTCTTCGGCCGCTTCGGCGGCGAGCTCGTGCACACCGAGGACGCCTGGATCGTCGAGGTGCCGGCGCCGGAGCATGCCCCCACGCGGCACGTCCGAAGCGTGCTCGGCGCGGTCGAGCGGTGGCTCAGGCTCTACGGCGTCGACGAGGTGACGGTGCACCTCGACGGCGTCGCGCATCCGCTCACGCGAGCTGCCACTCGTCGTTCCGAATCAGCGGCACCGTCTCCCCAGACGGAGTGACGCCGTCGACGTCGACGTCGGCGCCGCCGATCATGAAGTCGGTATGGACGAGCGACTGGTTGACGCCGGCATCGCGCTGCGCGTCGTCGTCGAGCTCGCTCGCGCCCTCGACGGCGTAGGCGATCCCACGGCCGTACGCGATGTGGCACGTCGCGTTCTCGTCGAACAGCGTGTTGAAGAAGATGTGGCCGACCTTGCCGACGCGCGACGTGCCGTCGACGAGCGCGATCTCACCGAGCTGCGCCGCGCCGTCGTCCGTCGAGATCTGCTCGCGGACGTAATCCTCGCCCGTCGACGCCTTCACGTCGACGATGCGGCCGTTCTCGAAGCGGACTTCGAGGTCGCGGATGATGTTCCCCGGCAACGCGAGCGGCATCGTCGAGCGGACGGTGCCTTGCGTGCGCCGCCAGTCGGGCGTCGTGAAGACCTCCTCGGTCGGGACGTTCGGCACGTGACGGCGGCCGAACGCCGTCTCGGTCGACGCGGAGTGCCAGCGGGACGTGGGGTTGAGCCCGACGGTCAGGTCGGTGCCCGGGCCGCGGAAGCGGATCGCGTCGAAGCGCCGCTCGTTGAGCGAGCGCGCCCGTCGCTCGAGCCGCGCGATGTGCTCCTCCCAGGCGGCGACGGGGTCCGGCTCGTCGAGACGGACCGTCAGCTCGACGTCGCGCCAGAGGCGCTCGACGTCGGGCTCGCCGAACATCGTCTGCGCCCAGCCCTCGTTCGGAAAGCTGACGATCGTCCAGTTGACGCGGCGCGTCATCACGTTCTTCAGGTGCGCCTCTGCGATCTTGATCTGTCTAGCGCGCCCGACCTTCGCCTGGTCGAGGTCGGCGAGCAGCTCGGGCTCGGGATCGCCGGTGATCGAGATGAGCGCACCGTTCTGGTCGCCGAGCTCCTCCATCAACTGCACGATCCACGGCGGCGAATGCTCGAGCATCTCGTCCGGGCCCTTCGCGATGCGGGAGCGGCGCACGTGCTGGTCGGCGTAGAAGACGTCGACCCAGCTCGCACCCGCGTCGTACGCCGCGTCGGCGATCGCGCGCACAAGCGGCGCGTGCTCGACGAGGCCGTTGACGAGCACCAGCTGTCCCTCGCCGACGTTCGCGCCGACGCGCACGGCAAGCTCTGCATAGCGCTGCAGCCGGTCCTGGCCCACGGCCGAACCCTAGCGGCGCCGGATCAGACGGGGAGCAGTTCGCCGTGCGCCGCGAGCAGGCGCAGGAACGCGGTGACGACCTTCGGGTCGAACTGCGTGCCGGCGCCGGCCTCGAGCCGACGGCACGCCTCGTCCACCTCGAGCCGGCGCCGGTACGGGCGGTCGGTCGTCATCGCGTGGAACGCGTCGCAGACGAAGACGATGCGGGACTCGATCGGGATCGCCTCGCCTGCGAGCCCGTCCGGATAGCCGCACCCGTCCCAGCGCTCGTGGCAGTGGCGCACGATCGGACGCACGTCCTTGAGGCGGTTGATCGGCGCGATGATGCGTTCGCCGAGCTCGGGGTGCGTCTCGATCGTCATCCGCTCGCCGTCGCTGAGGCGGCCGGGCTTCGAGAGGATCTCGCTCGGGACTCCGATCTTGCCGATGTCGTGGAAGAGCGCGCCGAGCTCGAGGCGCGCGAGCGTCTTCCGGTCGAGACCGAGCTCCGCGCCGACCTTCAGCGACGTGCCGGTGATCCAGCGCGCGTGGGACGACGTGTACTCGTCGTTCGCCTCGAGCGCGTTTGCGAGCGCTTCGACGGTCGAGATGAACGTCCCTTCGAGGTGGTCGAAGTTGCTTGCGTTCGCGATCGCGAGCTTTGCCTGGTGCGCGAGACCCGCGAGCAGCCGCATCGGGCGCTCGACGAAGTCCTCGTCGCTGACAGGCATTGCGGCGGCGATGCAGCCGCGCGTGCCGTCGTCGAGCGTGAACGGCGCGACGAGGTACGGAACATCCGCCTCGCCGGGCGGCAGCAGGAACGGCTCGTCAGCGGAAACCAGGCGCTCCACGACCTCGCGTGAGGGACGATACGCGCGGGCGATCGCGCGCTTCTCGTCGTCCAGCCCGTAGAAGGCCCGCGCGCGCAGATCGCCGCCGTCCGGGTTCTCGAGCCAGAGCGACACGCGCTCCGAGTCGATGATCCGCGCGGTCTGCGCGACGATGCGCTCGAGGACGTCGTCGAGCCCGCGCGCCGTCGCGAGCTCGCGCGCGAACTCGAGCAGCGCCTTCGCGCTGTCCGCTTCACGGCGCTGCGCCTCGTACAGCCGCGCGTTTTCGAGCGCGACCGCCGCGTGACCGGCGAGCACCTCGAGCAGCCGCAGGTCGTCGGCGTCGAACTGGTCGAACCCGAGCTTCGAGATGACGATCGCGCCGATCGCCCGCGAGCCGTAGTGCAGCGGCACGGCGAGCAGCGACTCGTCGATCGGCGTCGTGCCCTCGATCGTCTTGCCGAGCTCGCAGCGGGCGGCGTCGCCGGTGAGCAGCGGCTCGCCGGTGGCGACCACATGGCCGGTGATTCCCTCGCCGACCTTCACCTTGAGGACGTCCATCGTCGTCGACGGCGGCGCGGAGAGGTCGCCGCGGAACGCGACCGGCACCACGTCCTCGCCCTCGACGACGAACACGCGACAGTTGTGGTAGTCGATCAGCGCGCGGAGCTCGTTCGCGATCGTCATTCCGATCTCGCGCACGTCGTTCAGGCGGTTGAGCTTTCCCGCGAGGCTCTGGAGCATCTTCAGGTGCGAGATCGAGCGAACGTCGCTCGTCGCGATGTCGCGCGGCGTCGGTCGCTCGTGCTCACCGTCGCCGAAGTGCACCACCTGGTTCTTGCCGCGCGCCTTCGCCGTCATCATCGCCGCTTCCGCGCAGGCGACGAGCTCACGTGGATTGCTCGCATCCGACGGTCCTTCTGCGAGGCCCATCGAGAGCGTCAGCCGTCCGGCAGGACCGAACTCCTGCGTGGCGACGCGCTCGACGATCCGCTCGGCGAGCCGGCGTGCGGCGGCGGAGTCGGTGACGGGGATGATGATCGCGAACTCCTCGCCGCCGATCCGGCAGACGACGTCGGAGCCGCGTGCGGTCGAGAGGAGCGTCGACGCGAGCTGCACGAGGATGTCGTCGCCGGTCGCGTGGCCGTACACGTCGTTCGAGCGCTTGAAGTCGTCGATGTCGAGCATCAGGACCCCGACCGCCTCGTGCGAGCGGCTCGCCCGCTGCAGCTCCGAGCGAAGCCGCTCGTGGAAGTAGCGGTGGTTGTAGAGGCCGGTGAGCGCGTCGGTCTGCGCCTGGTGCTCGAGGCGCGCACGGATCTGCGCGTTGTCGAGCGCGAGCGCGGCCGCGTCGCCGAAGCGCTTCGCGACCTCGAACTCGTCCTCGTTGAACTCGGCGTCCTCGCCGACGCGGTAGATGTTCAGCGCTCCCTTTCGCGCGCCGCGCGCGATCAGCGGTACGACGATCAGCGCCTCGGGATCGACCGGCGTGCCGGGCACGATCCGAACCCGCGGGTCGAGGTGCGCCGCGTTCGTGTGAACCGCCTCGCAGTTCTCCACCGCCCAGCCGGTGAGGCCCTGGCCGAAGGTCGTTTCCGCGTTCGCGATCTCCTCCGCCCACTCGCTGCGCACGAGCACGGGATGCAGGCGGCGGCGCGCGTTGTCGGCCTCGTAGATGACGAGCTCGTGGTACGGGACGAGCTCCCCGACGGTGTCGGCGATCCGCTCGAGCAGCGTGTCGAGGCTCTGCTCGGCGAGCACCTCGTGGAAGACGTCGGCGAGCCCGCGGTACGAATCGACGAGCGCCTCGGACCGCACGAGCGCGTCCGCGTGGTCGGCGGTGACGAGCCGGACCGGCGGCGCCGCCGGAGCGGTCTCTCTCGCCGGCTCGGCGGTGCTCACGATCGCTCTTTCGAGGGTTGCCGCAGGGGAATTGCTCCTCTTCGAGGGGGTTTCCTGACCATCGCCCGGTTTGAGGGTGGGTCGAATCCCCCGGGAGGGGGAATCAGGCGGCCATGGCGACCACGGACACAGGCTCCGCAGCCGAGTATCTGCCGGCCGCGCTCACACTCGCCACGCTCCGGGAGGCGGCGGCCGGCTGCCGCGCGTGCCCGCTCTGGCGGACGGGAACGCAGACCGTCTTCGGCGAGGGGCTGAAACGGGCGGACGTGATGCTCGTGGGCGAGCAGCCCGGGGACCGCGAGGACCGCGAAGGCCGGCCGTTCGTCGGTCCGGCGGGACGGCTGCTCGACGAGGCGCTCGAGGAGGCCGGCATCGACCGGACGCGGGCGTACGTCACGAACGTCGTGAAGCACTTCAAGTGGCAGGCGCGGGGCAAGCGCCGCATCCATGCGAAGCCGTCGTGGTCCGAGGTCGCCGCGTGCAAGCCGTGGCTCGAGGCCGAGCTGTCCGTCGTCCGGCCCGACGTGCTCGTGTGCCTGGGCGCGACCGCCGCGCAGGCGCTGCTCGGCCGGAGCTTCCGCGTCACGCGGCAGCGCGGCGAGGAGGTCGAGTCGGACCTCGCGTCGCACGTCCTCGCGACGATCCACCCGTCGGCGATCCTGCGCGCGGAAGACGAGGACCGGGTGCGCGAGCGCGCCCTGTTCGTCGAGGACCTGCGAGTCGTCGCCTCGCTGCTTCCCGCTCCGTAGCGACGTGCATGATCTCCGGATGCACCATCTCCGTACGGCGTTGCTCTACGGCACGAGCGCGACGCGCGTCCTGCGCCGCGCGCGCTTCAAGCCGTCGTTCCGCACCGATGAACGACTCATCTTCGTCGTCGGCTCGCCCCGCTCGGGGACGACGTTTCTCGCCGGCACGCTCGGCCGGCAGGTCGGACTGGTCGACCTCGGCGAGGTGACGCCGTTCAAGGCGTCCGTCGCGCAACTCGCGACACTGCCCGAGGACGTCGCCGCGCAGCAGCTGCGGCGCACGCTCGAGCTCGTCCGGCGGCTCGCGCTCGCGGGACACCTCCGCGGCGTCGAGCAGACGCCGGAGACCGCGTTCGTCCTCCGCGCGGCGCTGGTGGCGTATCCGCAGGCACGCGCCGTGCACCTCGTGCGCGACGGCCGCGACGTCGTCTGCTCGCTGCTCGAGCGCGGGTGGCTGAGCGCCGACGGCGACGGCAAGGACGACGCACGGCTCGCCTACGGCGCGCATCCACGCTTCTGGGTCGAGCCGGAGCGCGCCGAGGAGTTCCGCCGCGTCAGCGACGCGCGCCGCGCGGCCTGGGCGTGGCGCCGGTACGTGAGCGCCGCGCGGTCGGTGCGCGACGAGCGCGTGCTGGAGCTCCGCTACGAGGAGCTCGTCGCCGACCGGCCGGTGATCGGGTCGCGACTCGCGGCGCACCTCGGCCTCGATCCCGCGCCGCTCACGGCGTCGCTGGCGAGGGCGTTCGCCAGCTCGGTCGGACGCTGGCGCCGCGACCTCGACGCGCAGCAGGTCGCGGACGTCGAAGCGGAGGCGGGCCCGCTCCTCGCCGAGCTCGGCTACGGGAAAGCGGGCGGCGTGTAGCGGCAGCTCGCGCCGGCGCAGTCGCGCAGCGACGCGAGCCGGCGTGCGAGCTCGGCCTCGATCGACGCGTAGGCGGGATCGTCGTGCCGGCTCTGGAGCTCGTCGGGGTCGGTCTGGAGGTCGTAGAGCTCGCGCTCGCCCGTGTCGTACTCCGCGTAGAGATAGCGCTCGGTGCGGACCGCCGTGTAGATGCGCTTGCCGGCCTCGTCGAGTCCGCGCTCGAGCAGGATGTCACGCCGCCACGGCAGCTGCGGGTTCCCGAGGAGCGGCAGGAACGCGCGTCCGTCCGCCGCGAGCCGCGGCCTCGCACCCGCGACGGCGGCGAGCGTCGGCGCGAGGTCGATGTTCGCGACGGTCTGCGGCAGATGCGCGCCGACGGGCACGCCGGGACCGCGCAGGATCAACGGAACACGGATCGACGGCTCGTACAGCAGCACCTTGCCGACGTCGACGCGATGCTCGCCGAGCATCCAGCCGTTGTCGCTCGTGAAGACGATCAGCGTTCGCTTGAGGATCTTCTGCTCTTTCAGCGTCTGGACGAGCGCGGCGACGCCCTCGTCGACGGCGAGCAGCGTCTCGAGCCGCTGGCGGTAGTCGGACGTCATCTCCGCGACGCGCCCCGGCGTCAGCAGCGGCCGTTCGCGGATCGAGAGCGGCTTGTCCGACACGTCGGCCTCGTTGAACGAGGGCGGCATCGGCAGCGCCTCGCTCGCGAAGCGGCCGGCGTGCCGGACCGCGGGCACGGGCGTGTGCAGGCCGAGCGGGTCGCCTTCCTCGCGCGGGCTCCCGTAGTGCGGCGCGAAGTACGACAGCCACATGAAGAACGGACTGCCCCGGTGCGCGTCGCGCCGGATCGCGCTGATCGCGAGCCGCGTGTAGACGTCGGTCTGGTAGTCCTGGACGTTGCTCCAGTACTCGACGAGCTTGCCGTTGCGGCTCAGCGTGTGGTTGTAGTACGCGAGGCGAACGGCGCCGAACCACTCGTCCCACCCTGGCGGCACGCGCGTCCCCTCGAGCCTGCCGTACTCGTTCAGGTACTTGCCGATGAACACCGTCCAGTAGCCGGACGTGCTGAGCCACACCGGCAGCGTGTTCGCCTCGTCGAGGTTCGCGAGCCCGTGCAGCAGGTCGTTACCGGTGACGCCGGTGTTGTGGCTGTAGCGGCCGGTGAGGAACGAGGCCCGCGACGGGCAGCAGAGCGGGTAGCTGACGAAGCTCGAGTCGAACGTCGTGCCCGCGTCAGCGAGCAGGTGCTGGACGTTCGGCATGACGCGCAGGTCGGCGACCGTCTGGTCGTCGGTCATGATCACGAGGATGTTCGGGCGCTGCGGAGCTGGCCCGGCCTGGGCCGGGCGAACGCTTCCTGCGTGGAGGGCGACCGCCAGCGCGACGAGCGCGCCGGCGACTGCGGTCAGTCGCCCCAGTCGAAGTCGCGCGACTCGCGACCCCAGAGCGAGTCCTCGAGCTCGGAGTGCGGCGAGCTCTCGACGGTCTCCTCGACGGGCCAGGCAGAGACCATCGCGTGAGCGATCACGGCCGGCTCCGCCCCGTCCATCGTCTCCTCGAGCCGCGCCTGCTCCTCGGTCTTGAAGAGCGGGTGGTTCTCGAACGGATCCTCGTTCTTGTAGGCGGTCAAGGGCATCTGCTGCTCGAGCTCGGCGTTGCGTTGCTTCAGCTCGAGATGGTCCTGGATCACCTTCGCGAAAAGGGAAGGACTTTCAACCGACATGCATTTCTCCTCCTGGGGGGCCGCTTTCCGGAAGGGAGTCTAGCCCCTTTTGCAGGCAATGTTCGAAGAACGTTAGGACCTCGGCCGGACGGCCGGGGGCGTCTCGGCCGTCTCGACGCGGTTCTTGCCGGCCCGTTTTGCCTGGTAGAGAGCGGCATCCGCGGCCGCGGCGAGCTCGGAGCCGTGCTCCGGGAAGGCGGCGACACCGAAGCTGGCGGTCGTCCGGATCGGCTCCCCGTCCGCGGTCAGGATCGTCCGCGCCTCGAGCGTCTCCCGGGCCCGCTCGGCGAAGAGGGCGCCGCCCTCGGCGTCCGTCCCGGGCAGCACGAGGGCGAACTCCTCCCCGCCCCAGCGTGCCGCGACGTCCACCGTGCGGATGGTCTCGCCGAGGACCGACGCGAGCTCGCGCAGGACGTCGTCGCCGGCGAGGTGGCCGTGGCGGTCGTTGACGGTCTTGAAGTTGTCAAGGTCGCAGAACACGAGCGCGAGAGACCCGCCGAAGCGCTTCGCGCGCGCGAGCTCGGTCTCGAGCGCGCGCTCGCCGGCGCGGCGGTTCGCCAGCCCGGTGAGCCCGTCGACGAGCGCCTGCTGCTCGACGATCCGGTGCAGGTGCGCGTTGTCGAGCGCCACGACCGCGTGCGACGCGAGCGACGCGGCCGTCATCCGGTCGTCGTCGCTGAAGCTCTCTCCGCTGAGGACGAGCCGGCCGAAGTTCGTGCGGCCGGCGCGCAGCGGCACCTCGATTCGCTCGTCTCCGGCGATCACCCCGGCCTGCGCTGCGATCCCACCGTCGACGATCACGAGCCCGCCGGTCGCGCCGGTCGCCTCGAGCTCGGCGTCCAACACGACCCGGAGCAGCTGGTCGACGTCGTGCGTCGCGGTGAGCGCCGCGCCGAAGAGCGTGATCGCGTCCTGCAGGCGCCCGCGCTCGGCCTCGAGCTCCTGCAACCGCTCGCCGAGCTGCTGCGCCATGTCGTTGAACGAGCCCGCGAGTACGGCGAGCTCGTCGCGTCCCTGCACCGGCACGCGGCGGTCGAGATCTCCCTTCGCGATCGCGTTCGCTGCGCCCACCAGCCGGCGGATCGAGCGGACGATCGTGCTCCCCTCGAGCCACGCGACGAGGCCGACGAGGACGAGCGTCGCGAGCAATGCGGCGAGCAGGCGATGCTCGGTCCGCGCCGCCGCCGCGTCGATCTTCGCCTTCGGTGTCAGCACCTCGAGCGGCGGCGCCGCGACGGCGCGGTAGCGCACGCTCCCGAGCGTCACCGTCGCAGGCTGGAGCGGCGCGCGGCCGGCGACGAACCGGAGACGGTCGCCGCCCGTCAGACCGGAACGCTCGGCGAGCCGGCGGGCGAGGTTGTCGTCGAGGACGACCGCTGCGACGACGCGACCGAGCGGGCCGCGCGGACTCGTGAGCGTGACGCTCTCCGTGACGACGCGGCCGCGGGGGCGAGAGCCGACGCTCAGGCCGGGCGCGACGACGCGCACGCGGGCGGGCAGCAGGCGCTCGAGGGCGGGGCGGTTCCGGCGTGCGAGCGCGCGCGCGAAGTCTCGCCGCCGGGCCAGGCTGTCCGCGCGCGCGCGTGCGTCCGCGAGCTCGGCGTCGTACGCGGCGACCGTGGCGCGGAGACCTGCCTGCAGCCGTGCATCGGCCTGCCGCAGCTCGCTGCGCATCGCGATCGACCGGAAGCCCCAGAACGTGGCCGCGAGCGGCACCAGCGCGAGCAGCACGAAATAGGCCACAAGCTTGACCTTGAAGCTGCTCATCCCTTAAGCATTCGGCCCCCTCTGCCGATATCTCCTCTACACTCATCGGTTGAAAGGGGGGAAATCATGAGGGTCCTGGTCGGGCGGGCAACTGCGGGTTTGCTGTTGAGCGGAGCGGTCTTCGCGTCGCTGGCGCTGCCGCGCATCTTCGAGAGTAGCCAGGGTCCGCTGCCGGCGGTGGCCGCCCCCGCGACGACGCTCCCCGGGAACGTGTTCGCCCCCGCCGACGTCTTCGCCTCGCGCACCGTCCCCGTCTCCGGCGCGCTCGCCGCGGCGCTTCGCCGCGCGGCTGCAGCGCCCGCCGGCCGGGCGCTCCGCGTTTCCGCGATCCCCTTCCTCGGCCTGCCGCACGGCACTGCGGCGACGCCCGAGGCGCTCACGCCCGGCACGAACACCCCGACGCCGGCGGCGCCCGAGCCGGTGCCGGCGCCCGCCGCGCCCGCCACGCCCGCCGCTCCTGCCGCTCCTGCTCCGACGCCCGCGCCCGAGCCGCAACCCGCCGCGCCCGCTCCTGCGGCGACGCCGGCGGTCAAGGTGAAGGCGGTCGCCGTTCAGGAGACACAGCAGCAGGCGAGCAACACGAAGAACAACGAGAACGGGAAAGGCAAGGCGAAGGGGCTCGCAAAGCAGGCCGAAAAGCCGGCGAAGCGGATCGTCGCCGCGGTCGCGCCCGCCGCCCCGGAGCCGGCGCCCGCCGCGGCCGCGCCGACGCCGACGCCGGCACCGGCTCCCGCGCCGCAGCCGGATCCCTCACCGGCCCCCGCAGCGCCTGCCGACAACGGCAACGGCAACAACGGCCAGGGCCAGGGGAACGGCAACGGCCAGGGTCAGGGGAACGGCAACGCGAAGCCCGACCACGGCGGTCCCGACAACGGGCACGGCAACGGCAAGCACGCCGGCGGCTGATCGGCGACACTAGCGCCATCGTCCTCCGCCGCCTCACCCGCCGCGCCGGTCCGCTCGGTCTCGCCCTGACGGCGTACGACCTCTGGCGCCGCCTGCCGCCGAAGCAGCGCAAGCAGGCGTTGCGGCTCGCGCGGCTGCACGGCCCGAAGCTCGTCCGCGGCGCGCGGAAGCTCCGGAAGCCGCGGAAGCCCTAGGGCGCCCTTAGCCGATCGCCTCGCGGGCGATGCGGTCCTGCTCGATCAGGTGCGCGGTCGGATAGCCCTCGCTCGGGCTCGCGCGCCACGGACGGCCGACGAACCGGAGCGGCAGGCCCGCCGCGGCATCTTCGAGCCGGTGGCGGATCGCGCGCCACGGGCCCATGTTCTGCGGCTCCTCCTGCACCCAGACGACCTCCTCGAGCCGCGGGTAGCCTCGCACGAGCTCGGCCGCCGCGCCGACGGGGAAGGGATAGAGCTGCTCGAGCCGCGCGACGGCGACGTGCGTCGCGCCGGCGCGCGCCTCGTGTCCGACGACGTCGTAGTACACCTTTCCCGAGCAGAGCACGAGGCGCGTCACTTGCTCGCGGTCCGCGGCAGGATCGTCGAGCACCGGACGGAACGTGCCGCGCGCGAGCTCGTCGAGCGTCGACGACGCATCCTTCAGGCGCAGCAATCCCTTCGGCGTCATCACGACGAGCGGTCGCGCCGACGGCACGAGCGCCTGCCGGCGCAGCAGGTGGAAGTACTGCGCGGACGTCGTGCAGTTCGCGATGCGGATGTTCTCCTGTGCAGCGAGCTGGAGGAAGCGCTCGACGCGCGCGCTCGAATGCTCCGGACCGTTGCCTTCGTAGCCGTGCGGCAGGAGCAGCGTCAGGCGTGACGTCTGTCCCCACTTCGAGAGGCCGCTGACGAGGAACTGGTCGACGACGACCTGCGCGCCGTTGACGAAGTCGCCGAACTGCGCCTCCCAGAGCACGAGCGTCTCGGGCGCGGCGACGGAGTAGCCGTACTCGAAGCCCACGCACGCGAACTCCGACAGCGGCGAGTTGAAGACCTCGAACGACGCCGACGCGTCGTCGAGCTTCTGGATCGGCACCCAGCGGCTCCCGTTCTCGACGTCGTGCAGCACGAGATGGCGGTGCGAGAACGTGCCGCGCTCCGTGTCCTGGCCCGTCAGCCGAACGGGGATTCCCTCCACGAGCAGCGACGCGAAGCCGAGCGCCTCCGCCTGGCCCCAGTCGATCCCGCCGCCGTCGAGCGTCTCGCGCCGCCGCTCGAGCTGGCGCAGCAGCTTCGGGTGGATCGTGAAGTCGTCGGGAACGCGGAGCAGCTGCTCGTTCAGCTCGCGGAGCCGTTCGGCCGCGACGGCGGTGACGACGTCCGCGCCGGCTTCGCGCGGGACCTTGCCGTCGCTCGTGCGATGCGCACCGCCGCCGAGCACGTGCTTGAGCTGGTCGTGCGCGGCGCGCAGCCGCGTCTGCATCTCTGCTGCCAGTTCGTCGGCGTCCGCCTCGCTGACGACGCCGTGCTCCGCCAGTTGGCCGGCGAAGAGCGCGCGCACGGGCTCGTGCGCCGCGATGCGCTTCGCGAGCAGCGGCTGTGTGTACGCCGGCTCGTCCTGTTCGTTGTGCCCGTGCCGGCGATAGCCGACAAGGTCGATCACGACGTCGTTGCAGAAGCGACGCCGGAACGCGAGCGCGAGCCGGATCGCCGCGATCGCCGCCTCCGGGTCGTCGGCGTTGACGTGGACGATCGGCGCGTCGAATCCCTTCGCGAGGTCGCTCGAATAGCGCGTCGAGCGTCCGTCCTGCGGATCGGTCGTGAAGCCCACCTGGTTGTTCGTGATGACGTGGAGCGTCCCGCCGGTCGAGTAGCCGTCGAGGTACGAGAGGTTGAGCGTCTCGGCGACGATGCCCTGGCCCGGGAACGCCGCGTCGCCGTGGATGAGGATCGGCATCGCGACCGACGGGTCGTTGAGCCCCTCGCGCGTCGAGCGATCGGTCTGCTCCGCGCGCGTGCCTCCCTCGACGACGGGGTCGACCGCCTCGAGGTGGCTCGGGTTCGCTGCGAGCTTCACCGTGATCTCGCCGGCCCGCGTCGAACGCGCGCCCTCGGCGCCGAGGTGGTACTTCACGTCTCCGGTGCCGCCCTCGGGATCGGCGGTGACCGCCTCGAGCGTGCGCTCGCCCTCGAACTCGCGCAGGATCGCCTCGTACGGCTGCCCGATCGTGTGCGCGAGCACGTTGAGCCGGCCGCGGTGCGCCATCCCGATCAGCACCTCGTGCGCGCCTGCGTCCGCCGCGAGCGCGATCGCCTCGTCGAGCATCGGCACGAGCACGTCGAGACCTTCGATCGAGAACTGCTTCTGGCCGAGGAACGCCTTGCGCAGGTAGGTCTCGAGTCCCTCGACCTCCGTCAGCCGCGTCAGCAGGCGCCGCTTCTCGTCGTCGCCGAGCGGCGCGCGGTAGCGACCGGATTCGATCGCCTCCCGCAGCCAGACGCGTTCCTCGTGGTCGGAGATGTGCTCGAGCTCGTATGCGATCGTGCCGCAGTACGTCTCCCGCAGCCGCGGCAGCGCGTCCGCGAGGGTCTCCCCCTCGACGTACGTGCGCAGCACGCCGGCGGGGATGCGGGCTTGCAGCTCCGGCGTCAGCGGCGGGATCAGGAGCTCGGGCTCGAGCGCCGGGTCGCCGGGCGGCTCGGAGCCGAGCGGGTCGAGCCGCGCCGCGAGGTGCCCGTGCGTGCGGTAGGCGCGGACGAGCGCGGTCGCGGCGGCGACACCGCCGAGCAGCTCGGCGTCGGCCGTCGTCGGCGCCGCGGCAGGCAGCAGTGCCGGAGCGGTCTCCGCCTGGCCGTTCCCCGTGCCCGCGCGCTCGAGCAGGCGCGCGAGCCCGGGCAGCCCGGGCAGAACCTCGCCGCTCTCGAAGAGCGCGCGCCACTCCGCCGGGACGGAGTCCGGGCTCTCGAGGTACTGCTCGAGGAGCTGGCCGGCGAAGCCGGCGTTCAGCGCGTCGACGTCGTGCGCGCCCATGCCGTCCTTTGTAGCAGGGCGGTCAGTACAAGGCGTGCTTCGTCGCGACGGCGATCGTCAGGCCGACGAGGAAGCAGATCGTCGCGATCGCGACGGCGGCGAGCGGCAGACGCGCGTTGCGGGGTGCCATCCCGCCCGCGATCAGCGCGAGCAGGACCGCGAACGGCGCGAGAGCGACCGGCCGGTAGAAGAGCGCGAGGACGCTCGCGACGATCGACAGCGCGGCGAGGAAGCCTGCGACGAGCTCGGAGGGACGCGCGGGTGTCGGTGCGGTGCTCACTCGTGCTTAGCGTAAGCCCTCGCGGCGGACGCCGCACGAGGTGCGCGCCGCGACGGCGTGCCGTGCGGGTGCGGGTTCGGGTGCAGGCGACGCAGCCGCCACGGACGCCACAGGTGCGGCGGGTTGCGCTGCTCGGCGAGCTTCGCCGCGCCTTCGGGCGGCAGCGGCGGCTTGCACGCGTACCAGATGACGATCCCGAGGTACACGAGCGGCACCTTCAACGCGACCATGAGGAAGAGGAAAGCCCACCACTCGCCCGACATAGGGGCGGATCTTACCCCCGGTGCCGGGAGAGGACACCTGCGCCGAGCGCGTTGAGCGCGCCGCCCGCGAGCGCGAGCAGCGGCAATCCGGCGCCGAAGCTGGTGGTCGTCGCGCGTGCCGAGCGCTCGAAGGAGATGAAGACGACCGGCCCGGCGGCGACGCGAAAGCTCGCCCAGTCGCCCGCCTGCGCGGCGACGCCGAGCGCGAACCCGACGACCGACGCGAGGATCGCGACGGCCGTTGCGCCGAGCGCGAACGCAATCACGAGAGGCCGCATGCGTTCCTCCCGTCCGGCGCGACGACGGTCAGCGCGAGCGCGTGCGCCGCAAGCGGCGTGCAGATCACGGCGACGCCGTGCCAGAGCACGCAGCCGCCGAGCGCAGCGAGTGACGGCGCGAGCGGACCGGCGACGGCGACGGCGAGCAGGCGCGGCGACCGCAGGCGCGGATGCAGCAGTGCAGGTTGCAGCCCGCGCCGCACGACGACGTGCGGAACGCGGCGCAGCGCAGACGCGTGACCGAGCTCGTGCAGAAGCATGCCCGCACCCGTCGCGGGCGCGAGCAACCACGCGTGGACGAGCAGTGTCGCGGGCAGGACGAGCAGCGAGACGCCGATTGCGCAGGGCGCGACGCCGCGGAGCGTGCCGCGCACGCGCCGCGGGTGCGCGCGCACGACCACGCCGAATCGCGCCGCGACGATCCGTCGGCGGAGAAGAGATCCACGTCGCGCCCGCACGTTGACGAGCAGGCGCCGGTTCAACTCTGCGCAGAACTCGAGCGCGTCGCGAAGGCCGTCGCTCGCACCCCGCAGCTGCAGCGACGCACCGATGTCGGCGACCGTGCGCCCGTCGGCGAACGCGAGCACGTGCACCGCCGTGGTGTTCGCAGGCAGGCGCAGCGCGCGCGCTTCGTCGACGACGAAGTCCTCCTCGACGCGAACGCCCGGCGCGATCGTGACGCGGTCGTCCGGCGCGATCACGTGCGCCGTCCCTGCACGCCGGCGGAGGCAGCGACGCATGCGAGCGACGCGCATGCGACGAGCGCGACCGCGCGCAGCCCGTGCTCCGCGTGAAGCAGGGGCGCCAGGCGCGCGAGCGACGCCCAGACCACCGCCGCTACGACGCCGAACGCCGCGTACGCTCCGAGCTGCTCGCCGAGCCGGTCGGAGCGCCACGGCACGACCGCGCCCGCGAGCAACCCAGTCGCGAGCACGAGCGCCAACACAGCGGCGAGCGGCAGCAGGCGCGCGGGCGGCGCGGGCGCGGCCGCGAGCGCGCCGAGCGCACCCGCGAGCGCGACCGCGGCACCGAGCGCGAGCGCTACTCCGCCGAAGACGAACGCGAGCGACCGCCGCGACGCCGGCGCCGCACGCCACAGCCACTCGGCGGCGCGGTCGGCGCCCGGGGCGGCCAGCGGCACGATCGCCGCTCCGAGCACGGCGCCGAACGCCCCGAAGGCGGCCGCCACGTCAAGCACGCCCACGACCCGCAGCGCGAGTGCACCGGCGACGGCGACGGCGACGCCGGCGGCCGCCTGCCGGCGCAGGTCGCGCCGCCGCGCGTAGCGCGCGAGCGCGGTGCCGGCGACCCCGTGCACGACGACGGTGACGTCGCCGCGCGCCGCCGGCTCCGCCGGCCGCGCGGCCGCCGCTGCCGCCCACAGGACGACGGCGAGCGGCGGCGGCGCGTCGAGCACCGCGAGCAGGCCGCAGCCCGCCGCGACAGGGAGCCCGCGCGCGGAGCGGCGCGCCACTGCGACGGCCGCTTCCGCCGCGCAACCGCCGAGCGCGGCGAAGCCGAGCACGCGCGCGAGCACGAGCGGCGTCCTCGCTCCCGCGCTCGGCGCGACGAACAGCGCCGCGGCGGGAAGCACGAGCACGAGTGCGACGGACACCGGAAAGAGAACGAGACCGGCGAACGCGACCGGCCAGGGCACCGGCGCGGCCTCGAGCTGGCACCCGAGCGCGCGCGGGCCCGGCACGAGCAGCGTCACGGCCGCTCCCGCGAGCCCGGCGACGAGCGCCGCCGACACGACGACCGCGCGGTGATCGGCGCTTTGCAGCGCCGGCGCCGCGCTGCGTCCCGCCCAGAGCGCGAGCACCGGTAGCGCCGCGAACGCGCCGCCGGCGAGAAGGAGCACGAGCGGGCTCGCGGCAAACGCGTCAGCAGCTCGACGCGCGAGGCAACGCGCCTGCATCTCACAGATCGCGAAGAGCAGCGCGCACCTCCTCCAGCCGTTCGGACGCGCCGATCGCAGCGAGAAACGATTGCTCCAGCGGCGCGAGCCGCTCGGTGCGGCCGCGCGCGACGACCAGCCCCGCGCTGAGAAGGACGACGTCGTCGCAGACGCGCTCGGCGAACGCGAGGTCCTGCGTGGCGACGAGCACGCCGCACCCGCGCGCGGCTGTCGCGCGCAGCGTTTCGCGGAGGACGATCGCCGCTTCGGGATCGAGCGCCGCGGTCGCCTCGTCGACGACGACGAGCGGCCGTGCGAGTGCGAATGCGGCAACCATCGACGCGATCCGTCTCTGGCCGTGCGAGAGCGCACCAAGCCGGACGCGCAACCGCGGCGTCAGGCCGAACGCGTCGCAAAGCCGGTGCGACCGCGCGTCGAAGCCCGCGTCCTCGCGGTAGAGCGCCCGTACGAGCGAGAGGTACTCCGCGACGGCGAGCTCGTCGAGCCCGTCGGGCTCGTCGGGGACGTATGCGAGCTGCGCGCGCGCCAGGCGCGAACGCTGCGGAACGCCGTTGACGACGACGCTCCCCGCGGCCGGCCGCAACAGGCCGACGATCGCGCGCAACGTCGACGTCTTGCCGCACCCGTTCGGCCCGAGCAGCCCGACGACGGAGCCGGCGCCGACGACGAGCGAGACGTCCTCGACCGCGCGCGCCGCGCCGTAGCGGACGGCGAGCCCCTCGACGACGAGCGGCCGCACCTCGGCGAGCGCCGGGGGGCGGGCGCGAGGCCCGCCCCCGTCGGCGGCGCTCAGTGCCGGCACGTGATCTTGAATCCCGACCACGTCAGCGTGATCTCCGGGTCGCCGCCGGTGTACGTGCAGTAGATCGCGTATGCGATCGCGAGCGCGAACGAGAATCCGACGACCACCACCCACCAAACGACAGGGGACTCCTGTCCCGTCTCCGCCGGCCAGGCGAGCACCGGCCGCTCGTACCGAGGAATCGCCAGCTCCTCCATGCGGGCCTCCTTGGTCGACTGCTGCGGCACGCTACGGATGCGCGACGCACGCCTGGGTGGCAGATTTGTGCCGGAAGTCACCGCCGTCCGCTAGTGGCTGTTAAGGACGTGTGGGGTTAGCCCAGACCTGCCAGCGGGGAGAAGGCCCCAAATGGCACAAGAACTGATCGCGGCGCTCATCGCCCACGGAGAGGACGAGGGCTGCGTCTGCATGTCCGAGCTCGAGCGGCTCGTCGAGCAGCACGAGCTCGACGAGGAGCACGTCGCGGCGCTCTACCAGGAGATCGAGGAACGCGGGCTCGAGCTGACCGACGACTGCTGCAGGAAGGACGCTCCCGAGACGACGTACGTCAACGGCGATCTCGTCGGCGCAACGACCGACGCGCTGCAGCTCTTCCTCAACGAGGCCGGCCGCTACAAGCTGCTGACGGCGGACGAGGAGGTCTCGCTCGCGAAGCGGATCGAGCGCGGCGACAAGGCCGCGAAGGATCTGATGATCAACTCGAACCTGCGCCTCGTCGTCTCGATCGCGAAGCGCTACCAGGGTCACGGCCTGTCGCTGCTCGACCTGATCCAGGAGGGGATCATCGGTCTGATCCGCGCGGTCGAGAAGTTCGACTGGCGCCGCGGCTACAAGTTCTCGACCTATGCGACCTGGTGGATCCGGCAGGCCGTCCAGCGTGGCGTCGCGAACAAGTCGCGGACGATCCGCATTCCCGTCCACATCCTCGAGCGCGAGACGAAGATCGCGCGCGCCGAGCGCGAGCTGGTCGCCGAGCTCGAGCGGCAGCCGACCGACGAGGAGATCTCGAACCGCGCGAAGCTCCCGGTCAAGCAGGTGCGCGAAGTGCGGAAGGCCGCGCGCGCGGTGACGAGCCTCGACAAGCCGCTCGGGGAGGAGGGGGATTCTTCTTTGGGGGACATCGTGGCGTCCCACGAGCACGACTTCGAGGAGGAGATCCACGTCGGCCTGACCGAGGAGACGCTCCATCGCGCCGTCGCGGCGCTCTCCGAGCGGGAGCAGAAGGTGCTGAAGCTCCGCTACGGGCTGAACGGCGACCAGGATCCGAAGTCGCTCGACGAGATCGGCCGCACGCTCGGCCTCACGCGCGAGCGGGTCCGCCAGATCGAGGCGCAGGCGCTCGAACGGCTCGCGGTCAACCGCGAGATCGACGCCCTGCGCGCAGCCTAGACTTCGACGCCTACCAGGAGATCATCGGCGACGGTCGCCGCCCCGGGTGCCGCTGCCCCACAAAGCGCTCTGCTTCTCCCCTCCGTTGGTCATCGTGAGATTGAAGAAGCCGGTCCGCGCAGAATCTTGCGCGAATTGTTCAGAAACCTGTGGAAGCCTCTGTGGAGACCTGTGGACGGCTCAGCTCCACGGCAGCCCGGACGGCGCCGGCGCCGGCCGGTAGCCGGGGAAGGGCGCGTAGGCGACCGACGGGTCGTCGGTGTCCTCGGTCGAGCTCGCCCCGTGGCGGGCGGCCGTGCCGTCGACCGGGTAGAGAACGCTGCCCTCGGGCCGGCGGGCGCCGATGAAGAGGATCGCGCAGGGGGCCTCGCCGGCGCCGACGAAGACGTGCCGTGTCCCCGGCGGGCAGTGGAAGAAGTCCCAGGCGTGGAGCCGTCGCTCCTCGCCGTCGACGATCAGCAGGCACTCTCCGGCGAGGACGAGGAAGGCCTCCTGCTCCGTCTCCTCGTGGTAGAGGCAGTTCGGCTTGCCGGGCTCGAGCACGCCGAGGTTGACGCCGAGCTGCGGCGAGCGCTCCTCGGGCTGGAACAGCGCCGAGGTGCCGAACGCGTCGTTGCGGAACCAGGCCGCGTCTCGAACGTTGACGACGAACCAGCCGTCGTCCTCCGGCACGAGCCCGGACTCCGTCTCGACGAGGCGCGCCTCGTGCGTCACGGGGCTGAAATCTAGGCGAACAGCGTCAGGTCCGGCTCGCGCTCGCCGCGGAGGACGGCGAGGTCGATCTCGGCGCAGCGGATCCCGCGCGCCTCGGCGAGCACGGCGGCCTGCGGCTTGAAGGACTGCGCGGCGAGGACGCCGCGCGTCGCGGCGAGCGCCGGGTCGAGGCGGATCCGCTCCAGGTAGCGCGTCAGCTGCTCGACCGCGTCGATCGTGGCGACGCGTTTGATCTCCACCGCGACCCAGCCGCCGCTCTCGTCCCGGCACATGAGGTCGACCGGCCCGATGTCGGTCGGCCACTCGCGCCGGACGAGACGCAGCTCCTCCCCGAGCGCTTCGGGACGGTCGGCCAGCAGGAGCTGCAGATCGCGCTCGACGCCGTCCTTTTCCAGGTCGATCGACTCGCCCATCTCGTGCACGACGTCGCTCAGGACCTCGTGGAGCCGGATCTCAAGGCGGTCCTCGCTGCGGCCCGCCCGCTTGCGGACGACGATCACGCCCCCGTCCTCCTCGATCACGGTCGGCGGCGTCATCCAATTGAGCGGCTTGTACCCGCCGGCGTCGGCATGGACGAGCACGGAGCCGTCCGCCTTCAGGAGGAGCAGCCGGGTCGACGCCGGCAGGCTGGCGTTCAGGCGGCCCGAGTAGCGGACCTCGCAGCGGGCGACGATCAGGCGCACGGGCCGGACCGTATCGTCCGTTTCGGACGTGTCCGCGCCCCAGAAACGGCGCGTTTTCGGAATAATCCCGGGTGGGCAGCCGTTGAGATGGTTGCAGGCGCGCAGCCCGGCCGCTGCGTGCCGAGACACGACCCAAGGAGTGACCACCCTGAGCATGACGTTTCCCGTACCCGTCCTGACCTTCCTCGAGGAGGCCGAGGAGCGCGGCGCCGTCGACGAGACGGCGCTCGAGGCGCTCGCGACCGAGCACGAGCTGGACGACGACGCCCTCGCGTCGCTGCGCGACGAGCTCGACGCGCGCGCCGTCGACGTCTTCGTGCCGCCGGCCGACGAGCCGCACGTGGTTCCGGCCTCGACCGACTCGCTGACCCTCTTCATGAACGCGGCGGGCCGCTACAAGCTGCTCACCGCGGCCGACGAGGTCGCGCTCGCGAAGCGCATCGAGCGCGGCGACAAGGCCGCGAAGGAGCTGATGATCAACTCGAACCTGCGGCTCGTCGTCTCGATCGCGAAGCGCTACCAGGGCCGCGAGCTGCCGCTCGGCGACCTCATCCAGGAGGGCGTGATCGGACTGAACCGCGCGGTCGAGAAGTTCGACTGGCGGCGCGGCTTCAAGTTTTCGACCTATGCCACCTGGTGGATCCGCCAGGCCTGCCAGCGCGCGATCGCGAACCAGTCGACGACGATTCGCGTCCCCGTCCACATCAACGAGCGCCGCGTGAAGCTGGCGCGGACCGCGAACCAACTCCAGCTGAAGCTCGGCCGCGACGCCACGCGCGAGGAGCTCGCGGAGGCGACCGGCTTCTCGCTCCAGCACGTCGACGAGGCCCTCGATGCGGCGAGCGCGCAGGTGTCGCTGAACCAGTCCGTCGGCTCGAACGACGACGGCGAGCTCGGCGACCTCTTCAGCGATCCGACGATCACCGATCCCTCCGAGGACGCGGCCGACTCGCTCCGCCGGCGCACCGTCCAGGAGGCACTGGCGCTGCTGCCGGACCGGCACCGCCGCGTCGTCGAGCTCCGCTACGGCTTCGGCGGCGGCCAGACGACGTCGCTCGAGGCGATCGGCAAGGAACTCGGCCTGACGCGCGAACGCGTGCGCCAGGTCGAGAAGGAGGCGCTCGACCGCCTCCACCGCGAGTTGGACGGCGTCGTCACCGACGTCGACGACCTGTCGAACGCGGCTTAGGCGCCGAACGAGAAAAGCCGCCCTTCGGGGCGGCTTTCTTGCATGGAGCCAGGCGGGCTCGAACCGCCGACCTCCTGCGTGCCACGCAGGCGCTCTCCCAGCTGAGCTATGGCCCCGAGCTCCCTCAGTTTAGCCGCGAATTCGAACGCCTCAGCCCAGTTGATGCCCGTCGCCTGGTTGTTCGCGGTCGCCGTCAGCCGCAGACTTACGACGCTACGACCCGCCATCCAGTCCATCGGCAGCAAGTAGCACCGACGCAGCTCGGACGAATACGCGGCGAACGCGTCGACCTCATCCGGCGCGTACGTGCGCTTCAGGAGACCCGTCGCCGAGCGGCGGCATGAGTAGCAACGGATCACGAGGACGTCGCCCTTCCGAACCGCGGTCTTGCATTGGACTCTCAACAGTCTCGGGCGCAGATCGAAGATCAGGTCGTAACGCTCGTCCATGACCGAGGCGAAGACACCGACACCGAGCCGCACGGCTTCGTGGATGATCGCGGTCTCGGCGATCGCGCCGATTTGGTTCGTCGTCAACTCCACGTTGCCAACATAGCCAACGCATCGGCTGGGCCATGTCCGAAAAGGACTACGCGGAGGCGGCTTCGTCCAGCTCGACGCTCGGCACGTCGCCCCAGAGATCCTCGAGCCGGTAGTACGCGCGCGTCTGCGGCGTGAAGACGTGCAGGACGACGTCGAGGTAGTCGGCGACGATCCAGTCCGCCTCCCGCTCGCCGTCGATCCCCTGCGGGATCCGCCGCTCCTCTTGCTTCATTCGTTCGTGGATCTCGTCCCAGATCGCCTTCGTCTGCCGCGCGTTCCGGCCCGTCGCGATCACGAAGAAGTCGGTGAAGACGCACACCGGCCGCATGTCGAGGATCACGACGTCGTCCGCCAGCTTGTCCTGGGCGATGCCGGCGATCCGGCGGGCCTGTTCGAGCGATTCCAAGCGCGCTCAGCTTACCCGCGGTTTCGGGCGGTACAACGCGAGCCGGTCGATCTCTGCGGCGACCGCCGGCGGCACGAGGCCGTCGATCGCCTCGCCCCGGCGCACGCGCTCGCGAATCGCGCTCGACGACACGGGAACGGGATCCATCTCGAACAGCTCGACCCGGTCGGGCTGGCGCAGCTGGGAGATCACCTCGTCGAGCACCTCGCGCGGATAGCCGGGTCGAGTCGCGACTCCGAGCCGGACGTGGTCGAGGATCTCGTCGGGTTGCCGCCACGTGAGGAATTTTGCGAACTGGTCGGCGCCGACGAGGAAGATCGCGTCGTCGCCGAAGCCGGTGACGGTGTCGATCGAGTACGGATGGTCGTCGCGCACGACCTCGTCGTCCGGGAACGCGAGCCGCGTCAGAGCGACACGCGTCTCGACCTCGACGTCCACGTGCTTGTGCGGTGGGGTGCTCGCGACGAGCACGCGCAGCGGCTCGATCTCGAACACTTGCTTCGCGCACTCGCCGAGCTGCACGTGGCCGACGTGCGGCGGGTTGAACGTCCCGCCGAGGAGTCCGACGCAGCTCACGCGAGCTCGAACGTCTCGTCGCCGATCTCGACCTCGGCGCCCGTGCGCGCGCCGGCCGCGCGCAGCGCCGCCTCGAGCTCGTCGCCTTCGGGCGCCGTGCCTTCGACGCGGTAGCCGCGGTCGGTGCGGAAGATGCGGTACGTCCGCTCGCGCCGCGGGCGCGGCCGGTAGACGAGGAACTCGGCCAGCTCCTCCTCCTCGACGACGGGCGGCGGTGCGGCCGGGCAGAGCTCGAACAGGCCGCGCTTCAGCTCCGCGATGCCGACGCCCGTCGCGCACGAGACGGCGTAGACGCGCAGCACGCGCTCGTCGTCCACGTCGAACGCGGGCACGTCCTGCACGAGGTCGATCTTGTTCAGCACGACGACCTGCGGGCGCTCGTCGAGCCCGGCGCCGTACCGGTGCAGCTCGCGGTCGATCGCGTGGAAGTGGCCGGCAACGTCTTCCGAGACGTCGATCACGTGGAGGAGCAGCCGCGCACGCTCGAGATGCGCGAGGAACTCGTGTCCGAGACCGACGCCCTCGCTCGCGCCCTCGATCAGGCCCGGCACGTCCGCGACGGTCAGCTGGCGTCCCTCGGGGGACTCGACCGTCCCGAGCACCGGCGCGAGCGTCGTGAACGGGTAATCCGCGACCTTCGGCCTTGCATTCGAGATGCGCCGCAGGAGCGACGACTTGCCCGCGTTCGGGAAGCCGACGAGCGCGGCGTCCGCGAGCAGCTTGAGACGGAGGTCGAGCCTGAGCTCCTCACCCGGCAGGCCCGTCTCCGCGAAGCGCGGCGTCTGCCGGGTCGGCGTCGCGAAGCGCTTGTTGCCGCGGCCGGGCGCGCCGCCGCGGGCGACGACGACGCGCGCGCCGGGATGCGCGAGGTCGGCGAGCAGCTGCTCGTGCTCGTCGAAGACCTGCGTGCCGACGGGGACGCGCAGGATTGCGTCCTCCCCCGACGCCCCGTGCTTCAGAGCGCCGCGTCCATTGCCGCCACGTTCGGCCTTGACGTGCTGGTTCGGCCGGAACGCCGACAGCTCGCGAAGGTCCGCGTCCGCCACGAGGACGACGTCGCCGCCGGGGCCGCCGTCGCCGCCGTCGGGGCCGCCCTTCGGGACGTGCTTCTCCCGCCGGAACGAAAGCCCCCCGTCACCGCCCCGGCCGGCCTGCACGTGGATGCGGGCGCGGTCGTGGAACACCGGCGTTACTCGCCGTCGACGATGGAAATCGTCCGCCGCTCGCCGCTCGAGCGGAACGAGACACGGCCGTCGCGCGTCGCGAAGATCGTGTCGTCGCGGCCGATCCCCGCGCCCGCGCCCGGCTTGAACTTCGTGCCGCGCTGCCGGGCGAGGATCATCCCCGCCTTGACCTCCTGGCCGTCGAAGAGCTTGACGCCCAGCCGCTTCGACTGGGAGTCGCGACCGTTCTTCGAGGAGCCGAGACCCTTCTTGTGTGCCATTACGCGTTCTCCTTCGCTGCGAGCGCCGACTCGAGCGCTGCGATCGCGCCCTTGCGCTGGCCGTGCTCGTTCTCGTACGCGAGCGCCGCCTCGAGCATCGGCCGGTTCCAGTGCGCCGCGCCTTCCTTCACCTCTGCCACGGTCAGGTCGGCGTAACCCTTCGGCAGCCCCTTCGGAGCGGCCGCCGCCTTCGCGGCCGGCTTCTGCTCGGCCTTCGGCGCCGCGGCGCGCTGCGAGCCGCCGATGCCGGTGATCTCGATGCGCGTCAGCGAGGCGCGGAAGCCGTTGTGCCGCTTGTAGCCCGTCCGCTTGCGGTATTTGCCGATCCGGATCTTCGGGCCGCGCTCGTGCCCGACGACCTTCACGGTCACCGACGTCTTCGGCGCGAGCTGGCCGTCGCCGTTGCCGCCGAGGAACAGGACGTCGGGGTGGAAGCTCTTGCCTTCCTCCCGGTCGACGCGGTCGACGAGGAAGCGCTCGCCCTCACGGACGACGTACTGCTTCCCTCCGAGGCTGATGATTGCGTAGGTGTCGGCCATGGCTCGCAAAAACGCGGGCGGACGCCCGCGCAGGCGCCGAATTGTAGCTAACCCGCTTCGGATTCCGCTTCTGACGACTCGGCCGTCGCGGCCGCCGGCTTCTTGCGCCGGTTGCGGCCGCCGCGCGAGCCGCGGCGCGTCTTCTTCTTCGGCTTGGCGGGCTCGGGACTTGCTCCATTGGACAAGACCTCGAGGTCGCTTTCGGCCTGTGAATCGGCGCTTGCCTCGTCGGCCGTCGACGCGGCGACGGCCTCCACGGCCGGCTCCGGCTCGCCGCCGTTCGTCGAGCCGAGGTCGGCGGACGGAACGTGGATCGTCGGCGTCGGCTTCTTGCGCTTCCGGCCGCCGCGCGAGCCACGGCGCGTCTTCTTCTTGGAGGTCGCGGCCGCCTCGCCGCCGGCGCCGCCGGCCTCGGCTTCCACTTCCTCTTCGAGCTCGGGCTCGGACTCGAGCTCCTCCTCGAGCTCGTCCGCCTCCGCCTCGATCTCTGCCTTCAGCGGCGCCTTCGCGGCGCCGGACGCGCGGGTCGGGCGCTCGGCCTCGCGCTCGGCGGTGATCGGACCCTCGCGGTCCTTCGCCGACGCGGCCCGCGCGATCGACGCGTACGCGATACCCGGCTGGATGCGCTCGATGACGACCTTCACCTTCTTGCCGACCTGCTTCGCAGCGTCGGCGACCACGATGTCGTAGCCGTCGAGCTTCGCGACCGCGGCGTGCGAGTCGTGCAGGCCGACCTCGACCGGCTGCACCTCGAGCGTGTCGCCCTCGGAGACCGGCGCCTGCGGAACGACCGTCTCGAGCTTGCCCTGCTCGAGCACGAGGAAGTGATCGAGGTGGACGTTCTCCTTCGGCTCGAGGAAGAAGCGCCGCTTCGCGAGCGCCTCGATGTCCTTCAGCCGCGACGCACCGGGGCCGGTGAGCAACGCGGCGATCCTGGCGTTCATCTCGACCTTGAACGCCTGGACGCGAGAGCCGCGGGCGAGCGCGCGGAGCCGGCGCTCGACGTCGATCGCGGCGCTCTGCTCCGAGATGACGATTCCGTCGCCGCCGCAGGTGGGACACTTGCGCGTCAGGATCTCGCGCGGCCCGTCGGTGACGTTCTGGCGCGTCATCTCGACGAGGCCGAGCGGCGAGATCTCGACGACGTACGTCTTCGTGCGGTCACGCTCGAGCTCCGTGCGCAGCGCGTCTTCCACGGCCTGGCGGTTCTTCGGGTTCGCCATGTCGATGAAGTCGATGACGATGATCCCGCCGATGTCGCGCAGCCGCAGCTGGCGCACGACCTCCTTGACCGCCTCGAGGTTGTTCTTCGTGATCGTGTCCTCGAGCCGGCCTCCCGACGTCTTGGAGCGCGAGCCGACGAAGCGGCCGGTGTTCACGTCGATGACGGTGAACGCCTCCGCGTAGTCGAAGATGAGGTAACCGCCGGAGGGGAGATCGACGCGGCGGCTGAGCGTCGAGCGGATCTGCGTGTCGACGCCGTAGCGCTCGAACAGCGGCTCCTTGTCCTTGTAGCGGTCGACGCGCTCGACCATGTGCGGCGACGTCTTCTTCAGGTAGCCGACGATGCGCTTGTACGCGCGGTCGTCGTCGACGTACGCCTTCTCGAAGTTCTCCGTGAAGAGATCGCGCGTCACGCGGAGCGGCAGCTCCGACTCCTGGTAGATCAGCGCCGGCGCCTTCGTCTTCTTCGCCTGCGCCTCGATCGTCTTCCACAGCTTCTGCAGGAAGACGAGGTCGCGCTCGATGTCGTCCGCGCTCGCGCCCTCGGCGGCCGTGCGGACGATGACGCCGCCCTTCTTCATGTCGAGCTTCTTGAGGATGTCCTTCAGGCGCTGGCGTTCGTCGTCCTCGAGCCGGCGCGAGACGCCGAGCCCCTCGCCGTTCGGGACGTAAACCACAAATCGACCAGGCAGTGAGATCTCCATCGTCAGGCGTGCGCCCTTCGACTTCATCGGGTCCTTCACCGCTTGGACGAGGATCTGCTCGCCGCGGTTGAGGAGGTCCTGGATGCGCTTCCCGTGCCGGCCGCCTTCGAGCTTCGGCCGTACGATCTCGTCGACGTAGAGGAAGCCGTTCTTCTCGAGGCCGATCTCGACGAACGCGGCCTCCATTCCCGGCAGCACGTTGTCGACGGTGCCGAGGTAGATGTCGCCGGCGATCGACCGACGCTCCGGCCGCTCGAGGTAGACCTCGGCGACCTCGCCGTCCTCAAGGACGGCGACGCGTTGCTCGCCGACGTCGACGGAGACGAGGAGCTCGCGCTTCGCCTGCGGGAGGGGTGCCCGGCGCGGCGGCTCGCGACGGCGGCGCTGCTGCCCGCCTGCGCGCTCCTTGCGCTGCTGGATGCGGCGCTCCTCCGCCTGCGAGCGGACGGGCTCCGGCTTCGCCTTCGCTTTCGCCTTCGGCTCGGCCTTCGCTTTCGGCTCGGTCTTCGCGCCGCTCGCCGCGGCGGTCTTCTTGGTGCGCCCGCGCCCTCCGCGGCTGCCGCGGCGGCGCTTCGCCTTCGTGGGCTCGGTGTCGGTATCGGTTGCCGTCTCGGGGACGGCGGGAAGGTCAGGTGCTTCGAGTAGTGGAGCGGCGGCCTGGGCAGGCGCCTGCTGCCGGTCGGCTGTCCGCCGACGGAACCAGGTAAACGGCAAACGGAATCCTTTCGGGCGCGCGACGCTGCGCGAGAGACGCGCGGCACGCGGCGCTGGTCAATTGGTAGTGGAACATCTACCACCAGGGTACCAGGCGATCCCGCCGGCGCCCGCCACGCCGTCCGACCGGGGTCCTACAGTGCCCGGCATCCCGACGGGAGGTGATCCCAGATGGCTGCAAGGCGCGACGCATACGAGCTGTTGCTGATCGAGGAGGCCGACGCCTGGTTCGAGTACCTCGAGGCCACCCGGGGCCAGTCGGAGGTTCGCTACAAGGAAGTCGAGCCGTGGGCCTGGGCACGCCTCACGCAGCGACTGCGCGCGATCAAGACGAAGCGCGCGAAGCTCCGGCCGGCCGCGGCTTAGTCAGGCTCTCGGCACGGCGCATGGCTGCTGCGCCGATCGCGCGCGTCCCGGTGTATGCGACTGCGCCCTTCAGCAGCCAGCCGGCGACAGGAACGAGGTCGAGCAGCTCACGCGCGATCGCGCGCAGGCCGACACCCGCACCTACCGTCGCGACGACCTCAGGAACAGGCATTGCGTCCACCGGGATGCCGTGCGACGCGTAGATGCGCAGGACGAGGCGGATCTGGTTCAGCGTCAGCACGGGGAGGTCCGCGCCGCGAATGAAGACTGCGGCGCCGACGATCCCGTTCTTGCGCGCGAACGACTCGATCAGCTGGTCGCAGACCGCGCCGCGCAGCACGGGCAGGTGGCGCGCGAGCGACGTCGCGTCCTCGCCGAGCTTCTGTGCGAGCGCCTTCGCGATCTCGTCGACGGGGAAGCCGCGACCGGGCTCGGTGCGGATGATGTCGGTGGCGAGCACGTAGGGGATTCGCCGAGGTTGCTCGTGACCGGCCGTGACGACGATCGTCGGAACACGTGCACGATGCGCAGCCTTCAAAAGTCGCGTGTCCGCGTGGTCTACTTCGTTGCCGACAACACAGAGGAGCGCCTCGACGTCCTCCGGCGCACCGCCGGTGCGCACGGCGCTCGGGTCGCCGCCGGCCGCGAGCTCGCGCGCGAGCTCCGGCGCGAGCTTGCCTGCGACGAGCAGCGGCCGGTCCTTCGTCTTCGAGACCTCTTTCACGACGCCGTTGACCGCTCCGAGTTTGACCGGGAAGGGGATCAGCGTCTCCGGAACGGCGTCCCGCGCGCGTGCACCGACAGCAGCACGCCCATCGCGATCAGGTTCGCGATCATCGACGAGCCGCCGACGCTGACAAACGGGAGCGGGATGCCGGTGATCGGCGCGATCCCCATCGTCATGCCGACGTTCACGAAGATCTGGAACAGGAACGCGACGACGATCGCGCCTGCGACGATCGCGGAGTAGAGGTCGCGCGCGACGGTGACGATCCGCAGGCCCCGCCAGACGACGAGCAGGTAGAGGCAGAGCAGGATCGCCGCGCCGACGAAGCCGCGCTCCTCCGCGAACGACGCGAAGACGAAGTCGGTGGCGTGCTCCGGCAGGTAGTCGAGGTTCGTCTGTGTCGCGCCTGAGACACCGCGGCCCTGAAAGCCTCCCGCGCCGACGGCGGTGATCGACTGGTTGACGTTGTACGTCGCGTTGGCGGGATCGGCGTTCGGGTGCGTGAAGCCGGTCAGTCGCTGTGCCTGGTAGGGCTTCAGGACGTGCACGCCGACGGCCGGCAGCACCCAGAGCACGGACACGGCGGCGACGACGGTCGCCGCGCCGAGCGCGGCGAGCGACAGCCAGCGCGTCCCCGCGACGAACAGCACGGCCGCCAGGGCGGCGCCGTAGACGAGCGCCGTCCCGAAGTCCGGCTGCACGAACACGAGCGCGACCGGCACCGCCGCCAGGCCGATGGCGCCGAGCGTCGTGCGCGGCTCGTTGATCCGCCTGCTGCGCTCGGCGAGGAAGCCCGCGAGCGCGAGCACGAAGAGCAGCTTTCCGAACTCGGACGGCTGGAAGCGGTAGAAGCCGACGTCGAGCCAGCGGCGCGAGCCGCGCGTCACCGGCCCGGCGAGGAACACGAACAGCATCACGGCGACGGTGCCGACGTAGAGCGGCCGCCAGAGCCGGCGGTAACGCGACGGGTCGATCGCGGCGGCGGCGAGCAGTCCTGCGACGCCGACCGCCGCGAAGATCGCCTGCCGCACGAAGTAGTAGTGCGGGTTCCCTTCGACGTCGTGACGAGTGATCCCCTCGATCGCGTAGAGGCCGTACGCGAGGAGTCCGGCGACGCCGCCGACGAGCATCCAGTCGACGCGGCGGACGATCGAGAGGTCCTGTGCGCGCGCGGCGCGGCGCGCCCGCTGGCGGGCGCGATCGGCTGTGGATCCGACGTATTCGATCGCCATCAGTCGGAGTGGATCGCTCCCAGCTCTCCCGCCTGGCGGTGGAAGAACGCCTCGAACACCTTCAAGGCCGCAGGCGCGGCCGCCGTGCCGCCGTGGCCGCCGTTCTCGATCACGGCGCAGACGACGATCGTCGGGTCGCCGTCTGCCGGCCCATAACCGCACCACCACGACTGGTTGAAGAGCCGGAAGATCCCGTCACCCGGGTCGACGGACTTCTCAGCCGTCCCCGTCTTGCCGGCGATCGCGACCGGGAAGCTCCCGAAGACCGGCGTCGAGGTTCCGAACGACGCGTGGGTCGCCTCGAGCAGGCCGCGGCGCACGAATTCGAGCGCGGTCGGATCGACGCCCGTCGGCTGGGCGGCGCGCGGAGCCGGGTGCGGCGCGGCGGCGCCGGCGCCCGGCTGCTCGACGTCGAGCAGGACGTGCGGCGTGACGAGCTTGCCGCCGTTCGCGACGAGGGCGTAGAAGCGCGCCATCTGCAGCGGGGTCACGAGCAGGTCCTTCTGCCCGATCGCGAGCTGGATCGAGTCGCCGGGCTTCCAGAGCGAGTCGACCCGCCAGCAGCACTTGTCCGTCTTCTTCGTGTACGTCTTCAGCCGCCACTCGGGCGTCGGCAGGAGACCGGGCGATTCCGGTCCGACGTCGACTCCCGTCGTCTGTCCGAACCCGAAGCGGTCGGACCACGCCTGCAGCGGATGACCGCGACCCGGCGGCAACTCGAAGAAGTCGTTGCCCAATTGGTAGAAGTACGTGTCGCACGAGTACGCGAGCGCGGTCGTCAGGTCCATCCACTGCGACACGTACGGGTCCCAGTTCTGGAAGCGTTGGTGTGAGAGGTCCTGCGGCGCGGTGTAGCTACCGCTGCAGAGGAGCTGCGTATACGGCGAGATGATGTGCTCCTGCATCGCCGCGAGCGCGGTCACCGGCTTGAACGTCGAGCCGGGCGGGTACTCGCCGACGAGCGCGCGGTTGAGCGCCGGGTAGTTCTTCTCCGCCGCCGTGTCCCGCGTGAGGCCCTGCCCTGCGAGGCGCTTCGCCGTCACGTGCCCGGCATAGACGTCGGGGTCGTACGTCGGCGACGACGCGAGCGCGAGCACCGAGCCGTCGTGCGGGTCGAGCGCGACGATCGCGCCGCCGTTCGCGTCCCAGCAGCCGTAGCAGTTCGACGAGCGCGCGCGCTCGATGCCGTACGCGAGCGCCTGCTGCGCCGCCTGCTGGAGGCGGACGTCGATCGTCAATCGGACCGCGCTGCCGGGTTGCGGCTGGAGGGACTTCTGCAGCGCGGCGCGCGGCGTCCCGAGCGCGTCGACGCGCAGCTTCGACAAACCGGGCCGGCCGCGCAGGTACGCATCGAACGCCGCCTCGACTCCAGCCTGTCCGATCTTGTCGCCCGCGTGGTACTCGGAGCCCGCGTGCTTGAGCTGGTTCGGGGAGATCTCCGAGACGGAGCCGAGCAGCTGCGCGGCGACCGAGCCGTACGGGTAATGGCGGATGTACGAGTCGGCGATCTGGAGACCGGGGAACTGCTCGCGACGCTCGTAGAGGTACGCGATCTGCGGCTCGTGCACGCCGACCTTCACGGTCACCGGCGTCAGCGGATCGCCCTTGCGCCGCGCGATCCCCTGGAGCATCTCGAGGACGGGGACGTGGATGATCCGTGACAGCGCGCGCAGCTCGTCCCGCCGCTCGACCCATGTCTTCGGCAGGTCGGCGGGCCAGAGCTCGATCGCGGTGCCGGCGACGTTGTCGACGAGTACGCGTCCGTTGCGGTCGAGGATCGGCCCGCGCGGCGCGTCGAGGCGGAGCGTGCGCAGCTGGTTGTTCTGCGCGACGCGCAGGTACTGGTGGCCCGAGAGGATCTGGAGCGCCCAGAGGCGCAGGAAGAGCGCGCCGAAGACGAGCAGCGCAACGGTGCCGAGGATCGCGATCCGCAGCGCTGCCTGCGGCGTCAGGCGGTACGGCTCCTCGACGCGCGGATCGCCCGGGAGAAAGCTCGTGCTAGCCAAGCAGGCGGACCTCCCCCGCGCGGTCGCGCCACTCGAGCGGGCGCAGCAGCTTCTTCACGAGCCAGTAGGTCGGCGCGGTCAGGATGAGGTTGAACGCGAGCGTCGGGCCGAGCGACTCGATCAGCACCCGGCGCGCCGACACCTCGTCCCCGAGCAGGAAGTGGAGGATCAGCACGCCGAACGCGTACAGGATCGTGACGACGCCGACCGAGACGAACGGTGCGTGCGTGCGATCGCGGCCGGTCGTCTCGCCGTAGCGTCCGATCCAGTAGCCACCGACCGTGAGCAGGAGCGACGTCAGTCCGAGCGTCTCGAGGTTCGCCGTGTCGATCAGCAGCCCGCCGAAGAAGCCCCCGGCCGCGCCGAAGACCGCGCCTCGCAGCAGCGCGATGGCGACGAGCGTGACGAGCAGGATGTCCGGCGTCCCGCCGGCGACGTGCAGCGACGACAGAAGCGAGACCTGCAGGACTGCGACGACGAACAGGAGGATCGCCGCCTTCAACGCGTCGGCGACGATCATGTTCGGTTCTTGGGGATCAGGACCGCGACGGAGTCGAGGGTCGAGAAATCGGCGAACGGCTCGACCTGGATCTGCTTGAACGTGTCGACGTCGTTCTGGTCGACGCTCGTCACCCGGCCGATCAGGATTCCCTTCGGATAGATGTCGGGCAGCGCGCCGAGCTGCGTGCCCGCGGTGACGACGAAGTCGCCGTCCAGCACCTGCAGCTGCTTCGACACGCGCGCGAGGGCGAGCTGCGCACCGGCGCCCGGGCCGTGCTCGATCAATCCGTAGGCCTCGGTCGAGAGATCGATCGCCGCGACCGCGCTCCTCGGATCGGTCAGCAAGGTCACCTTCGCGACGACGGGCGTCACGGACGTCACCTTGCCGACGAGTCCGTCGGCGGTGACGACGGGATCGTCGACGCGGATGCCCTGGTTGGATCCTGCGGCGATCGTCACCTGCTGCTGGATATCGCTCGGAGCACGCACGAGGATGCTGGTGTTGACGGCGCGGTAGTCGGCCGGGAAGCTCGGCCCGCTCTCGTAGGCGAGCAGCTCGCGCAGCTGGCCGTTTTCGCTCTGCGCCTGCTGCGCCGCCGCGTAGCGCTGGCGCAGGTCCTGCACCTCGTGATGCAGGCGGCGGTTCTCGGCGCGCGCCGTCGCGAGGCCGTGGATCCAGTTGTACGCGTCCTGGAAGGGCCGCGCGACGCGGTCGGCCGCGATCTCGAACGGCCTCAGGATCGTCGCGCCGACGCTCTGGACGTCGTGCGCGGGGCCGCTCGACGTCTCGCGGAACGAGATCGTGATGAGCGCGAGCGAGAGCACGGCGAGGCCCACGACCACGATGCGGCGCCGGTACGGCGAGCGGGAGCGGGACGTGAGCGGGGACGAGGCGGGGCGCCGGACCGACGAATCCAGCACCGCCAACCGGGAGGTCCGGTTGCGGGTACGCGTTGCCACGGGCTAGGCCCGTAGGTTAGCCGCGTCTACCGACGATGGTTGTTGCGACGGGCACGAGCCGACCGGTGGATCGCCTCGAACTCCTCGAGGCTGCGCCCGGAGCCGACCGCGACGCACGTGAGCGGCGATTCCGCGAGGTGGACGGGCATCTGCGTCTCGTGGCGCAGGCGCTCGTCGAGGCCGGTGAGGAGCGCGCCGCCGCCCGCGAGCACGATGCCGCGGTCCATGATGTCGGCCGCGAGCTCGGGCGGCGTCTTGTCGAGCGTCGACTTGATCGCCTCGATGATCTGCGTGACCGGATCGTCGAGCGCGCGCCGGACCTCCTCGGAGCTGAGGACGACGGTCTTCGGCAGGCCGGTAAGCATGTCGCGGCCACGCACCTCCGCCTGCACCTCCTCGCGCATGTCCCACGCGGAGCCGACCTCGAGCTTGATCTCCTCCGCCGTCTGCTGTCCGACGAGCAGCTTGTAGTCGCGCTTGATGTGGTTGATGATCGCCTCGTCCATCTCGTCGCCGCCGACGCGCAACGATTGCGAGACGACGATGCCGCCGAGCGAGATGACTGCGACCTCGGTCGTGCCGCCGCCGATGTCGACGATCATGTTCCCGGTCGGCTCGGCGACGGGAAGTCCCGCGCCGATCGCGGCCGCCATCGGCTCCTCGATCAGATACGCCTGGCGCGCGCCGGCGGAGAGCGTCGCCTCTTCCACGGCGCGCTTCTCGACGCCGGTGACGCCGGACGGAACGCAGACGACGACGCGCGGATGTGCGAAGCGATGCTGGTGGACCTTCTGGATGAAGTGACGGAGCATCTGCTCGGTGACGTCGAAGTCGGCGATGACCCCGTCCTTCAGCGGGCGGATCGCCTGGATCGTGCCGGGCGTGCGCCCGAGCATCCGCTTTGCTTCGACGCCGACCGCGTGGACCTCGCCCGAGCGCATGTCGATCGCGACGACCGACGGCTCGGAGAGCACGATGCCGCGACCGCGCACGTAGACGAGCGTGTTCGCGGTGCCGAGGTCGACGGCCATGTCACGGCCTCCGAAGCCGGTCAGGTAATTGAAAATGCCCATACGACCGGGGCGAGTCTAGCTTTTAAGTCGGGAAACACTGCGGCTTCGCACTGCCTGGCAGCAGAAAAGGCCCGACTAGCCGAACCCGTACGTTCCCGCGAAACGGTTCGCGAGGAGCCGGACGAGGAGTGCGGCGGGGAGGCCAACGACGTTCAGATAGTCCCCTTCGATTCGCTCGACGAGGCTCGCGCCGACGCCCTGGATCGCGTAGGCGCCCGCCCGCCCCTCCCACTCGCCGCCCGCGACGTACGCAGCGAGGTCTCGCGGTGTGAGGGGACGGAACGTCACGCGCGTGACGTCGCGATGCAGCTCCTCCCACGCGGGCGTGCGCAGGCAGAGCCCGGAGACCACCTCGTGCGTCCGTCCGGCGAGCCGCTCGAGCATCCGCTCCGCCTCCGAGGCATCCCCCGGCTTGCCGAGCACTTCTCCGTCGCAGAGGACGACGGTGTCGACGCCGAGCACGGGTCGCTCGCCGCCGTCGATCGAGCGCGCCTTGCCCGCCGCGTGGTCGACCGGATCGTCGCCTTCCTCCTCGAACGACGGGGCGACCACGTCGAACGGAATGCGCAGCTGCTCGAGGATCGCGCGCCGCTGCGGCGACGTCGACGCGAGGATCAGCGGCGCTGCAGGCGGGCGCGCCAGATCTCCTCCGAAGGCCACTTCTTCGACCACTCCGCGCTCGACGCGTAATACGCGTGATCGACGGCGTCCTCCGCCGCGTAGAGCTCGAACAGCGCCTCGATCTCGAACCCGGCCTGTCGCAGGAGGCCGATCAGCTCGCCGTGCGGGAGCTGGAACTCGATCTCGGGTTCCGGCTCCGTCCATTCGAGTTTCCAGAGCCCCCGTTGCGCGCGCTGCAACGTCTCCGAGTGCGGTCCCTCGACGGTCGCGCAGAGCGTCGCGAGCGTCGAGTTGCGCAGGAAGACGAGGTGGCCGCCGGGCCGCAGCAGCCGCGCCGCTTCGGGAATCCACTTGTACGGGTCGCACCAGATCGACGCGCCGTACTCGGAGACGGCGACGTCGAACGATCCGTCAGGCAGCGGGACCTCCTCGGCGTTCGCCTCGATCAGCGGGAAGTCCAGCGCGAACTGCTTCTGCATCCGGCGTGCCGTCTCGAGCTGCGCCGGAGTGACGTCGACGCCGACGACACGCGCGCCGCGCCGCGCGATCTGCGCTGCGATGTATGCGGTCCCGCACCCGAGCTCGACGACGTCCTTGTCGCGGACGTCGGGCAGTGCGTGCAGCTCGTCCTCTCGCGCCCCCCACATACCCCACGTCAACTCGCGCGACCAGGCGCGCTCGGCGTTCGCGTCGGTGTATTCGGCGTTCGCCTTCGTCCACGTCTCGCGATTGACGACCGCGTAGTCCGGGAGCTCAGACAAGTCCGTCGGGAAACCACAGCGCGATCTCGCGCGCCGCCGACTCCGGCGAGTCGGATCCGTGCACGAGGTTGTCCGGCATCGAAACTGCGAAGTCGCCGCGCAGCGAGCCCGGCTCGGCGTCGGCGGGATTCGTCGCGCCGATCGTCGTGCGCGCAGTTGCGATCACGCCTTCACCCTCGAGCACGAACGCGAACGTCGGCCCGCCGGTGATGAAGTCGACGAGCTCGCCGAAAAAAGGCTTCTGCTTATGCTCCGCGTAATGCTCCTCCGCGAGCCCGCGGTCGACGTGGAGGAAGCGCGCGGCACGCAACCGAAAGCCGCGGCGCTCGAAGCGCGCGAGGATCTCGCCCGCGAGCGAGCGCCGGATCGCGTCCGGCTTCGCGAGGATCAGGGTCTGCTCGACCGCCATGCGGCCGCCGAGTTTACTGAGGCTCGGCCGTGCGGCGGCGCCGCCGCGGACGAGCCTCGAGCGCCGGCACCTCGATCGCGCCTGCCTCGACCGGCGTCTCGCAGTACGGGCACACCTGCCAGAGCGCCTCGAGCGGCTGGTTGCAGTTGACGCACGCCTGCTTCAGGCGCGTCGTGCAGACCGGGCAGATGAGGAACGACGAGTCGACCTCGGCGCGACAGACCGGGCAGTGGAGGTCGCGGATGCTGAGCCGCTCCTCCATCGCGCGGATCTCGAGCTCGCGCTCGCGCACGTCCTCGAGGTATTCCGGCGGACGAAAGAGCATGTAGACGAGCGCGCCGACGAACGGCGGCACGAGCCCGAGCACCGTCGCCATCACGACGAGCCAGTCGTCCTCGATGCGCCGCCGCGCGTCCTTGTAGACCCAATAGCCGACCGACAGCCAGAACACGACGACGAAGAAGATCGCCAGGTTGCGGATGACGAGCCAGGTTCCGGAGTTGAAGAAGTCGTGGACTCCGGAGAAGGTCGAGTTGGCTGCGGCGAGGAGGGTCACAGGATCAACTTTCCGATTATGTAGCCCGCGGCAAACGCCGCCCCCACGATCGCGAAGAGCACCGCGAGCGCGAAGGCGAACACGGCGAGTCGTTCCCCCCACGTGGTGCGCATAACCGCGTTCTAGCCGTCCCGGTGGAGGTCGGCAAGGAGATAGAGCGATCCGGTGACGAGCACGGGCGGCGTCCGGCGGGCGCGCACGAGGGCCTCTCTCGGGTCGGGGACGGCGACGACACTCTGGAAATACGGTTCGGCGCGGGCCGCGAGTTCCTTCTCCGGCAGCGCGCGCGGATTCGAGGAGCGGGTCGCGACGAGGGTCCGGCCGGCCCCGCCGAGCGCGGCCAGCATGGCGTCGGCGTCCTTGTCGGCCAGGATCGACGCGACGATCGTCCAGTCCCTGCGCGGCAGGCGGGAGAGGAGCCAGGCAACGCCCTCGGGAGTGTGGGCGCCGTCGCGGAGCTCGTCGGGGCCGCGCCACTCGAGCCGGCCCGGGAGCGCAACCTCGGCGTCGACCGAGACCGCCCGGCCGAGGAACGCCTCGGCGGCCTCCCGCGCGCCGCCGAGCCGGACGTCGTTCTCCGGCACGAGGCTCCGGAACTCGTCGTCGGGAAGGACGACGATCGCGTGCGGCCTCGCAACCGCGAGCTTCTCCCGCGCGATCTCCTCGCGCGTGTCGCCGAGCACGTCGGTGTGCTCGAGCGAGACGTTCGTCAGCAGGACGACGCGCGCCTCGACGACGTTCGTCGCGTCGAGTCGACCGCCGAGACCGGCCTCGACGACGGCGACGTCGACGTCGCGCGCGGCGAACTCGGCGAGCGCGGCGGCGGTCAGCGTCTCGAACTGCGTCGCGCGCAGCCGCTCGGCCGCGTCGCGCACGCGCGCGACGGCGCGCTCGAACGTCTCGGAATCGGCGTCGAGCCGCTCGTGCCAGCCGCTCACGTGCGGCGAGGTATACGCGCCGACGGCGAGACCATCGTTCCGCAGCAGCGCCGCGACCGTCCGCGTCGCCGTCGACTTGCCGTTCGTGCCGACGACGTGCACCGACGGGAAGGCGCGCTGCGGGTTGCCGAGCTCGGCGAGCAGCGCGCTCATCCGGTCGAGCCCGAACTCCTCGGGCCACGGCGAGAGGGATGCGACCCAGGCGGTGCTACCCGCCGATGGCATCGAGCTCGCGCCGGTAGCGCTCGAGCTTGTCGCGCTCGGCCGCGACGACGTCGGGCGGTGCGTTCGAGACGAAGCGTTCGTTCGCGAGCATCTTCTCCGCGCGGGCGATCTCCTTGCGGAGCCGCTCGATCTCCGCGTCCGCGTTCCCGTCCCCCCGCTGCCGCTCCGGCTTCACGACCGCGTCGAAGATGCGCCGCCGCTCGCCTTCGAGCTTCTGCGGCAGGACACCGCTGCGCCGAAAGATCACCGCGGCTTCCTGGACCTCGTCGAGCTCGCCGGACGCGGACTCGTCGCCGGCCTCGGGCCATGACGCGACGATCAAGCGCGTCTCGCGCGCCGGCAGGGCCGTCCAGATCTCCTCCGTCACGTGCGGCATCACCGGATGGAGCAGCTTCAGCAGCCGCTCGAGGGCCGCGACGGCGGTCGCGCGCGCGTCCGCGTCGCCGGAGTAGAGCCGCTGCTTCACCGCCTCGGCGTACCAGTCGCAGAAGTCGTCGAACGTCAGGCGGTACAGCTCGGCGACGAGATGCGAGAAGTCGAACTCCGCGAGCAGGCGCTCGGCCTCACGCTGCGCCTGTGAGAGGCGCGCGAGGATCCACCGCTCCTCGAGCGTGCGCGGCCGCTCCGCCGGAGGCGTCCCCTCGGACGCCTGCAGGATCAGACGCGCGACGTTCCACAGCTTGTTCGCCAGCTTGCGGCCCTCGTCGATCGCGCCGTACGAGAAGCGCGCGTCCTGCGCGGACGAGACCTTCAGCAGGCCATAGCGTGTGGCGTCGGTGCCGTACTCGCCGATCACGTCGACGGGGTCGATGCCCGTGCCGAGCGACTTGGACATGCGACGTCCATCGGGCGCGAGCACCGTCGTGTGGATGATCACGGTGCGAAAGGGGATCTCGCCGAGCAGCTCGAGGCCGGCGAAGATCATCCGGTTCTCCCAGAGGCGGATGATCTCGCGCGCCGTCGTGTTCAGCGTCCCCGGGTACCACGCGCGCAGCTCCTCCGTGTCGTCCGGCCAGCCGAGGATCGCGAACGGCCAGAGTGCGGACGAGAACCAGGTGTCGAGCACGTCCTCGCTGCGCTTCAGTTCGCGGGAGCCGCACTCGTCGCACGCGTTCGGCTCCGTCTCGGCGACCGTCACGTGGCCGTCGGGGCATTCCCAGAGCGGCAGTTGGTGGCCCCACCAGAGCTGGCGCGAGATGCACCAGTCGGGCGCGTTCTCGAGCGAGTCGATCGCGAAGCGGTGCTGTGACTCGGGGTGGTAGAAGACGCGCCGCTCGCGTAGCGCTTCGAGCGCCGCCGACTTCAGCTCCGCCATCGAGCACCACCACTGCAAGGAGATCAGCGGCTCGATCCGCGACTTGCAGCGCTCGCACAGCGCGATCGTGTGACGGTACGACTCGCGCCGCTCGAGCTGCCCGCGCTCGCGCAACCAGTCGAGGATGCGCTGCTCCGCCTCCTCCTGCGTCAAGCCGGCGAGGCTCCCCGCCTCGCCGTTCATTCGTCCGTCCCAGCCGACGACCATCGGCTCCGGCAGGCCGTGGTCGCGCCCGATCTCGAAGTCGACGGGGTCGTGCCCGGGCGTCACCTTCAGCGCACCCGTTCCGAACTCGGGGTCGACGCGCTCGTCCGCGATCACCGGCACGCGCCGCTCGACAACCGGGACGAGCACCTCGCGTCCGATCGCGTCGCGCCAGCGTTCGTCGTCCGGATGCACGGCGACGGCGACGTCACCGAGGATCGTCGGCACGCGCGCCGTCGCGATCGTCACGCCGTCGCCGTCGCCGTCCGCGAACGGGTAGCGGACATAGGTCAACGCGTCGTCGACCTCCTCGTGGACCAGCTCGAGATCCGACAGCGACGTCTCGTGGAACGGGCACCAGTTGATGATCCGGTTCGCGCGATAGATCCATCCCTTGCGGTACAGGTGCACAAAGAAGCGGTAGACCGCGCGGATGTACGGCTCGTCCATCGTGAAGCGCTCGCGCCGGTAGTCCATCGACGCGCCCATCCGCCGGAACTGCGTCATGATCGTGCGCCCATACGTCCGGAGCCACTCCCAGACGAGCTCCTGAAAACGCTCGCGGCCGAGCTCCTGCCGCGTCTTCCCCTGCGTCGCGAGATGCTTCTCGACCGCGTTCTGGGTCGAGATGCCTGCGTGGTCGTAGCCGGTGAGGAAGACGGCGTTGAAGCCGCGCATGCGGTGCCAGCGCACGAGCGCGTCCGCAAGTGCGAGCTGGAGCGCGTGTCCGGTGTGGAGCGCGCCCGTGACGTTTGGCGGCGGGTGCGCGACCACGAACCGCGGCCGCGACGGGTCGGGCTCGGCGGCGTAGAGGCCTTCCTCCTCCCAGATCCGCTGCCACCGTTCCTCGACGCCCTCCGGCTTGTAGAGCGGGTCCATCAGAGAGCCTTCCGGGAGTCGGAGGTGCGCGGCCGCAGGGGCCGCCTGGTCAGGTCACGCAGCGACTATGCAGCGGATATTACAGTCGCGCGCGTGCCGCGCGAACGCCTTCCGCCCGAGACGTTCGACCTGCCGGTCGAGAAGATCCGCTCGGGCTACTACTCCGACGCGTACTTCAACTTCGCGCGGGAGGCGCTGCTGGCCGACGATCGCCACCCGCGCGTCCTCATGCAGGTCTTCCAGAAGAACGAGGCGATCCTCGGCGGGATGGACGAGGCGATCGCGGTGCTCAAGCTCTGCTCGTGGGACTGGGCTGCACTCGAGGTCCGGGCCCTCTACGACGGCGACAAGATCGGACCCTACGAGCCGGTGCTGACGATCGCAGGCGACTACACGCTCTTCGCCCACCTGGAGACGGTCTACCTCGGCGTGCTCGCGCGCCGGACGCTCGTGTCCACGAACGTCAAGCGCGTCGTCGACGCGGCCGCGCCGAAGGACATCCTGTTCTTTCCGGCGCGCCACGACCACTGGCTCGTGCAGACCGGTGACGGCTATGCGGCCCACGTCGCGGGCGCGATCGGCGTCTCGACCGACGCTCAGTCTTCCTGGTGGGGAGGTCGGGGGATCGGCACCGTGCCCCATTCGCTGATCGCGGCCTACGGCGGCGACACGGTGACGGCCGCGCGGCACTTCGCCGAGTGGGCGCCGCCCGACATGAACGTCGTCGTCCTCGTCGACTTCGACAACGATTCGGTGCGAACGTCGCTCGAGGTGGCGCGCGCACTCGGACGGAAGCTCTGGGGTGTGCGGCTCGACACGTCGGAGCGACTCGTTGACCGCTCGCTCTGGGGCGAGCTGGGCGACTTCGATCCCTGCGGCGTGAACGAGCGGCTCGTCCGGAAGGTGCGCGCCGCGCTCGACGCTGAGGGTTCCGACTGGATCCGAATCGTCGCGTCAGGCGGCTTCACCGTCGACAAGATCCGCGCGTTCGAACGAGCCGGCGTCCCGGTTGACGTCTACGGCGTCGGCTCGTCGCTCCTGCGCGGTTCGAACGATTTCACCGCGGACATCGTCCGCGTCGACGGCCGACCGGTCGCGAAGGTCGGGCGCTGGGAGCGCGCGAGCTCTCGGCTCGAAGTCGTCACGTAGTTGGCACAACCGACGACTCGACGCTGCCCATTCGCATGTGATCACATGTGAATGTGCCGCTCGTGAGGACGCATGTGCTGCTTGAGGAGCGTCAGTACGTAACGCTCAAGCTCGAGGCCGCGCGCGCCTCGCTTTCGGTCTGCGAGCTCGTTCGGCGCGCGATCGACCGAACATATCGCCCCTACTTCAGGGCCCGCATCAGAGGCTACGAACTCAACGTCGGTGTCTGGAAGCGCCCAGACGCAGCGGTAGCCGGGCGACGGGTGCGCGAGCGGATCGGCTAGCGCGCGGTCCAGCCGAGATCGATCACGACGGGCGTGCCGGTGAAGCCGCGGCCGCTCGGCCCGAGCAGGAAGGCGACGACGTCCGCGACCTCGGCGGGCTCGAGCAACCGCTTCACTGCCTGCCGTTCGAGGATCACGTCCTCGAGCACGCGTTCCTCCGCGAGCCCGTGGGCCCGCGCCTGGTCGGCGATCTGCGCCTCGACGAGTGGCGTCCGGACGTAACACGGACAAACCGCGCTCGCGGCGATGCCGACCTCCGCGCCTTCGAGCGCCAGCGTCTTCACGAGACCGAGGACGCCGTGCTTTGCAGCCACGTATCCCGCCTTGAAGGGCGAAGCGGTCAGGGAATGTGCGGAGGCGATCGCGACGAAGCGCCCGTCGCCGCTCGCGCGCAACGCGTCCCACGCGTACTTGGCGAGCAGGAACGGACTCGTCAGCAGGAGCGCGATCAGTCGATCCCACTGCTCCTCGGGGAAATCGGCGACCGGCGCGACGTGCTGGAAGCCGGCGTTCGCGATCACTGCGTCGATCCGTCCGAAGCGCTCGAGCGCGGCGTCGACGACGGCGCGGTTGCCCTCGCGCGTCGTCAGGTCGCCGTCGGCGACGTCGACCGCATGAACCGCCCAACCGTCTGCCGCGAGCCGCTCGGCGACCGCGGAGCCGATGCCGCCCGCGGCGCCGGTAACGAGCGCGGCCTTCACCGGAGGTAGCGGAGTAGCAGCTCGGCGACGCAGACCGGCCTGTCGCCGCCTTCGCGCTCGACGGTCGCGGCAAGCGTCGCCTGCACGCCGCCGGCGACGTCCTCCACGTCGGCGATGCGGAACGTCGCGCGCACGCGCGCACCGGACGGCACCGGCGCGGGGAAGCGCACTCGATTCAACCCGTAGTTGACCGCGATGCGGTAACCCTCCAGGGCGGTCACAGAATTCCAGAGAGGTACGAGCAAAGACAGCGTCAGAAAGCCGTGCGCCACCGTCGTGCCGAACGGGCCTTGCGCAGCGAGCTCGGGATCGACGTGGATCGACTGCCGGTCCTCGGTCGCGGCAGCGAAATCGTCGATGCGCGCCTGCTTGATTTCGAACCACGGCGAGGTCGCCTCCGCACCGGCGACGAGCTCGGTGATCACGAGAACGGCCCCCAACGGACCACGCTCGCCGCCCAGGTGTAACCGGTTCCCGCGGCGAGCAGCAGGACGACGTCGCCGTCGCCGACGCGGCCGCCGCGCACCGCACGGTCGAGGCCGAGGAGCGAGTCGACGCCGCTCATGTGACCGGTGTCGTCGAGCACCTCGCTTCGGGCCTCGTCGACGCCGAGCGCCTCGCAGAGCGCGACATGCATCGAACGCTTGACGTGCAGCGGGCAGAGGTAGTCGACGTCGGCGAGCGTCAGCCCGGAGCGCGACAGCGCCGCCTCCGCAACGCGCACGAAGTTCTGCAGGCTTGAGCCGTCGAGCTGTTCCTTCATCGCGGAGGGATCGGCGACGTCGAGGAACGGATAGCCGTCGTTCGAATGAACGCTGCCGCCGCGCGCGACCTTCACCTGCAGCGAGAGCGAGCCGTCGGTGATGCCGTGCGAACCGAGGAGCTCGTTGCGTTCGCCGTCCTTCACGAGCAGCGCTGCGACCGCTCCGTCGCCGAAGGTGAACATAAAGCGCGAGCGCTCGTTCGCATAGTCGAGGAGGTACGACTCGCGGCACGCGCCGACGAGGAGGACGTTCTGCAGCTCCGATTCCGCGACGAGCATGTCGCGGGCGAGCCGCAGCGCCACGGGCGAGCCGCACGAGACGTTGTCGTACTCGACCGCGTACGCGTTCGCCGCGCCGATCCTGTGTGCGATCCACGGAGCAGCCTGCCAGACCGCGAAGTCCTTCCACATCGAGCCGAAGTACATGACGACGTCGATCGACGACGGATCGACCTCCGATTCCTCGAGCAGCGCCTCTGCCGCCCGCACCGACAGATCGCTGACGTGCTCGTCGGACGCAGCGATGTGCTTGCCGCGCAGCGCGAACTTCTCGACGAGGACCTGCTCCGGGATACCGCTCGCCGCGGCGACGTCCGCTGCGGGCATCCAGCGTTCCGGGAGGTAGGCCGCGGTCGCGGCGAGAGAGACGCGCGTCACTCCGGCGCCTCGAGGACGCACCGCACGACACGCGCGACCTCCGCGACGACGTTGGCGGGCAGCCGCTTCGTCTTGCTACCGAGGATCCAGCGCATGCCGATCAGCTCGCCCATCCCCATCAGCGCATACGCGGTGACCTCGGGATCGATGTCGCCGGTCTCGCCCCGCGCCTTCGCGTCGCGCAGGGCCTCGATGTACCCCTCCGAGAGCTTCTCGTAGTGGAACTGGAGCATCTCCGGGGAGACGAACTCCGCCTGTCGGATGATCCGGTAGAGCGCCGTGTGTTCCGCCGTAAACGCGAAGTACGCGCCGAAGCCGAGCAGCTCCGCTTCGAGGCGCGTCGTTCCCTGCGACGACGCCTCCTTCATCGCATGTCGCACGCGCCGGTTCAGGTCGCGCACGAGCTCGTCGAAGATCTCCTTCTTCGACTGGAAATAGAGATAGAACGTGCCCTGCGCGACGCCGGCCGCCTCCGTGACCTTGACGATCGACGCGTCGTGGTAGCCGAGGTCGCCGAACACCCGCTCCGCCGCCTCGAGCAGTCGCGCGCGCGTTGCTGCACCGCGGCTCGTCAACTCTTTGCCGTCGACGTTCGTCGGCTGGCTCACGCTGGAACCTCCTCCTCGTCGAGCGCTCGCAGCTCGTCCTTCAGCACCTTGTTCATCGCCGACATCGGCAGTGCGTCGACGAAGCGCACGCGCTTCGGCACCTTGTAATGCGCAAGCCGCTCGCGGCAGTGCGCGAGCAGCTCCTCAGCGCCGATCGGCTCCGACGCAGCGACGAACGCGACGCCGACCTCGCCCCAGCGCTCGTCCGGCACTCCGACGACCGCCGCGTCGACGACCGCCGCGTGCTCGTGGAGGACGCTCTCGACCTCCGCGGGATAGACATTCTCGCCGCCGGAGATGTACATGTCCTTCAGGCGGCCGCGAATGCGGTAGTAGCCCTCGGCGTCCGCCTCCGCGATATCGCCGGTGCGCAGCCAGCCGTCGGCGAACGCCGCCGCGGTCGCCTCCGAATTGCGCCAGTAGCCCGGGAACACGTTCGGGCCGCGCACGAGCAGCTCGCCTTCGCCGCTCAGCCGCACCTCGACGAATGCGTAGGGCTTGCCCGCGTAGCCCATCTTGCGCATCGCGTCCTCGGGCGGCAGGCAGAGCACGTTCGGCGCCGCCTCCGTCAGCCCGTATCCCTGCACGATCTCGACGCCGCGCGCCTGCCACGCGCGCAGCAGCTCCTCCGGCATCGGCGCGCCGCCGACGACCGCGAGCCGCAACGAGGTGAGATCGGCGGCTGCGAACGCGGATTCCTGCGCGAGGAAGAGGTAGATCGCCGGGACGCCCATCATCGTCGTCACGCGCTTCTCGGCGAGCAGCGCGAGCGCACGCGCGGGGTCGAAGCTGCGCTCGAGCACGACCTTCGCTCCCTTCCACCACGCGAGCAACGGCTGCACGTTCCAGCCGCCGCAATGGAACTGCGGCAGCACCTGCAGGACGACGTCGTCCGCGCGCAGCGCGGTCGCGAGATCGAGGCTGAGGTTCGTCCAGAAGCAGTTCGCGTGCGTGAGGACGGCGCCCTTCGGCTTCCCTGTCGTCCCCGAGGTGTAGATGAGCAACAGCCCGTCGTCGTCAGCGACGTCGGCGTCTGCAAACGACGGACCGCCCTCCGGTGGCGCAAGGGACTCGAACGTGAACCCGGTCTGATGCGCGAGCGCGGCGTGCTCGTCCTCGACGAGGAAGAGCGCCGGCTCGGCGTCGGTCAGCTGGTAGGCGAGCTCCGGCGCGGCGAGCCGCCAGTTCAGGGGCACGAGCACGAAGCCGGCCTTCGCGCACGCGAAGAACGCGATCACGTGCTCGGGCGAGTTGCCGCTCAGCGTCGCGAGCCGGTCTCCGCGGCGCAACCCGCGCTTCGTCAGCGCAACCGCGAGCGCGTCGGACCGCCGCTCGAGCTCCTCGTACGTCACCTCGCGCCCGAGGTAGTCGATCGCGACGCGCGAGGGCGTCCGCCGCGCCGTGTCGCGGATCCAGCGGCCGAGCGTGTGCAGTCCTTCGCTCACGAGCGCAAGAACTCCTCGAGGACGGAGGCGAAGCGGTCCGGCCGCTCCCACGGGAAGAGGTGGCCGGCACCCTCGAACCATTCGAGCCGCGCATTCGGGATTCGCGACGCGAGCAGCTCCGCGTTCTGCGGCGCGACGACGTTGTCGGCCGTACCGTGCAGGACGAGCGTCGGCGCGCCGATCTCGCCCAGACGCGCGAACGCGTCGTGCGCGGCGCCCGCGCCCGCGAGCGCCTGCCAGCCGACCGGGTCGGGCGGATTCGCGCGCCGGTAGGCGCAGATCTCGTCGACCAGCGCCTCCGGCGCGTCGGGTGCGAGGGCGTTGACGACGAAGCGCCGCTGCGCGTCCTCCGGGTCGAGCGTCGGCGCCAGCAGCATCAGCGCGACCGTCCCTTCCGGCATCGGCGCGGCGTCGGCGCCGCCCGGAGTCGTGCAGCAGAGGACGAGCTTTTCGACCCGTTCCGGCGCCGCGAGCGCGAGCTCCTGCGCCGTCATCCCGCCCAGGCTCGCGCCGACGACGTGCGCGCGACCGATGCCCACCGCGTCGAGCACGGCGAGCGCGTCCGCAGCAAGCTCGGCGGTCGTGTACGCGCCGGGCGGTTTGTCGCTGTCGCCAAAGCCGCGGTTGTCGAACGTGACGACCGTGAATGCGCGCGCGAGGCGCTCGGGCGCCGGGCCCCAGCCGCCGCGGCCGTAGCCGAGTCCTTGCACGAAGAGGACCGGCGGCCCGTCGCCGCGCACGTCGTAGGCGATCTGGACTCCCTCGTTGAGCGTGGTCGTCATGCGGGCTCCTTCAACGCGGTGCCGTCCGGCCGGATCGCCGCGCCGAGTCGCCGCAGGCCGGCGCGCCGCGAAAGCGAGCCCGCGATCCCGCCCGGGAGGAAGAAGACGATCAGGATGAAGATCGTGCCGAGCAGGAAGAGCGGCTGCTCGAGCGGCGTCCGCAAGACGCTCGGCAGTCCCTTCACCGCGGACGAGCCGCCGATCGCGCCCAGGCGGTTGTCGAGGTACTGGTAGAGGATCCCGCCGAGCACGGCGCCCCAGCGGGAGCCGGCACCGCCGATCACGACCATCAGCAGCAACGTGAGTGTGAAGTTCGGCGTGATCACGTTCGGGCTCGAGCCGCTGAACAGGAGCAGGTAGACGATGCCGCCGAGCGTCGCGAGGAACGATGCGAGGACGAACGCCATCAACTTGTACGCGCGGGGCCGCAGGCCGATCACCTCGACGCGCAGCTCGTTCTCGCGGATCGCCTGCCAGACGCGGCCGGGTGACGACTCGACCGCCCAGCGGACGACGAAGAACACCAGGGCGAGATACGCGAGCGCGAGCCAGTAGAGGTTCTTCGTGTGGAAGATGCCGACGAAGGCGTCCGGCAGCTTGCGGTAGTCCGCGCCGAGCCCTTCTTCCCCGTGCGTCCAGTGGTGGGGGTCCTTGTGCACCAGCACCGAGCCTGCCTGCGCGAAGGCGAGCGTCACCATCGCAAACGCGATCCCGCCGACGCGCAGGCTGACGTAGCCGAGGATGATGGGAAGCACGAGTCCGACAGCGAGCGTGAAGAGCACGGCCTCGGCGAAGGTCCAGTGCCACTCGGTGATCGCGATGTTGGCGAGATAGACGCCGAGCGCGACGTAGAGTGCGTGGCCGAACGAGAGCAAGCCGGTGAACCCGAAGATCAGGTCGTACGTGAGCGCGAGCCCACCGAAGACGAGGCAGACCGCGAGCAGTTGCAGCGTCCCCGGGCTCGAGATCGGCGAGTCGAACAGCTTCGGGACGTCCCAGCCGATCTTCGGTACGAACGCGAGCGCGACGAACACGAGCGCCGGGAAGACGAAGTCGAGGAGCACGCGCCGGCTCACGTTGCGAACGCTCCCGCGAGACCGCGCGGCCTCGCCAGCAGCACAAGCCCGAGCAGCAGCACGACCGCCATGTCCCCGATCCCCGACGACGCGTAGTAGTTGACGTACTGCTGCAGCAGCCCGACGACGACGGCCGCGACCGCGGAGCCGCCGATCGAGCCGAGGCCGCCGATCACGACGACGATGAACGCGAAGATGAGCAGGCTGGTGCCCTGGCTCGGGTCGATCGTGTTGAAGTAGACGCCGCTCAGCACGCCTGCGATCGCCGCCGCGACGCCGCCGAGCGCGAACACGAGCGTGAAGGCCTTGCGCACGTCGATGCCGAGCGCGGTCACCATCGCGCGGTTCTCGACACCCGCACGGATGATCAGCCCGTACCGCGTTCGCCGCAGGAAGAGTTGCAAGAGCACGAGCACGACGGCCGCGGTCGTAATCTCGACGAAGCGGTCGTTCGGAATGTGCGCGCCGCCGATCGTCGTCGTGCGATGCAGCCACGGCGGGACGGCGTAGGAGCGCAGCGACGGCCCCCAGATCCCCTCGATCAGCGCCACGAACGCGAGCGACAGGCCGACGGTCACGAGCACCTGCTCGATGTGCCGCCGGTAGAGCGGCCGGATCAGGACGAGCTCGACGAGCGCCGCGAACACCGCGCCCGCGAGCAATCCGCAAAGCGCACCCAGCAGGAAGCGCACGAGGATCGAATGAATGCCGTCGAAGAGGTTCACCGACGTCCACCACGATGCGTAAGAGCCGACGGTGAGGAACGCGCCGTGCGCGAAGTTGAGCACGCCCATCAGGCCGTAGATGAGCGAGAGACCCGACGCGATCAGGAAGTACATCGCTCCGAGGCCGAGGCCGGTGATCGTCAACAGGACGAATGTGCTCATCCGGTTTGGCTTACCTCGTCCGAAATGCCAATCGCGAACGCGCGCGGAGCCGGGCTTTGCCCGGCGGGAGCGCAAACTCCCGCAGACGGACCGACCACCAGAAGAAGGGGGCCCACGGGGGAAACATGGTTTCCCCCGTGCTGGGTCAGGAAGTACATCGCTCCGAGGCCGAGGCCGGTGATCGTGAGGAGGACGAACGTGCTCATGCCACGCCGAGCAGACGGTGGACGAGCTCGCGGTCGCCGAGGAACTCGCGCGCGGGGCCGGCGTGCGCGACGCGTCCCTGGTCGAGCACGACGACGTGCTCCGCGACCTTGCGCACGACGCCGAGGTTCTGTTCGACGAGCAGCACGGTCGTGTGCTCGCGGATCCGTTCGAGCGCCTTCGCGACGTCCGTGACGAGCGCGGGTGCGAGACCCTTCGTCGGCTCGTCGACGAGCAACAGCCGGTTCTCGTTCACGAGCGCGCGCCCGAGCGTCAGCATCTGCTGTTGCCCGCCGGACAGCGTCCCCGCGCGCTGACGGCCGCGCTCGCGCAACTCGGGAAAGAGCTCGTAGACGACGTCGTAGCGCGCGCCGCCGTTCTGCTCGGCGAGCCGCAGGTTCTCTTCGACCGTCAACCCGGCGAAGATCTCGCGGTCTTCCGGGACGTAACCGATCCCGCGGCGGATGATCTTGTGCGTTGGCAGCGACGAGATCGATTCGCCGTCGTAGGTCACGGCACCGTGATGCGAGACGAGCCGGACGATCGACCGCAGCGTCGTCGTCTTGCCGACGCCGTTGCGTCCGAGCAACGCCGTCACCGCACCCTCGGGAACGTCGAACGCGACGCCCTGGAGCACGTGCGACTGACCCAGGTACACGTGCAGGTCACGGACCGAGAGGAGCGTCACAGCGCTTCCCCGAGGTACGCGGACTGCACCGTCTGGTTCGCCATGATCTGCTCCGGCGTCCCGACCGCGAGCAGTGCGCCGTGGTGCATGACCGCGATCCGCTGCGCGAGACCGGTGACGACCTCCATGTGGTGCTCGACCATGAGCACCGTCTTCTCCTCCTGCTCGTGCACCGAGCGGATCAGCTCGACGAGCTCCGGGACGTTCTCCGCCGAGACGCCCGCCATCGGCTCGTCGAGCATGATCACGGGCGGGTCGGCCGCGAGCAGCATCGCGAGCTCGAGCCGCCGCTTGTCGCCGTGCGCGAGCGAGCCGGCGGTCTGCCGAGAGCGTCCGTCGAGGCCGACGCGCGCCAGCGATGCGCGCGCCGCGTCGGTCGCGCGCCGCACGCCCGCCGCATGCCGCCAGAGCCGCAGCGTCCCGCCGAGCGCCGCCTCCGCCGCCAGCCGCACGTTCTCGAACACGCTGAGCAGCGGGAAGACGCTGGAGACCTGGAACGTCCGCCCAAGACCGGCCCGCGTGCGCCGGAAGGTCGCGTCGCGCGTGATGTCGCGGCCCGACAGCTCGATCCGGCCCGTCGTCGGGCGATAGAGACCCGAGAGCAGGTTGAACAGCGACGTCTTGCCTGCGCCGTTCGGGCCGATGATCCCGAGCAGCTCGCCCTCGGCAACCTCGAGCGAGACATCGACGACGATCTTGGCGCCGCCGATGTCGAGCCCGAGGTTGCGCGTGGCGAGGATCGGAGGGTTCAACGACCTACTTCGGGAACGGCGTCACCGGGGGCTGGGTCAGGCCGGACGAGTAGGTGGCGAGCACCTTCGGCTCGTAGCTGCCGTTCCGCTGCTTGACGAGCTGCACCGCGAACATCGGCTGCGTCAGCGCGTGGTCCGACTGCCGGATCCGCTCGATGCCCTTCACGCCCGTGAACTTCCAGCCCTCGAGCGAGGAGATCAGCTTGTCGACGTTGCCGTCGCCTCCTGCCTTCGCGACCGCATGACACACCATCAGCGCGAGGTTGAAGCCGTCCGGCGTGAAGAGGTCGGGCACCTCGCCGTTCTTCTTCATCGCCTTCACGAGCCAGCTGTTCACCGGGTTCTTCGGTGCCTGGTAGACGTAGTGCGACAGGAGCTTCGCCTTGCTGACGAGCGGCCCGAGCGCCGGGTAGTTGACGCGGTCGGGCAGACCGGTGGTCACCGTCGTCGAGTCGAGGACGCCCTGCTGGTCGAGCGCCTGCCACATCGCGGCGGCGTTCGATCCCGCCCACGCGATGAAGACGAGATCCGCGCGCGCGTTCTTCAGCTGCTGCGCGTACGGCGTCAGGTCCGCGGCCTGGAACGGGACGAGGATCTTCGAGACCGTGTGGCCCTTCGCGCCGAAGATCGTCTGCACTGCGGCGACGTTGGACGCGCCGAACGCCGTGTCCTCGGCGAACACGACGATCTTCTTGCCGGTCGCCTTCGTGCCGAGGATGTTCCGCGCAGTCATCACGTCCTGGAAGCTCTGCCGGCCGGCGCGGAACGTGTGCCGGTTGATCCCGGTGATCGCGTCGGCCGCCGCGCCGCCGGACAGGAAGAGCACGTTGTTCTGGTCGGCGATTGGTGCGACCTGCAGCGCAATTCCCGACACGATCGAGCCGGCGAGGATGTGATAGCCCCGTCCGATCAGATCCTTGGCCGAGGTGACCGCGTTCGCCGCGCTCGTCTGGTCGTCGACGAAGGTCGTCTCGATCTTGTAGCCGCCGCAGTTCTTCATGTGCGTCCGCGCGTAGAGCGATCCGTAGAGGTAACCCTCGTACTCCTCCTGCGCGAAGCCCGACAGCGGGCCGGTCTTCGAGTAGATGAAACCGACCTTGACGGTCTTGGCGGCCGCACCGCTGCGCACGTCCGTGCTTGCCGTCGCCGCAGCCGCAACCGCTCCAACGACGAGGGCGAGCGCGCCGAAGAGGGCCGCCCGCTTCGTCCATCCAGTCATCTCACCCTCCGAGTCGAGTGAGCCTCAGCCGAATATGAGACCCGATTCAGGTCTCTTATCCCACGCCGCGCCCGGGCTGTCAAGCCCTGTTGCGGAGGATCTACGCCGATTCTTCGGCCAGCTCGTCGGCCTCGTCGACCGAGGCGCCGGCCTGGGTGACGAGCGTCGGCTTGAGGCCCTTCGAGATCGTCTCCTTCGTGATCACGCACTTGGAGACGTCCTTGCGCGACGGCAGCTCGAACATCACGTCGAGCAGCGCGGTCTCGATGATCGAGCGGAGGCCGCGGGCGCCCGTTTCGCGCTGCAACGCCTTTTCGGCGATCTCCCACAGCGCGTCCTCCGTGAAGACGAGTTCGATCGTGTCGTAGGCGAAGAAGCGCTGGTACTGCTTCGCGAGCGCGTTCTTCGGCTCGGTGAGGATCTGGACGAGGTCCTCCTTCTGCAGCTGGTGCACCGCCGAGATGACGGGCAGGCGGCCGATGAACTCGGGGATCAGCCCGAAGCTGAGGAGGTCCTCCGGCATCACCTGTGCGAGCAGCTCGGATGCCTCGACCGACCGCTTCGAGCGGATCTCCGCGCCGAAGCCGACGGCGTTCTTGCCGATCCGCTTCGCGATGATCTTGTCGAGGCCCGCGAACGCGCCGCCGCAGATGAAGAGGATGTTCGTCGTGTCGATCGAGAGGAACTCCTGGTGCGGGTGCTTGCGACCGCCCTGCGGCGGCACCGACGCGACCGTCCCCTCGAGGATCTTCAGCAGCGCCTGCTGGACGCCCTCGCCCGACACGTCACGCGTGATCGACGGGTTGTCCGCCTTGCGCGCGATCTTGTCGACCTCGTCGATGTAGATGATCCCGGTCTCGGCCTTCTTGATGTCGAAGTCGGCCGCCTGGATCAGCTTGAGGAGGATGTTCTCGACGTCCTCGCCCACGTAGCCGGCCTCGGTGAGCGCGGTCGCGTCCGCGATCGCGAACGGGACGTTGAGGATGCGGGCGAGCGTCTGCGCGAGCAGCGTCTTGCCGCAACCGGTCGGGCCGAGCAGCAGGATGTTCGACTTCTGGAGCTCGACGTCGTCGTCCTCCTGGCCCATCTGCACGCGCTTGTAGTGGTTGTAGACCGCGACCGCGAGCGTGCGCTTCGACTCTTCCTGCGAGACGACGTAGTCGTTCAGGACGTCGTAGATGTCCTTCGGGCGAGGCAGGTTGTCGAGGTCGAGCTGCGCGGGAGCGGTGAGCTCCTCGTCGATGATCTCGTTGCAGAGATCGATGCACTCGTCGCAGATGTAGACCCCGGGGCCGGCGATCAGCTTCTTGACCTGCCGCTGGCTCTTCCCGCAGAAGCTGCAGAGAAGCTGCTCGTTTCCCTCGCTCGCGCGTGCCACTTTTCTCCTTTTACTCCGATTCGCCTGGTCTGGCTACCCCTCGGGAGTGGAGACCCGATGGGTGATGACGTTGTCGATGATTCCGTACTCCTTGCCTTCTTCCGGGGTCATGAAGAAGTCGCGCTCCATGTCCCGTGAAATCTGCTCGACAGGCTTGGTCGTGTGCTCGGCGTAGATCTCCTCCAGCCGACGCTTGAGGTTGATGACCTCCCGCGCCTGGATCTCGATGTCGGTTCCCTGACCCTGGAATCCACCGCTCACCTGGTGGATGAGAATCTTCGAGTTCGGCAGCGCGCTCCGCTTCCCTTTCTTCCCGCCGGCGAGGAGCAACGAGCCCATGCTCATCGCGATCCCGATGCAAATCGTCGCGATGTCCGGCTTGACGTACTGCATCGTGTCGTAGATCGCGAGTCCCGCATACACGGAGCCACCGGGCGAGTTGATGTAGAGCTGGATGTCCTTGTCGGGGTCCTCGGATTCGAGGTGGATCAGCTGCGCCATCACGAGGTTGGCGATCTGATCGTCCACGGGCGTGCCGAGGAAGATGATCCGCTCCGCGAGGAGGCGGGAGTAGATGTCGAACGCGCGCTCGCCGCGCGAGGTCTGTTCGACGACCATCGGAATCAACGGGCTCATACGGGCTCCTTGCTGCCGGGGGTCCACAGTTTCGCAGGGGTCGCGGGCTTTTCCTTCTCGGGCGTCCAGATGCTCTCGCGCGCGCGAGCGACCTCGACGGGAATGCGCTTGACCTCGGACGCCAGCTTGTCGAGCGCGGCCCGCAGGCGCAGGTCCTCGCGCAGCCGCTCGTAGCCGCCGTTCTCACGCAGCTCCTGGAGCGTGGCGGTGAGCTCCTCGTCGCTCGCGTCCTCGGTCTGCTCCCGCACGAGCGCGTCGACCTCCTCGTCGGAGATCGTGATGTCCGCCTCGTCGGCGAGCGCCTCGAGCACGAGCTCGCGCGCGACCGACTGCGCGGCCTCCGCGCGCAGGGCGGAGACGAGCTGCTCCGGGGTGCGGTCGCTCAGCGAGAGGTACTGCTCGAGCGAGATGCCGCGCCGCTCGACGCTGCGCGCGAGGCCGTTCAAGAGCTCGCGCGTCCGCGCCTCGACGAGCGGGCCGCCGGCCTCGACCTTCGCGGCCTCGACGAGCGTGTCGACGGCGGCCGCACGGACGGCGCCTTCGATCTCCTGCTCGAGCTGCTCACGAAGCTCGCGCTCGAGATCTGCACGCAGCTCGTCGATCGTGTCGAACTCGCTGATCTTGCGCGCGAACTGGTCGTCGGCGGGCGGCAGAACCTTCTCGCTGATCTCCTTGACCGTCGCGTGCACGATGCTCGTCTCCTCTTCGGAGACGGGGATCGGCACCGAGCGCTTGTCGCCGACGCTCGCGCCGGCGAGCGCGGTCTCGAGCTGCTGCGCGAGCCGGCCGCTGCCGAGCTCGACGACGTAGTCGCGCCGCGCGTCGTCCTTCAGCTCGAGGTCGATCACGAGCACGTCACCCGGCTGGGCGCCGCGGTCGTCGACCGGCGACAGGTCGGCGGCGGTCGTCTGCAGGTCGGACAGCGCCTGCTCGACGAGCTCGTCCGGAATCTCCGCTTCGGCCGACGGCACCTCGAGCTCGCGCCAGTCGGGCAGCTCCGGCTTCGGCTGCACCGCGACGGTCGCGGCGAACCGCCACGGCCCGTCGTCGGACTCCGGCAGCTCGTACGCGTACTCCGGCTGGTCGATGGGACGGAGGCGCGCCTCCGCGGCCGCGTTCCAGAACCAGCCGGAGATGTGGCTCTCGACCGCCTCCGCGTAGAGACGGTCCTTGCCGACCCGCTGCAGGAGCACCGGCATCGGCACCTTGCCCTTTCGGAAGCCGGGGATCTTCGCGGCGGCGGCGAGATCGGAGGCGGCGTGCTCGACGGCGTGCTCGAGGTCGTGGGCGGAGACCTCGACGGTCAGCCGGATCTTGTTGTCGCCGAGCTCTTCGACCTGCGCCTGCATCGCGCGGCCATTAGAGCAAACCGGATGCGGGCTGGGCGTTACTCCCTAGGCCGCTCTGGGCGCGCCTGAGGTTCTGGCTTTCGCTTTCGCCGGAATGCTTGCGCGGGCGCCAATGCGGGCGGAGGGATTCGAACCCTCAAGCTCTTGCGAGCACCGGCTCCTAAGGCCGGAGTGTTTGCCGTTTTCACCACGCCCGCGAGATGTCCGCAGTCTAGATAGATGCTGAGATACGTCCGCCCCGTTGTCTACAATGACAACGATGAGGGCGCAGCAAGAATTTGACCGGGCGAACGCGCTCTTCGCGACGGGGATGTCGTCGACAGAGGTCGCGCGCCTCCTGGGCATCCCACGTTCGACCGTTCGTGACTGGCGGCTCGGACGCGGACGCACGCGAGTAAGAAGCGGATGCGAGGTCCACAGCATCTCGCGCCTCGATGTCCGCGCCTACAGCTACCTGCTCGGCATCTACCTCGGTGACGGGTGCATTTCTTCCTACCCTCGCGACGTTTTCCGACTTCGGATCACGCTGGACGCGATCTATCCGGGGATCGTTACGGAATGCGCGAAGGCAATCGAGGCTGTCGCGCCAGGAAAGAAAGCTGCAATCTTGCGCCGGCGCGGTGAGCGAACCGTGGAGGTTTCGGCGTACTGGAAGCACTGGCCTTGTCTCATCCCTCAGCACGGCCCCGGACGGAAACACCTACGTCCGATCGTTATCAGAGCATGGCAGCGGCGTATCATCGCCGCTCACCCGGAGCCGTTTCTACGAGGATTGATCCACAGCGACGGCTCGCGCATCATCGCAACCGAGCGAAAGGGCGACCGCGTGAGACGCGCTCCACGCTACGCGTTCAAGAACGCTTCCGAAGACATTCTCGGACTGTTCGGAGAAGCCTGCGATCTCGTCGGCGTGCACTACACCCGTGCGAGCCGAAGGCAAATAGCCGTGTACAGCAAGTACGCCGTCGCGCGCCTCGACGAATTCATCGGACCGAAGCGTTGATCTGAGGCTCCTCCGTGCACGGCGAGATGACAGAGTTGCGCCATGGACGCCGCGGAACTCCATCGCGACGCCGTCGTCGTCGACGCGCACAACGACCTGCCGATGCTCATGCTCCTGCGCAACGCGCGGCTCGGGAACCACAAGGTCGAGCACTACTGGCGCGACGTCTGGGTGCCGGAGGCGCGCGAGGGCGGCGTCGACGTGCAGGTGCTGCCGATCTACTGCTCGCCGAGCGTCGCGGAGGCGTCGCTCAGGCACTCGCTAATCCAGCTCGAGGCGATCGAGCGCGAGGCGGCACGGACGCCGGAGGTCGTGCTCTGCCGCACCGGCGCCGACATCGACGCGGCACTCGCCGCAGAAAGGATCGCGCTGCTCGTGGCGCTCGAGGGGACGCCGGCGATCGGGATCGACGTCGATCTGTTCGCTGTGTTCCACCGGCTCGGCGTGCGAATGGTCTCGTTCACCCACTGGTCGCGCGCGCTGCTCGCCGACGGCACCGCGGACGAGGCGGCGGGCAGCCGGCTGCCGGCGAGCGGCGTGCGCGCGGTCGCGGAGCTCGAACGCCTCGGAATCCTGCTCGACGTATCGCACCTCGCCGCGCCGGCGCTCGACCACGTGCTCGAGCTCGCGACGAAGACCGTCGTGGCGTCGCACTCGTCGGCGCGTGCGCTGCGAGACCACCACCGCAACCTGAGGGACGAGCACCTGCGCGCGATCGCCGCGACCGGCGGCGTGATCGGGATCAACGTCCTGCCCGTCTTCGTCGACCCGCAGAACGCGACGCTCGACCGAGTCGCCGAGCACCTCGAGCACGTCGCCGAGGTGGCGGGCGGCGACCACGTCGGCCTCGGGCCCGACTTCCTGCTCCCCTACATCGACGCGGTGTTCCCGCAGTACGACACGTTCGTCGATCTCGAGGACGTGGACATGAAGGCGTCCGTCCCCGGCCTCGCGACGACGCGCGACCTGCCGAACGTCACCGCGAAGCTGCTCGAGCGCGGCTGGAGCGAGCCGGACGTCCGCAAGGTGCTCGGCGAGAACTGGCTGCGGGTCTTCCGCGCGCTTTAGGCGGCCCCGGGTGGAGTCGAACCACCGCACGCAGCTTCGAAGGCTGCCGCTCTGTCCGCTGAGCTACGGGGCCGTACACGCAGAGGGTAGCCGTCCCTCTACGCGGGCAAGGCGACGGGCTCGTCGACGCCGGTGACGACGAGGTCGAGGTGCATGTGCATGACCTGGCCGCCCTCGTGGAGCGAGAAGTCGGCCAGCGCCGCGACGAGGAGGTGCGTCGTGTCGTCGACCCAGACGACGACACGCGTGTCGCCGACGCGGCCGCCGAGGTTCGGGAGGCCGGCCGCGGAGCCCGCGCCGTCGAGCGCGGCGAGTGCCTGCACGAGCGACGCCGTGTCGAGGACGCCGGTGATCTTCGTCACCGACTTCCCCGCCGACCTTCGCGACGCGGATCGAGCCGAACGGCAGGCTGACGGGCGCGTCGACGCGCAGGTCGAGGACCATGTCGCCGGCGCGAGCGCCCTTCAGATAGCCGCCTCCGGTCATCGAGAGCCGGACTTGCCGGCCGCTCGCGTCGAACGTCAAGTGTGCGCTGATGCTCTCGGACGTGACGCTCGACTGCGCAGTGTTCGCCTGCTGAAGCAGCTGCTCGGCCTGCAGCGCGTCGGCGCCGCTGCACCCCGCGAGGGCAGGGACCGCGACCGCGACCGCGAGGAGACGACGCCAGGCGCTCACACGACCGGGATCGGCTTCCACGGAACGGTTGTCGCCCCCCTTTCGAGGCACCACACGAGAGGGTGGCGGACGGGACTTGAACCCGCGACCACCGGGACCACAACCCGGGGCTCTACCAACTGAGCTACCGCCACCGCGCAGCGGGCTCATGGTAGCCGTGCGCGGCACGACCGCCATGAGCCCTGCAAACGCGAACTACTTGACGACGGTGATCGCCAGCCGGATGGCGCCGAGCTGGTAGCCGAGCGCGAGGCCCGGCAAGTCCTTCTCGTACGTGAGGACGGGCACCATGCCGTACGGCGTGTTGGGGTATGACGGCTGCTGCGTGTAGAGCAGCGGGTACATGTCGATCAGGTGCGTTCCAGGTGCACCGGTAGCGACGAGATTCATCACCACGTCGCCGTTCGAGTTGAACCCACAGCCGTAGCCGACGTAGCTGTTGTCGTAGTCCACGGCGATCGTGTTGTCGAGCTGCGTCCAGCCGAGTCCCTTCAGATGCACCGTGAACCGCTGCCCGGCCTTCAGCACGAGCGACGAGACGCCCTTGCCGACGATGCTGCGCTTGACGTAGTACGGCAGCTGCGCCTTGACCTGTCCGTTCTGGAGCAGCTGGACGACGTGCCAGCCGCCGAGCCCGTCGGGGATGGTGACGCGAGCGGCCAGCGTCCCGTCGGCACCCGCAGTCGCCGTGCCGAGCGGCACGGAGACGAAGCTCCAGCAGGTGCCCGTGCAGTTGACGCGGTTGCCGACGACCGTCGACCACTGGAGGTCGACGGACGCTCCCGGCGTGAGGCCGCTTGCGTTGAGGTCGACCTTCGACTCGACGATCCCGGCCGAGGAACTGAGACGCGCCGTGGCCTCGCCGCCCGCGGCTAGGCCCGTAGCCTGGAGCGTCGTCTTCGCGTCGAGCGTCGGCGCCACGTTCACCGGCCAGTCCAGGCGCGGTGCGGGACGACCGGGATCCTTCGTGACCCTGAACTTGAACAGCTCACCCGTGCCCCAGGGAATCGGCGACTGCTCGATGTTCAGGTACTTGAAGCTGATCGCGTCCGCGACCTCGATCGTGTGCATGCCGACGGGTCCGGCGGCACGGATGTGCGCGACGGCGACACCGCGCGTCCAGTTCGCCATCATCGCGCCGCTGAACTTGTTGTCGTACAGGAGCGCCGCGCCGCCCTCGTAGAGGGACGAGCCGAGGCCGTTGTACGTGACGGTGATCATCGTGCCGATCGGCCCCTTCTTGGGGGTGATCGACGCTGAGCGGGCGACGAGGAAGCCGCCCTTCGCGACCTGGAAGCGATCGACGACGGCGTAGAGGTCGTGGATGCCGCCCCAATCTTTCGGCGCGACGAGCCCGATCCTGAACGAGCCGTTCGCGTCCGTCTTCGCCGTCGCGAGGACGACCGCGAACTTCGTCGCCTGGCGGCCGAGGTAGTCGACCGAGTCCGCACGCGCGTCGACGAGCCACGTGACGTTCGCCGTGCTCCACGTGAGCGCGACGTCCTTGTTCGCCGGCAGGCCGCTCCCGCTGACGGTGAACGACGTGCCGGGGACGCCGATGTCCGGCGTGGTGGTGAGGAGACCCATGCTCGCGGCGGCCTGGGCCGGCGCGGCAGGCGCACCCGGGAGGGGTGCGACGCCGGGGATCGCCGGCGGGACGAGCGGAGTCGGGGTCGTGGCGGCGGCCGCGAGCGTGGGAACGACGAGTACGCCTGCGAACGCCGCGACGACGGAGATGAGCTTCCTGTTCATGTCGCGGCCTCTTTTCGATCTACGGGATGATGTTGAGGACGTAGTCGTAGGAGCCCGTCTTGCCGGACTCCATCGTGTAGACGACGTTTACGGTGAACTCGCCGAGCGGGAAGCCGGCCGGGACGTTCCAGAAGTTCGTCCAGAACCAGACCTTCGCGCCCGTCGAGCCGTGCGAGCCCCAGTTGAGCGGCACGTCCGCCTGTCCCGGGATCGAGAAGTGCGCTTCCTTGACGTTCTGGTCGGACAGCACGTCGCCCGTCGCGAGGTCGGTGCCCCACGCACGAATGACGACCTGCTCACCGCGCTTGAACGCGTTCGTCTGCGTGCAGCCCTTCGAGCGCGGTGCCGCTCCCGGCGGCCGCGTGCCGTTGACGCTGTCGACGTAGAGCGCGAGGCTGAGCGCCTGGCCGTTGCCGGCGCCGGCCGTGCCGCCCTGGCCGCCTGGCGCAAACACCGCCGGCGGCGACTTCGAGACGTTGAGCATCGCCGTCCCGACGGGCATCTGCACGAACTGGCCCCGGATCTGCTTGCCGTTCTTCGCCCTCAGCTGCACGAGGACCTTGAAGTTCACGATCCCTTCGGCGTATGTCGCCGGAATCACCCACTGCCCAGACCAGGGCAGGCCGCTCGATGCGCCAGGTGCCTTCGGGTCGTACTTCAGCTTGACGTTCGGCTGACCCGGGATCGTGACGTAGAAGTACCTCGCGTCTTTCGCCCCGACCGGAAGCTTCGTCTCCGGGTTCACGGCGTAGGCGCGGAACACGACGGTGTCGCCCGGCGCGAACCAGCCGTTCAGGGCGCCGGTCGGTGTCACCACCTGCGCGGCGACGAAGACGTCGGCGACCTTCGGATTCGGAAACGGGTTGACCGGATCCGCTGCGAGCGCCGCGCCCGCTACCGCAACAGCGGCGACGAGTGCAGCGCCGAGAGTCAGAATCGTTCTCATGTTTCTCCCTCTACTTGGTCAACGTGCCGGTGAACTTGACGTTGAAGCTGCCGTCGTCGCGGTCGTAGACGCCCGTGAACTTCAGCGTTCCCTTCGCCTTCGCGAGCTTGCCGGTCGCCTTCACGACGCTGACGTAGCCCGAGACGCTGAAGGTGTGGCCACCTTCGTCCCCGCAGCCCTTGCCGCCCGAGATGACCTTGAAGGCGATCGAGGTGCCGGCGGAGCCGGTGATCTTGCCCGTGCCGCCGAACGGAACGCACGGCTGCTGGCTCGTGTCGCCGGTGCCGTTGCCCGTGAGCGTTCCGGCGCCGATCGTGCCCTTGCCCGTGCCCTTCGCCGCGATGGTGGCGACGTTGCCGTCGACCTTTGTCGTGGCCTGGCCGGCGTACGTGCCCGAGAACGCGATCTTCTTCACGGCGACCGCCGAAGCGACGGACGCCGCGGTCAGCGCTCCGAGCACCACCGCCAGGACCATCAGCTGAAACTTCTTCACAACCGCTCCTTTCGAGCCGGGAAACTCCGTGGTTATGCGGCCCATCGTCGGGCCGGAGCGGCGCTGTTCCATCGGGGGCAGCGCGGTACGGGCTACGGAGAACTACGAAGGCGCCTTGCGGCGCGCCCGTCTAGCCGCGGGGAGCGAGCGGAGACGCCTCGACGCGGGCGAGGCGAGCGATCCGGGCCGGCAGCCACCAGTTGTAACGGCCCAGCACAGCCATAAAGGCGGGAACGAGGATCGCGCGCACGAGCGTCGCCTCGAGGAGCACTCCCAGGGCGAGTCCGGCGCCGAACTCCTGCAGCGCGGCGACCCGGCCGACGACGAAGCCGGAGAACGCCACGATCATGATCGCCGCCGCCGCAGTGACGATCCCGCCCGTCCGTTCGAGGCCGTACGCGACCGCCCGCCCGTTGTCGGGCACGTCATCCCACGCCTCGCGCATCCGGCTGACGAGGAAGACCTCGTAGTCCATCGAGAGACCGAAGAGCATCGCGAAGAGGAAGATGGGGATCCAGCCGTCCACCTGTGGCATTCGATACAGCCCGAGCAGGTCGGAGCCCACGCCCCAGCGAAAGACGACGACGAGCAGCCCGTAGACCGCCGCCACCGAAAGGACGTTCAGGAGCACCGCCTTCAGCGGGAGCACGATGGAGCGGAACGCCCGCAGCAGGACGACGTACGTCAGCACGAGCACGGCGAGCACGAGCCACGGGAACGCGCCGTAGGACCGCGCGAGGAAGTCCACGCCCTGTGCGGGCGGACCGCCTGCGTACACGTGCACGCCCGCGGGAAAGCGCGCGGCCGGGACGAGTCGATCGCGCAGACGCCGGACGAAGCGCTGCGTCGCCTCGTCGCCGTACTCGTGGCGGCCGGCGACGATGACGCGCGCGTGGCGCCCGCTCGCGTCGACGTACGGAACGCGCGACCCGCTCGCGACGAGCTGCACCTCGGGATCGTCGAACAGCTCGTCCGCGAGCCTGTCGATCGCGCCTCGCACCGGCCGGTCGACGGCGTGCCCCGGGTCGACGACGATCTGCGTCGGCGTGACCGCGCCGGCGCTGACGCCGTCGCGCAACAGCCGGAATCCCTGCACGGACTCGGGCGACGCGGGGATTCCCGAGATCGACGCGGCGGTGACGTGCAGGAAGGCGACGGGAACCGCCGCGACGACGAGCAGCGCGGCCCCGCCCGCGAGGTAGCGCAGCGGCCGCCGCATGATCGAGCGGGAGAGGCGCGCCCAGACACCGCGCTCGACGTCGGACGCGCGACGGGATCGCCGCAGCGCTCGTTTCCCGAGCAACGACAGGAGCACCGGCTGCAACGTCAGCGCCGCCGCGACCGACATGAGCGGGATGAGAAAGCCGGCGACGCCCATCGAGCGGATGAACGGCACCGGCATGAAGAGGAGCAGCGCGAGCCCGACTGCGACCGCCGTGCCCGAAAAGACGACGGTGCGTCCCGCCGTCGCCATCGTGCGCTCGACGGCCTCGTCGACCGTGCCGCCGCCCGTCAGCTCGTCGCGGAAGCGCGACACGATCAGCAGCGAGTAGTCGATCGCAAGCGCCAGCCCGATCAGCTCGACGAGATTCGTCACGTAGGTGACCAGAGAGACTTCGTGCGCAACGACGTAGACCGCGGCGAGCGTCGCCGTGATCGTGCACGCGGCGAACACGAACGGGATCGCCACGGCGAGCGAGAGGCCGAGCACCGCGACGAGGATGAGAAACGCGATCGGCACCGCGATCGCCTCGCCGCGCCGCAGATCCGCGGCGAAGATCGGGTCGAGGTCGCGCTGGATCGCGGGCTGCCCCGTGACGTAGGCGGGCGGGCCGTTTCCTGCGCGCGCGGCGCGGCGGACGTCGTCCGTCCACCGCTTCGCATGCTGCAGGTCGAGCGTCGTCGCGATGTCGGCGAACGCGACGCCGCCGCTGCTGCGGAGCACACCCGCGTGTCCGGTCGGAACGGCACGCGCCGCGCGTCGCAACCGCTCGCGCAATTGACCGCTGAGTGCGCGGTCGGGACGATGGCGCACGCGGAAGACGACCGTGAAGGTGCCTTCGACACGCTCGCCGAAATCGGTCGCGAGGATCTGTCCCGCCCGCTCGGAGTCGGTGCCGGGAACGGCGAACGAGTTCGAGAGGAGGCCGGAGAGGCGCGTCGACGAAACGACCCCTGCGACGAGGAGCGCGAGCCAGCACGCGAGCACGAGGACGCGGCGGCGCAGCACGGCACGGGTCCAGCGTGCGGGCACGCGGGCCAGCCTAGTGCCCAACCCGGATCCGCGATCCGTAGTTCTCGCCCTTGGCGACAGCCACCGGCGCGGCGACCCTGGGGACGTGAAGCGCGTCCTCATCGTCACGCTCTTCGCCTTCTCGCTCGGAGCGGTCCCGGCCGGCGGCGCGGCGATCGTGTCTCCGACGTTCCGGCTGGCGATCGTCCACGTCGTGCACGGCTGCCACGTCTGGCAGACGGCGACGAAGGAGCTCGGCCCCGCCGCGACGATCAGCGTCAAGCGCGGCACGAAGCTCGAGCTCCGGATCTCCTGTCCGATGGACTTCGATCTCGTCCAGACCGCGGGGCCCCCGCTCGCACTCGGAGGCACGCGCCTGTACAGCGGCACGGCGCGCACGATCGTGTTCCGGAAGCGCGGGGTCTACAAGCTGAGGGCGAAGAACGTGCAGAGCTCGCAGCAGCAGGGCCTGCAGACGCTCGGCGACGACTCGACGCTCACCGTGAAGATCCGCGTGACGTGATCGCCACCCGCCGGGCTACCCTCCGCCTGGGCGCCCGTAGCTCAGTGGACAGAGCGGCGGCCTTCTAAGCCGCGGGTCGGAGGTTCGAATCCTCCCGGGCGCGCTACGAGTGCCCCTTCCAGTAATGCTTCCGAGCTTCTCGGTCGCGAGCACCAAGCGATGCAAGGACGCAGGGAGCCCCAATAGCCGAAGCTATTGGGGCGACTGAGGACGCGGCAGCGCGCCGCGTGATCGCGGGCGAGAAGCCGGAGGGTATTGCTGGATGGGGCACTAGACCGCAGTCTCGATCGTCCGCTCGCGCCGGGCGCGCAGGAAGTCGACGATCAGCACCTGGATCGAGCCGGCCACGGGAATCGCCGCGAGCGCGCCGAGGATTCCCGCGAGCTCGGCGCCGACGAGCACCGAGATGAGGATCGCAAGCGGCGACAGCGCGACGGTCCTGTTGTAGACGAGCGGCTGCAGCACGTGGTTCTCGACCTGCTGGTAGATGACGAAGAACACGACGACGACGATTCCCGCGACGATCGTGTGCAGGAACGCGACGGAGGCGATGATGATCGCGGCGATCGTCGCGCCGGCGAGCGGAATCAGGTCGAGCAGCGCGACGATCAAGCCCAGCGCCACCGCGTACGGCACGCCGAGCAGCAGCAGCACGAGCGTCGTCAGCGCGCCCGCGATCAGACTGATGAGGAGGTTGCCCGTCACGTAGCCGCCAACCTGGCGGTAGATGTCGCGACCGACCGCGCGCCACCGCGGCTGCGATTCGGGTGGTAACAACCGATAGAGACGATCCATCCACGCGGGCCCCTCGAGCAGCATGAAGAACGTCAGGAATGCGACCGTGACGATGCCGACGACGATGTTCAGCACGCCCTTCGTGATCGACACCGCCGCACCGGAGAGGCCGAGCAGCTTCTTTGCGCCTCCCTTCTTCACGTACTGCTCCACCTTCTCGACGACGTGGTACTTCGTCTCGAGAAAGCCGAGCCGCCCCTTCCCCTTGGTCACGTCGTTCACGTAACCGGGCACCGCGTCGACGAACTTGTTGACGTTGTCGACGAGCGTCGGCACGAACGTCGCGCCGATCGCCGTGATCGCGAGCAGCACGAGCAGGAACGCGACACCGGAGGCGAGTCCGCGCGAGCGGAGGCCGCGCCGCTGCAGCACCTCGACGAGTGGGTTGATCGCGAGCGTGAGGAAGATCGCGATCAGGATCCACACGATCACGTGACGCGCGACGCTGATCACGTGCAGGAACGCCCACGTGAAGACGATCAGCCCGAGGACGGCGAGGATCGTCCTCGTGGGGAAGCGGACGAGGCGCTCGGCCATTCCGCGCAGGATCCCGGACCCACCGGACGTTTCCCTGGCCCTCGGCACGGAAATCGTTGTTCCGATGTCGTTGCGCACGTACACGATCGAGCGCGAGCTCACGCTTCCGGACGGGCGGCACGCCCGCGTCCGGCTCGGCCTCGCGAACGACGACTACATCGCGCGCGACGAGCAGGAGACGGTCGTGCTGGAGCTGCGGATCGGAGAGCACGTCGCGGCCGCGCTCAACACCGTCCTCGACCCCGACCAGGAGGACGAGGGCGCGGAGATGGTCCGAGAGATCGTCGCGCAGCTGGAATCGGGTCGGATCGAGCCGACCGCGGCCGCACTCGAGCGGTACGCTGACCGGCTTCCGTGACGAAAGCCACGCTGCACACGAACAAGGGGTCGATCTCCGTCGAGCTCTTTGACGACGACGCGCCCAAGACCGTCGCGAACTTCACGAAGCTCGCCGCGGACGGCTTCTACGACGGCGTCGTCTTCCATCGCGTCATCCCCGACTTCATGATCCAGGGCGGCGATCCGACCGGCACCGGCTCGGGCGGGCCCGGCTACAAGTTCGAGGACGAGATCAACCCGAACAAGGTGGTGCGCGGCGCGCTCGCGATGGCGAACTCGGGGCCGAACACGAACGGGTCGCAGTTCTTCATCGTCACCGCCGACGCGTGTCCGTGGCTGGACGGCAAGCACACCGTCTTCGGTCGCGTCAGCGACGGGATGGACGTCGTCGACGCGATCAGCGACGCCGACCGCGACGCGCGCGACCGCCCGCGCGAGGACGTCGCGATCGACAGCGTCGAGCTGGGCTAGAGACTCTTCGCGTACTGGACGTCGATCGGGTTCGGCGGGAACGGGACGACCCGCGTCTCGTCGGTCAGCGTCCAGCCGCGCTTCTCGTAGTAGCGGCGGCCGTTCCAGTTCTCCTCGAGCGTCCAGAGCTTTGCGACGTCGTTCCCCCGGGCACGCAGGCGTTCGAGCGCGTGGTCGTGGAGCGCCGAGCCGATGCCCTCGCGCCAATGGTCCGGCAGCACGTAGAGCGTTCGCAGGAAACCGTCGCCGAGGGAGACCGAGCCGATCGGCTCGCTGTCCACCTCCGCAACGAATGCCTCGACGTCCGGGTCGACGAGCGTCCGCCGCCACATTTCGCCGACGTCGTCGTCGGGGAACGGGTAGAGCTCCGGCGGATAGATGTGCGCGAACGCCTTGACGCAGGCCGCCCGCTGGATCGCGAGCATCGTGTCGGCTTCGTCGGGGCGGGCGACGCGGATCGTCGTGGACGAACGCGTGAGCTTTCGCGACGAACGCGTCACAGACCCTCCTTTGGTGTCTGACACCAGGCCCTGGCCGTTTCGGACAAGCGCCCGACCGGGGTCGAACCGGTGACTAGAGCTTGGAAGGCTCTCGTGTTACCACTACACCACGGGCGCGCACGCACAGCGTAGCGCCGTGTTTCAGCGCCAGCCGTCCGCGAGCAGCGCGCGCACCTCGTCCACGCCCGCCGCCCAGAGCCGAACCACGTCCTCGTCCGGACGCGCGTAGAGGCCGCCGTAGCAGCCGTCGCCGGCGAGCTCGCGCGCGACCCGCGGCGGCAGCGGCCCGCGCAACGGGACCGGCTCCTTCGCCTCCGCCGGCATCGCGACGCCCTCGAGCCGCGTCCACGGGAAGTTCTCGCTCCACGCCGCGTGGCTCCAAACCGGATCGATCGCGTTCGCCGTCTCGCTCACCCGTGGGCCGCTCCACCAGTCGTGCCACAGAACCTGCGCGTCCGTCTGGCCTCCGAGCCATTCGCCGACCCGAGCGCGCGCAGGCGCGTTGCCGCCGTGCCCGTTCACGATCAGCACGCGCCGGAAGCCTTGCGCGTGCAGCGAGTCGAGCAGGTCGCCGAGCACCGCCATGTACGTGTCGACGCGCAGCGTCGGCGAGCCGGGATACGCCGCGAATGACGGCGTCACGCCGTACGCGAGCACGGGCAGCACCGGCACGCCGAGCGGCTCGGCCGCCTCGACCGCGATCCGCTCCGCGAGGATGTTGTCCGTCCCGAGCGACAGGTACGCGTGCTGCTCGGTCGAGCCGAGCGGCAACACGATCCGGTCGTCGCGCTCGAGGTACGCCTCGAGCTGCATCCAGTTGAGGTCGTGCACGCGCACGCGCGGATCGTACGCGGGCGTTACGGCGGCGGCTGCGTGACCGTCTGCACCGTCGTCACCGTCTCGGTCGTCGTCACGGTGCGCGTCCGCGAGACTGTGACCGTCCGCACGGACACCGAGGGCGAAGACGCCGTCACGGTCTGCGTGCCCGGCCCGGCGGAAACAGTCAGCCGCACGGTGTCGCCGCGCTTCGCATGGGTTCCCGGCGCTGGATTCTGCGCGGCCACCGTCCCTTGCGGCGCGCTCGCGCGGGCCTGGCGCAGGTCGGGCACGAGCCCGGCCTGCTGCAGCACGGCGATCGCGTCCGCCGCCGTCGTCCCGACGAGCGACGGCACAGAGACCGGCCCGCTGCCCGCAGCGCCGCCGCCCTGCGCGACGGTGAGCGCGACTGTCGCGCCCTTGGCGACGTGCTCGCCGCTGGCCGGCGACTGCGAGATCACGGTCCCTGCCGGCTTGCCCGATCGCCGCCGCTGCACAATCGGCCTCAGCTCGACGGCATCGAGCGCGGCGATCGCGGCCTTGACCGTCATCCCCGTCAGGTCCGGGACGGTCACCGCGCCCTTGCCCGCCGACACGACGGCGATCACCGTCGCGTTGCGCTCGAGCGCTGCGCCTGCCTGCGGTGCCTGGTCGAGGACGGTGCCGGCCGAGTCGCCCGCCGGGCGCGACACGGTCGTCAGCGAAAAGCCCGCCGCCTGCGCGTCCGCCTGCGCGCGCGCCTCCGATTCGCCGACGAGGTTCGGCACGCGCGCGGTCGCAACTGCGCTCGAGCGGTCGCGGTTGTCGAGCCAGAGGAAGAGAAAGATGATCGCGGCGGCGAGGAAGAGCGCCGCCAGCAGCCAGCCGGCGAGGTCGTCCCAGCGGCGTGGACCGCGCGTCGCCGCCGACTCCTCGAAGACGACGCGCTGCCGCTCGTCCGGAGGCCGCTCGACCGTCTCGGCCGGCTCGGGCCAGCCTTCGGGCGGTTCGCTCACTCACCGGGTCATCTCCGTGCTGCAGCTGGCAGAAACAGTCGGGACGGCGAGACTCGAACTCGCGAACCTCCCGCTCCCAAAGCGGGCGCTCTACCAGGCTGAGCTACGTCCCGTCAGCTGAAGTGTAGGCGCGTTATTCGGACTCCATCAGCGCCCGGAGCTCGGCCAGCTTCTCCCGACGCAGGTCGTCGCGCTCGCCGCGCTTGATCCGCTCGAGCAGGTCGCGCACGAGCGGGGCGAGCTCGAGGGGGTTGAACGGCTTCGTGACGTAGTCGACGCCGCCGATGTCGAGACCCCGCGCGCGGTCACGGAACTCGGCGCGGGCGGTCAGGAAGATGATCGGGATGTTCGCCGTGCACTCGTCCTCGAGGAGCTGCTCGGCGACGCGCCACCCGTCGAGTGCCGGCATCATCACGTCGAGCAGGATCACGTCGGGATCTTGCGTCCGCGCCTGCTCGAGGCCGCCCGGGCCGTCGCTGGCCTCGAGCACCTCCATCTTCTCCGCTTCCAGGTTCACGCGACAGAGCAACCGAATCGGCGCCTCGTCGTCGATCACCAACACCCGAGTCAATCGTTCTCCCGACGTCGACCGTCCGCGGCTATACCCGCGGCTGCGTCGCGCTGAACCCCCGCGCCGTCGGCGGCGGGCAGCTCGAACGTGAACTGCGACCCCTTGCCCTCCTCCGAGTGCACCGAGATGCGACCGCCCATTGCCCACACGAGCCCCTGCACGATGAAGAGACCGACGCCGGTTCCCGTCGACGCCTCACCCGCGCGGTAGAACTTGCGGAAGATCCGCTCCTGCTCCGCCTGCGGGATGCCGATCCCCTCGTCCTCGACCGTCACCTCGACCGAGTCGTCGGATCGACGCGCGCCGACGGTGACGGTCGCGCCGCTCGGCGAGAACTTGATCGCGTTGTCGATCAGCGCCGCGAGCACCTGCCGCAGCTTGTCGGGATCGGCAGACGCGGTGAGCGGCTCGGACGGCAGGTCGAGCACGAACCGGTGGCCGTTCGTCATCAGGGAATCGACGCCCGCGACCACCTCCGAGACGACGGCGCCGACGTCGGTCGGCGAGAGCGTCACGTGCAGGTCGCCGGTGGTGAGGCGAGCGACGTTCAACAGCGCGTCGACGATCGAGGTCAGGCGCTCCGACTCCGACGCGATGTAGCCGAGGAACGTGCGCCGCTCCTCCTCACCGAACGCGATGTCCTGACGCAACAGCGTCTCTGCAAAGCCGTAGATCGACGTCAACGGACCGCGCAGCTCGTGCGAGACCGTCGCGACGAACTCGCTCTTCATCTCCTCGACGAGCCGGTCGGAGGAGATGTCGCGGAACGCGTAGATACGGCCCGCGACGGCGCCGGTCGGATCGCGCATCACCGCCTCGGTCACCGAGAGCCACACGTCCTCCGTGCCGCGCTCGATCGAGACGAGGCGACCGGCCTGCCCGCCCTCGGACTCGAGGTCGCGCTGCAGCACGTCGGCGATCGGGCGGCCGGCCGCTTCGGACGCGGGCACGCCGGTGATGCGTTCGGCGGCGGGATTCCAAAGGACGACACAGCCGTTGCGGTCGACGGCGACGATTCCGTCGGCAACGTTGCCGAGGATCGCGACGCTCCGCTCACGGTCGATCGCGACGGACGTGTAGAGCTCGGCGTTCGACAGTGCCGCGGCCGTGTTCCCCGCCAGCGCGGCGACCGCCTCGATCTCCTCGGCACGCCACGTTCGAGGATGCTCGTCGTAGAGCGAGAGCACGCCGTGCACGGTTCCCTCCGGTCCGACGAGCGGCACGCCGAGATAGGCGGTGAAGCCTGCAGCGAGGACGGCGTCGAACTCGAGGTAGCGATCGTCCGCGACGGCGTTCGCGTGCGCGACGGGGCGAGCCGACTCGAAGACGTCGCCGGACAGCCAACCCGAAGCCGGCGAGCGCTCGCCGACGAGACCGTCCGTGAGCGGCCCGCTCACCGCCGTCACGACGAGCTCCTCGCCCTCGGGCAGACGGACCGCGCAGGCGTCCGCGCCGATCAGCGTCGGCGCGCGCTGCACGACCTCGTCCAGCACCGTGCCGGGGTCGAGCTCGGTCGCAAGGAGGCTGCCGGTCCGCGCAAGCTGCTGCGCGAGCGCGCGGGCGCTCCGCTCCGCCTCGAACGACTCGCTCCGCTGAAGGGCGCCGCGCGCAGCCCGCGCGACGCTGCGCGCGAGCTCGAGGTCGTCGTCGCTGAAGCGGCGCTCGCCTTCGAAGCAGACGAGCACGAATCCGCTCGTGTCGTCGCGCGGCGTCTCGAGCGGAACCGCGAGCAGCGAGTTGCAGCCGGCGGTCCGCACGAGCTCCTTCCACTCGGATGCGAATCGCTCGTCGTCGGCGAGCGCGGACGACGCGACGACGCGGCGCTCGGCGGCGCAGAGCGCGAGCACGGAGGCCGAGTCGGGAAGTCCTTCGGCGAGCGCAGCGGCGATCGGGTCCGGGAGCTCGAACGAGCCCGCGAGTGCGAGCACACCGTCGCCGCGCGGCATCAGCACGGCGGCGAAGCGGCCGCCGAGCGCGTCGGTCGCCGCCTGCGCGGCGGCGTCCAGCGTCTCCGCGACCGACAGCGGCTCGCCGAGCACGGCGGCGATCCGGTAGAAGCTTTGCTGGACGCGAGCCTGACGCGAGCGCTCCGCGAACGTCTCGGCGTTGCGTAGGGCGAGCGCGGCGAGCGACGCGAACGCTCCGATCACCTCGACGTCCCGTCCGTCGAACTTCCGGTCGCCGCGCGCGCCGACGCCGAGCATGCCGCGGAGCTCGCCGGACCACGAAACCGGCGCCACGAGCGCGTCCGTGAAGTCGGCGTACGCCGGATGCGGCACCGGAGGCTCTCCCCCGTCGATGCTCGCGGACGCGGTCGGCTCGCCGCGGCGAATCGCCTCGGCGGCCAACCCGCGGTCGCCCGTGAACTCGAAGCCGAGCAGGTCGTCGGGCAGCCCGTGGACGGCCGCGCAGCGCAGCACGCGCCGCTCGGGATCGTGCAGGTAGAGATCGGCGGCGTCGACCGAAAGCAGCGCCGCAACCTCGTCGACGAGCCGATGCAGCACGCTCTCGAGCTCGAGCTCGGCGGTCACCGCCTGCGCCGCACGCAGCAGTCCGCTCTCCTGCCGCAGGCGCTCCTCGTTCTCGGCGAGCAGCTTCGCGATGTGAAGCGCGAGACCGATCTCGCGCGCCACTGCCTCCGCGACCGCGATCTCCGGCGGCGACCACTCTCCCGGCTCGGTCCGGTGCAGGACGAACACACCGGTCAGCTCGTCGAACACGATGATCGGCGTCGCGAGCGCGGCACGTGTTCCGATCTCCCGCAGCGCGTCGAAATTGCCCAGCTGCGTGTCACGAAGCCGTTCGTCCGCGTCCACGTCGGCAACGGCGATCGTCCGGCGTTGCCGCAACGCGAGGTTCGACACCGGAAGCTCCGCTGCGAGCGGGCCGACCTCGTCGAGATCCTGCGCGTGCCACTCAGCCACGACCGGCATCGCGTTCGGCTGGTCGCCGAGTCGCACGAACCCCCGCTGGACGCGAAGCGCGCGTGCCGTCTCCGCGACGGCGATCGTCACGATCGACGGCAGGTCGAGCTGCGTGCGGAACTTCGAGGCGATTCTCGCGACGAGACGCTCGCGTTCGAGGGCCTGCGCGAGCGCCGACGACGAGCTGGCACGAGAGATCGCGAGCGCCGCCTCGTTGCTCAACGACTGGAGCAGTGCGAGCTCCTCGCCGGAGAACGCACGGCGGTGCGCGATGCTGACAAGGACGAAGACGGCGAGCACGCGCCCCTGAGCGATCAGCGGCACGAACGCGACGCTCTTCGCGCCGACACGGTCTGCGAGCGACCGGTTCACGAGCAGCGACGACTGTGCGTCGTAGATCGTCACCGGAGCTCCGTCGAAGACGGCGCTCGCCGTGCCGGACGGCTCGTTCAGCAGGTCGAGGGTCACGTCACGGAACCAGTCGACGTCCGTGCCTCCCGACCGCGCGAGGATCCCATGCGCCTCTTTTTCGTCCTCATCGACGAGCAGCACCGCGCCGAACTCGACGCCGACGAGCTCGAGCGTCTTGTCGATGAGCGTGCGAGCGACGTCCTCCGCCGTCTCGGCCGCGACGAGCGCGCCGGAGAGCTCTGTCACCGCCGCCAGCTCGCGGTCGAGCCGCGTCGTTCGCTGCTCCGCAGCGCGCATCCGCTCGCCGCCGCTGACGATGCCGGCAGTCGCAAGCCGGCCGAAGAAGAGCGCGGGCGGCGCCAGCGCGACGATGAGGGCGGCGAACGACAGCCAGAGATGTCCCGCGGCCGGAGTGCGCGAGTCCACGACCGCCGCGCCGTAGACGAGTGCGACGATCGAGACGACCGGAAAGATCGCGGCAAGCGTCAGGTCCGCGGGCGTGGCGCGCCCGCGCGTGCGCCAGACCGTCGGCAGGAGCGCGAGGGTCACGGCCCCGTACGCCACGCCCGCTGCGAACAGCGGGGCGGCGTTGAACACCAGTGTCTGCGTCTCGGTTGTCACTGGGCCCTCACGGATGATATGGCTAGGACCCGCGTGCGTCGAGAGTGGGTCCTTCGGTCCGACGCCGCACGCAAGGCGTGGATCCGATCCCTACTTGCAAAGATGGGCCAACAGGCCTATTCACAACCCGGGCAACATTCCGCTAGCGTGACTGTCACTGGGCGATGCGAACCGCGGCGCGCGTACCTGGCCTATGCCCGCGGTGAGCAACTTGGGAAGGCCCGCGGCACCGACCCCCCCGAGCCGCGGGCTTTTCCAACTCTGACCTCGCTGATCGCCGTCTACGATGGTCCCCGTGGTCACGCGTGTCCTCCTCGCTTCTCCGCGCGGGTACTGCGCCGGCGTCGAGCGGGCGGTCGAGACGGTCGAGCTCGCGCTCGAGCACTACGGCGCGCCGATCTACGTCCGCAAGCAGATCGTTCACAACGAGCACGTCGTCCGCGATCTCGAAGCGCGCGGAGCGGTCTTCGTCGACGACGAGTCCGAGGCGCCGGAGGGCGCGACGATCGTCTTCTCCGCGCACGGTGTCGCGCCGTCGGTGCACGAGCGCTCGACTGCGCGCGGACTGAAGACGATCGACGCGACCTGCCCGCTCGTGACGAAGGTGCACGTGCAGGCGCGGCGGTACGCCGCCGACGGCTACACGGTCATCCTCATCGGGCACGCGGGCCACGAGGAGGTCGTCGGCACGATGGGCGAGGCGCCGGCGTCGATCGTGCTCGTCGAATCCGTCGCAGACGCGGAGCGGCTCGAGCTCGCGGATTCGTCGAGGCTCGCGTACATCACGCAGACGACGCTGTCCGTCGACGAGACGCAGGCGATCATCGCCGTCCTCCGTCGCCGCTTCCCGATGATCTATGCACCCAAGAAGGAAGACATCTGCTACGCGACCTCCAACCGGCAGTGGGCGGTGAAGGAGATGGCGGAGCACATCGACGTCTTGCTGGTGATCGGCTCGCGCAACTCGTCGAACTCGAACCGGCTCGTCGAGGTGGCGCGCGCGGTCGGCGTTCCCGCGTATCTGATCGACGACGAGGCCGACATCGACGAGCGCTGGCTCGACGGCGCGTCGGTCGCCGGCGTCACGAGCGGCGCAAGCGCGCCTGAGAAGCTCGTCGAACGCGTCTGCGACTGGTTCCGGGCCCGCGGAGTCGCCGACATCGAGGCGTATCGCATGGTCGACGAGGACGTGACCTTCAAGCTGCCCGTCGAGCTCCGCCGTGAGCTCACCCTCGCCGAGTCCCAGTAGCCGAAAGAGCCATGACGGGGGTCAGACCCCCGACACGGCCGGAACCGTCAGGGGACGACCTCGTCCGGGATCACGAATCGCTCGATCCGCGCCCGCGCTTCGTCCGGATCGAACGCGAACAGCCGCAGGAGCGAGTTCACCTCGAGAAACGATCGCGGTCCCTTGCCGATCAACGCGCGATAACTGCTCCACTTCCAGTCTTCCGGCGAGCGGCAGAGGCCCGCGGCGACCGGATTCATCGCGATATACGACACGAGCCAGAGAAGATGCGCGTCACTCATGATGGGCACCGATTTGAAGCGCGCGCCGAAAACGTGTCCGTGGCCGGCGCGCGTCTCGTTAAACCATGCGCCGTAGAGACCGTTCAGCCACTGCATCCCACGGGAGAGCGTCTCTTCCCGGATCGTTACGAGCAGGTGATAGTGCGTTGTCATGACGCAGTAGGCATGGCAGTTCCATTGGTGGCGCCTCGAAGTCGCGCCGACGAGTCGGATGAGCTCCTCGCGTGCTCCTGCGTCCGGAAGGATCGACCTGCGCGAGGCGCTTCGCGTGGTCACGTGGTAGAGGCAACCGGCCATCTCGAAGCGCGGCGGACGAGGCATGCAGCGACCGTATCGGGGGTCGAATGGAACGTCGAGATGGCCGCGCGAATCGTCACGCTTCCTGCACGAAGCGGCCATGACGGGGGTCAGACCCCCGACACGGCCGGAACCGTCAGGCGGCCGGCGACCGCGCTGCGCGCGAACCGTCGGGGCAGCGGCCGTCGCGATAGGCCTGCACGCGCCACGCGGGGAGGATCCAGCGCCACCGGCCGTGCACCTCGATCGCGTGCACCGTGTCCGTGACGACGACGGCGGGACCCGGAATGCCGCCGATCGCGATGCGCACGACGACCGCCTCGCTCTGGGCGAACGAACCGGTGCCGAGCGGCGCGCGCTCCCGGAACTCGCGCAGCACCCGCACCGACTCGAGATGGCCGGGAATCGGCGACTCGCCCTCGCAGCCGACATACTCCGCACGCGGCGCGAGGCTCTGGTGCAGCGGATGGAGCAGCGCCCATGCGTCCTCGTACCGGTTCGCGGCGATCAGCTCGACGACGTGCGTCGCGAAGATGCGGGCGTCCGCCTCGCGCGCCGTGACACGAAATGCCGCCACGGCCGCCGAGGCCGCAAGAACCGTCGCGACCCCGAGCACCGCGAGCGCGACGGCTGCGTGCCTCCTGGTCATGTAGGAGAAACGCGCGTGCGCTCTTCCCGGTTACCGCCGCGCGCTACGCCTTCTCGACGCGGAGCTCGTCGCCGCCCTCGACGCTGACCGCCAGCGTCTCCTGGGCGATCCAGTCCGCGTGACGCAGCAGCGCCTCGTCCGGCACCCAGACCCGGATCCGGTCGGTCAGCTCGAGACCCGCCTCGCGGCGCATCGCGTTGATCGTGTGGACGACGTCGAGTACCCGCCCCTCGAGCTCGAGCTCCGCATCGAGGCCGGTCTCGACAGCTGCGGTGAGCCCGAGGTCGGACGCGACCGCCCAGCCTTCGCGCCCGCGCCGCTCGACGAGGACTTCACCGCGCCCGAGCTCGTGACCCGCGGCGCGGAAGCGGCCGTCGCCGAGCTCCTCGAACTCGCCCGCCTGCAACGCGTTGCGTACAGCCGCAAGCTCCTTCCCGAGTTTCGGACCGAGCAGGGGGAGGTTCGGCCTCACGACCACCTCGGTCGAGTCGACCTCACCGAACTCGACCGACTTCACACGCAGCTCCTCCGCGATCTCGTCGGCGTGCGACTGCGCGAGGCACGCGCCCTGGACGACGAGCCGGCGCAGCGGCTGGCGGAGCTTCAGGCCCGACGCCGCACGCGCCTGCCGGCCGAGCTCGACGACGCGCCGCACCTCCGCGACCTCGGCGAGCAGCTGCTCGTCGACTTCGCCGGGCTCGGGCCAGCCTGAAAGGAAGACGGACTCGTCGGCAGAGACGACGTTCCGCCACAGATGCTCTGCGAGGAAAGGCATCACCGGCCCGATCACCTGCAGCGACGTGCGCAGCGCGTCCCAGAGCACGCGCAGCGCGGTCGCGTCGCCGTCCCAGAAGCGGCGGCGCGAGCGGCGGATGTACCAGTTCGAGAGATCGTCCACGAACGCTTCGAACGAGGCGACGACGCCGGGCGACCAGTAGCGCTCGTAGTGCTCGATCGCCTCGCGCACGAACGCGGACGTCCGCGACGCGAGCCAGCGGTCGAGCGGGCGCAGCTCGCCCGCAGGCGCATCGGCGTCGAATCCCGCGACGTTCGCGTACGTGACGAAAAAGGAGACGGAGTTCCAGAACGTCAGCAGGCGCCGCTTGACGTCGTCGCCCATCCGGTAGCCGAAGCGGAGGTCCTGGCTCGGGTTCTGCTCGCAGAACAACCAACGCGCGATGTCGGCGCCCATGCGGTCGAGCGCGTCGTCGAGCTCGATCGCGTTCCCCCACGACTTGTGCATCTCGCGACCGGTCTCGTCGAGGACCTTCTCGTAGGTGAGCACGTTGCGGTACGGCGAGCGGCCGTCGAGCGTGATCGCCATGAACGACACCGCGTAGAACCAGAGACGGATCTGCTGCCGCATCTCCGACACCCAGTCGGCCGGGAACCACTGCTCCCAGTACGCGTGGTCTGGGAGGTCGGCATGCGTGAGGCCGCGCGCGGAGCCCGTCGCGTTTCCCTCGGGCACGCGCTCGGGGTTCTGCCAGCCGAGCGTCGAGAAGTGCACGATGCCGGCGTCGAGCCACGCGTCGCCGACCTCGGGGATGCGCTCGACGTCTCCCCCGCACTGCTCGCAGCGGATGCGCACGGCGTCGATCCAGGGCCGGTGCAGCTCGTCGAGCTGCTCGAGGCCGCTCGTCGCGCGCTCCTCGAGCTCGGCGCGCGAGCCGATCACGTTCAGGAGCCCGCACTCGCACGGGTAGAACGGCAGGGGCAGGCCGAAGTAGCGCTTGCGCGAGATGTTCCAGTCGCCCATGTTGCGCAGCCAGTCGTCCATGCGCTTCTTGTACTGCGGCGGCGTCCACGCAACGGTGTCGTTGGCGTCGAGCATCGGCTGCCGGATCTCGTCACACGAGATGAACCAGTCGTCGACGACGCGGAAGACAAGCGGCGTGCGGCAGCGCCAGCAGACGGGATAACGGTGGACGATCGAGCCGGCATCCACGAGCAGGTCGCGCTCGCGCAGCCATTCGATCACCGGGTCGGCTACGGCTTCGGTCGTGCGGCCTGCGTAGTCGCCGTAGCCGGGGAGGAAGCGACCGGACTCGTCGATCGGCGCCAGCACCGCGAGGTCGTGCACGCGCGCGAGCTCGAAGTCCTCGGCGCCGCAGCCGGGCGCGATGTGCACGATGCCGGTCCCCTCGTCGAGCGCGACGTCGTCCCACGGGATGACCCGGTGCTCGACGCCCAGCTGCGCCGGCAGCTCGTCGAACGGGCCCCGGTATGTCCAGCCGACGAGCTCGTCGCCGCGCCGGCGCTCGACGTACGTGTCGTCGGGGAAGACGGCGACGGCGACCCAATCGCCGTTCTCGCGCCGACCGTACTCGGCGTCGGGCTTCACCGCTGCCGCGACGTTCGCAGGCAACGTCCACGGCGTCGTCGTCCACACGACGAGCGACTCGCCTTCGCGACCGACGAGCGGGAAGCGGACGAAGAGCGACGGATGCTCGAGCTCCTCGTAGTTCTCCTCGCCGGATTGCTCGTGCTTCGAGAGCGACGTGCCGCAGCGCGGGCACCACTGCGTCGAGCGATGACCCTTGTACAGCCAGCCGCGTCCATGCACCTCTTTGAGGAAGCGCCAGATGTACTCGATGTTCGTGTCGCTGAACGTGTAGTAGGAGTTCTCCCAGTCCATCCACATGCCGAGCCGTTTCGACTGCTCGGTCATCAGCGAGGAGAAGTGCGCGACCCGCTCGCGGCAGCGGTGCGCGAACTCGGCGAGGCCGTACTCCTCGATGTCGCGCTTCGAGTCGAGGCCCAGCGACTTCTCGACCTCCACCTCGACGTGCAGCCCCTGGCAGTCGAACCCGTTCTGGTAGCGGAGGTCGTGACCGCGTTGCGCCTTGTAGCGCTGGAAGACGTCCTTCAGCGTCCGCCCGTGGCCGTGGTGGATGCCCGCAGGACCGTTCGCGGTGATCGGGCCGTCGATGAACGAGAACCTCGGGCCGCCGCGGTTACGGTCGCGCAGCTTGAAGAAGGTCCGCTCGTCCTCCCACAGTGCGAGGATCTCCCGCTCGAGTGCAGGATGATCGGGAACAGGCGGAAGCGGCGCGAAGTCGTTCGGCATGCTTTCGATTCTAGGCGGGAAGAATCCGGCGCCCGCGCGCGTTACCGAAAACGCAAGCCAACGAAAGGACCTCTACCGACCATGGCAACCAACGTCAGCGAGACGACCTTCGACCAGGAAGTGATCGAGGGCTCGAAGCAGAAAGCGGTTCTCGTCGATTTCTGGGCGGAGTGGTGCGGCCCGTGCCATGCGGTCTCGCCGGTGCTCGAGAAGATCGCGGAGGAACGTTCGGGCGAGCTCACGCTCGTGAAGGTCAACATCGACGAGAACCAGAGCCTCGCCGGCCGCTACGGCGTGATGTCGATCCCGATGATGATCCTCTTCAAGGACGGGGAGCCGGCGGCCGCCGCGATCGGTGCCCGTCCGAAGGGCGACCTCGAGAAGCAGCTCGGGCTGACCGCCGCCTAGGAAATCTGCGGCCGGGGGCGACCGCTACGAGCCCTCGGCCCTCTCCTTCTCCGGATGGGCCAGCGGGGAGACCGCGCGCGTCGCGGGCTCATGGAGCAGGCCGAGCACGCGCATCCCGTGCACGTAGACGATCGCGCCGCCGAGCCAGCCGCCGACCGTCAGCAGACAGAAGCCGACCAGGGTCAGGACGAGGCCGCTCCCGGTGACGTCCCCGCGCACGAACTGATCGTGGCCGAAGATCGCGGCGAGGCCGAAGAAGACCGTTGCCGACACCATCGTCAGCAGGTGCGCGGTCGCCGTCTTCCAGAGCTCGCTGCCCCACGTGATCGTGAGCCAGTCGAGCAGGCCGGTGGTCGCGGTGAGCGCGGTGAAGGCGAGGCCGACGAGGAGCGCGAACCACCACGCCTGCGCCCCGACGTGGTTGGTCCAGCCGAAGACGTCGGTGATCGCGGCGACCGTCGCGAAGGTATACGTCCCGATCGTCGCGTCGGTCAGCGGCGGATGGAGCGGGTGACCGGGCAGCCCCTTGACGAAGTAGGAGAGCTTCATGGCCTCGGTTCTTACCCGAGGCTTCGCGGACTTACTCTTCGGTCGAGTCGAGGTACGTCAGGAAGGCCGCGTGCTTGCCGAGCAGATCCTCGATCTCGGCGACGCCGGCACCGGCCCAGTCCTCGATCCACGTCTCGGAGAGGTCGTCCGCAATGAAGTGGAAGCCGCGATCGCTCACGCCTCCATGATCGGCACTCGGCCCGCCGGGTCAATGGGTCGCACGGCCCATTTTCGACCGGCGTCGGGCCTAGCGCGCTCGCGTAGGCTGTCCGGCCCGTGGCCGGATTCCTGATCGTCAACCCGCGTTCGGGGCGGGGACGGCCGGGTGCGGACGAGCTGGCCGCCGCCGCCCGCGCGCTCGGCGTGCGCACGCACGTCCTCACACGCAGCGAGGACCCGGTCGAGGTCGCGCGGGCCGCGGACGCGGACGTGATCGGCGTCGCGGGCGGCGATGGCTCGCTCGCGCCGGTCGCCGAGGTCGCGCTCGAGCGCGCCGTACCGTTCGTGTGCATTCCGTTCGGCACGCGCAACCACTTCGCGCGCGATGTCGGCCTCGACCGCGACGAACCGCTCGCGGCGCTCGCCGCCTTCGAGTCGACGCGGGAAATCCGCGTCGACGTCGCACATGCCAACGGTCGCCTCTTCCTCAACAACGTCTCGTTCGGGATCTATGCCCGCCTCATTCACCGCCGGGAGGCGCACCGTCGCCGCCGCGATGCATTCGCGCGGCTCCGCGCCGTCTGGCTGTCGCTGCGGCAGCGCCATCCGGTCGCGCTCGTTGTCGACGGCGACCCGATCGCCGCGCGCGCCGTCCTCGTCGCGAACAACGCGTACGAGCTCGATCTCTTCGATCTCGGAGTTCGGGAGCGGATCGACGAGGGCGTCCTCCATCTCTACGCCGCCGAAGGCTTGCTGCCGCACACGTGGGAAGCGCGGTCGGCGTCGCGCTTCCGCATCGACGCGGTGAGGCCGCTGCGTGCGGCTCTCGACGGCGAGCCGCTCGAACTGCGCCCGCCGATCGAGCTCCGGACCGAGCCGCTCGCCCTGCGCCTGCGCCTGCCCGGGTAATACTTGCCCGGTGAGTCCGAGACACGTTCCAGCAACGCAGGCCGAGCTGTCGCGGATCGGCCTGCTCGCCGAGCTCCCCGGCGAGCGGCTCGTCGAGCTCGCGAAGCGGATGCGGCGTGAGGAGGTCCTGGGCGGCGAGGCGCCCGTCGTCGAGGGCGAGGAGGGCGAACGCTTCTACGTCGTGCTGAACGGCATCTTCGCGGTGTCCAACCTCGGCTCGATGCCGCGGCGGATGCTCCGGCCCGGCGACTACTTCGGCGAGGTCGCGCTCGCGCTGGACGTCCCGCGCAGCGCGTCGGTGCGCGCGCTGACCCCGTCCACCGTCGCGAGCTGCGACCGCGAGACGTTCGACGAGTTCATCAAGCCGCTGTTTTCGGACGACGGCTAGATCAGGTTGGCGAGGAGCTCGCCGACCGCGGGCGCGAACTTGAAGCCGTGGCCGCTGCACGCGGAGCCGACGACGATCCGGCCGCGACGTTCGCACACGAACCGCTCCTCGTCGACGTTCGTGTAGATGCACGCCTCGGCGCGGAGCGGCCACGGGTCGACCCGCGGGAACCGCTGCGCGACGAGCTCGGAAACCCTCGCGACGACGTCGTCGTCGGGACTTCCTTCGTCGTCGGGATCGACCGGCTTGCCGGAGTGGTGCAGACCGGCTTTCACGCCGACGCCGGGCGCGCGCAGCGCGTAGAACTGGAACGTCCCGTCGCTCGTCCAGTCGATCACCGACGGGAACGGCCGGTCGTCGGTGAGCGCGAAGTACGCGACCGTCTCCCGCGTCGGCCGCGCGTCGAGCGCGACGCCGGCGCGGGCGAGCAGCTCGGGCGCCCAGCCCCCGGCGGTGACGACGACGGCGTCGTGCGGGAGCGACGTGAGGTCGTCGACACGCTCGTGCTCGCGAAGCTCGGCGCCGGCGGCCCGCGCGCTGCGCGCGAACGCCTCCACGGCCGCGTGTGCGAGCGTGATGCCCGCGTCCGGCGTGAGCACGAGGCGGTCGACGTCGTCGTAGACGAAGCCGAACCGCTCGCGCACGTCATCGGGCGAGAGCACCTCGTACGCGACGCCGCGCGCCTCGAACGACTCGAGCCGCTGCGACGGATCCTGCTCCGCGTCGATCAGCCCGTCGAGCACGAGCAGCTTCGTGTCCGTCTCCCGCTCGAGCTCCCGCCAAAGGTCGTACGCACGCTGGGCGAGCGCGATCCAGTGCTCTTCGGGATACGAGAGCCGGAAGATGCGCGACGTGCCGTGGCTCGAGCCACGCGTGTGCCCGAGCTCGAACTGCTCGTAGACGGTGACGTCTTCGCCGCGTTGCGCGAGGACGCGCGCCGTCGCCAGGCCCATCACTCCCGCGCCGACGACGCCGACGCTCATGCGGTTGCCGCCAGCACGTCGTCGGAGAGCTTCGGCCACGCGTCGAGCGCCCAGTCGTCGAACTCGCGGTCGGTCAGGCACGCGCACGCGAGCCCCGCGTCGGGATCGACCCAGAGGAACGTGCCGCTGCCGCCGAAGTGACCGAACGTCCGCGGCGAGTTCCGCGTGCCCGTCCAGTGCCGCTCCTTCGCGTCGCGAAGCTCGAAGCCGAGTCCCCAGTCGTTCGGATCCCAGCGGCCGAAGCCGGGCAGCACGCCGCCGAGTCCCGGAAACTGCACGGTCGTCGCCTCGGCGAGGGTCTCCGGCGCGACGAGCGTCGGCGACTGCAGCTCGCGCGCGAGCGCCAGCATGTCGTCGAGCGTGCCGTGGACGCCCGCCGCCGCCGAGCCGACGAGTTGCGCCGTGCTGGCGAGCGGCTCGAAGACGGCCGCGTGCAGGTAGTCGCCGAACGGCATCTCCGCAGCCGCCGCGAGCTCGGCGGCGAGCACCTCGAAGCCGGTGTTCGAGTAGATCCGCCGCTGGCCCGGCTTCGCGATCGGCTCGGCGCCCTCGAACGGAAGCCCCGAGGCGTGCGCGAGCAGGTGGCGGATCGTCGAGCCCTCGGGGCCGGCGGGCCGATCCAGGTCGATCACGCCCTCCTCCGCGGCGATCAAGGTCGCGAGCGCCGTCGCGAGCTTCGTCACCGACGCCCAGCGCAACGGGACATCGCGCGGCCCGTGCGTCGCGATCACCTCACCGCGTTGCACGACGCCGGCGGCCGCGTGCGCCGCTCCCCAGGCGTCGATCTGGCTGAGCGCGTCCACGCGGCGCGATACTAGACGTGTGGACCGGCGCCGCATCTCGTCCGGATCGCCGTACGAGCCGGTGGCGGGATTCTCGCGCGCCGTCGTCGCCGACGGCCGCGTGCTCGTCTCGGGAACCGCACCGGTGATGCCCGACGGCGCGCCGCCGCCGGAGTCCGCGTACGAGCAGGCGAGACGCTGCCTCGAGATCATCGTCGCCGCCCTCGCAGAGGCCGGCGCCGGGCCCGAAGACGTGGTGCGGACGCGCATGTTCGTCACCGCCGCCGAGCACTGGGACGAGGTTGCGCGCGCACACGGCGAGCTCTTCGGCGACGTCCGGCCGGCGGCGACCTGCGTCGTCGCGCAGCTCCTCGATCCGCGCTGGCTCGTCGAGATCGAGGCCGAGGCGGTGCTCTCGTGAAGCAGATCTATCCGGCGACGATCACCGGCAAGAGCACGGCGGGAGGCAGCGTGCTCGACCACCGCTTCGGCAAGAGCGAGCCGTACACGCTCGGCGTCGAGGAGGAGTACATGCTCCTCGACCCGGAGACGCTCGACCTCGTGCAGCACATCGACACCGTGCTCGCCGCGATCGCGGGACACGAGTTCGAGGCGCACGTGAATCCCGAGCTGATGCAGTCGGTGGTGGAGATCGCGACGCCGGTGTGCCGCACGCCGGCCGACGTCCACCATGCGCTGCGCCGGCTGCGCGGCTACGTCACCGGCATCGCGCAGGAGAAGCAGCTGCGCGTCGGCTCCGCGGGAACGCATCCCTTCAGCCTCTTCGAGCGCCAGCGCATCACCGCACGCGACCGGTACCGCAACCTCGTCGACCAGATGCAGTACATCGCGCGCCGCGAGCTGATCTTCGGGCTCCACGTCCACGTCGCGGTCGACGACCCGGACAAGGCGATCCACGTGGTGAGCGGACTCTTGCCGCAGCTCGCGCCGCTGCTCGCGCTCTCCGCGAGCTCGCCGTTCTGGCGCGGCGAGCCGACCGGACTGTCGTCGTCGCGGCAGATGGTGTTCGCGGCGTTCCCGCGCTCGGGTCCGCCGCCGCGCTTCCGCGACTACGCCGACTACGCGGAGGTGGTCGGGCAGCTCGAACGCACCGGCTGCATCGCGGACTACACGCACATCTGGTGGGACATCCGGCCGCACCCGCGACTCGGAACCGTCGAGGTGCGTATCTGCGACAGCGTCACGAACGTCGAGGACGCGGTCGCGATCGCCGCCTACTGCCAGGCGTTCGTCAAGCTGCTCTCCGAGAAGGTCGACGCGGGCGAGCAAGTCCCGTCGTACCACCGCATCCTCACGACCGAGAACAAGTGGCTCGCCGGCCGCTACGGGCTCGAGGCGCCGATCATGGACCTCGCGACCGGCCGGCGGAACCGCATTCCCGTCGCGCAGCTCGTCCGTCGCACGCTGAAGGAGATCGAGCCGCACGCGCGCGACCTTGGCTCCGAGCGCGAGCTCGACGGGATCCGCGAGATCCTCGCGCGCGGCAACGGCGCCGACCGCCAGCTGCGCATCTTCAACGCGAACCGCGACATCGTCGAGGTCGTCCGCGAGATCGCGGACGCAACCGAGGTCGCGCCGGACGCCGGCTAGGCCGCGAGCTTCACGGCAGTCGCGCGGCTCCGGCCGTCGACGAGCCACAGCACCCGGCCGTTGGTCGAGAAGCCGAGCGCGATCGCCCGGTGCGGCTTCTGCTTGACCACGCGATGGCGCGCGAACGTCACGACCCATAGGCGGCCGACCAGCGACACCGCAAGCCGTTCGCCGTCCGGCGAGATCGCCGCCGAGCCTCCCGTCGGCGAGTTCGGAATCAGCGGCTCGAAGTCGAAGCTGTCGCGGACGCGTGCATCTGCGACGTCGACCGCCGCGACCTTGCCGTCGCCCGGGCTGACCGCCCAGAGCGTGCGGTTGTCGGCGGAGAGCGTCAGCGTGTACGACGACGCGGTGTTGAAGTCCCTCGACTCCGGGAGGTCGACGCAGCGCGCGGTCGCCGTGCGGACGTCGAGCTCGTGCACCATCGCCGTCCCCGCCGAGGTGAGGTAGAGCGTGAACAGGTAGCGCCCGTCGCTCGACGAGAGGCGCACCCACGGCGTGCCGCCGATCAAAGCCTCCTCCTCCTGGTCCTTGAGCGGCGCCGGGTCGAGCCGGTCCGCCGCGAGGTCGTAGACGCGGACCTCGTAGCCCTGGCGGAAGTATTGGAGGAGGTAGAGCTTGTCGCCGCTGAGCGCGTCGAAGCCCCACCGGCTGCCTTGAAGCGCGACGACCCGCTCGCGCTTCGGCGACACGATCGCGAACGTCGTCGTGCCCTTGTGCGTGCGTTGCAGCACGGCGCGCGCGCCATCCTGCGACGCGCCGACGAGCCCGAACCCGCCGCGCACCTTCGCTTCGGCGTCACCGATTCGTTCGCCGGTCGCGACGTTGAACCACGTGAGCAGCTCGTTGTCCTTGTGCACGAGCAGATTCCCGGCGAGCTGACCGGAAGGCAGCCGCCAGCGCGTCGCGCCCGTGCGCAGGTCGACGACGCGCACGGGGCCCCAGACACCGCTCGGGCGGACGACGAGCAGCCGTCCGTGCGCGAGCGGCACCTGACTCGGCGAGCAGCTGATCGGCGAGCAGCCGGCCGCGTTGCCGGCCGCCGCGATCGCCAAGAGACAGAGTGTCACAAGGGCGGCGGCGGTCGTCTTCATGCCCGTGATACGTGCCCGGGACCTCGCGAGGTCCCCGGTGCGTATGGACCTCGTGGCACGTTTGCGTCGTAGAGTCGGCGGGTGGCGGAGCGCGCTCGGATCCGAGGTGCCCAGCGCGGATCGGTCTCGGATCTCGAGACCCTCTTTCGCGAGCACTGGCCGCGCGCGTACCGTGCGGCGTACCTCGTCGTGCACGACGCCGCCGCCGCAGAGGACATCGCGCAGGAGTCGTTCCTCGCCGCAGTCCGCGCGCTCGACCGCTTCGATCGCCGCCGCCCGTTCGGTCCGTGGCTGCACCGCATCGCAGTCAACCGCGCGATCGACTGGTCACGCGCGCGGGCGCTGCGCGCCGAGGCGGAGCAGCAGGACGTCCCCGCACCCGAGCGAGCCGAGCCGGACGACGCTGTCTTGCGCGCGCTCGCGACCCTCGAGCCCGACCATCGCGCCGTGATCGTCCTCCGCTACCTGCTCGACTACACGCCCGGCGAGATCGCGGAGCTGCTCGACCTGCCGCGCGGAACGGTGAACTCGCGCCTGCGGCGCGGTCTCGACAAGCTGAAGGAGCGGCTCGAGTGAAGCGCGAGCTCGAACGCGTCGACATCCCGGGCGAGCACGACGCGCGCCTGCGCACCTGGGAGACCGTGCGCACGGCGTTCGAGCGGCGCGAGCGCGTGACGTGGCCGCGCCGGCACGCGCGCGAGCTCGCGTTGTCCGCCGCAGCCGTCGCGGTCGTCGCGGCCGCGTTCACGCCGCCGGGACATTCCGTCGTCAACTCGATCCGGGACGCCGTCGGGCGCGAGAAGGTCGTCGGCGTCCGCAACGCGCACCGCGAGCTCGTGCGCCTCCCCGCCGGCGGCCGCCTGCTCGTCCAGTCGCCGCGCGGCCCGTGGGTCGTGCAACGGGACGGCTCGCGCCGCCTGTTGGGCCGCTACGCGATGGCCTCGTGGTCGCCGCACGGGAAGTTCCTCGCCGCGGTCCGCTACCGCATCGAGCTCGTCGCACTCGATCCGAAGGGGAACATCCGCTGGGCCCGTGGACGGAAGCAGCTGATCCGCTTCCCGCGCTGGTCGTCCGAGGGCTACCGGATCGCCTACCTCTCGAACGACACGCTGCGTGTGATCTGGGGCAACGGGGAGCACGACCGCGGGCTCGGCTCCGCAGATCCATCGGTCGCACCCGCGTGGAAGCCGGGCACGCACGTCGTTGCCTGGGTCGGCGCCGACGGCGTGGCCCGCGTCGCCGACGTGGACGGCTCCGCACCGCCCGCGCGGGTAGCGACGGCCCAACCCGTCGTCGTGCTCGCCTGGGCGAACGGCGAGCTGTCAGCGGTTCCGTCGCACCTCGCAGGCGTCCCGGGGACGGTCGTCGCCGCGGCGCTGCGGCCGGGGACGAACCAGGTCGCGGCCGTCACGCACTTCGCCGGACGGAGCCGCCTCTACCTCGACGAGCGGCTGCTCTTCTCCGGCGCCGGCCGCCTGTCGAGCGTCGCCTGGTCGCCCGACGGAAAGTGGCTCGTCGTCGGCTGGCCGAGCGCCGACCAGCTCGTCTTCGTCCGCGTGCGCCCGCCGAAGCTCTACGCCGTCTCGAACGTGACGCGACAGTTCGGCCCGCCGTTCCCTACGATCGCGGGCTGGTGCTGCACGTCGTAGCCGCGGTCGTCATCGGCCATTCCGTCCAGGGACGGCCGCTGCGCGCATATGAGGTCGGCGATCCGAAGAGTCCCGAGAAGGTGCTCGTCGTCGGCTGCATCCACGGGGACGAATGCGCAGGCATGCCGGTGGTGTGGAGGCTCGCGCGCACGCACCCGTCGTTCGACCTCTGGCTCGTCCCGAACGTCAATCCCGACGGCTACCGGACGCGAACGCGTGCGAACGCGAACGGCGCCGACCTCAACCGCGACTTCCTCGCGCGCACGCAACCGGAGACGCGAGCCGTCACGGCGCTGATCCGCCGCCTCCACCCGCGCGTCACGATCTGGTTCCACCAGCACCAGAACCTCGTGCGGGCCTGGGGACGGAGCATCGCGACCGCGCGCCGCTACGCGCGGCTCGCGCGGATGCGATTCGCCGCCCTGCGCTGGCCGAACGGCTCCGCGGCGAATTGGCAGAACCGCGCCTTTCCCGGCACGAGCTCGTTCGTCGTCGAGCTGCCCGCCGGGAGTCTCTCCGCACGCGCGGTCGCGCGGCAGGCGAACGCGGTGCTGCAGTTAGCATCGTGACGTGCTGAAGGTCGGCGACCGGGTGCCGGACGTGCGCGTGCAGCGCGCGCCGGGTGAAGGAACGTCGGTGGCGGAGCTCGTCGCCGACGGTCCGGCGCTGTTCCTCTTCTACCTCTTCGACTGGTCCTCCACTTGAACGAGCGAGATGGAGCTCCTGCGTGACAGGAGCGCGGAGTTCGAGCAGGCCGGCGTGCGCGTGTTCGGCGTCTCGCGCGACTCGCCGTGGACGCACATCGCGTGGAGCCAGACGCTCGACCTGAGCTATCCGCTGCTCTCGGACTGGAACGGCGAAGCGGTGCGCGCATTCGACATCGCGTTCGAGTTCCGCGGACTGCGCGAGGTCGCGCAGCGCACGGCGTTCCTCGTCGACGAGTCGAGTACGGTCCGAGGCGCATGGCGCTACTCGACTTCCGAGGTCCCCGACTTCGACGAGCTCTTCCGCGCGGCGCAGGCTTTGTCGGCGTAGCGGTCGCGCTGTACGCCGCGGCGGCGGTCGTCGCGACGTGGCCCGCGATCGAGCACGTCGGCTCGCACTTCCTCGCCGCGGGCGGCGCCGGACACGGCGAGGCAACGCCGGGCGACCACCTGCAGACGGGCTGGAACCTCTGGCTGTTCGGCCACCAGCTCGCGCACGGACACGCGCCCTGGCTCGACCCGTACAGCTTCCAGCCCGAGATCTCGCCGCGCGTCGACTTCCAGGGGCTCGTCTTCGGCCTTCCCTACTGGCCGCTCGTCGGGTTGTTCGGCGCCGTCGTCGCGTGGAACGTGTTCACGCTGCTGACGTTCGTCGCGGCCGGCGGCGCGACGTGCGCGTGGCTGCGCTCGCTCGACCTGCCGCCGCTCGCCGCGCTCGCCGGGGGACTCGCGTTCGCGCTGGCGCCCTACCGCGTCGCGCAGAGCACGGGCCACCTGCTCGGTGCGGCGTCGCTCTTCCTGCCGCTCGCGCTCTACGGGCTCGAGAAGCGGAGCCGGCTGCTCGCCGGTCTCGCGATCACCGCGATCCCCCTCTCCGGCCAGGTGCACCTCGCGCTCGGCGCGGTGCCGTTCTTCATCCTCTACGCGCTCGTACGCCGCCGGCCGTGGACCGCATTGCCGGGAGTCGTCGGCGCCGTCGCCGCTGCGCTGCTCGTACGGCACTATGCGATCGCGGGCTCGCTGCACGAGTCGGGGCGTTCGCTGCGGGAGGTCGGGAGGTACTCCGCCGACTGGATCGGCTTCGTGTCGAGGCACGGCGACGGCGAGACGTTCGTCTTCCTCGGCTGGCTGACCCCGCTGCTCGCGCTCGCCGGGCTCGTCGTGCTCGTCGCGCTCGACCGTCGCTTCTCGCTCGCGCTGCTGCTCGCCGGCGCCGTTCTCGTGCCCGTCGTGTTCGCCGTCGGGACGAAGCTGCCGACGTACTCGCTCGCGCGACACGTCGTCCCCGGCCTGAAGGTGTCACGCGTGCCGGAGCGGTTGTTGCCGATCGCCTGTCTCGCGCTCGCCGCGCTGCTCGCGTTCGCGGTCGCGTGGATGCGACCGTGGCTCGCGCTCGTCGTCCTGCTGCTCGTCGCCGTCGACCTGCGCGTGCAGACGACGCACTTCGCGGCGACGAGCGCCGACGAGTCGAACACCGCCTACGCGCAGCTGCGCGATGCGCCGCCCGGCCGGCTGCTCGACCTGCCGGTCTTCCTCCCCGACGTGCACCTGAACAGCACGTATCTCTATTACGACATGGTCGCGCAGCGCGAGCGGCCGACCGGCTACTCGACGACCGCTCCGGCGAAGGCGGACGAGACCGCGCGCAGCCTGCGGCCGCTCACGTGCGGCACGCCGCCGGGCCAGATCCTCGCCGACCTCGGTATCCGCTACGTCGCGATCCACGGCGGGCTGTACGAGGCCTTCTCCGCCGGCTGCGACGCGCGCGCGGCGGCGGCGCTGCGATCGCGTGGGTTTCGGCCGCTCGCAGAGGACGGAGCTGTGACGATCTTCGCCCGCGCCCTCTTGAACCCCGCGCTCGTCTCGTATTGACTTCGCGGCCATGGAACAGACCACAGTCGCGGGCCAAGTGCCCGCCGAAACCGCACGGTCGCCGCTCGAGTGGCTCGGCCTGGTCGCGCCGGTCGTCGCCCTCCTCGTCGCGATCGTCTTCCTGTCCAACACGGACTGGTACTCCGTCTTCAAGGCAATCCACGTCCTCGGCGCGGTGTTGTGGGTCGGCGGCGGCGCCGCGATCACGATCCTCGCGCTGCAGGCGCAGCGCACGAAGGACAACACCGGCCTCGTGCGGATCGCGAAGCAGGCGGAGTACCTCTCGATGCGCCTGTTCGTGCCCGCCTCGCTCGTCGTCGTGGTGATGGGCTTCATCCTCATGCACAAAGGCGCGTGGGGATACGGCCACTTCTGGCCGCTGTTTGCTCTGATCGGATGGACAATTTCCTTTGCCGTCGGGATTGCATTCCTCGGTCCGGAATCCGGCCGGCTCGCAAAGCTGATGGAGGAGAAGGGCCCGGACGATGCCGAGGTGATCGCACGCGTGAATCGGATCATTGCGGTCGCGCGCACCGACGTCGTCCTCATCGCGCTGATCGCGGCCGACATGGTCGCGAAGCCTTTCTCGTAGAGTCTCGTAGTGGAAGGTGGGGCGGCCTCGCCGCCGCCTCGCCTTCCATGTCAGTCCTCCTCGCCGAGAGCGCCGAGAAGCCGCGCGACGGCGGCAGTCCGTGTGCGCACCCCGAGCTTCGCGTAGACGTGCTCGAGGTGCTTGCGCACCGTCGTCGCGATCGCGAGCCGGCGGTCTCCGCGCTGGCGCCGCAGCGTCCGCGCACCGGACTCCAGCCAATCCGTCAGCGGAGGCGGGAGCTTCGTCGCGACGGTCGCGTCGAAGTACTCCCGCAGCAGCTTGCGTGCCGCCGCCGAGCAGAATTCGATGCCACCGCCGGGCGTGAGGACGATCACGCCGCGCGACCCGTCGTCGGACTCCGCCTCGAGCGCACGCAGGGCGGCACGCAACCGCCCTCGAATCTTCGCCGCGCGCCAAAGCCTGCCGAAATGCGGCTGCAGCAGATCGAGGACGAGCCGGTCGCGTTCCGTGAAGTCCGTTCCGGGACCCCGGTCGAAGATGAACGTCTTCGTGTGCCACGGCGGGGAGGGGATCGCGACGCCGAGCTCGTAATCGACGTGCACGGGCCGGAACCAGACCGCGTAGAGATGACTCCGCTTCAGTTCGTCCAGGCTGAGGAAGTCGGAGACCTTCAGGGCGCGGAAGTCACCGCGGTTGTGCGTGCTGCAGACGGGGTGCTCGTCGGCGATCTCCCAGTACGGCACCGGCGGCTCTGACATGTCGTCGCCCGGCCGGCCGACGATCAACCGTTCCCGTTTCCGAACCCGGTCCTGCTCGCAGTAGGTGACTCCGTCTGCAGGAACGATCCTTCCGAGCTCCTCGAGGACCGACGGCGTGAACGGCTCGTCGCCGCCGAGCTCCTCGGCTTCGGCGACGAAGCGCAGCAGCCGCTCGGCGTCGCGTCCGGCCAGCACTGGCATTCCCCCCACTCCAAAGATACGACGAATGACGAATGGACTCCAGTCGTCCATTCACGCGACCCTTTCCTCGAGCGGCGCGCCAGGCGCCGAGGAAACGAGGGGGAGAACATGCGATTCAGACGACTCCACGCCCTCACGGCCGCAGGGGCATTCGCCGTCCTTTCGATGCCGGCCGTGGCGCGTGCCGACCCAGTCACGGAGTGGAACCTCATCGCCTCGAACGCGATCGTCGCGACCGCGGGTGAGCCACCGCACCGCTCGACGGTCAGCTTCGCGATGGTGCAGGGAGCGGTGTACGACGCCGTCAACGCGATCGACGGCTCGCATCGCTCGTATCTCGGCATGCCGCTGGCCGATTCGCTGGCGTCGAAGGACGCGGCGGCGGCCACCGCGGCGCACAACGTGCTCGTGGCGCTCTTCCCGGCGCAGCAGACCGCGCTGGACGCCTTCTACGAAGCGTCGCTCGCGCACGTCGACGACGGGCTGCTGAAGGACGAGGGGATCGCGGTCGGCGCTCGCGCCGCCGACGCGATGCTGGTCGCGCGGTTGGACGACAAACGTTACGGCGATCCGACGTTCCAGATCGTCTACGGCACCGACCCCGGCGAGTGGCGGCTCGCACCCCCGCAGGGCCCGCAGGGGCTCGTAGCGCGAGATCCATTTGCCTACCTCGGCAACGTTCGTCCGTTCCTCGTGCCCGACATCGAGATGCTCCGGACCGATCCGCCGAACGCCCTGACGAGCGACGAGTACACGAAGGAGTTCAACGAAGTGAAGGAGCTCGGCTCGCTGACGAGCACGCGACGGACGCCGTACGAGACGGAGGCCGCGATCTTCTGGCAGGACCACGGCGCCGCGATCTGGAACCGCGTCTTGCGCTCGCTGTCCGCGAGCCACGAGCTGAGCACCGCCGACAACGCGCGGCTGTTCGCGATGACGGACCTCGCGGCGGCGGACGCGGCGATCGGCTGCTGGAACAACAAGTATCACTGGTACTTCTGGCGGCCGATCACGGCGATCCGCGAGGCCGCGACGGACGGCAATCCGGCGACCGAAGCGGACGCGACGTGGACGCCGCTGTTCGACCCGACGACGCCGGTGACAGGAGCGCCGCTCGTCACGCCGGGCTTCCCCGACCATCCGGCCGGCCACGGCTGCGTCAGCGGCGCGTTCGTGCACACGCTGCAGAACTTCTTCGGCACGGACAAGGTCGAGTTCACCGTGACGAGCAACAAGTGCTCGCCGTCGCCGTGTGCACCGCGGACCTTCGAGCGCTTCTCGGACGCGTTCAAGGAGGTCGTCGGCGCGCGGGTCTGGGGCGGCATCCACTTCCGCACCGCCACCGTGCAGGGAGGTGTGCTCGGCATGAAGGTCGCGCACTACGAGCGGATGCACTACTTCCAACCGCTCGGCTGAGACCTGAGCGCGCGAGGGGCCGCCACCGCGGCCCCTCGCGCGCTGGGACAATGCGCGACATGCTCATCCGCCGGCTTGAAGCGGCCGACACGACGCGACTTCAGGAGCTCTGCCGCCGTTTCAAGCAGCGCGTGCCTTCCGAGGACGAAGCCGGGCGTCTGCTCGCGCGCGACGACGTCCACGTCTGGGTCGCGGAGGTGGACGGCGAGCTCGCCGGATTCGCGTACGCCTACGTCCTGCTCCGCATCGACGGCGACACGAGCGTCTTCCTCTACGAGCTCGACGTCGACGAGCGCTTTCGCCGCCGCGGGATCGGACGCGCGCTCGTCGACGAGGCGCGCAAGCTGGCGGAGCGCGAGGGCGTGCTCAAGATGTGGGTCGACACGTCGTACGACAACGAGCCGGCGAAGCGCACCTACGCCGCGGCCGGCGGCACGCCGTCCGGCGAGCCGACGCTCGTCTACGGCTGGCGCTTCCGCTGACGCGGAGCTCCATCGCTCGACGCCTACGCGATCAGCGCCAGCCCATACCGTCGGCGATCCCGGCGGCGGCAAATGCATCACTCCGGCGCCCGTAGTCGTCGATGCGCACGATGCGGCCGTCGCGCAGGGTCCAGACGTTGAAGATCTGTCCCGCGGGCTGATCGCCTTCCACGTCGCCGATGCTTGGGCCGCGGGCGCCGAGCACGACCTGCTCGCCTGCGCGCGTAAACTCGAGCGCGTCGACGTCGCGGCGTTGCTCGAGCCCCGCGCGGAAGGTTTCGAGCACCTCCTTGGGACCGTGGCAGACCCAGTCTTCGCGCAGCCCCTGCCAGGTGACGTCGGGACCGAGGAGAGCTGTCGCGGCGTCGACGTCTCCGCGCCGGAGGGCGCCGAAGAAGTCGATCATGACCCTCTCGAGGTTCTCTTGGCCGATGCTTGGCATTGCCTCCTCCTCGCCTCTACATACCCATTGCGTGGTACCCGCTGTCCACGTAGAGCGTGGTACCGGTGACGTTGCGCGCGTCGTCGCTCAGAAGGTACGCGGCGGCGGCGCCGACGTCGTCCGCGTCGACGTGCCGGTGCAGCGGCGCGCGCTCCTCGACGATCGCCTCCATCGTCGGAAAGCCGGCGATCGAGCGCGCCGCCAGCGTCCGCACGGGTCCCGCCGACACCGCGTTGACGCGGATGTTCTTCTGCCCGAGGTCCCACGCGAGGTACTTCACGGACGAGTCGAGCGTCGATTTCGCGACTCCCATGACGTTGTAATGCGGCACCGCGCGCTCGCCGCCGAGGTAGGTCATCGTGACGATCGAGCCGCCGCCGCGCGCCTCCATCAGCGGCTCGGCGGCACGCGCGCACGCGACGAGCGAATAGGCGCTGACGTCGACCGCCATCCAGAAGCGCTCGCGCGGCGTATCGACGAAGCGGCCCTCGAGATCCTCGGCGGCCGCGTATGCGACCGAATGGACGAGCAGATCGAGACCTCCGTCGAACGTCTCTCCGACCTCGCCGAAGACGCGGGCGAGGTCGTCGTCCGAGCGGACGTCGCATGCCGTCACCAGCGGGCTCTCCACCTGCGCGGCCAGCTCGCGCACGCTCTGCTCGATGCGCTCGCCCTGATACGTGAACGCGAGGCGCGCGCCGCCGTCGGCGAGCCGCCGCGCGATCGCCCACGCGATCGAGCGCTTGTTCGCGACGCCGAGCACGAGCCCGGTCTTCCCGTTGAAATCCGCCATGGCACGAATATAGGGAGTCTCGGATACGCTTGACGCCCTTGCGCCGCGCCCTCCTTCTTGCCTCCGTCGCGGCGCTGGCCGCGGTCCCTGCAGCCGCGGCGACGATCCGCCCGATCCACCGCGCTCTCGCCTTCGGCGACGCGGAGCTGGCGCACCCGCGCCTCCGCGCCGGAACGCTCACCGTCCCTCGCGCGCACCGCGACGGACGGATCCGCGTCGTCGTAACCCTGAAGCTGCCGCCGCTGGCGCAGGCGTACGGCCGCGGGCTCGCGGCCGCCGGCTCGACGCGCCGCCTCGACGTCCATTCCGGCTCGTCGCAGGCGTACCTCCGCCGTGTCCGCGCCGCACAGGCTGTCGCGGTCGCGCAGCTCCGCCGCGACATCCCGGCGGCGCGCGTGTCGCGTCGATTCGCGATCGTGCTCGACGGCCTCACGGTCTCGCTGCCCGTGAAGCAGCTCCCGCGCCTCGCGCGCGAGAGCTTCGCGGAACGCGTCTGGCCGAGCCTCTCGTATCACCTTTCCCTCAACCGCAGCCCCGGCGTGATCGGCGCCGACGTGTTCCACGCGGCGACGGGCGCGAACGGGGAGGGCGTCAAGATCGGCGTGGTCGACGACGGCGTCGACAACACGAACCCCTTCCTGAGCGGCAGCGGCTTTACCGCGCCGCCCGGGTTCCCGATCGGCGATCCGCGCTTCACGAGCAACAAGGTGATCGTCGCACGCGCCTTCCCCGGGCCCGGCTCCGGCCCCGCGGGGGAGCTGCCTGTCGACCGCAACGCCTCGTTCCACGGCACGCACGTCGCCGGCATTGCGGCGGGTGACGCGGGAACCTGCGCGCCGGCGGGGACCGACCATCCCGCGACGTGCGGCCTCTCCGGGATCGCGCCGAAGGCGTACCTCGGCAACTACCGCGTCTTCAACGTCCCGACGCCGATCGGCCACGTCGCAGAGTCGCCGGAGATCGCCGCCGCCTTCGAGGCGGCGGTCGCGGACGGGATGCAGGTGATCAACTTCTCCGGCGGCGGTCCGCAGGCGGAGCCCCTGACGGACGTCATCGTCCCGGTGCTCGAGAACGTCGTCGCGGCCGGTGTCGTGCCGGTGATCGCGGCAGGGAACGACCGCGACCAGTTCGGCTTCGGCTCGGTCGGGACTCCGGGAACGGCGCCCGACGCGATCGCGGTCGCCGCCGTGTCCAACGCGCAGGTGTTCGCCCCGGCGCTGACGGCGTTCAAGGCGGGCGCGCAGGTCCTGCGCATTCCGATCCAGACGCGCGGCTCGACGCCGACGCCCTGGGAGGGCGCCGACCAGACGCTCGTTGACGTGGGAACGATCGTCGGTCGCAGCGGCGCTGCCGTCGACCGCCGTCTCTGCGGCTCCGCCGCCGATCCGAACGGCCCCGAGAACGACCTGCCGGCGCGCTCGCTCGACGGAGCCATTGCGCTCGTGTCGCGCGGCTCCTGCACGTTCGTGTCGAAGGCCGGACGCGCGCAGGACGCCGGCGCGATCGGGATGGTGCTCGTCGACAACCGTGCCGGCGAAGCGAACCCGATCCCGATCACGCTCGCAATCCCGACGGGCATGGTCGCCGACGCCGACGGCGCGGCGCTGCGCGCCGCGATGACGAGCGGTCGCATCGCGATCCGCATCAGCCGCAACGTCGACGACATCGTGACCGGACGCAGCGGCGTCGTGACGAGCTTCTCGTCCGCCGGCCCGACACCGTTCGGACACCTGCTGAAGCCGGACGTCGCGGCACCCGGCGGGCAGATCCTCTCGTCGACGCTGCAGGAGTTCAGCGGCGGCTCGCCGTTCGCGGTCTTCGACGGCACGAGCATGGCGACGCCGCACGTCGCCGGCGCGGCGGCGCTGCTCGTGCAACGTCATTCGGCGTGGTCGCCGCTGCAGGTCAAGTCGGCGCTGATGACGACTGCAGGCGCCGCGTGGGGCGACACCGCCCGCACGCAGGAGGCGGCCGTCACGCTCGAGGGCGCCGGCCTGATCAACGTCATGGCCGCAGACGACCCGCAGCTCTTCACGAACCCGTCGTCGCTCTCCTTCGGCGACCTGAACGTCAACCGCGGCGCGAAGAGCCAGGGCCTCCTCCTCCGCGTGACGGACGCCGGCGACGGCGCCGGTACCTGGACCGTGACGTTGCAGCCGCAGTCGGCGACCGCCGGCGCGACCGTGTCACTCCCGTCGCTTGCCGCGCTCGCACCCGGCGGCGAGGCGGACGTCTCGGTCGTCGCGCAGGCGTCGGCGAGCGCGACGCCCGGAGAGCAGATGGGGTTCGTCGTCCTGACGAAGGGCAGCGTCGTGCGCCGCGTCCCGTACTACTTCGCGGTCACGAAGCCGGCGCTCGAGAGCGTCCCGGCCACCGAGCTCAAGAGTCTCCAGACCGGCGACACCGTCGCGGGACAGAGCCGCGTCTCCCAGTACCGCTGGCCGGCGGCCGCGTTCGGCCCGCCGCCGAGCTACAGCGGCCCGACGACGAACGAGCCCGGCAGCGAGCACCTGTACACGCTGCTGCTCTCCGAGCCGGCGATCAACTTCGGCGTCTCCGTCCTGGTGCAGTCGGACAACTCGGTGATCGATCCATGGATGCTCGGCTCGCCGGACGAGAACGACGTCCAGGGCGATGCGGGCACGCCCGTCAACGTGAACTCGCTCATGTACGACTTCCGTGCGGACGTCGAGGCGGCCGGCGCGGCGTTCCCGATCCCGAAGCGTTACTACGTCGCCGTCGACTCCGGCAGCAACCCCTTCACCGGCCAGTCGCTCCCCGGCCAGTACCTGCTGCGCGCCTGGATCGACGACCTGACGCCGCCGAGCCTGCAGCTCGTGACGACGAAGGTCGCGGCCGGCCGGCCGACGCTTGTCGCAGTCGCTACGGACGCGCAGGCCGGCGTCGACCCGTTCTCGCTCGTCGTCGCGTACAACAAGGTGCTGCTCGGCGCGGCCGGCTACGACCCGCTGGCGGGGATTGCGGTCTTCCCGATCCCGTCGCAGGCACCGGCGATCAAGGCGGGCAAGACGAAGGCGATCCTGAGCGCCGCCGACTTCCAGGAGACGAAGAACGTCAACACGATCGGGACGAACATCCTTCCGAACACGCAGTACAGGGACGTCACGATCAAGGCGGTGAACGGACCGGCGCTGTCGTGGGTCGTCCCGTTCTCGAACGCGTGCGTCTCGAAGCCGCAGCCGCTCGTCGTCGTCGCGAGCTCGACGAAGCCCGTCGCCTCGGTGACGTTCTTCGTCGACCGCAAGCAGGTCGGCGTCGACAAGACGAGCACCGCGGGACTCTTCTCCTACAACTGGCCCGTCAAGAGCGCGAAGACGGGCAAGCATGCGATTCGCGCGAGGATGCGCGACTCCGCCGGACGCACGGCGGCGGTGAGCCGTATCGTCCGCGTGTGCAAGTAGCGCGGGTCGCGGTCGTCACCGGCGCGTCGAGCGGGATCGGCGCGGCGACGGCGCGGCTGCTCGCGGCGAACGGCTGGCGCTGCGTCCTGCTCGCGCGGACCGAGGAGCCGCTGCGTGTGCTCGCGGAGGAGATCGGCGGCGAGGCCGAGGTCTGCGACGTCTCGGACCGCGCCGCAGTCGACGAGGTCGCCGCGCGCGTGCGCGAACGGCATCCGCGCATCTCGCTGCTCGTCAACAATGCGGGCGGTCCCGCACGGAACGACTTCCTCGGCGGCGATCCCGAGCGAATCGATCAGGTGACTCGCACGAACTACCTCGGCTCGGTCTGGTGCCTGCGCGCGTTCTTGCCCGCGCTCGAGGCCGCGGCGCCGTCGCACGTCGTCAACGTCGTGTCGGTGGCCGGGACGGTGTCGCTCGGCTCGAGCGGTCCGTACGCCGCGTCGAAGCACGCGCAACTTGCCTTCTCGCGCTCGACGAGCGTGCAGCTGCGCGCCCGCGGGATCAGCGTGCACACGGTGAACCCCGGCTTCGTCGAGACGCCCGGCTTCCCGCAGCGCACCGTCCTCGCGAACCCGCTGCTCCGCCGCGCGGTGATCGAGCCCGAGGCCGTGGCGAAACACATCGTCGGCGTCCTCGAGCGCGGGCCGAGCGAGACGGTCGTGCCGCGCTGGTACCGCATCGCGGGAATCGTGCAGGCGCTCGCGCCGAACTTCCTCGCGCGCGCGCTCGCGCGCGGAGCGCCTCGCACTAGCGCCTGACGCAGAGGTACCAGGCGCTCTGAGCGACGTAGTGCTCGCAGTCGCCGGGTGAAAGCGATCTGACGCGCTCCGCCTCCTCGCCCGCGCAACCGGCGAGGAAGAGGTAGTGGTTGAGCTCGCGTTTGTGGTTGAAGGCCTCGCTGCGGACGAGCGTGAGGCCGTTCGCGGCGAAAAGATCGCGGAAGTCGCCGTCGGACAGCGTGCGGTGATGGGAAGGGTCGCGCGCCCGCTCGAAGCGGTCGAGCTCGAACGCCGCGAGCGGGTCGGCGGGTGCGATCTGGTCGTCGACGAAGACCCGGCCGCCGCGCTTCGTGACGCGCACGAGCTCCGCGAGCGCCAGCTCCGGCCGGCCGACGTGGTGCAGCGTGCGACGCGAGCAGGCGAGGTCGAAGGACTCGTCGTCGAACGGGAGCGACGTCACGTCCGCCTCCACGAAGGTCGCGTTCACAGGCGCGCCGTCGCGCGCGGCCGCGAGGAGTTCCGGCACGAGGTCGACGCCGACCACCTCGCCGACGAACGGCGCGAGCGCGAGCGCGAGGACGCCGGCGCCGGTGCCCGCGTCGAGCACGCGCTCATCCCCGTGCAGGGGCGCGAGCCACGCGCGCAGCCGCTCGCGCACCTGCCCGACCTGCCCCCGCGCGTGCGCGATCACCGCCTCGGAGTTCTCGCCGAAGCGAGCGCGAACTGCCTCGTCGTGCGTCATGCATCCACCACGGTACGCCGCGCGCGCCGCGGATCGGAGTTGATCCCCGTGACGAGCTCGTAGTTGATCGTGTCCGCGACCTTCGCGTGCGCCTCGCTGAGCACACCGTGCCCGAGTAGCGTCACCGGCGTCCCGACCGGCAGTTCGCGGTCGAGCTCGACCGCGAACGAGTCCATCGAGATCGTCCCGACGACGCGCCGCAGCTCGCCGCCGACGCGGACCTCCGTTCCAGTCAGGTCGCGCCGGAAGCCGTCGCCGTAGCCGACCGGCACGAGGCCGATCCAGGTCGGCCGCGACGCGACGAAGCGGCGGCCGTAGCCGGTGCTCTCGCCGGGCCGCAACCGCTTCACCTGCGCGAGCTCGCTCCGCCAGTGGAGCACCGGCTCGAGCCCGTCGACCGCCGGATCCTCCATGAACGGCGAGAGGCCGTAGAGCGCGACCCCGCAGCGGGCGGCGTCGAAGTGCGCCTCGGGGATGCGCAGCGCGGCGGCGCTGTTCCCGATGTGGCAGAGGAGCTCGTCGCGGTACGGACGGACGAGCTCTCCGAACCGCGTCACCTGCTCGTGCGCGAACGCGGCGTTCGAGTCGGCCGTCGCGAGGTGGCTCATCAGCCCGACGACGTTGCGCGCCGGCTGCAGCAGCTCCGGCAGACCGAAGCGGCCCATGCCGGTTTCCAGCTTCAGGTGGACGCGGATCCCCTCCGGAACCTCGGCGTGCGCGATCACCAGCTCGAGGTTCGCGTCGCGCGCGTCGGCGAGCTCGCGGCTCGCCTGGACCGGCCCCATGCAGAGGATGCGCGCGGTCGGAAACTCGCGGCGCAGCTCGAGCGCCTCGGCGACGGTGACGACGCACAGCGCGTGCGCCCCGGCGCCGAGCGCAGCGCCGGCCGCGTCGACGGCGCCGTGCCCGTAGCCGTCCGCCTTGACGACCGCCCACAGCTGCGCGCCGTCGAGCGCGCGCAGGAGCGTGCGCACGTTGCGCCGCAGGGCGCCCAGGTCGATCGTTATCTCGCTGCGGTGCACGGGCGCATCATCGCGCCCGGCGGGCCTGAAGGCTTATGTGAAACTCGCGCGGTGACTTCAGCCCCGCCGACTTCGATACCCCCGCTGCCGATGCTCCCCCGCTCGGCCGGTCTGCGGGCGAGGCGTTTGCTGGCACTGTGTGTCCACCTTGTGGCTCTCGCGGCGGTGGCCGGATGCGGAGCTTCGACGGGCGCTGGAACGGCCGATGTTTCGATCGAACGAGACTTGCGTCACGGCGTCGCGGAGATCCGCACCACCCACGACCGGAAGAAGCTCCGTGCCGAGCTGATCCGCACTTTGGCGAGCCTCCGACGCGACCACCCCTCGACGGCACCCGCGCGGCGGGCGAGAAGCCTTGCGATCCAGGGCTTTGAGTTGACGCTGAAGGGCATCCGGAGTGAGCTCGACTTCAGCGAGAACGACAGCGGAAACGTTGCCGCTGCAACGAGAGATGCGAAGCGAGCGGACCGCTACCTGAAGCTCGGCGCTGATCGGCTGCGGGCGGCCGGGCGAGTGCTCAAGGTTCGCATCGGCTTGCTGAACCAGCACTGACGCGGCGGCCGAGGGGCGCGTACCTACCCGCCGACGTACTGGTAGTCGCGCTGCGTGTGCCCGGAGCGGTCGGTCGAGACCGTCGTCAGGAGAAACGGCCCGCTCGAACCGGCGGGCGGCACGAAGCGGCCGACCCACGTGTGCCCGTCTCCCTGCAGCTGTCCCGCGACCGCGCCGCCCGGCACGCGCGCCTGGGTCAGTCGCGCGCCGGCCGAGAACATACTCGAGAAAAGGTACGCCTCGACGTGCGCGAACTCGTCGAACTGGAGCTTGCCGGAGGGCGGGTCGTAGTACGTCGTGTACGCGGACGACCAGTCGATCGAGCCGTCGGTGTGCATCACGAACGAGCGGTAGGCGCCCGTCATCGCGCCGCCGGGATTCGGCTCCTGGTTCACGTCCATGATCGTCACGACCGCGGTCCCATCCGCCTTCGGGACGGCATTGTCGAGCACCACGACGTGACCGAACTTCGACCCCATCGCCAGGTCCGCCGCCGTGTTGTGGATTCCGAGAATCGTCGCTCCCTGCGTGTTCGCGAGATCGACCATCTGCGACGGCGTCATCACTCCGCCCTGGTGGTCGACGAAGCCGGTGTAGCCGGAGGCGTCCAGCCAGAGGTTCAGCCCGCTCTCGAGACCGGCTCCGGAGGTCCCCTTCGAGCCGGTCGTGCCCATCGCCCACCCCATCAGGCCGACGTAGCAGACGCGGTCACTACCGCAGATCGACGTCGGCACGAGGTTCCCGAGATACGGATTCGACAGCCACTCCATTGCCGCCATCGCCGACGTCGGTGCGCACGACGCGTGCCCGTCGTTGCCGAGCGTGTAGCCGAGCGTGTGCTGCTCGTACAGCGGCGTGTAGCGCTTCGGCACGCCGGGCCCCCACGTGACGAGGATCGAGGCGATGTTCTGGTCGAGCGTGTGCGCGACGACCTCCCAGCCGTTCTTCTTGAACTTCGAGTTGAACTGCGGCGTGACGACTTTCGCCACCGGGGGTGTCGCGTCCCAGTAGGCGCGGAGCGAGACGACCGCGTCGGTCTCGCCGACCCGGCGGACGGCGAGCGTGCCCCAGCCCTCGTCGAACGACAGGCTGTCGCGCAGCACCGCGGTGTCGAAGCTGAATTCGTCGTCGACGATGCAGCGGTCGGCGCAGTCCGGGCCGAAGCTCTGCGCGGTGCCGTCGCGGTCGACGCCGACGAGGACCGGCGCCGCGCGCTCGCCCTCCGGCGTGAACCACAGCTCAACGCCGCCTGGTGCGTCCGGCACGTCGACCGTCACCGGTTGCGCGGCGGTGAGGAGGCCGTTCTCCTGGATGCCGCCGAACGCGATGGGCGGCGGCCCTCTGCCGATCACGTCGTCGCTCGACGCGAGCGCAGGGAACGTCAGCGCCAGCGCGATCCCGAGCAGTACCAACCGGTGCATCCGAGCCTCCCTCGTTCTCCCCGACCTTGGCAGGTCGCGCGACGCCGGTCAAGGCGTCAGGCGAAACTCCGGGTCGCGCGGTCACGTCCAGAGTGCGTCGGCGATGTCGCCTGCAACGAGCCCTCGTTCGCGCGCGCGTGCGGCGCGCCGGTGCAGCACGGCCGCCGCTCCTGCCGCCGAGCGCGCATCCATTCCCTTCGCGAGGAAGGCGGCGACGATCCCCGTCAGGACGTCGCCGGTGCCGGCCGTCGCGAGTTGCGGCGCGTCGCCGCCGACGACCCATGTCCCTTCGCCCGGGGCGCGCACGAGCGTGTCGGCGCCCTTCAGGAGCACGGCGCAGGCGTACCGGTCGACGGCGCGGTCGAGGGCCTCGAGCCGGTGCGCGTCGACCCACGCGGACGTCTCGCCGATCAGCCGCGCAAGCTCGCCGGCGTGCGGCGTGAGCACGGTCGCGCCGTCGCGCTCGAAGGGTTCGAGGTCGTGGAGGGCGTCCGCGTCGACGACGGCCGGGAGATCGGTTTCGGTGAGGAGCTGCCGGACGAGCTGCTTCCGGTCGCGGCCGAGCCCCGGCCCGAGCGCGAGCGCGCCCGCACGATCCGCGGCGTCGAACACCTGCTCGAGCGGCCGCTTCACCGCTTCGACGACGAGCGTCTCGAGCACCGGCAGCGATTCCTGCGGCGCCGCGATCGCGACGTAGCCGGCGTCGGCGCGGAACGCCGCGCGCGCCGCGAGCGCCGCGGCGCCCGTCATCCCGCGCGCGCCCCCCACGACGAGTACCGAGCCGGCGCTGTACTTCGTGTCCTGCGCGCGCTTGCGCGGAACGTGCGCGAGGATCTCTTCGGTCACGAGCGCACGCTCGGTTGCGCCGGGCTCGAGGCCGATGTCGGCGACGACGACCTCGCCCGCGTGGAAACGCCCCGGTGCGACGACGAGTCCGACCTTGCGCCCGTGCATCGTGACCGTCAGGTCCGCGCGCACGGCGGCGCCGCCGACCTCGCCGGTCGACGCGTTGACACCCGACGGGACGTCGACGGCGAGCACGGGTGCGCCCGCCGAATTGATGCGTTCGATCTCCCGAGCCACGTCGTCGCGTGGCGCGCCGGTCAGGCCGGTGCCGAGCAGCGCGTCAAGGACGAGCTCCGGGCGCTCGTCGACGAGCTCGCAGCCATGCGCGCGCAGGAGCTCCGCGGCAATCCGTCCGTCGCCGCCGTTCGCGCCCTTGCCGGCGACGAGCAGGATCCGCCGCGCGTCCGGAAAACGCCGCGCTGCCTCCTCGGCGACCGCGGCGCCCGCACGCTGCATCATCGCGTCGACGTCGTGACCGGCCTCTGCGGCGCGCATCTCGTCAGCCGTGTAGAGCGGTTCGAACGTCATGCTTCCTCGACGATCGCGACCGCCGTGGCGAGCTCCCGCGAGTGCGTCATCGAGAGGTCGATCGCACCCGCGCCGACGCTCTCCGCCCACGCGCGCACGCGTCCGTGGAGTGCGACGCTCGGCTTCGGCCGGCCGACGATCTCGATGTCGCGCCAGGCGAACGCGCGCGCGACGCCGAGTCCGAGCGCCTTGCCGACCGCCTCCTTGCCGGCGAAGCGTCCCGCGTACGACTGCGCCGGGTTCTTGCGGGAGTCGCAGTACGCGCGCTCGGCTTCCGTGAAGCATCGCTCTCTGAAGGTGGGATAGCGCTCGAGCGCGCGCCGGATCCGCGGGATCTCGATCAGGTCCACCCCTACTCTCAAACGAGATGCTCCTCCAGCCAGCCCGGCAAGAACGCGATCGACGAGATGATGCCGTCGGGTCGTACACCGGACGCCTCGACCGCGTCGGGCCTGAACTTTCCGGTTCGGACGAGCACCGTCCGCATCCCGTGCGCCTGCGCGCCGCGAACGTCCGCCTCGATGTCGTCGCCGACCATCCACGCGAGCTGCGGATCGGTGTCGAGCGCCTCGAGCGCCGACTCGAAATACGCGGAGCTCGGCTTGCCGAGCACCGTCGCGGTCGTCTGCGCCGCGTACTCCAACCCGGCGACGAGAGCTCCGGAGTCGAGCAACGGCCCGTGCCGGGTCTGCCACCAGCGGTTGCGGTGCAGGCAGTAGAGCTCGGCGCCGCTCTCGAGCTCGTTGAACGCGCGCGAGAGGTTGTGGTACGAGAAGACGCGGCCGGTCTCGTCCGTCTCGTCGGCGCCGCCGATCAGCACCGCATCCGCGCCCTCGCCGACGAGCTCGACGCCTTCGAGGTCCTCGATGATCGCGGCCATCGTCAGCGCGAGGACACGCTTGCCGCGAAGCGCACGGGCGGCGGCCGCAGCCGTCGTCTCGAGCTCGGCCTGGTCGAGCTCGATCCCCATCGCACGGAGCTCGTCCACCAGCTGGGCGCGGGACCGCGTGGTGTTGTTGGTGACGAAGCGCAGCCGGTGTCCGGCGGCGCGCAGCTCCTCGACCGCGTCCGCAGCGCCGAGGATCGGCTCACCGGAAACGTGCAGCACGCCGTCGACGTCGAGCAGAATGGCGGCCATGCGCCCCGAGTCTATTCGCGTCACGCGGACGGTTGAGCTCCCTCTCGCCGACGTGACCTTTCGCACGTCGCGGTCGAGCGGGCCGGGCGGGCAGCACGCGCAGAAGAACGAGACGCGCGTCGAGGCGACTCTCGACGTCGAGCGGACCCGCGCGCTCTCGGACCTGCAACGTCGCCGCGTCCTCGCGAAGGCGGGACCGGTGATCCGCGCGATCGCGCAGGACGAGCGGAGTCAGGCCCGGAACCGCGAGCTTGCGCTCGAACGGCTCGTGGGACAGCTGCGCGAGGCACTGCGCGTCCCGCGCCGCCGGAAGCCCACGCAGCCCTCGCGCGCCGCCGTCGAACGGCGGCTCGACGAGAAGCGCCGGCGCTCGAACGTGAAGCGCCTGCGGCGGGGACCGAGCGAGTGAGTGCGTTCAACTGGGAGCCGCTCGACCTCGATGCCGCCGTCGATCTCATGATCGGCTTCCCGGCGCCGTGGTGGATCGCCGGCGGCTGGGCGATCGACCTCTTCGCCGAGCGCGTCACGCGTGAGCACTCGGACGTCGACCTCGTCGTCCTGCGTGCGAACCAGTTGCTGATCCGCGACGCGTTACCGGGCTGGGACGTGCAAGTCGCACACGACGGCCGGCTCGAGCCATGGACGCAGCCGCTCGAACCGCCGCGGGGCGGGCTGTGGGCGCGCAGCACTGCCGGCGGCCCGTGGCAGGTGCAGTTCCTGCTCGCCGAGCACGACGGCGACGTGTGGGTATTCCGGCGCGACGCGACGCTGCGGATGCCCCTCTCCGACATCGTCCTGCGCAACCGCGACGGCATCCCTTATCTTCGGCCCGAGCTCGTGCTGCTGAACAAGGCGCACCGCCCGCGCGAGCGCGACGAGCTCGACTTCGAGACGACGCTGCCGCTGCTGAACGGCAACGCCCGCGCGTGGCTGCACGACCGGCTGCCGCGGGAGCATCCGTGGCGCGCGCGCCTCTAGAGCTGACGTGGCCGCAGGTGATCGCGCGCCGCCTCGCTCGAAGTCACCTGCTCGAGCCGGCGCAGTCGCTCGTCGACGCCGTGCGCGATGTCGGCCTCGTCCAGGCGCAGGTGCTGTCCGCTGCGACGATCGGGGCCTGCATCCGCACGCGCGCCGCGACGGCCGCGGATGTCAGGCGCGCTCTGTACGTGGAAAGGACGCTCGTGAAGACGTGGAGCATCCGCGGCACGCTGCACCTCGTGCCGGCGGACGAGCTGCAGCTCTGGGCGGCCGCCGCGCGCGGAACGCCGCGCCAGCACGGCTCGCATCCGATCCTCGACGCGCTCGACGGTCGCGCGCTCACGCGGGCGGAGCTCGCGGAGAAGGTCGGAGACGAGCGGCTGCGCTCGCCGTGGGGCGAGGGGCTCGGCCGGCTCGCGTGGGACGCGGCGATCTGCTTCGGCGAGCCACGCGGCGAGCACACGACGTTCGTGCGCGTGGACCAATGGCTGGGCCCGCAGCCGGACGTCGATCCCGAGGCGGCGCGGCGCGAGGTGCTCCGCCGCTACCTGCGCGCGTACGGCCCTGCGAAGCCTGCGGACTTCAAGCGCTGGAGCAGCTGGGACGGCGACTTCTCAGACTGCACGGAGGTGCGCGTCGAGCGGACGCGCGCGTTCCTCCTGGCCGGCGACGAGGACGGCTTCGACGCCGACCCGACGTCCGTCCACCTGCTGCCGCAGTACGACGCCTACGTCCTCGGCTTCCGCCCGCGCGAGCAGCTCGTGCCGGCCGCGGTGAAGGGACGCGTCGCCGCCGATCCGAAAGGACGGTTCGAGTCGGTGACCGGGATGTCTCCGCTGCTCGTCGACGGCGTCGTAACCGGCTTCTGGAAGCGCGACGGCAGCGTGGAGCACGTCGTCCGGCTCGCGCGCGACCGCAAGCGCGAGCTCGTCTCCGCGGTCGAGCGTATGCGCGAGATTCTCCGCTAGTTGTGATGTCCCGCGTGCGCGAGCGGCGCCGCCTCGCGCGCCTCGAGGTAGCGCTCTGGGTCGGCGTCGAAGAGCTTCTTGCAGTGCGCGCTGCAGAAGTACACCGTCGCCCCGGCGTACTCGCTGCGGTACGGCGTCTTGTGCCGGTCGACGGTCATGCCGCAGACGGGGTCCTTCGCGCCGCGGCGGAGCGTCAGCGCGACGAGCGCCGCCGCGACGACGAAGAAGACGATGTTCAGCCATGTCGTGTAGTTCCACTCGATGCCGCGGCTCGTGATCGAGTCGATCGACGGACGGTGCGTCGGCACGAGGTCGAGCGCACTGAAGATGCCGTCGACCGCGAGCGCGGCGGCGACCATCGTCGCGAACATGATCGCGACGACCAGCGCCGTGAGGCGCCCGCCGTAGTACTTCCGGTAGATCAGCACGATCGGGATGATGATCAGGTCGGCATAGATGAATGCGATCACGCCGGAGAACGAGATGCCGCCGGCCCAGAGCACCGCCGCGAGCGGCACGTTGCCGACGGAGCACACGAACGAGAGCGCGGCGACGACGGGGCCGAGCACGACGTTCTCGAGCAAGCGCGGCGCGCTCGACGAATCGGTGATGAACAGCGCGTTGAAGAAGCTCATCGGCAAGAGCGCGATGAAGCCCGCGATCAGGAAGCCGCCGATGATCTCCTTCCACAGCATCTCCCAGTCGCCGCGGAAGTTGTGCGCGACGTCGGACCACGCCTGGAGCGAGAAGAGTTTCGGCCCGGACTCCGCCGAGACATGCTGATGCCCGGTCTGCGCGGCGAGTGCGTGCTCGCGGGCCTGCTCCTCGAGCGCGCGCGTCACGAAGAGCCTGATTCCGAGCCACATGCACGCGATCAGCACCAGCCCGCCGAGGAACTCCGCAAGCGTGAACTGCCAGCCGAGGAAGATCCACATCACGATCCCGAGCTCGAAGACGAGGTTCGTCGACGCGAACTGGAAGGCCATCGCGGTCGCGAAGCTCGCGCCCTTCTGGAACATCGACTTCGCGATCGCGACGGCCGCGTAGCTGCACGACGACGAGGCCGCGCCGAGCCCGGTCGCGAGCGCCACCTGCCTCGCCCCGGCGCCTCCGAGCGCCCGCTCCATCCGCGAGCGCGGTACCCACGCCTGGACGACGCCCGACAGCGTGAACCCGAGCACGAGCGCCCACCACACCTCCCACGCCATCTGGAAGGCGTTCCACAGACCATCGACGATGAACACGACGCGAGCGTAACCGCCGCGTCAAGGGCCATGTACCGTGTCGTCTGCCGATGCAAGCCCGGGGCAAACGCGCCGTCGCCCTCTCCGTCGCCGCCGCGCTCACCCTCGCCGCCGGTGTCTCCGCGGCAACGAGGCCTCCGATCGCAGGCTACGACGTGCAGACCGGACGTTTCGTCGCGCTCAACCGCTATCCGGGCCGTCCCGTGCTCGTCAACGTCTGGGGCTCGTGGTGCTACGCGTGCAACCGCGAAGCGCCGCTGCTCGCGCGCTTCGCGAAAGCGCACCGGCGGCAGCTCGCCGTGCTGGGCATCGACGTGAACGACTCGCGCGCCGGCGTGCGCGCGTGGTACGCGCGCTACGGGCGTGCCTACCCGAGCATCTGGGATCCGAAGGCGCTGCTGGCGGGACGCTGGTCGCGCGGAACGCCGACGACGCTCGTCTTCGACCGACGCCACCGGCTCGTGCGCACGATCGAAGGCGCGGTGTCCGCCACGCAGCTCGAAGCCGCGCTGAAGCTCGTTACTCGACCGTAACGGTCTTCGCGAGGTTGCGCGGCTGGTCGACGTTGAGGCCGCGAAGACGGGCGATGCGATACGCGAGCAGCTGCAGCGGGACGACCGCGAGCGCAGCCTGGAGGAACGCCGGCGTCCGCGGAACGTAGATCACGTCGTCGGCGTGGTGCTGGATGTCCTCGTTGCCGTCCGTCGCGATCGCGATCACGTGTGCACCCCGCGCACGCGTCTCCTGGATGTTCGACACGATCTTGTCGTAGACGTGGATGGTCGTCGCGACCACGACGACGGGCGTTCCCTCCTCGAGAAGCGCGATCGGGCCGTGCTTCATCTCGCCCGCGGAGTACGCCTCCGTCGGGATGTAGGAAATCTCCTTCAGCTTCAGCGCGCCCTCGAGTGCGACGGGCAGGCCGATGTGCCGGCCGAGGTAGAGGAAGAACGGCTTGTCGTGGAAGCGCTGCGCGATGTCCTCGATCGGATGGTCTCCGTCGAGGAATTCCTTCATCTTCTCGGGAAGCTCGTGCAGCTTGCCGAGGATGAACTCCATCTCGTCCGGCGGCATCGTCTTGCGCACTTGGGCGAGCTTCAGCGCGATCAGTGAGAGCAGCGCGACCTGCGCCGTGAACGTCTTCGACGCGGCGACGCCCACCTCGAGCCCGCAGCGCGTGTACAGGACCGACTCGACCTCGCGCGTGAGCTGTGTGCCCATCAGGTTCGTGATGCCGAGCGTGCGTGCCCCCTTCTCGCGGGCGAGCTTCATCGCGTTGACGGTGTCGCGCGTCTCGCCCGACTGCGAGATCCCGATCACGAGCGTGTCCTTCGACAGAACCGGATTGCGGTAGATCCACTCGCTCGCGATGTCCGGCTCGACCGGAAGGCGCGCCCACTCCTCGATGATGTAGCGGCCGACGACGCCGGCGTGGTACGCGGTCCCGCACGCGACGATCACGATGCGGCGCAAGTTCTGCATCTCGAGCTCGGTCAGTCCGAGCTCCTCGAGCTCGAGCACGCCGTGGCGGACGCGGTCGCCGATCGTCTCGCGCACCGCCTCGGGTTGCTCGTAGATCTCCTTGAGCATGAACGTTTCGTAGCCGCTCTTCTCGGCGCTCTCGTCGTCCCAGTCGAGCTCGCTCACCTCGACGTGGTCGACCGCGACGCCGTCCTTGAAGTAGCGCACCTTCGACGGCGTGATCTCGACGACCTCGCCGTCGTCGGGGAAGGCCGCGCGGCGCGTCTCGCTCAGGAACGCCGCGACGTTCGACGCGAGGAAGTTCTCGTCCGTCCCGAGACCGACGACCAGCGGCGTCTCGCGCCTGACGCCGACGAGCAGGTCGGGATGGCCGTGATGGATCGCGACGATCGTGAAGTGACCCTCGAGCTGCGGATAGACGCGAATCAGCGCCTGCGCCAGGTCGCCGTCGTACTCGCGCTCGAGCAGGTGTACCACGACTTCCGCGTCGGTCTCGGAGGAGAACGTGTGCCCCTCGCGGACGAGCCGCTCTCTCAGCTCGCGGTAGTTCTCGACGATGCCGTTGAGCACGATCGCGAGCTTGTTCGCGTCGCAGCCGACGAGCGGATGCGCGTTCTGCTCGTTCACGGCGCCGTGCGTCGCCCACCGCGTGTGGCCGACGCCGTGGCGCGAGGTCGAGCCGTTCGAGCCGGCGGCGTCGACGAGGTTCTGGAGATTTCCGACCGCGCGCACGTAGTCGAGCGCGTCGTCTTCGCGCAGCGCAATCCCGGCGGAGTCGTAGCCGCGGTATTCGAGGCGGCGAAGGCCCTGAAGCAGCAGCTCCTTCGCGCTTCTGTTGCCGACGTATCCGATGATTCCGCACATAAATCCCCCAAAGACGCGCAAAGCCCGGCGCACGGGCTCCCTGCGTCGGAAACCTCAGCCGAGCTCTCGTCGAACGAGCGCGGCGATCCTATCAAAGAGGTCCCGCGCCTCCACCTCCGTCGGAGCCTCGGCCAGCAGCCGCACGAGCGGCTCCGTACCCGACGGACGCACGAGTACACGTGCCGTGCCGTTCAGCTCGTCGTTGAGCCGCGACACCTCGTCGACGAGGCGTCCAGGAAGGACTTTCGTGCGGAGCGGCAGGTTTTCCTTCACCTGCGGGAAGCGCGGCATGACGGCCGAAGCCTCGGACAGCTTCCGTCCGTAGAGCGCGCCGCAGAGAAGCAGCGCGGTCGCAAGCCCGTCGCCGGTGACGTGGTCGCGCAGGTAGATGAGGTGACCGGACTGCTCGCCGCCGAGCAATCCGTCGTGCTCGCGAAGCGCCTCGAGCACGTAGCGGTCGCCGACCGGCGTCGTCACGACACGAATGCCGTGCTCGCCCAGGAGGTGGTGCAGACCGAGGTTCGACATGACGGTCACCGCGACGAGGTCGACGTCGAGGTGCAGTGCGAGGATCGCGAGGATCTGATCGCCGTCGACGACCTCGCCCCGCTCGTCGACTGCGAGCATGCGGTCGCCGTCGCCGTCGAACGCGACGCCCAGGTCGAGCTCGTTCTCGACGACGAGGCGCTGCAACGCGGCGAGATCGGTCGCGCCGCAGCCGAGGTTGATGTTCGTGCCGTTCGGCTCGACGCCGATCGCGGTCACCGTCGCACCGATCGACTCGAACGCGCGGGGCGCGATCTCGCTGTACGCGCCGTTCGCGCAGTCGACGCCGACGTGGAGACCGGTCAGGTCGGTGCCGAAGCGCTCGACGATGTGCTCGAGGTAGCTGTCCGGCGCGACGCCGACGCGTTCGACGTCACCCCCGCCGCGCGCGGGCGCCTCGAGCAGCGCTTCGATCTCCTCTTCCTGCGCGTCGGTGAGCTTGCTGCCGTCGCGGTCGAAGAACTTGACGCCGTTGTACTGCGGTGGATTGTGCGACGCCGTGATCACGGCTGCCAGATCGAGCTTGAGCAGCGCGACGGCAGGTGTCGGAAGCACGCCGCCGAGCACCGCGGATCCGCCGGCAGAGACGATCCCGCGCGCGAGCGCCTGCTCGAGCTCGTCCCCGGACGCGCGCGTGTCGCGCCCAACGAACACGCGTCCGCGCCCAGACCAGAGCGCGGCTGCCTTGCCGAGCTGTTCGACGAGCTCCGCAGTCAGCGTCTCGCCGACGACGCCGCGAACACCGTCGGTGCCGAAGTAGCTCCGCGCCATGCGCGCGGGGACGCTACCGCTTCGAGAACTGAGGCGCCTTGCGAGCCTTGTGCAGGCCGGCCTTCTTGCGCTCGACGATGCGCGCGTCGCGCGTCAGGAAGCCGGCGCGCTTCAGCGGCACGCGCAGCTCGGGGTCTGCGTCGACAAGTGCGCGCGCGATCCCGTGACGCACGGCACCGGCCTGGCCGCTCGGCCCGCCGCCCTGCACGCGGACACGGATGTCGTAGCGTCCCTCGAGACCCGCGACCTTCAGCGGCGCGAGCGCGGTCTGCCGATGCGCGGGCCGCGGGAAGTACTCCTCGATCGGGCGACCGTTGAACCACGTCGTCCCGTCGCCGGGCCGGAGGATGACACGTGCGACCGACGTCTTGCGCTTGCCGGTACCGAGGTACTGCGCGATCTCGCTCACTTGCCCTCCAACGGAAGCGGCTTCGGCACCTGCGCCTCGTGTGGGTGCTCGGGGCCGGCGTAGATCTTCAACTTCGTGATCTGCGTGCGCGCGAGGCGGTTGCGCGGCAGCATTCCCTTGACCGCCTTGCGGAGCACCTCCGTCGGGCGGCGCTCGAGTTGCTCGCGAAGCGGGCGCGAGCGGAGGCCGCCGGGATAGCCGGAGTGGCGGTGGTACATCTTCTGGTCGAGCTTGTTGCCCGTGACGTGGATCTTCTCCGCGTTCACGACCACGACGAAGTCGCCGGTGTCGACGTGCGGGGTGTACTGCGGCTTGTTCTTGCCGCGTAGCGTGTCGGCGATGGCCGTCGCAAGACGCCCGAGGGTCTGTCCCTCGGCGTCGACGAGGTACCACTCGCGCGCGATCTCACCAGTCTTGGCGTTAAAAGTCTTCATCAGAAAACACAGCGGTCTTCATGCGGAGAAAGGGCGGGCCGAGGGCCCGCCGGGCGGCGAATTGTAGCGAAGTCAGGCGGGAACCGGGACGCGACGCCGGCGGCGGAGGATCCAGGGCGCGGGGGCGATGACGAGGATCGTGGCCCCGACCGCCATCGAGGCCACCCCGAGCGACTCGAGCGTCAGGCCGCCCAGCAGGGCCAGAGTCGCGCCGAAGAGCGCCGCCGCGAAGTCGTTGAACCCAAACAGGCGGCCGCGCTCGGACGGAAGCGTCAGGTCGGCGAGCTGCGCGGTTGCCGCGACGTACGAGATGTTCCAGCCGATCCCGAGGCCGAAGAGCAGCACGGCGGTCGCGGGAACGCCGGAGATCCAGCCCAGCGCGAGCGACGACACTCCCATGACGAGCAGGCCCGACGCGAGCGCCGGTGTCCGCCCGACGCGGTCGATGAGCGCACCGACGAAGAGGACCAGCGCGTACATCCCGAGCACGTGCGCGCCGATGATCGGGAACACGTCGTGCTGGGCGTGATGGTGCTTCTCGACGACCACGTAGCCGGTCAGGTTCATCACCGAGACCATCACGCCGAAGCTCGCGAACGCGGCGAGCATCGCGGGAATCACGCCGGGACGGCGCAGGATCTCCGCGAGCGAGGCCTTCGGCGGCTCGGGCTCGTCAGGGTCGGCACGGGCCGGGGCGAGCCGTTCCGCGATCACCTTCGTGTCGGGGCGGACGAGGAGCACGATCGCCGCCGACAGCACGCTCATCCCCGCCGCCGCGAGCCACGGCGTGGTGAGCACGTCGGCCTCTACGTGCTTGCCCGCGAACAGCGGGAGAAAGACGGTCGGGCCGAGGATCGCGCCGAACACCGAACCGACGAGGACACGCGAGATGCCGCGCGCGCGGCGCTCCGGGAGGTACATGTCGCCGGCCGCGGTGCGGACGAGCAACGCGGCGGCGCTGGACGAACCCGTGAGCACGAACCCTGCGATCACAGCGACCGTCGACAAGGCGTGTGTGCCGAGAGCCGTGAGCGCGCAACCGGCGGCTCCGACGAGGAAGCCCACGACGAGGACGGGGCGCCGCCCGAACCGGTCCATCGCACGTCCCGCGACCGCACCGGTGGATCCGGCGGCTACGAGGAAGATCGCAGGCCCGAGACCGAGCAGTCCCTTCACGCCGGTGACGAGCACGAACGTCAGCGACGACACCGCTGCGACGAGCTGGACCACGGCGGAGTTGACCGCGAGCGTCGCCGCGAGCAGGAACGTATTGCGTTTGACGGCCCGGTCTAGGTCAAACACGCGCGTAGCGTCTCACGGAAGGCGGTCGCACCTCCGTGCGACGGATGTCGTACGTACGGCGCGTCGAGCGCGGCTTCGGCGACGCGGCCGACGGCAAGCACGCGGCGTTCGCGCGCGAGCTCGCGCGCGAACGGCAAGCCGGCGCGAATCTCGTCGCGCGTCGGCCGGCGGTTCGAGCGCGCAGTGCCGGGGTGGGTCGGCACGACGTTCCAGAGGAGGACGTCGTCCTCGACCGCAAGCTCTTCGAGAACGCCGTGGACGATCGACGCGGTCAATTCGGCGGGCCCCATTCCCGTGAGCTGGCGCTCCGACGTAAACGGAATGCCGGAGACGCGCGCGCCTCGGAATCCCGCCGCCTCGCCGACGAGCAGGATCGCGGCGCCGCTCTTTTGATCGAGGTAGCGCTCAAGCCGCTCCGCGAGGCGCTCGTCCCGGTACTGGTTGAACGTGCGGCCGATCCGCGCAGCCGCGAGCTGCTCTACCAGCGTTCCCAGCGAATCACCTCGTCGAGGGCGCGACGCCGCTGCGTGAACCGCGACGAGCCCCGCGCCGCGTTCGGGTCGGCGCGAGGCCGTCCGATGGTGACACCCGCGACGACGTTGACCTCGTCGGGGATGCCGAGCAGCTCCTTGAACCGCTCCAGCTCGGGAACCGTGACGCCGTAGACACCCGCGGCGAGGTCCTCGTCGATTGCCGCAAGGAGCAGGAGCATCATCGCCGCACCTGCATCGACGAACCAGAACGGCGCCGGCCATTCGATTTCCACGCCACCCGTCACGGCAAGCTTGTCTGCCTCGTTGTAGCGGTCGTGGTAGTCGCCCTCGCGCGTACACACGATCACGTGGACGGGAGCAACCGACAGCCACCGCTCCCGTCCCTGCGCCACCCAATCGTCCTCGTGAAGCAGCTTCGCGATTGCCGTCCGCGTTTCTTGGTCCGTCACGACGACCATCCGCTGCCCTTGCGAGAAGCCGCCGCTCGGGGCACGCCGCACCGTCCGCACGATCCGCTCGATCGTCTCGCGCGGGATCGGCGTGGGATCGTAGTGCCGCACCATGCGGCGCCGGCTCAGGATCTCGCGGAAGTTCACTCGCGTGACATTACGGCACGGAATCGGCGCAGACGTGATCGAAAGCTCGCCGCACACTCGCTGCATGACGCGGAAATGGAACAGTTGGCTTAGCCCAGCTGGATGGGCTAGCCCGCCTAAGCCCACCACCTATTACAACACGCACGAGGCGAAGAACTCGTTGTCCGAACTCTTGCGCCGAGTCCGGAAGGGCGAGGTGATCGTCATCGCCCATGCCGGAAGTCCCGTGGCGAAGCTGGTCCCGTTCAAGAACGATGTCGAACTGGTCCCTGGCGTTGTCCGGTTGAGCGTCTACGTGGACGGAGCGTCGGGCGGCGACGCTACTCCCACTCGATCGTCGCCGGGGGCTTCGACGTCACGTCGAGAACCACCCGGTTGACGGCGGGGATCTCGTTGACGATCCGCGACGAGATCGTCTCGATGAGGTCGTAGGGCAACCGCGCCCAATCGGCCGTCATCGCGTCTTCGCTCGTGACCGCGCGCAGGACAACGGGATACCCGTACGTCCGCGAGTCGCCTTGGACGCCGACGGAACGAATCGCCGGCAAGACGCAGAAGCTCTGCCACAGCTCGCGGTACATCCCGGCGCGCCGCACCTCCTCCTGAAGGATCGCGTCCGCCTCGCGGAGCGTCTCGAGACGTTCCGCGGTCACCGACCCGATGATGCGGATCGCGAGGCCGGGACCGGGAAACGGCTGCCGCCAGACCATCCGCTCGGGGAGGCCGAGCTCCTCGCCCACACGCCGCACCTCGTCCTTGAAGAGCAACCGCAACGGCTCGACGAGCTCCATCCGCATGTCGGCCGGCAGGCCGCCGACGTTGTGGTGCGACTTGATCGTCTCCGCGTTCTCGGTGCCGCCGGACTCGATCACATCCGAGTACAGCGTCCCCTGCACGAGGAACCGAACGTCGCCGAGCCTGCCCGCCTCTTCCTCGAACACACGGATGAACTCCTCGCCGACGATCTTTCGCTTCTGTTCCGGATCGTCGACGTCCGCGAGCTTCGTGATGAAGCGGTCCTGAGCTTCGATGTGGACGAGCGGCACGTGGAAGTGACCGCCGAACGTCTCGACGACCTGCGCCGCCTCGTTCTTCCGGAGCAGTCCATGGTCGACGAACACGCACGTCAGCTGGTCGCCGACGGCCTTGTGCACGAGCAACGCCGCGACGGCGGAATCGACGCCGCCGGACAGTGCGCAGAGCACGCGCTCGCGACCGACCTGCGTACGAATCCGCTCGACCTGCTCCTCGATCACCGCTGCGGGAGTCCACGCCGGCGGCGCCGCCGCGACGTTGTAGAGGAAGTTCTTCAGCAGCTCCATGCCGCTCGGCGTGTGGACGACCTCCGGGTGGAACTGCACGCCGTAGACACGCGCGCTCGAATCCTCGAACGCGGCGATCGGCGTCGAGGGCGAGCCTGCGACGACGTGAGCGCCCACCGGCGGCGCGACGACGGAGTCGCGGTGCGACATCCAGACCGTCTGCTCGGGAGGAAGGTCGCGGAACAACTCCGACCCGGCCTCCTCGGCGCGAAGCTCCGTCTTCCCGAACTCGGAAACGCCGGTGCGATCGACGCGGCCGCCGAGATCGAGCGCCATCAGCTGCATCCCGTAACAGATGCCGAGCGTCGGAATCCCGAGCGAGAACAGCACCGGATCGACGTGCGGCGCACCGTCCGCATACACGGACGCCGGACCGCCGCTGAGGATGAGCGCGTGCGGGTTCCGTGCACGAACCTGCTCCGGCGTCACCGTGTGCGGGACGAGCTCGGAGTACACGCGGCACTCGCGCACGCGGCGTGCGATCAGCTGCGAGTACTGACCGCCGAGATCGACAACGAGCACCGGACGCTCTTCTGGAGGAGCCTCCGGGAGGCGCAGAATCTGCGCTTCAGCGCCGATAGTTCGGCGCCTCCTTCGTGATCGTCACGTCGTGCGGATGCGACTCGCGCAAACCTGCGGCCGTGATGCGGACGAACTTCGCGTCGTGCATCTCGTCGATCGTCGCTGCGCCGCAATAACCCATCGCCTGCCGGAGACCGCCGACCAGTTGGTAGACGATCGGCGCAAGCGGTCCCTTGTATGCGACACGCCCCTCGATGCCCTCCGGCACGAGCTTGTCGACGTCCTCGACGTCTCCCTGGAAGTACCGGTCTTTCGAGAACGATCTTGCGCGCATCGCGCCGAGCGAGCCCATGCCGCGGTACTCCTTGAAGCGTTCGCCCTGATAGAGGACGACGTCGCCGGGCGACTCGTCGGTGCCGGCGAGCAGCGAGCCGAGCATCACGGCGTCCGCGCCCGCAGCGATCGCCTTTGCGATGTCGCCGGAGGACGTCATGCCGCCGTCGGCGACGAGCGTCGCGCCCTCCCGCGCCGCGGCGCTTGCGCAGTCGTAGATCGCGGTCACCTGCGGGACGCCGACGCCGGCGACGATTCGCGTCGTGCAGATCGAGCCGGGCCCGACGCCGGCCTTGACGGTGTCCGCCCCCGCGTCGACCAGCGCACTGGCCGCCTCGGCCGTCGCAACGTTCCCGGCAATCAGCTCGACCGTCCGGGACGACTTGATCCGCCGCACCATCTCGACGACGCCCGCCGAATGCCCGTGCGCGGTGTCGACGACGAGCACGTCGACGCCGGCGTCGACCAAAGCCTGTGCGCGCTCGAGTGCGTCCGTGCCGACGCCGACGGCAGCGCCGACGCAGAGCCGCCCCTGCTCGTCCTTCGTCGCGTTCGGGTACTGGATCTTCTTCTGGATGTCCTTGACGGTGATCAGGCCTTTGAGCCTGCCGTCCGCGTCGACGACCGGCAGCTTCTCGATCTTGTTGCGGTGCAGGATCTCCTCCGCCTCCGCGAGCGTCGTCCCGATCGGCGCGGTGACGAGGTTGCGCGCCGTCATGAGGGCGCTCACCGGCTGCGCCACGTCGTTCTCGAAGCGCAGGTCGCGGTTCGTGAGGATGCCGACGAGGACGCCGTCGTCGTCGGTGATCGGAACGCCGCTGATGCGGTACCTCGCCATCAGCTCGAGCGCCTCGGACACGAGCGCGGTCGGCGGCAGCGTCACCGGTTCGACGATCATCCCCGACTCGCTGCGCTTTACCTTGTCGACTTCCGCGACCTGATCCTCGATCGAGAGGTTGCGGTGCACGACGCCGAGGCCCCCCTCGCGCGCGAGCGCGATCGCCAGCCGCGCCTCGGTGACGGTGTCCATCGCAGCGGAAAGGAGGGGAATCGCGAGGCTCACCGACGGTGTCAGCCGGGTCGTCGTCGCGACGTCGTTCGGCAGGACGCGAGACTCGGCCGGGACGAGAAGGACGTCGTCGAACGCGAGCCCCTCTTTCGCGAATTTCTGCTCGATCGCGAGCAGGCGCTCCAGCTGTTGGGGACTCAGCTCGACGGCCATGCTCAATCGTAGCGCCTCGATCCGACGCTACCCTGACGCGGGTGAGAGGCCGGGTCCTGCTCCTCGCCGCCGTGGTCGCGCTCGCGCTCCCGGGCTCAGCGGCGTCGGACCTGAACCGCGGCCCGCAGTCGATTCTCGCGATCCTTGCGACCTGGGGCCCGCAGCCGTTCCTGCCGGACGAGCTGAAGAGCTCGCTCTTCGGGGACGCCGACGCGTTCGTACGCAACGCGTCGTTCGGCGAAGCGTCGCTGACCGGCGAGGTGACGCCGTGGCTCCCGATCAAGCAGTTCGCCGACTGCGATCCCGTCCTCCAGAGCGAGCTGGCGCTCGCAGCGCTCAACGCGGCGAAGCAGGCGGGCTACGACGCGACGAAGTACTCGCGCTATGTGTTCGTGTTTCCGCGACCCGGACCCTGCAGGTACCTCGGCTTCGGCTACGGGAACGAGGTCTGGCTGTTCGGGACGCCCGCGTCCCGCGTGGTCATCCACGAGCTCGGGCATACGTTCAGCCTCGGGCACGCGTGGAGCGTGGCCTGCCCGACGTGCCGTCCCGTCGAGTACGGCGACCCCTACGACGTGATGGGTCACGGCGTCGGCCACTACAACGCCTTCGAGAAGTTCGCTGCCGGCTGGCTGACGGGCGTGACGACTGCGACGGCGAACGGCACGTACGCGATCGACCAGCTCGAGCTGAAGAGCACGCAGCCGCAGGCGCTCGTCGTCCACACCGCCGTCAACGACTACTGGTTCGACCACCGCGAGCCGCTGCTCGAGGACGTCGCGTTTGCGGGCCAGCCGATCGTGCGCGGCGTCGAGGTGCACGCGAGTCCGAGCCCCGACGACCGCGACGGACGGTCGCGGTACCAGCCCGGCAACGTGATCGTCCTCGACCCGACCGGGCACGGCGACGCGATCCTGCCCGGCGACACATGGGGCGAGGCCGGCGCCTTCTCGCTCACGGTGCTCGACCATGTCGGCACGCACGTCGACGTCAAGTTCACGTGGACGGACAAGACGCCGCCCGGCCGCGTCGACATCTATTCGCCGCTCAAGACGCTCCGAACGCGGAAGCTCGACGTCCAGTGGGGCCGCGCCGCCGAGCGCGGCAGCGGGATCGCGCGCTACGAGATCCGGCTCGACCGAAAGTTGCGCGCTAGCGTCGAAGGCGACGCGCCGCGACAGGTGATCCTGCCGCGCCCGGCGCGTGGACGCCACGCGGTGAGCGTCGTCGCGGTCGACCGCGCGGGGAACCGCGGGCGCGCCGCCTCGAGTTCGTTCAGCGTGCGCTGACGGGTTCGATCGCCGTGACGCGCACGGCCTGAGCGAGCCGCGTGACGTCGCGCGGGTCGAACCGCCCCGCGCCGAGCTCGAGCGTCGCGGCAGCGCCCGTCGCGACCGCGGCGCGCAAAGCGTCCTCCGCCGACTGCTCGCCGTAGCGGGCCGCAAGGTAGGCGGCCAACATCGCGTCGCCCGCGCCGGCCGGCGCCAGCGGCTCGAGCCCGTCGATCCGCGCGTCGAACCGCTGCGTCCGCCGCTCCTCGCGGACGAGCGCGAAGACACCAGTCTCGTGTCCGATCAGGACATTCCGCGCGCCGAGCTCGGCGATCGCGTCGAGCGCCATCAGGAAATCCTCCTCGTCGTGGAACTCCTGACCGACGAGCCCCTCCGCCTCGCGCTGGTTCGGCGAGACGAGCCACGGCTCGGCCTCGACGCCGAGGCGCAGCGGCTCGCCTTCGGTGTCGAGCACCGCACGCACGCGACGCTTCGACAGCTCGCGCACCGCCTCTGCGTAGAAGCCGGGATCGACGCCGCGCGGCAGCGAGCCGGCGAGGAGGACGACGTCGGCGCCGCGCGAGAGGTACGCGAGCTTCTCGAGCAGCATGTCGAGCTCTTCGCGGATGACGTGCGGCCCCCACTCGTAGATCTCGGTCGACAATCCGCTGGTCGGATCGACGACGAGCGTCGAGGTCCGCGACTCCTCCGTGATGCGCGCGAAGTCGTTGAGGATTCCCTCCGACGTCAGCTCCTCGACGATCCACGTTCCCGTGCGACCGCCGGCGAGCCCGCTCGCGACAACCGGGACGCCGAGCGTCTTCAGCGCCCGTGCGGCGTTGATTCCCTTGCCGCCGGCGAGCGTCAGGCCCGCGCTCGCGCGATGCCGGTGCCCGAGCTGGAAGTTCGGGACGTTCAGCGTCCTGTCGAGCGCGGCGTTCATCGTCACGGTGACGATCACGTGAGCCAACCCCACACGTGCTTCACGGTCCGCCGCGCGTAGAAACCGATACGGCCGGTGACGCCGGGACGCCGGACCGTCGCGCGCGCGACGAGCGGCCGCGTGCCGAGCAGCCGCCTTCCCTGCCAGACGCGCACGAATCCGAAGCGCTCGCCGGCGGCCACCGGGAGCGCGACGGCCGCGGACGCGACGATCTGCGCGACGAGCGGCCGGTCGATCCGCACGGCGCGCCGAACGCTCGTCGCAGCGGTGAGCGCGAGATCCGGACGGCCCCAGCCCGTCTCGGCGACCGCATACGTGCGTCCGGTGACGATCACGCTCGCGACACGGTACCGGGAAAGACCCCAGCGAAGGAGTGCCTCGAGGTCGGCGTTGCGCTGCTCGCGCGTCGGGCTGCCCAGGATCGTCACGTAGACGGTCGTGTCGCGGCGCCGCACCGCCGCGACCTCGCACCAGCCGGCGGCGTCCGTGTGACCGGTCTTGACGCCGAAGACGCCGGGAAAGACGCCGAGCAGGTCGTTCCACGTGTGCAGCACGCGCCGGCCGGCGATCACGTCGCTCCGTTTCCTGACCACGTCGCGCACGATCGGCTTGTGCATCGCGATCCGCGCGAGCCTCGTGACGTCGGCCGCGCTCGAGCGCTCTCCGGGCGCGTCGAGTCCGTCGGGACGGACGAAGACCGTGTCGTGCAGCCCGAGTTCTTCCGCCTTTGCGTTCATCTCGCGCACGAACGCTGCGACGTCGCCGTTCGACGCGCTCTCCGCGAGCGCGTAGGCCGCGTCGTTCGCGCTCTGGATCAGCGCGCCCTCGATCAGGTCGTGGACGGTCAGGCGCTGGCCGGCGCGCAGGTCGATCGACGACTCGCCGACCGCTGCGGCGCTGTGGCGGATGGTGACGACGTCCGCGGGTTTCACGTGCTCGAGTGCGACGAGGACCGTCATCAGCTTCGTGATGCTCGCGATCGGGACGCGCGCGTGCGCCGCGTGCTGCGCGAGCACCTCGCCTGTCGACGCGTCGAGCACGACGTACGCGCGCGCGTCGGCGCGTGGCGGCCCGGCTGCATGCGCCGGAACGGCGAACGCGAGCGCGGCTGCGAATCCTGCGGCGAGCTTCATCACTTGACGCGGATCTTCTGTCCGATCTCGAGCGAGTTGGTGCTCACACCGGGATTCAACGCCTGCAACGCCTCGACCGTAGTGTTGAACTTCGCCGCGATGATGCCGAACGTGTCCCCGCGCTCGATCACGTAGAACTGCTTCTTCGGTACGCGCGGGCGGCTCGTCGCGGGCGTGGTCGTCACGGCGGACGTCGTCGCAGCGGCGGTCGAGACGGGAACCGCAGGGCCGGAGCCGCCGCCGCCGTGCAATCCGGCGCGGACCGCGAGCACGAGGATCGTCATCGCGACGAGAAACGCGAGCGGAGCGGCGTACCGCGCGAGCCGGCCGCGGTTCGACACGGCCACCGGCCTACCAGCCGGACACGGACCAGATCTCGCCGCGCAGACGCGCGGCCTCCGCGCCCGCCGCGGAACGCCAGTCGCCTCCGTGCGTGCGGTAGGCGTAGTCGATCGCGCGGGCGACGGCGACGAGCGCGCTCGCGGGTCCGCTCGTGAACGCGCGGGCGACGTCGGCCGGCCCCGCGCCCTGCGCCCCGATGCCGGGCAGAAGCAGCACCTGCTGCGGGCAGAGCCTGCGCGCCTCGCCGATCGCGCGCGGATACGTCGCGCCGACGACGAGGCCGACGCTCGAGAGGCCGCGCTCGCCGACGAGGTCCTCACCCCACTCGCGCGCGAGCTTCGCGATCTGGTGCCACACGACGTCGCCGTCCGAGAGCTTGAGGTCCTGCACGTCCCCGCTGCCGGCGTTCGACGTCTTCGCGACGACGAACAGGCCCGCGCCGTGACGCTTCGCCGCGGCGAGGAAGGGCTCGACCGACTCGCGCCCGAGGTAGGCGTTGATCGTGATCGCATCCGCGAGCGGCGTGCGGTCGTCGCGCGGCTCGACGTATGCGGCGGCATAGGCGCGCGCCGTCGAGCCGATGTCGCCGCGCTTCGCGTCCGCGATCACGAGCAGGCCGGCGTCGCGCGCATACCTGCACGTCTCCTCGAACGCCTGCATTCCCGCCGAGCCGAGCGCCTCGAAGAAGGCGAGCTGCGGCTTGACCGCGACGCAGGCGGGCGCCGCCGCGTCGATGAGACCGCGGCAGAAGCGCGCGAATGCCCTGCCCGGCGCCTCGCCCTGCAACTCCACCGGCAGCAGGTCGAGCACGGGATCGAGCCCGAGGACGAGCTGGCTGCGCTTGCGCTCGACGGCCTCGGCCACGCGGTCGCCGAACACCGTCGTCCCGACCTCGACCTGGCTCACGGCGTGGAGCTTAGGCGACGGCTCGGCGCTCGGCACACGCGGCCAGGATCTCGGCCGCGTCGAGATGGCAGACGGCGAGCTCCGGCGGCGGGCGGCGGAGGAACTGCGCGACGACGAGCAGCTCGTCCGCGCTCTCTGCCGCGAGCGAGGCGGCACCATCGCCCGCCGCGCGCAACCCGGCCTGGACCTCGAGCGCGCCGCCGCCCTCGGGAAGCGTGCGCGCCGCGGCGATCCGGCCGCCGGCAACGAAGAACGCGCGCCGGAAGCCGGGCTCGGCGGCGGGCGCGACGAGGCAGAGCCGCGTGGCGCGCAACCGCCGCAGCCGCTCGAGCTCGACGATGACCTGCTCGAGCGCCGCAATCCGATCACGGACGCGCGCCGCGTCCTCGTACCGCAGCTCCTCCGCAGCCGCGGCGAGCCTGCGGCGCAGCCGCGGCAGCGCACGCCGCGGTTGCGGCAGCTCGTCCGTCGTCAGCACGCGCGCCGCGAGCTCGGCGCGGCGGCGGCTCTTGATGGGCCCGTGCTCGGTCGGCGTCGACGTGACGACGACGCGGCCGTTCCGCTCGCCGAGGTAGACGTAGCGATCGGGACGCGTCGAGCGCGCGTTCGCGGGCGGCCGCAGCTCGCGAAGCAGCCGCAGCTCCTCGAGCGCCGCCTCGAGCTCCGACCCGCAGACGCGCCACTCGATACGTTCGACCGCCCGGAGCGCCGCCTCGACCGCCGGCCGCTGCCGCTCGGAGCGGAAGTACGACCGCAACCGCGCGCGCAGGTCGCGGGCCCGGCCGACGTAGAGCACCTGCCCGCCGCCCCCGTGGAAGAGGTAGACGCCGGGCAGCGTCGGCGCGCCGAAGGCGAGCGACCGCTTGCCGTACACGCGCCGCTGCCGCGGCGCCGCGAGCGCGACGAGGTCGCCGACCGTCCGCGCGCCGCGCTCCTGCGCGAGGCCGATCAGCGCGACGAGGATTTCCGCCGTCGCCTCCGCGTCGGGCAGCGCGCGGTGGCAGGGACGCGCCGCCGTCCCGAAGAAGTGTGCGAGCGAGGCGAGGCCGACGCGCGAGATCCGGCCGGCGAGCAGCGCGCGCGCGAGCCAGACGGTGTCGACGACGGGCCCGGCGAGGCGCCGCCCGGTCAGCCGCACGACCTCGCGATCGAGGAAGCCGACGTCGAAGCGCGCGTTGTGGGCGACGAGCACGGCGTCGCCCGCGAACGCGAGGAAGCGCCGCATCGCGGATTCCGTGGACGGCGCGCGACGGAGCGCGCGCTCCTCGATCCCCGTCAGCCGTGCGATCTGCAGGGGCAGCCGCTCGCGCGGGTTGACGAGCGTCTCGAACGTCCCCGTCAGCTCGAGCGACTGGACGCGAACGGCGCCGATCTCGCAGATGCGCGACCGCCCCGGCGAGAGGCCGGTCGTCTCGAGGTCGACGACGCAGAACGCCGCCTCGTCGAGCGGACGTTCCTCGGCCTCGCCGTCCGCAAGCGCGACGCAGCCGCCGCGCCAGGCGAGCCGTGCGTCGGCCGCGACCACGTCGCCGAGCAGCGAGCGCGCGAGCCCCTCGGGCGCGTGCGCGAGCGCGAACAGCGTCCGCGCCGCCTCCTCGACGGGCACGGCGCCGTGCCGCTCCTCCACGAGCTCTACGAGCCGATCCGCCGCGTCGAGCCGGAGCTGCACCGCTCGATCGTAGGCGAACGTGTGTTCGTGTTCAAGGCCGAAAGAAAGGCCGCTCCTCGGGCGGCCTTCCTTGACGTCGTGTCTAGCTGCTCTTGACGGCGGCCTTCAGCTGGCTGCCGGCGGAGAACTTGGGAACGCGCGTCGCCGCGATCTGGACGCGCTCGCCGGTGCGCGGGTTGACGCCCTGGCGCGCGGCGCGGTCCGAGACGGAGAACTTGCCGAAGCCGGTGAAGCTGACGTCCCCACGGCTCGCGAGCGTCTCCTGGATCGTCTCGAGGAAGGCGTTGACGGCCTTCTCGGCGTCGCGGTTGGCGAGGCCGCTCTTGGACGACACCGCTGCGACGAATTCCTGCTTGGTCACGAAACCCTCCTATCTGGATTGCCGATCCCGGGCGCCCGGGACACTAGCAACCGGTCGGTTACCGCTCAACGATGCCCTTTCCGCCTGAATCCTGTCATGCGGACAGGACGTCGGTGGCGGTGAACAGCGGCCGGAGCCGCACGGCGTGCCTCGCGAGCTCGTCCACGCCGCCTTCCTCGCGGTCGACGACGCAGACAGCCGTGTCACAGCGAAGGCCCGCTTCGCGCAGCGCCTCGACCGCGGAAACGGCTGCTCCGCCGGAGGTGACAACGTCCTCGACGAGGCAAACGGTCTCCCCGGCCTCGAAGGCGCCCTCGAGCCGGTTCGCGGTTCCGTAGCCCTTCGCCTCGTCGCGGACGATCACGAACGGGAGGCCTGACGCGAGCGACGCGGCCGCGGCGAGCGCGACGGCGCCGAGCGCCGGACCGGCGAGCCGCGTCGCGCCGTCGGCGTGCTGGCGCACCTCTGCGGAGATCCGCTCGCCGATCACGCGCAGCAGCTCCGGCTGGGTCTCGAAGCGGTACTTGTCGAAATAGTGCGTCGAGCGGCGGCCGCTGCGGAGGACGAAGTCGCCCTCGAGGTACGCGACCTCCTTGATCGCGCGGCGCAGCTCGAGGTCGTCCATCACCCTTGCCGCAGCGCCGTGCGCGCGACGGCGAGCAGCGGTTCCGCCTCCGCGTCGACGAGCGTGACGAGCGAGCCGTCCTCGTAGTAGAGGTCGACGCGCTCGCGCTTCGCGTCGCGCAGCCGGCGCACGATCGCGAAGCCGGCGAGCGCTGCGCCGACGACCGCGCCGAGCGCGACGAGCTTACGACGCATCCGCTGCCTTCTTCTTGCGCGGGGCGCGCCGCTTCGGCTTCGCCTCGATCGAGCGCAGGCAGCTCTTCAGGTCGTAGAAGACGAGCCCGACCGTCGGCTCGGGCCTGGTCGTCGCGACGATCGTGCGCCCGCCCTCCCGGTAGACGAAGACGCTGCCGGCGGCGACGCTCGCCTCGAGCTGAGCCGGCTCGCGCCCGGGTCGCGCGTCCTGCGCCTGCTCGAGCAGCGAGCGGGCGGCGTCGGCGAGGAGCTCCGGATTGCCGTGTGTCGAGCCGATTACCGCGCCCTGCTCGTCGAGGATCACGGCGACGTCGACCTGCGACGAGATCTCCCGCAGCTCTGCGAGTGCCTGGGCGGCGTCCACGACGGGAACGATACTTCGCGGGTGACGCTGCGGATGCGGGCACTCTTCAGGAAGTTCTTCGCCGACCGCGGCACGCATCTGGCGGCGATGATCGCGTACTTCGCGCTCCTCTCGTTCGTGCCCCTGTCGTTCCTCGCGCTCGCGATGCTCGGCTTCGCGGGACGCGCGAACGAGTCGAGCTTCGTCGTGACCGAGATCAAGCGCACGTTCCCCGACGCGCCGATCACGGACATCGTCGGTCTCGTGCGCGAGGTGCAGGACAACGCGGCGACGCTCGCGGGCATCGGCGGCGCGTTCCTGCTCTGGACCGCGCTCTCGCTGTTCAGCGTGCTCGAGTCCGCCTTCAACATCGTCTACGGCCGCCCCAACCGGGGCTTCCTGCACGGGAAGGCGATTGCGTCGCTGCTCGTCCTCGCGTCGCTCGTCACCCTCTTTGCCGCGCTGCTGGTGGGGTCGATCGGGTTCGCTGTGGGGAAGCACTACGCGCCCGGCTTCTTCGACAACGGCGTCGTCGCGTATGCGTTCACACTCGGCGCGTCGACGCTCGGCGTCCTCGCCTTCGTCGTCTCGACGTATTACTTCCTGACGAACGACGCGCTGACCGTGCGCGAGGTGCTTCCGGGCGCCGTACTCGCCACCGCGGGGATCGAGACGGCCTTCCAGACCCTGCCGCTCTACATCCGCTACGCGAGCGTCAACCCGGCGCTGCACATCTTCGGTGCAACGGCGATCCTGCTCGTCTGGCTCTACGCGATGGCGAACGTGCTCGTCTTCGGCGCCGAGCTCAACTGGTGGCTGACGAAACGGAGCGCCTGAACGCCGGAAACGGCCAGGTCCTGGTGTCAGACACCACAGGAGTGACTGCAACGGTTTCGAGACGGAAGCTCGCATACTCCTCCACACGGTTCGTCGGGACTCCGGCTTCGACGCGCCACGCCGACCATCCAAAACAGCCAGGTCCTGGTGTCAGACACCAAAGGAGTGACTGCAACGGCTTAGTGACGGAAGCTCGCGCAGCCGTCCAGAGGACCGTCACGACGACGTCTCGGGGCCGCCGCTCGCCGCGCCGCCGATGGCGCGCCTGAGCGCCGCGGCGGCGCGCGCGCGGTGCGAGTTCGCGCGCTTCCAGTCGTCGCCGAGCTCGGCGACCGAGCGCTCCTCGCCGTCCGGGACGAAGATCGGGTCGTAGCCGAAGCCGCCGCTGCCGCGCGGCTCGTGGGCGATGCGGCCTTCGAGCATGCCGGTGCCGCGGAGCTCGCGGCCGTCGGGCGCGAGCGCGACGAGCTCACAGACGTAGCGGGCGCGGCGTTTGTCGACGCCCGCCAGCGCCTCCAGCAGGCGGCCGACTTCGTCGCCGCGCGCGAAACGCGACGAGTTGACTCCCGGCCCCCAGGCGAGGCCCTCGACCTCGATGCCCGAGTCCTCGCCGAGAACCCACGCGTCCGGCTCGGCGCTGCGCGCGAACAGCGCCTTCGCGCGGGCGTTCTCGTAGTAGGTCTCGCCCTCTTCCGGCGGATATTCGTCGGCGCCGAGCAGCTCGATCTCCCAGTCGGGGAACGCGGCGCGGAGCTCGCGGAGCTTGCCGGGATTGGTCGACGCGAGCTTCGCTACCGGCGCCACTGCACGCCCTGCACGAACTCGAGGTCCCCGAGCTCGGCGAGCAGGCGTTCCGACGGCGTGTCGAGCGTGAGCGTGACGACGCGCCGGTCGCGCTCGTCCTCGAGCTGGAACTCCTCGACGCGCGCGTCGCGCGACTCGAGCGCCTCGAGGAGCTCCGTCATCCGCGTGCCCGGACGCAGCTCGATGAGGACCGTCCGCTCCTCCGAACGCAGCCGCTCGAAGACGCGGTAGCCGACGAGCCGCAGCGGCCAGAGCGCGACGATCGTCAGCGCCGTCGTGATCACGGCGCCGGAGTAGTAGCCGGCGCCGGCCGCGATCCCGATCGCGGCCGAGACCCACAGCGTCGCGGCAGTCGTCAGCCCGCGGACGGAGATTCCCTGGCGGATGATCGCCCCGGCGCCGAGGAAGCCGATGCCCGTGACGATCTGCGCCGCGATCCGCGTCGGGTCGGCGCGCACGACCTGCTCGCCGCTGCGCAGGAACCCTTCGAAGCCGTAGGCAGAGACGATCGTGAAGAGCGCCGAGCCGACGCAGACGAGGATGTGCGTCCGCAGGCCCGCCTCCCGCTCGCGCAGCTCGCGCTCGAACCCGATCGCGCCGCCGAGCGCCGCCGCGAGTGCGAGCCGTGCGAGGTTGCCGTCCCAGCCGAGCGTCGGCAGCGCGTCAAGCACGAACGGCGTCCAGGGCGTCGCGTTGCGCGAGCGCGATCTCGTCGACGCCGACGGCCGCGAGCTCGAGCAGCTCGTCGAGGTGTGCGCGCGTGAACGGGACGCGCTCGGCGGTCGCCTGCACCTCGATCAGCCGTCCGTCGCCGGTCATGACGACGTTCATGTCGACCTCCGCGTTCGCGTCCTCCGTGTACTCGAGGTCGAGCAGCGGCTCGCCGTCGACGATGCCGACCGACACGGCCGCGACGGAATCGTGGAGCGCCTTCGAGAGGCCGAAGCGATCGAGCGCGCGGCTCGCGGCCACGTACGCGCCGCAGATCGCGGCGCAGCGCGTACCGCCGTCGGCCTGGAGGACGTCGCAGTCGAGGTAGACGGTGCGCTCGCCGAGCGCCTGGAAGTCCAGCACGGCGCGAAGAGCGCGCCCGATCAGACGCTGGATCTCGATCGTGCGCCCGCCCTGGCGCCCGCGGCTCGCCTCGCGATCGGTCCGCTCGCCTGTCGACGCGGGCAGCAGGGAGTACTCCGCCGTCATCCAGCCGCGGCCCGAGTTGCGCAGCCAGCGCGGGATCTCCTCGACGATCGACGCCGTGCAGAGGACCTTCGTCCTCCCCTGCGACCACAGCACCGCGCCGTGCGGCTGCTCGAGGAAGTCGAGCTGCACCTCGAGCTCACGCAGCTCGTTCGGCCGCCGACCTTCCCTCATGCCGCGGCCTCGAGCTCGGCGATCGTCACGTGCTCGACGTGCTCGATCGGGAGCTGCAGGAAGCGCGCGCCCGTGCGGCGGAACGACTCGGGGTCGCCGGTCGTGAGGAAGCGATACGTGCCGTCGCGGTCGCCCTCGTTCTCGATTCCCTTCCGCGCGAGCGTCTCGGCGACCTCGCGGGCCGTCTCGTCGGCGGAGAAGACGAGCGCGACGTCCCGACCGAAGACCCGCTGCACGATCGGGCGGATCAACGGGTAGTGCGTGCAGCCGAGGATGACGGTGTCGACGTCCGCGTCCTTCAGCGGCTGCGCGTACTCGCGCACGGCGTCGACGGTCGCGGCTGCGAAGGGATCGTCGCTCTCGATCAGCGGCACGAGCTTCGGACAGGCGACCTGGTGCACCTCGACGCCGGCGTGCAGCGCGTGCAGCAACGTCTCGTAGCGAGCCGAGTTGACGGTGGCCTCGGTTGCGAGGACGCCGATCCTGCGATTGCGGGTCGTCTGCACGGCCGCGTGCGCCTCGGGCGTGATCACGCCGACGACGGGAACGACGAGCTCCGACTGGAGCTCCGGCAGCGCCGCCGACGTCGCCGCGTTGCACGCGACGACGATCAGCTTCACGTCCTGGCGCTCCAGCCAGGCGGCGATCTCGCGCGCGAAGCGGCGGATCTCGGGCAGCGGCCGCGGCCCGTACGGCAACCGCGCCGCGTCGCCGAGGTAGACGAAGTCCTCGTGCGGCAGGCTCACGAGGCACTCGTGCAGGACGGTGAGTCCGCCCATGCCCGAGTCGAAGACGCCGACGGGGCGTGCGTCCATAGGCGGCGATTCTACGGGGAGATAGGCTGTACCTCGTGGCTCGGCGGCTGGGCGTGGCGGTTGCGATCGTGCTCCTCTGCGGCGGCGCGGGCGGCAGCGCGATCGCGAAGACGGCCTGGACGAAGACCGACCAGAAGCTCGTCATGAGCGACAGCGTGTCGCTGGCGACGACGCTCTACGAGCCCACCGGCGCGCCGCCCGCGGCCGGCTGGCCCGCGATCGTCATGTTCCACGGGCTCGGCGGGACGCGCGCGTCGATGAACACGCTCGCGGAGTCGACGTTCGCGAACGAGGGCTACGCGGTGCTGACATTCGACTTCCGCGGGCACGGCGAGACCGGCGGCCTCTTCGACCTCGACGGGCCGCGGGAGGTGCAGGACGTGGCGGAGATGCTCGACTGGCTCGGGACGCACAAGGAGATCGACAAGGCGCACATCGGCGCGTGGGGCATCTCGCTCGGCGGCGGCGCGGTGTGGGCGTCCCTCAAGGCCGGTCTTCCCTTCGCGGCCGCGGAGGTGAACGAGACGTGGACCGATCTCTACCAGGCCCTGGCGCCGCGAGACCTCTCGAAGTCGGGCGCGATCTTCCAGTTCCTCAACTCCGTGCCTGCGGACCGCAAGGCGCCCGAGATCCTCGCGCTGATCGACGACGCGTTGAACAGCACGAACGTCGGAGTGCTGCACTCGTTCGCAGACTCACGGTCGATCCTCGGGACGCTGCGCCAGGTCAAGACGCCCGTGCTGATCTTCCAGGGCCGGCGCGACTTCGCGTTCGGGCTGGAGCAGGGAATCAAGGCGTACAACGAGCTGGCGGGACCGAAGCGGCTCTACGTGGGAGATTTCGGTCACGCGCCATCGACGTTCCCAGGCCCGGACGCCGGCGTCGTCTTCGCCGAGGCGTCGGACTGGTTCGCGCGCTATCTCAAGAACAGCGCGAACGGCATCGACACGCGCAAGCCGGTCGAGCTCGCGCCCGATCCGTTCCGCGAGGCGCAGAACGTGTCGTACGCCGGGCTGCCGCCGAAGACGACGGTGAAGACGAAGACGGTGAAGATCCGCAAGACGTTCGGCTCGCGCGGGAAGGTCGTCGCGACGTTCGCACTGCCGCGCAGAAAGCTCGAGACGTTCGGCGCACCCACCGTCACCGTGACGGCGTCGACGAGGACACAGGCGAAGCAACTCGTCGCGGTGCTGGAAGCGGTCAAGGGCGGCACCTCGACGATCGTCAGCGAGGGCGGCACGCTGCTCCCGACCGGCAGGAAGTCGTTCACCGTCTCGTTCGGCCTGATCTCCGACACCGCGCTCATCGTGCGGGGCTCGAAGCTGCGCCTGACGCTCTCGTGGACGTCGACCGCGCAGAACGGAGCGAACCTCCTCTACCTGACCGGCGTTCCGGACGGCTCGTCGCTCACCGTCAAGTCGGCGTACGTCGTTCTGCCGGTTCTCAAGCAGCCGATCTCCGGATGAGGCGCGCGTTCGTCACGATCGGGTCGGCGCTCGCTCTCGTCTCCGGTGCGAGCGGCGCGACGTGCGCCGATCCGGGGGTCACGTCGACGACGATCCTGCTGGGCGGCACCGCGGCGATCAGCGGCCCGGAAGGCGCGTACTACGCGCCGGTCGCGAGGGGCGCGCAGGCGTACTTCGCATACGTCAACGCGCACGGCGGCGTCAACGGGAGGACGATCGACTACAAGATCGTCGACGACGCGTACGACCCCGCGCAGACGGTGCAGGCGACACGACAGCTCGTGCAGGAAGACCACGTCTTCGCGATCTTCAACTCGATCGGCACCGAGCACATGCTCGCCGTGCGGCCGTTCCTCAACGCGTCGCAGGTGCCACAACTGTTCGTCGGGAGCGGCGCGCGCTCGATGCTCGGGAGTGCGAGGCAGTACCCGTGGACGATCCCGTTCCTGCCGAGCTTCATCGGCGAAGGGCGGCTGTACGGCCGTTACATCGCCGCGCACTTGCCGAAGGCGCGCGTCGCCGTCCTCTACGAGAACGACGACTACGGCAAGGACCTTCGCGACGGAATCAGGAAGGGACTCGGCACCAAGGTCAAGATCGTCGCGACCGCGAGCTACGAGCTCACCGACGCCGACATGTCGGCGCAGATCGCCTCGCTGAAGGCGTCGCACGCGGACACGCTGGCGCTGTTCGCCCTGCCGAAGCAGGTGATCCAGGCGTTCCTCGCCGCGCACAAGCTCGGCTGGCAGCCGCACTACTTCATCAGCGACGTGTCGATCGACCCGTTCGTGATGAACGTTATCGCGGCGAGCGCCGGCAAGCGGACGACAGAGGGCGCGATCTCGGCGGCCTTCCTGAAGATCGCGACCGATCCCGCGCTCGCGAAGGACCCGGGCGCGAGGCTCTACAAGTCGATCATGAAGGGCTACTGCCAGCCCTGCGACGTGAACGCGCTCGCGCACATCTACGGCATGGCGTCGGCGTACACGATGGTCGACGCGCTCCGTCACGCGGGCAAGAACCCGACGCGGAAGTCGCTCCTCGACGCAGCGACGCACCTCGACGAGCGGAACAACCCGTTCGTGCAGCCGGGGATCACGATCAAGACGTCGCCGACCGACTACCTCCCGTTCGAGCAGCTGCGCCTGGCGCGCTACCACGCGGGCCGCTGGGTTCCGAGCTCGGGATCGCTCCTCTCGGCGCGCCCTTAACGAGTTCCTGATCTGTTTGCGCGCGCCCCGAAGCGGCGAAATTGTCCCTGCAGTTCCACCCGAAAGGGGAAGCGAATGAAGCATGGGATTAGGCTGGCGGTCCTCGCACTCGCGGGCGCAACGGCGCTCGCGCTCGCCGGGACGGCGCTGGCCACACCGAAACTCATCATCGGCGGCCAGCTCGGCCTCGGCGACAGCGGCGCGGTCGTCCAGCTGACGGAAGAGAAGAGCGACGCCGCCCCGGCGAAGGTCTCGATTTACGCACCGACCGGGTACACGGGAACCGTCACCGCGACGCCCGGCACTCAGATCGGCACGGTCCACGCCGACCTGCAGGCGCTGCAGATCTCGCCGGACGCGATCATCCAGGCCGACGGAACCGTCCTCACGGCGAATCCGGCGACCTACGTGGGGAACACGTGCTCGCCCGGCACGCACACCGCCGTCTGGCTGCTGCACGTCACGGTGAGCGGACAGACGATCGACGTGCCGGTGTACGTCGACGCTCCCGCACCGACGAGCGATCCGCTCGCGCAAGGCGCGCCCTTCCGGCTCGTGTTCTGTCTCTCGTCGCCGTACGCGGAGGCAGGCGCCGCACGCGCGCCGTTCGGCGTCAAGCTCATCAACGCGCAGATGACGCTGAACCAGGGCATCGTCGTCAACCCGTCGACGCGCGGGATCTATCCGTGGCGCTCGATCGTGACGCCGTACACCGTCAACAGCGGCACGCCGAACCCCGCCGGCACCGTCGAGGCGCGCGCGTTCGTCCGCCTGCCGGTCTCGTTGACGCTGGCCGCGAAGGTGAAGACGACGCGGCACAAGGTGAAGGTGCACGGCAAGACCCGGATCCGGGTGACCAACGCCGTCATCCTCTCCGGCGCACTCACCGAGAACCTCGAGGGGATCAGCGACATCAAAGTCGCGATTCTCTCCGGCCCCAGCGCCACGAAGCTGAAGTCGCGCGGAATCGCGACGACGGGCGCCGGCGGCAAGTACAGCCGACAGCTCGGCCTGCCGAAAAAGACGTCGTTCATGACCAGGGCGAGCGTCGACGTCCGCGACATCACGTCGAGCGGTTGCGCGACGCCGACGCCGGGAGTTCCCTGCGTGTCGGCGACCGCACCGGGCTTCGACATCTCGAGCTCGGTCGTGACCGCGACACCGCGCAAGCGCTGAGACGTAGCTCGCACCAGTGAGGGAACGGGGCCTGCGGGCCCCGTTCCCGTTTGCCCGCGGCTCGGTGCCGTGCGAAGCTTGCGCGACCCCCGACGAGGAAAGGCTCACGAATGCATAGGTTTTCCATGCTCGCGGCCGCGGCCGTCGCGCTGCTGACGGTCGCCGGGCTCGCCTCCGCGACCCCGAGGCTCATCGTCACAGGCACGACGATCCAGGTGCTCGAGGAGAAGAGCGACGCCGCACCGTTGAAGATCACGATCTTCGTGCCGAGCGGCTACACCGCGACGCTCGCGCAGACGGCCGGTTCGCAGATCGGAACGGTGCACGCCGACCTGCAGGCGCTGCAGATCTCGCCGGACGCGATCATCCAGGCCGACGGCACCGTCCTCGCCGCCGATCCGGCCACGCCGGCGCTGCAGGCGAGCGCGACGCAGTGCACCGGCACGGCGTCCCACGCGGGCATCTGGCTGCTCCACGTGACCGTCAGCGGCCAGACGATCGACGTGCCCGAGTACGTCGACCCGACGACGGGGACCGAGACGGCGCTCGGCGCGGCGAAGATCCAACTCTGCCTCTCGGACCCGTACGAGAACGCGGGGCCGGCGCGGGCCGTCTTCGGCGCAAAGATCATCAACGCGAAGATGACCCTCAACCCAACCGTGATCGGCGCGCCGACGTCCGGCTCGTACCTCTGGCGCTCGATCATCACGCCGTGGAACACGGCGGCGCCGGCGCCGGACGCGTTGCACACCGTCGAGACGCAGTCGTTCGTGGCGCTCCCGCAGGCCGCGACGCTGAAGGCGAAGGTGAAGAAGTCCGGCAAGAAGCGGACCGTCACTTTGAGCGGTGCCGTCACCGAAGGCGGCAGCGGCGTCAGCGGCGCGTCGGTAGCGCTCTACGCCGGAAGCAAGAAGGTCGCCACAGTGACGACATCGTCGAGCGGCAAGTACTCGAAGACGCTGCCGTTGAAGAAGAAGACGAAGTTCCAGGCGAAGGTCACCGTGCCGCAGCGCGACGCGACCTGCCAGAGCCCGTTGCCGGCGACGTCGGTGCCGGGCGGCTGCGCGTCGGCGACGATCGCCGGCTACACGAAGTCGAGCGCGGTCGTCAGCGCGAAGCCGTAGGCGTGCGGAGGGCGGGGCGTCTGACGCCCCGCCCTCTATCCTTCGCGCGTGGCGACGGTCCGCATCGGCACGTGCAGCTGGGCGGACGAGGGACTCCTGAAGAACTGGTATCCGCGCGGCGTGAGCACGGCCGAGGCGCGGCTGCGCCACTACGCCGAGCGCTTCGACGTCGTCGAGGTCGACTCGCCGTTCTACCGCCTGCCGGCGCCTGAGGTCGCGGCGCGCTGGGCGGAGCGGACGCCGCCGGGCTTCGTCTTCCACGCGAAGGCGTCGAAGGAGATGACGCTGCACGAGGAGACGGACTCGCGCGAGCGCGCGTTCGTCGAGTTCCGCGACGCGCTCGCGCCGCTCGAGGCGAGCGGCAAGCTGCGCGGCATCCTCCTCCAGTACCACCCGCGCTTCAAGAAGTCACCCGAGGCGCTCGACGAGCTGCGCGTCGCCGCCGAGCTCGTCGCGCCGCTCGTACCGCTCGTCGAGTTCCGGCACCGCTCGTGGCTGACGCCCGAGGAGCGCGCCGACACGCTCTCCTTTCTCGAGCAGCACGGGCTGGCGTACGTCTCCGTCGACTCGCCGCGCACGCGAGCCTCGAACGTCGTGCCGCGGCTCTCGGCGGCGACGCACGAGGTCGCGTACGTGCGCTTCCACGGGCGCAACTGGAAGACGTGGAACAAGAAGACGCGGACGTCGGGCGAGCGCTTCGACTGGCTCTACTCGGCGGAGGAGCTCGCGGACTGGGTCGAGCCGCTCGCGGCGCTCGCGAAGGAGGCGCGCGAGGTGTACGCGATGTTCAACAACAACCGCTACGACTACGCGCCTCGCAGCGCGCAGGTCCTGCGCGGTCTGCTCGACGAGGCCGGCGTTCCCGCAACGGGCGGCATCGAGCCGGCGGCGGCGGAGGCTACCCTGTTTTGATGCGGCTCCTGTCGATCGTCCACGGCCCCGACGTGCGCGGCGAGCTCTTCGACGACGTCGCGCGCGCGGGCGGACACGAGCTCGACGAGTGGTGGATCGTCGACGACCCGGCACCGCCGCGTCCCGCCGACGAGTACGACGCGGTGTTCGTCTACGGCGGCGCGATGAACGTCGACCAGGAGGACGAGTATCCGTGGCTGCGCGGCGAAGACGACTTCATCCGCGGGCTGCTCGAGCGGCGCGTGCCGACGCTCGGCGTCTGCCTCGGCGGCCAGCTGCTTGCGAAGGCGGCCGGGGCGCAGGTCGGGCCTCTGCCCGAGCCCGAGTTCGGGTTCGTCCGCGTCGAGCTGACGGACGACGCGGCCGGCGACCCGCTGTTCGGATCGCTCCCGAGCATGTTCGAGGTCTTCGACGTGCACGGGTACGCCTTCCACGTGCCGGCGGGAGCGGTCGAGCTGGCGCGCTCGCAGGTGTGCTCGCAGGCGTTCCGCCTCGGGGAGGCCGCGTGGGGCGTCCAGTTCCATCCGGAGGTGCGCGTCGACCAGGTCGCGCGCTGGCTGCGAGACGACCGCCTCCCGAACGCCGACGCGCTGGTGGGTGAGCTCCGCGCGCGCTACGACGAGTGGCGCGGCTTCGGCGAGCGCCTCTGCCGCGCCTTCCTCACCGCCGCCGACCGCGCCGCGTTGCGCTAGTCGGCCTCGGAGAGCGCCGGCGCTCCGATCGGCTCGTGCGTGGCCGCCGGCTCGCGGCTGCGGAGCAGGACGGCTCCGAGCGCTGCCGCGAGCGCCGCGAAGATCGCGCCGACGACGAAGGAAACGTGGTAGCCGCCGACGAGCGCCGCGAGCGGGCCCTCGCCGTCGGCGCGGAGGCCGTTCGTCCGCGACGCGGCCAGGCTCGCGAGCACGGCCAGTCCGAGCGCGCCGCCCATCATGAACGCCGTGTTGACGACGCCGGAGGCGAGTCCGGCCTCACGCGGATCGACGTCGCTCATCGCCGCGAGCAGCACGGGGTTGAACGCCATCCCCGCGCCGAAGCCGAGCAGGATCATGCTCGGGAGCACGTCGACGACGAAGCTGCCGCCGACCGGCGCCCGCACGAACAGCACGAGCCCGATCGCCGCGAGCGACAGGCCGAGCGCGAGCGGAGCTCTGATCCCGAAGCGCATGACGAGCTTCGCGGAGAGTCCGATCGAGAACGCGCCCATGATCAGGTTCGCGGGCAGGAACGAGAGACCGACCTGCAGCGGGCTGTAGCCGAGCACGAGCTGGAGGTAGAGCGCCGAGAGGAAGAACCACGCGAACATGGCCGCGGCCCACAGCACGCCGACGACGTTCGCGACCGCCGTGTTGCGCAGCCGGAAGAGCCGCAGCGGGACGAGCGGCGAGGCGACCTTCGCCTCGATCCCGAAGAACACGGCGAGCAGCGCCGCAGCGACGCCGAGCAGGCCGAGCGTCCGGCCGGACGTCCATCCCTGCTCGTTGCCGTTCACGATCGCGTAGACGGCGAGCATGAGCGCCACCGTCACCGTCACCGCGCCCGCAACGTCGAGCCGTGCGCCCGTCGCCGGCCCGCGCGAGCCGGGGATCAGCCGCAGGCAGAGCACGCAGACGAGCACCCCGATCGGGAAGTTGACCAGGAAGATCCAGTGCCAGTTGAGCGAGTCCGTGAGGATTCCGCCGAGCAGCACGCCGATGCTGCCGCCGCCGGCGGCGACGAAGCCGAAGACGCCCATCGCCTTCGCGCGGTCGGCCGGCTCGGTGAAGAGCGTCATCATCAGCGACAGCCCCACCGCGGACGCGATCGCACCGCCGACGCCTTGCACGGCGCGCGCGCCGACGAGGAACCACTGCGTCGTCGCGAGGCCGCAGGCGAGCGAGGCCACGGTGAAGAGCGAGATCCCGGCGAGGAAGAGCCGCCGGTGCCCGAGCAGGTCGCCGAGCCGGCCGCCGAGCAGGAGGAAGCCGCCGTACGTCAGCACGTACGCGTTGACGACCCAGGCGAGCGAGGTCTCGGAGAAGCCGAGATCCTGCCGGATCGACGGCAGCGCGACGTTCACGATCGTCACGTCGAGCACGATCATCAGGCTGCCCAGGCAGAGGACGTAGAGCGCGAGCCAGCGTCTGCGGTTGTCTTCGATCGTCATGGGAGTCTCCTCTCGGTCGGTCTCGAGGGGATAGACCGGCCGGTGGAGCCGAACTCATCGGTCGCGTTGCCGATGAGTTTCTCCGGTTCCGGCGGTCCATAACTGGATGACCGTCTCAGGGCCGCAAACGCTCGCCTTCGCGATCCGCGGCCCGATTGCCCGCACCGATCTCCCGCGGCTCTGCGACCGCGTCTGTGCATTGCTGGGCCGGAGCGCCGCGGCCGACGTCGTGTGCGACGTCGCCGGCGTCGAGCCCGACGCGGTGACGGTCGACGCGCTCGCGCGACTTCAGCTCGCGGCCCGCCGGCGCGGCTGCCGCATCCGCCTGCGGCATGCGTCGGACGAGCTGCGGCAGCTCGTCGCGTTCATGGGGCTGACCGACGTCCTGGCCGAGTGACTAGCCGTCGTAGCGGAGCGGCAGGCCGAACAGCGGGAACACGCGTTCCGTGTCGAGGAAGAACGTGAACCCGACGATCCGCCCGTCCGACACCTCGAGCACCTGCAGCGCCCACGGCTCGTAGCCCTCGCCGGTCTCGCTCGGCTTGTACTGCCCGAACGCGGGCGCGCCGTTCGCGGCGATCGTCGGAATGACGTGCGAGCCGCGACAGCCCGCGCCCGGACCGACCCACCACGAGAGAATGTCGTCACGGCCGCGCAGCCACATGTCGTACGGCGGCATCGACTGGGTCGCGTCCTCGTGGATGAGCTCGGTGAGCGCGTCCATGTCGTAGCGCTCGAACGCCTCGACGTAGCGGGCGAGCAGCTCGGCGTCCGCCTCGTCCACTGTCGGTGTCGTCGTCGCGGCGGTCAAGTCGCTCGCCTCCAGCGTCGCGCGCGCCCGCTGCAGCGCGCTGTTGACGGACGCGACGCTCGTCTCGAGCAGCTCCGCGACCTCGGACGCTTTCCAGCGGAGCACCTCGCAGAGGATCAGCACGGCGCGCTGGCGCGGCGGGAGGTGCTGCAGCGCGGCGACGAACGCGAGCCGGATCGTCTCGCGCGTGACCGCGACCTCGGCGGGATCGCCTTCGGCCGCGACACGGCTGTCGGGCATCGGCTCGATCCACGTCGGCTCGGGCAGCGTGTGCAGGTTCTCCGCGACCGGCTCGCGCGCGGGGCCGAGATCCATCGGCATCGCCCGCCGCTGCTTGCCGTTCAGCATGTCGAGGCAGACGTTCGTTGCGATCCGGTAGAGCCACGAGCGCAGCGCCGCCCGGCCCTCGAAGCCCTCGAAGCCGCGCCACGCGCGGAGGAACGTCTCCTGCACCGCGTCCTCGGCGTCGAACGCCGAGCCGAGCATGCGATAGCAGTAGCCCGTCAGCTCGGAGCGATGCTGCTCGAGCCGGCGGTCCAGCTCCCCCGACTGCCCGACGGCGACCGACGAGTTCGGCATCCCGGCATCCTACGTACTCAGAGCGCGCCTACGACGTCGAGCTCGGCCCGCACCGATTCGCGTGCGGAGAGCGCGTCGAGCCACGCAGCGACCTGCGTGGGCAGCTCGAGCCGCAGCATGTCCCGGATCCTGATCACCCACGGCACGTACGCGATCGCGGCGAAGCCGGTGCCGAGCGCGTCGACGTCGAGCGCGCGCAGACGCTCGGCGAGTGCATTCTCGTCCCCGCGACGGAATGCGTAGTAGTCGTCGCCCAGCGCGTCGTCGAACCGATCGACCTGCAGCCGCTCGAGCGCCCGTTGTGCGGGATCCGGCGGCAGCAGCGCGGGCTCCGGATACCGCTCCTCGAGGTACTCCATGATCACGGCCGACTCGGGCAGGACGAGCGTGTCCTCCTCGAGCACGGGCACCTTGCCCTTCGGGTTCTTCTCGTAGATCCACGCCGGCCGGTCGCGGAGGTCGATCGCGACGGCGTCGTACGGGATGCCCTTCTCCGCGAGCACGATCCGCACCCGGGCGCAGTAGGGACAGCGCGCCGCGTCGTACAGCGTGATCACGGCGCCAGCCCCAGGACGCCGGCGACCTGCTCGTACAGCTCGCGCGGCGGCGGCAGCTGCGACAGGGAATCGGCGCTGCGCGCGACGGCCCGCACGCGACCGGGGTCGGCACCGGTGAGCCGCGAGACGACGGTCGGATTGGCGCGCAAGGCGAGCACGTCGCCGGGCGGCAGCGGCCCGTAGAACTCGGGCACCGAGAGGTACTCGTCGACCATGCGGCCCTGGTCGTGGATCACGAAGCGGACGACCTGCTCCTCTTCGAGCGCGAGCAGCACGGACACGCCGAACCGGTACGAGAGCTCCCGCGCGAGCTTGCGCAGGACGTCGCGCGAGAACGGCTCGGTGCGAACGGCGGTCCAGCCGCGACCGCCTTCGAGGGAGAACGACGCTTCGCGCGCGAGCCTCGGCAGGTACTGCGCGACTGCGCGCTCGACCGCCTGCACGTCGTCGGTCTGCACGTGCACCGCGCCGACGCTCTCGCCGTGCTCGGCACGCGCGAGGCGCAGATCGTCGAGCGCGACGCGCATCACCTTCGCGGCGTCGTGGAAGCCGAGGCGTTCGTAGAAGCGGACGGCGTTCGTGTTGCGCTCCTCGACATGCAGCTCCAGGTGCGTGAGGCCGCGCCCGCGCGCGACGTCGGCAACGCGCTCGAGCAGCGCCTTGCCAATCCCCCGCCGGCGAAAGCCTTCACGCACGTAGAGATCGACGACGAACACGTGCCCTTTGGCGAACTCGGCCTCGGTGAAGCCGACGGCGCCGCCGTCCTCTTCCGCAATCAGCACGACGTCGTCGTGGATGCGCTTCTCGATCCGTACCCAGTCCTCCTCCGGCGTGTCCTCCGCATACGGCAGCGGCGGCAGCTCGCGCTCGAACTCCTCGACGAGCGTCAGCAGGAGCTCCTTGTCGGCCGGTGTCGCATCGCGGATGTTCACGAGCCGACGCCAGCGTAGAGACCGGCGAGCAGGTAGTGCGCGGAGAGGTTCTCGAACGGCTCGAAGCGGGCTCGCCCGGCGCGCTCGTCGGCGTCGCCGTAGAAGTGCGCGACGGCCTTGCGAAGGCCGATGTCGCCGACGGGCCATGCACGTGGACGGCCGAGATGTCGGGCGAGGAACCACTCGGCGGTCCACTCGCCGATGCCGCGCAACGCGACGAGCTGTTCCTTCACCTCGTCGTCCGGCAAGAGCGCGAGCGCGTCGAGGTCGAGCTCCGCCCGCGCGATCCCGAGCACGTACTCCGCCTTGCGGCGCGAGAACCCGAGCGCGACGAGCTCGCCTTCGTCGGCGAGTGCGAGCCGCTCGCGCGTCGGAAACGACCAGACGCGCCCGGCGCGAACGCCGAACCGCTCGACGAGCCGGCTGCGGATCGCGAACGCCGCGTGCAGCGATACCTGCTGCGCGGTGATCGACGTGACCAGCGACTCGAACGGTCCCGGCGCGATCGGCGGCCGCAGCCCGCGCAGCCGTTGCACGAGCTCCGCGAGCACGGGTTCGGTCGCCGCGAACGCGTAGAACGCGCCAAGATCGAAATCCGCGCCGAGCAGCTTGCACACGACGGCGGCGCTCTCGGCGTCGAGCGGCTCGACGTCGACGCCGCCGTCGGCCCCGCGGATTCGCACCTCGCGCCCGCCGACGGCCCGCCAGAGGGCACCGTCTTCCCAGACGTTCGCCGCGTCGCGTCCCCACGTCCGGTAGCGCGCCGTTGAGAGGTCGAAGTCGAACGGTTGCGGGAACGACAACAACGCCACGGAGCTAGCTCAACCCGGGGAAGTCCTCGACGCGCAACCCCGGCGGGCCGACGAGCAGGTCGCCGGGCCGGAGCAGCGTGTTGAGGGCCGCGAACGTGGCGGCGTCCTCCCACGGGAAGCCTTCAGGCTCGAGTTCGTCCCGCGTCACGACGACCGGCCCGAGCGCGACGGCGAAGTCACGGTCCTTCGGCGGCGGCAGCACCGGCGCGACGTGCTCGTCGACGAGGGTGAAGCCGGCGACGAGCTGATGTGCGCCGATGACCGCCGCGATTCTCGTCACCGTCTGCACGTCGTCGACCGGATACGGCGCGTTGGCACCGCGCACGTAGATCGACGCGTTGTTGCCGAACGTGAACGTGCGATCGTCGTCGAACCAGCGGATCGACGGCGGGCGCAGGATCGGCGGACGGAAGTCGACCTCGTCCACCGGGTACACGGAATGCTCGCGCGCCTTGCCTCCGCCGGTGAAGAACGCCTCCAGCGTCTGCGCTGCGACCTGGACCACCGAATCGCCGTCGAGCTTTCCCGGCCAGCCGCGCTCGAGCGCGAGCTCCGGCGGCGTGAACATGACGAGCCGCATCAGCGCATTACGGCTCGGTGTGGACGATCACGTCCGCGATGTCGCTCCGCTCGCTCCGGATTCGGGCTTCGATCTCGCTCGCGCGCGCGTGCGCGTCGGCGAGCGACCCGCTCGGGTCGAGCCCGAGCGTGATGAACGCGACGAGGCCTTCGTCCGTTTGCAGGAAGCGCAGCGCGCGCGGCTCCCGCCCGAGCACCTCGCGCACGACACGGCGCACGACGCCCGCCTCGTCGTCGACGTTCTCGGCCGTCTGCACGGCCGCGGTCTCCCGCGCCAGCGGCTCGAGATGCGTCTGCACGGTCGCGACCTCGGGCACCGAGCCGCAGATCGCGCGCTCGACCTGCTCAGCGATCTCGTGCGCACTCGCGAGCGGAAGCTCGCCCGGAAGCTTGATGTGCAGCGACACCTCCGTCTTGCCGTCGACCTGCATCACCGACACGTTGTGGACCTCGCGCACGCGCGGCACGCTCAGCGCGGCCGCCTGCGCGCGCTCGCGGATGCCCGCGACCTCGACCGGCTCGACGTGGACGACGACGTCGCTCCGGGGCAGCGCCTCCTGCACGGCGGCTTCGACGCGGTCCGCAGCGGCATGTCCCTGGCCGACGGCGGCGCCCGGCGAGACGCCGATCACGACGTCCGCGAACTGCCGTCCCCCCGCCTCGCGCATGCGCAGCCGGCGAAGGTCGACCGTCGGCCGGATCCCCGCGATCGCAGCCCGCGCCGCCGCCTCCGCCGCGGCGGGCACGCGGTCCATCAGGACGTCGACGTTCGTCCCCATCAGACGCGCGGCGGCGAGGAGGACGAGCAGCGCGACGAACAGCGCGGCGATCGAGTCCGCGTTCTGGTAGCCGGAGCGAACGGCGAGCAGCCCCGCGAGCACGGCGGTCGACCCGAGCAGGTCGGACGCGAAGTGGAGCGCGTTCGACTCGAGCGCGGCGCTGTGAAGAGAGCGCGACGCGCGGTACGAGACGAACGTCCGGCTCGCGTCGATCGCGATCACGACCCCGACGACGACGAGCGCGTACCACGCGGCGTCGACGTGTGCTTGCGACGAGCCGGTCAAGCGCATGATCGCGCGCGCCGCGACGAGGAAGCTCGCGAGGACGAGGATGCTCGCCTCGGCGAGCGCGGCGAGATGCTCAGCCTTGCCGTGGCCGTACGAGTGGCCCGCGTCCGCGGGACGTGCTGAAACGCCGACCGCGAAGAACGTCAGCAGCGCGGCGACGAGGTCCGTCCCCGAGTGGATCGCCTCCGAGACGAGGCCGAGGCTGTGGGTCGCCAGGCCGGTCGCGAGCTTCACCGCCACGAGCACGACGGCGGCGATGACGGAGACGAGCGCGGTGCGGCGTTGCCGGCTCACCTGCACAGCGTAGGCCGGACGCGTGCTAGGAAGTGGCCGTGAGGGTGCTCGGGGCCGTTCTCGGAATCGTGCTCGCGGCCGGCGCGTGCGCCGCGTCGGCGGCAACCTCTGCGCGCTCGCCCGGTGAGATCACGTTCACGGCCGCGAAGACGTCTCCGAAGCGCGACGCGATCTACGGGGTGCGGAGCGACGGGAGCGGCCTGCGGACGATCCTCCGCGACGCGGCCCGGCCGGCATGGTCGCCCGACGGCAAGCGTTTCGCGTACTACGGCGGCGCCGGCTGCCGCGGCTTCTGCGTCGCCGACGCGAACGGGCGCAACAGGCGGCTCCTCTTCGGCGCCGACTGCGGCAGCGGGTCGGACGTCGCATGGTCGCGGGACGGAACGCGGCTCGCGCTCGCGTGCGCACCGGGCGCGCGAATCGTCGTCGTTCGCGCCGACGGCACGAGGGCGCGGCGCGTGCGCTCCGTCACGGGCACCGGCTTCCCGCAGATCGGCGGGCTCGCGTGGTCGCCGGACGGAAGGACGATCGCGTACTACACGACGCGCCTGCAGAAGGGGAAGTTGCGCGGCGCGATCGAGATCGTCAAGCCCGACGGATCGAAGACGATGCGCCTGTCGACGGTTCGCAACTTGTCCGCCGTCTCGGCCCGCGCGTCGTGGACGCGCGACGGGACGACGCTCGCGTTTCAGCTCGATCCGGACTTCGTCGGCCTCTTCGACTTCGGCCGCCGCGTCGTGGCGAACGTCGTCGGCGGTTCCTCGCCCGCGTTCTCTCCCGACGGCACGAAGCTCGCCTTCGAGCAGGACGGGGACATCTTCGTCGCCGCGGCGGGCAAGCCCAAGGCAGCGCAGGTCGTCAAGGGCGGCGCCGCGCCGGTGTGGTCGCCCGACAGCCGCGCGCTGGCCTTCGTCGCGCAGGGCGGGCGCGTCGGCGTCGTCAACGCCGACGGCAGCGGCGGGCGCTTCGTGACCGGCCGGTACGTCGACCTGCTCGACGTTGCCTGGCGCCGTTAAAGACGGCGCCGGGCAACGCGGTCAAGTGGCCGGAACCGCCAGGGCCTAAACCGCCCCGTCTGGCGGCAGCCACCCGCCGGAGTTAGCGCCGAGTTCGTGCCGGAAGGCAGCGGAATTGTCCACAGCTGCCGCCTCTCCTCCGGCGGGAGAAGGGAAGCGACAGGAGGGGCTAGAGGTTCTAGAAGAGGTTCTAGAGGTTCCCGCGGAGGGCCTGCTCGCGCTCGATCGCCTCGAAGAGGGCCCTGAAGTTGCCCTCGCCGAAGGTGGTCGCGCCGTGGCGCTCGATCACCTCGAAGAAGAGCGTCGGCCGGTCCTGCACGGTCTTCGTGAAGATCTGCAGGAGATAGCCGTCCTCGTCGCGGTCGGCGAGGATGCGGAGCCGGCGCAGGTCGCCGTAGTCCTCGTCGATCTCGCCGACGCGGCTCTCGACCTCCTCGTAGTACGCGTCCGGCGTGTTGAGGAAGACGACGCCGAGGTCCTGCATCGACTCGACCGTCTTGACGATGTTCTCCGACTGCAGCGCGATGTGCTGCACGCCGGCACCGTGGTTGAACTCGATGTACTCCTCGATCTGACTCTTCTTCTTGCCCTCGGCCGGCTCGTTGATCGGGAACTTGATCTTGCCGTTGCCGCTCGACATGACCTTCGACATCAGCGCGGAGTACTCCGTCTGGATCTGGTCGTCGCCGAAGTGGATGATGTTCGTCATCCCGAAGACACGCTCGTAGAACTCGACCCACGCGTCCATGCGACCGAGCTCGACGTTGCCGACGACGTGGTCGATCGCGAGCAGCCCGACGCCCCGGCCGGCGCCGTTCGTGGACGGCTCGGCGCGGTAGCCGGGGAGGTAGGCGCCCTCGTAGCCGCTGCGGTTGACGAACGTGTGCACAACCTCGCCGTACGTCGAGATCGTGGCGAGCTCGACCTTGCCGAAGTCGTCGTCGACCCAGTGCGGCTCGACGAGACCGGTCGCGCCCCGCTGGACAGCCTGGCGATACGCCTCCTTCGCATCGGGCACGCGCAACGCGATGTCCCGTGCGGCGTCGCCGTGCTTGCAGGCGAAGCGCGTGACCTCGGAGTCCGAGCGCAGGCCGCTCGTGACGACGAGCCGCACGTCGCCTTGCTCGAGCACGTAGGACGCGCGGTCGCGCAGACCCGTCTCCGGCCCGGCGTACGCGATGCGCGTGAATCCGAACCCGTTCTCGTAGAAGTAGGCGGCCTGCTTGGCGTTCCCGACCCAGAGCTCGACGTGATCCCACCCGTCGAGCGGCATGAAGTCCCGCTCGGCCATCAGCGGGATCTTACTTGTGGCAGGGATGCTTCTTCGTGCTCTTGTGGCCCTTCTTGCACTTCGGCACGACCTTCTTCTTGTGCTTCGCGGGCGGCTTCGCCGTCGTCGTCGTGGTCTTCGTCGTGGTCGTCGCCGTGGTCGTGGTGACGGTCGTCGTCGTCGCGGCCGTCGTCGTCTGGGTCGTCGTCGTCACCCCGGTGAAGACCGTCACCGGAACGGTCAGGCCGTTGACCTGCAGCGTGCTTCCGGCGACGTCACCGGTTCCGTTCAGGATGACGTCGACGCTGCCGCCCGGCTGACACGTGCAGGGCGCAAGCTCGAGCGTGACGGTGCACGAGACGTTGCCGCCCGACAGGGCGCAGGAGCCGTCCGGCTTGCTGACGCTCGCGATGCTCGTGACGGTGAGCGTCGAGCCGGGAACGAACACGAAGCCGTTGATCATCGTGTCCGGACTCTGCTGCGTCACGGTCAGCTTGTACTGACCGCTCCCGATCGGGACGATCGACGTGCTGACCATCGTCTCCTTCACGGCGGCCGTCGCATGGAACGCGGCGAACAGACCGGCGAGGAAGAGCGGCGGCAGGAGCAGCCAGCGCTTCATACGCGGAACTCTAGCGCGGCTCGGGCGACTCGCGGCTTTCCCGGGCCGTTCCGCCGCGCCGCCGCGAGAGGCCGATCCCACCTGCGATCAGGATGCCGCCTGCGACCTGGACGACGGTCATCGTCTCGGAGAGCAGGACGAGCGCGAACAACGTCGCGATGAACGGCTGCAGGTTGGCGACGAGCGTCGCGCGCGAGGGGCCGACCCGGTCGACCGCTTTGAACCAGAGGATGTTCGTCAGCACGAGCGGGCCGAGGATCGCGTAGACGAGGCAGATCCACACGAGCGTCGTGAAGTCGAACGATTGGTCGACGGTCTGTTGAAACCCGGTCGCCGCCACCGCGAGCCAGCCGATCGCCAGCACGAGCGCGCTGATCCGGTACGGCGAGTAGCTGCGCATCAGCGGCGCGATCGCGACGGTGTAGGCCGACCACGTGGCGGCGGTCGCCACTCCGAGCAGGTCTCCCTTCAGGCTGCCGGAAACGCCGCCGGAGTGGCCGAGCGCGACGAGCGCGACGCCGGCGAATGAGACGGCGGCCGCGAGCCAGAAGCGCCGGTGCAGCCGCTCGATCCCGAGCGTGAAGGCGATCAGCGCCGTGAAGATCGGGGTCGCCCCGAGGATGAGCGCGATCGTCGCCGCTGTCGAGTACGTCAGCGCGTAGACGTACGTGATCTGGTTCAGCCAGATGCCGAGCGCCGCGGCCAGCACGATCAGGCCGAGGTCGCGCCGGCGGACCCGAAACGACCGCTCGGTGCCGTACGTGAACCATGTGAAGATCGTCGTCGCCACGCCGTAGCGGACCGTCGAATACGCGAGCGGCCGGAAGCCGTGCTCGAGCACGTACTTCGTGACCGTGAAGTTGAGCGCCCAGAGGACGACGGTCGCGAGCAGCATGAGATAGGCCGCACGGCGCTCCATCGCGTTAGGCTTCCATACATGGCAGAACCCACGCGCGACGACGTCGACGCGCTCGTCGGACCCGCGACGCCGCACTTCGCGTACCAGCTCCGCGCGCGAGTGCGCGAGCTGGTCGCCGACCTGCCGGACGACCATCCCGTCCGCCGCTACGGCGAGGAGAAGCTGGAGCTGCTCGACCGGCTCGGGTACGCGTCGTCGAAGGCCGAGGAGGGCGGCCGCGAGCCGCGGTCGAAGCCGGGCTGGCGGCAGATCCCGTCGTCCGCTCCCGCCGACCGACCGCTGCGATGACGTTCGGCGGCGCGTCCGTCCTCGTGACGGGCGGGTCTCGAGGGATCGGCCGCGAGATCGCGTTGCGCTTCGCGGACGCCGGCGCGGCGAAGGTCGCGATCGGGTACCGCAACAACGACGCGGGCGCCGAGTCGGTCGCCGGGGAGTTGCGCGAGCGCGGCGCCGAGCCGCTGCTCGTCCGCGGCAGCGTCGCGTCCGAGGCGGTCGCGGAGCAGGTCGCGGCACTCGGCGCGCTCGACGTCCTCGTCCACGGCGCCGCGAGCGGCGTCGCGCGTCCCGCGCTCGAGACGACGGACAAGCACTGGGACTGGACGCTGAACGCGAACGCGCGCGCCCTGCTCTCGCTGACGCGCGCGGCTGCGCCGTCGATGCCGCGCGGCTCGGCGATCGTCGGCATCTCGAGCCTCGGCTCGTCGCGCGTGCTCGAGAACTACGTGCTCGTCGGGACGTCGAAGGCGGCGCTCGAGTCCGTCGTCCGCTATCTCGGAGTCGAGCTCGCGCCGCGCGGCATCCGCGTCAACGCCGTGTCCGGCGGCGTCGTCGAGACGGCGGCGCTCGACGCGTTCCCGAACCGCGACGAGATGCTGAGCATGGCGCGCGAGCGGACGCCGGCGGGACGGATGGTCCAGCCGAGCGACATCGCCGACGCCGTGCTCTTCCTCGCGGGCCCGCAGGCGCAGATGATCTGTGGTCAGACGATCGTCGTCGACGGCGGCTTCTCGCTGCCCGTGTGATGGAGCCGACCGAGCACAACCGCCGTGCTTGGGACGAGGTCCATCGCCGCCGCGCGGAGACACTCGCCGGCCAGCTCGGTCTGCCGGCGGTCGTGCGCAGCGCGCTCGGCGACCTGAAGGGACGGCGTGTGTTGCACCTCCAGTGCGCGACCGGCGAGTCGACGGCGGAGCTCGCCGAGCTCGGCGCGCTCGTGACGGGCGTCGACTTCTCGCGCGAGGCGCTCGAGATCGCGCGCGAGCGCTGGCCCGACATCGTGTGGGTCGAGGCCGACGTGCAGGACCTGCCGTCACAGCTCAAACGCGGGCGCTTCGACCTCGTCTACACGGCAGACGGCGTCCTCGCGTGGTTGCACGACCTGGACGGGTGGGCGCACGGCATCGCCGGCGCGCTGCGGCACGGCGGCGACCTGCTTCTCTACGAAGAGCACCCAGTTGCGCAGTGCGTCGACCAGAACCTGCACTGGCGCGAGGATTACTTCGACGAGAGCGTCTTCGTCGTGCGCGGCTGGTCGCACTTCGACCTCGAGGGCGCGCCCGCGACGGAGGAGAAGCACGAGCGGTTCTGGCGGCTCGGACAGGTCGTGACGGCGATCGCGCGCGCCGGTCTCGTCGTGCGACAACTCGAGGAGTATCCCGGCCAGGCGTCGTGGCGGCGGCTGCCGTCGAAGGTTCCCGGCACGTTCATCCTGCTCGCGCAGAAGCAGTAGCGCGAGGTTTCCCAGCGCGCCCCCGCGGGGAAGCCCGATGCATGGGTGCGGGTGTCGGTTTGATCCTCATCGCGGGCGGCGCGATCCTCACGTGGGGCGTGGACGCCACCGTGAGCGGCCTCAACGTGACCGCGATCGGCGTCATCCTGCTGGTGATCGGGATCCTGCTCGTGATCCTCGACTTCGCGTGGTGGCACTCGTGGAACGTCGGCCCGTGGAGTCGCGGCGCGTACGCCGAGGGCCCGCCCGGGCAGTACGACCGTCGTGGCTGGCCGCGGCGCCGCGTGATCGTCGACGAGGACGCGGGGCCGCCGCCGGGACCGCCGGGACCACCCGGACCGCCGCCGCCCTAACGAATCCATCATGCGCAAGGCGTACGTTTCGAGCGTGCTGAAGAAGCTCGTGATCCCGGTCGCGCTGGTCGCCGCAATCCTGTTCGCGGCCGCGACCGCGCAGCACCACGACCGGACGGACGCGCGGCAGCCCGTCCGGTCGCTCCAACTCCACCGCTAGCGGGCGCCGACGCCGTTGCGCCGCGAGCCGAGCAGCCGGCCGAACGTGTCGGCCGCGATGTAGCCCGCGATCGACGGATTCTCCTGCAGCCGCCGCAGCGAGTACTCGTACCAGTGCGAGCCGAACGGCACGTAGATGCGCAGCCGGTGGCCTTCGGCGACGAGCCCGTCGCCGAGCTCCGGGCGCACGCCGAGCAGCATCTGGAACTCGTACGCATCGGGCGCAAGGCCGCGCTCGCGCACGAGCCGCTTCGCCTCGCCGATCAGCCAGTCGTCGTGCGTCGCGACGCCGACGTAGCAACCCGCGTCGAGCAGCCCCTCGAGCGCGCGCACGAAGTTGGCGCGCACCGCCTCGTCGTCGCGGAACTGGATCGCCGCCGGCTCGACGTAGATCCCTTTGCAGAGGCGGACCGACGGCTTGAGGTCCGCGAGCGCCTCGACGTCGGCGACCGTGCGGCGGAGCGACGCCTGCAGGACGACGCCGACGTTGTCGTGCCCTTCCTCGCGCAGCTCGCTGTAGATCCGCAGCGTGGCGTCGGTCGTCGAGGAATCCTCCATGTCGATCCGCACGAAGCGCCCAAGCTCGGCCGCAGCGGCCACGACGCGCGCGAGGTTGTCCTTGCAGAGCGCCTGGTCGAGCTCGAGCCCGAGCGCCGTGAGCTTGATGCTGATGCCGGAGGCGAGACGCTCGCGCTCGATCTCGGCGAGCACGTCCTCGTACGCCTGCGCGAACGCACGCGTCTCGGTCTCGTTCGCGATCTCCTCGCCGAGCACGTCGATCGTCGCCTTTTTTCCCTGCGCGTTCAGCGCGCGGACGGTGCGGGTCGCGTCCGCGAGCGTCGGGCCGGCGATGTACCGCGACGAGATGCGGCGGACGACCGGCTTCGGCACAGCCGGGAGCAGGCGGACGATCGCACGGTCGAGGATCGCCACGGGAACGGAATTATCGTCGGAGGGGCGGCGCCCGTGCCCGCCCCTCCGACTGCGGCTACGCAAGCGGCTTGAGGACGCCGCGGCGATAGAGGATCGTGCGCCTCACCGATGCGACGAGCACCCACAGGACGACGAGCAGGATCGGCAGGACGAACATCCACGTGGTCAGCGCGGTGACGATCGCGCCGACGATGACGGCGACCGCTCCCCACCGCGGGACCAGCCCGTTGCGATACGCAACCGTCACTGCGGCGCTCATCAGCAGCGCGCCCGCGATGCCCGCCAATCCAAAGAAGCCGAGGGCGATCTCGGTAAGGACGACGTACACCGTCGCAACCGTTTTCGGGTCGCCTCCCTCGAGCGGGCTGTGACCGACGAGCAGCAGCGGCGAGATGAAGACGGCCGCGGCGACGACGAGAGCCGCGATGAAGACGACGCCTCCGACCGGCACGAGCGAGGCGAGCATCCCCTGCGAGAGCGACCGCATCGTCGCGGTGAGGTCGGCGAGGAACCAGAGGAAGCACAGCGCGCTGAGCAGGACGAGGATGAAGATGAAGCCGCCCGTCGACCGGTAGTCGGCAGTCTGGAAGTTCTGCGTAATCTCCGGCAGCTTGTCGCCGACGTCGTCGAGACCGACCGTCCCGATGATGACGGCGGCGACAAACAGCGCGGCGAAGAGCGACCCGGCGGCGGGAGCCCAGCGTTCGAGGGTTGACAGCGCAGCAACGCGAGGAGCGGCGGCGCCAGCAGCCGTTGACTCCATGGTCGATCCTTTCGGTCGAGGATCCGAACGTGCTCGATCCTACGCCGAGCGTCGGCGCGTTACGACTCGCGCATGAAGCCCTGGCGGGCGGCGCTGACGAGCGCCACCGCCTCGGGAAAGAGCACGCGCATCGCGTCGCGCAGGGCGAGCGCCTGCTCGTCCGGCGGCCCCTCGACCTGCACCTGCGACAGCGCGGCGGCGGTCAGCTCGACGGCGGTGTTGAGCGTCAGCGTCGCGAACTGCTCGCGCTGCGCCTCCTGCACCGACTCCGCCTGCTGCTCCGCGAACTCGCGCAGGCCGCGCAGCAGATCCTCGGGATCGCCGCCGAACGGAAAGCTGAAGCCGCCTTCGCTCACGTCCTCAGGCTAGACAATGCGAGACGTGCTGCGTCGCGCTCACGACAGCTCCAGCTTGTACGACGACTCGACCTCGGCTGTCAACGCCTCCACGGTGCCGAGGGCGGCCGCGAGGTCCGGCGAGGCGACTTTGTCGAGGTAGCGCGGCGTGGCGACCCTCGGAGCGGGCTCGATGCCTGCGAGCTCGTCCGCGATCTCGCAGAGCGCAGCGATCGAGACGGCCTCGCGCACCGACGTACGGCTCGTGACACCGGTGCCGTCCGCGGCCAGCGCGATCCACGTGCGTCCGTGCTCGCCCACGAACGCGCAGACGTAGAAGCGCTCCCCGCTCGCCGGCTCCGCCGCGAGCACCGCCTCGACGCGCTCGCCCGGCGCTGCGAACGACGCCGCGGCCGCGGCGGCCTGGACGAGGTCGCCCTCCAAGCCCACGGCGCGAGAATAGACTCGCGCGGTGGCCGTCGACGCGCGGACGCTCTTCGCACCGCTCGGGCCGACCTACGACCGCTACAGCGCGCTGCTGTCGTTCGGCCAGGATCCGCGCTGGCGTCGCTTCCTCGTCTCGCGTCTCGACGTCGACCGCGGCGACACCGTGCTCGACGTCGCGACGGGGACGGGACTCGTCGCGCGAGAGCTCGTGCGGCGCCACGGCTGCTCGGTCGTCGGCCTCGACCAGAGTCCGCAGATGCTGGCGGTCGCTGCGGAGCGGACGCGCGGTCTCCCGGTGCGGCTCGTCGAGGGAAGCGCGGAGGAATTGCCGTTCGCGGACAGCGAGTTCGACGCGCTGACGTTCACCTATCTCTTGCGCTACGTCGACGACCCGAATGCGACGTTGCGCGAGCTCGCGCGGGTCGTTCGTCCCGGCGGAACGATCGCGATGCTCGAGTTCGCGCTGCCGCGCGGAGTGTCCCGCGCGCTCTGGGAACTCTGGGTGCGCGTCGGCCTACCGGCCGCCGGCCGCGCGATCTCGCCGGGCTGGCACGAGGTCGGCCGCTTCCTCGGTCCGAGCATCCGCTCGTTCTGGTCGCGCCCCGACGCGGCGGCGCTCTTCCGCGAGGCGGGGATCGCGAACGTGCAGGAGAAGCGGCTGTCGCTCGGGGGCGGCGTGGTCGTCTGGGGCACGCGCGCGTGAGCGTCGAGTCGCGTCCCGCGTTCTACGCGCTCCGCTCAGGCGGCTGGCGCGACTACGTGACGCTGCTCCATCCGCCGTACACGCTGTGGCATCTCTCCTACGTCGCCGTCGGCGCCGGACTCGCGTCGCCGTTTTCGTGGACACGCTGCGCGGCCGCTCTCGCGGCGTTCGCGCTCGCGATGGGAGTCGGCGCACACGCACTCGACGAGCTGCGCGGCCGCCCGCTGCAGACGCGGATCCCCGACGTCGTGCTGTGGATGCTCGCGGTGCTCGCGATCGGCGCAGGCACAGCGTTCGGCGTGTACGCATGCATTGCGTGGACGTGGTCGCTCGCGCCGTTCGTCGCCTTCGGAGCGTTCATCGTGATCGCGTACAACCTGGAGCTCTTCGGCGGCGCGCTGCATTCGACGCTCTGGTTCGCTCTCGCGTGGGGCGCATTGCCGGTGCTCTCCGCCTACGTCGTCCAGACGGGAAACGTGCGCGGCGAGGCGCTCGCCGCCGCCGTCTACGCAGCGCTCGTCTCCTTCGCGCAGCGCGTGCTGTCGACACCGGTGCGCGACACGCGACGCCGCGTCGTCTCGGTGAGCGGCCGGATCGAGCACCGCGACGGGACGGTCGTCGAGGTGACGCGCGAGACGCTGATGCGGACGCAGGAGACTGCTCTGCGCCTGCTCTCCGCTGCGACGGTCGCGGTCGGGGTCGCACTGCTCGCGACCCACGTCTAACCTGGGCCGAGATGACCGCGGTCTCGATCTTCCGGATCGTCTTCGCCGCCTCCGCAGGTCTTGCCGGCCTGGCGCTGCTCGGCGCGGCGTTCGACCGGATCCCGCGCCGCGCGCTCTACGCATTCGTCGCGCTCGCCGGTGCCGCCGCGACCGCGGCGTGGGCCGCCTTCGCGCGCGACACGGACGCCGACCTCGCGGTCTCCGCAGGCGGAATCACGACCGCGGTGCTCGTCATCGTCAGCGCGCTCGGCTTGCAGCGCGGCGTGACGCGTGCGCGGCGGATCGACGAGTCGGTCGCCAAGGCGATGTCCGCGCTCGAGGCGCTGATCGCGCGCGAGGCACAGGAGCGCGCGGCCGAGCTCGAGCGGGTGCTGGCACGCGCACGCGCAGACTCCATGTCGCTGATCGCCGAGGAGGAGCGCCGCATCGTCGAGGAACGTCGCGCCGTGATCGCGGAACGCGAGCAGCAGGCGGCGCGGGAGCTGACCGACGTACTCGGTGGGACACAGCGCCGCGTCGAGCAGCGGCTCGCAGCCTGGGCAGAGGATCTCGACCGCTCGCAGGCGCAGCTCAACGACCAGCTGCAGCGACTCGGAGCGCGGCAGAAGCGGCTGATCGAGGAGGCGGAGGAGCGGCTCTCCGCGGACTCAGAGCGGGTCGAGAGCGAGAGCGAGGCGCAGCGGGCCGGGCTCGTGAAGCTCCGCGAGGATCTCCAGCGGGCGACCGAGGAGGCGATCGCCGCGGCGAACGCGGAGCTCGACACGCACGGCGCCGACCGACGCCGCGCGCTGCACGAGCTGAGCGAGCGTCTCCGCCGCCGCGAGCGAGAGCTGCGCGAGTTGATCCAGCGCGAAGAGACCGAGGCGCTGCAGCGACTGCAGTCGATGTTCGCGGACGTCGAACGGCGTTTCGCCGAGCGCATCGAACGCGTCGTCGAGCGTACGACAGCTCACCACGCCGACGCGGCGGCGCTCCAGTTCTCGGAGGCGATCAAGCACTCGCGCGAGGAGGCCGCGCGTCGCCTGTCGCGCGAGCTCGAGCGCGCCGTGCAGGCGTTCACGCACGAAGCCGAGACCGTCATCGCCGAGCAGCTCGCGAGCGTCGGCGAGGCGGCGGCGCAACGGCTCGAGCGACGGCTCGGCGAGGCGGATACCGAGATTGCCGCACGGCGCGACGCCGCAGCGGCGTCGCTCGAGCAGCGCTTCGCGGCCACGGAGGAGGAGCTGCGGCGCCGGCTCGAGGAGCTGGCCGCCGACGCGGAGGCCGAGCGGGCCGTCCTGGAGGCCCGGCTGCACGACCTCCAGCGGCGCGTCGAGACGGTCGTCACGCAGACTCACGCTCTGCCCTCGTAGGCCGATTGGCCGCCAACTTCCGGCGGAAGGGTTCGTCTAGGTAAGCGCGAACGTGAGCGCCACATGTCCGAGACGACCGAGCTGATCGAGATCACGACGACGGAGAACGAGCGCGACAAGGTCGCGAGCTGGCGCCTGCACGTCCTGATCGAGGCCGGGTACCCGCTGCCCCTCGCCGAGCGCGTCGCGGTCAGCGAAGCGGACCTGCACATCGCGGTCGACCTCGTCCAGGCCGGCTGCCTGCCGGACGTGGCCGCAGAGATCCTCTTGTAGCGCGCGGCTTCCCCGCGCATACGATGGCGGCGTGAAGGTCGACGCGATCGAGTACGGCGACCGGCGCGTGTTCACCGTCGCGTCGTTCAACAAGGGCGTCGCCTCGTTCCTCTCGCGCCTACCGACCGTTTGGGTGGAAGGCGAGGTCACCGAGCTGCGACGGCACGAGCGCTGGGCGTCCGTCTTCTTCACGCTCAAGGACCCCGCCGACGGCGCGTGCCTGCCCGTGTCGATGCCGCGCGGCCGCTTCGACGCCCTGCGGCTCGACCTCGCTGACGGCGAGCGCGTGCACGTGCTCGGCCGCGCCGAGCTGTACGAGGCGCGCGCGGAGTTCAAGCTGCGCGCACTGTCGATCGAGCGGTTCGGGCTCGGCGCGCATCTCGCGGCGATCGAGCGGCTGAAGACGGCGCTGGCGGCCGAGGGACTGTTCGCGGCGGAACGCAAGCGTCCGCTGCCTCGCCTACCGCGCCGGATCGGGCTCGTCACGGGAAACGACGCGGCCGCGAAGCGGGACGTGCTGACGACGATCACGTCGCGTTTTCCAGCGGCAAACGTCGTCGTCGCGGAGACGTACGTGCAGGGGCCGAAGGCCGCGGGCGCGGTCGTCGACGCGCTGCGGCGCATCTGCGCAGAGCCCGACGTCGACGTCGTCGTGCTCACGCGCGGCGGCGGCTCGTTCGAGGATCTGCTGCCGTTCAGCGAGGAGCGCCTCGTGCGCGCGGTCGCGTCGTGCACGGTGCCGGTCGTCTCCGCCGTCGGTCACGAGCAGGACACGCCGCTCTGCGATCTCGCGGCAGACGTGCGCGCCTCAACGCCGACCGCTGCGGGACGGCTCGTCGTCCCCGATCTCGAAGAGCTGCTCGGAGGACTCGAACGCTCGCGTGCGTCTCTACAGCGCTCGGTGCATCGCCTGCTCGAGCGCGAGCGGCAGCGGCTCGCGCACGCACGCACGCGCCTCGACCGCGCACCGGCGCTCGCGCTCGAGCGGAAGCGCAGCGCGCTCGAGCACACGCACGGCCGGCTGCGCACGCTCTCGCCTCGCTCGACGCTCGCGCGCGGCTACGCGATCGTGCGCGACACGGCCGGCGTCGTCACGTCGCCGCCGGCCTCGCGCACGCACGTCGACGTCGAGGTCGCCGAGGGTTCGTTCGGAGCGACGGTTGACTAGCGAGCCGACCTTCGAAGAGCTCGAGCGCGAGCTCGAGCAGATCGTCGCGCGGCTCGAGCAGGGCCAGGTGTCGCTCGACGAGGCGATCGCGTTGTGGGAGCGGGGCGAGGACCTCTACAAGCGCAGTGTCGCGAAGCTCGACAGCGCCCAGGGAAAGATCGAAGAGCTAGCGCAGCGAGTGCGCCAGGCTTCGCGCTAGCTCGAACAGGTCCTCGGCCGCGCGCGACGGATCGCTGCTGAGGTCGTCGCGTGCACTGACGAGCTCGCAGCGGACACCCGCCTCGCGGCAGCGGCGGACGACCTCGCCCGGCGCCTTGCCCGCGAAGGTCGTGTCGTCGACCGCGCCCTCGGCGGTCACGACGAGGTCGAAGCCGCGGGGGTCGAAGCCGATCGTGTCGAGGACGAGCTGCGCGCCCGGGACGAGCTCCGCGCCGAGCGCCGCGAACGCGGCGCCGAGGCCGCCGGCCGCGCCCGCGCCGGCGACGTCGGGCAAGCCGCGCAGCCGCTCGCGCAGCGCCGGCAGGTCCTCGGGCCGTGCGCCCTTCTGCGCCGCGTAGACGTCGACCGCGTCGGCCAGCGGCGCCATGACGTCGCAGGCGACGCGGGTCGGCAACGGCAGCTCGTCGAGCACTTCGCGCAGGCCGGCGCCGCCGTCCACCGTCACCGTCCCCCCGAGGCACACGAGCAGCGCGCGCGCCTCGCGCGCCGCCGCGAGCACGAGCTCGCCGAGGCCGCGCGACGACGCGCGCAGCGGGTCGAGCCGGTCGACGGTCGCGAAGCCGAGCGCCTGCGCCGACTCCACGACCGCCGTCCGGTCGTCGAGCAGCGACCAGCGCGCGGACACGCGGCCGCCGAGCGGCGCCGAGACCTCGGTGACGCGCGGCTCGCCGCCGAGCACGTCCAGCGTGCCGTCGCCGCCGTCCGCGACCGGCATCGCAACCGCCTCGGCACCGCCCGCCCGCAGCCCCGCCGCGAGCGCGTCAGCGGCTGCGGTCGCCGACAAGACGCTTTTCAGGCTCGTCGGCGCTGCGAGCGCGCGCATCCGTCTCCTCGTCCCCGATCTCGGCCTGCGATGCATCAGGCATCACGCGCAGCATCGCGAACGAGAGTCCTTCGCGCGCGAGGAAGATCAAACCCATGCCGACCCCGACCGACGCCTCGATCGCCTGCAGGCCGATCCCGTAGGCGAAGCCGCTCGCCGCGGAGACGCCGTACTCGCGCAGCGGCAGCGCGACCGCGATCTGCACGAGGCCGACGTTGCCCGGCCAGAGCGGGAAGATCGTGGCGACGTTCATCAGCACGAGCACGAGGCCGGCCGCCGGGAGCGGCGCGTGGATGTCGAACGCGCGCATCGCCGTCCAGACCGCGAACAGCTGACACGTCCAGCCCGCGAACTGGAAGACGATCGCGACAAACGCGCCGAACGGCGAGCGCATCACGGCGAGACCCTGTCGCGCCATCGTCAGCAGGCGTCGCACTGCACCGAGCTCGTCGAGCGGCGAGCGCTGGTGACCTCTTGCGCTCGCGATCGCAAAGGCGAGCATGCCGACGCCGACCGCGATAACGACGACGAGGCTCGTCACCGCCCAGTGCGGGATCTTCGCAGTCAGCAGCACGTAGACGATCAGTCCCAGCACGGGCACGAGGTCGAAGACGCGATGCGCGAACACGGTTCCGACGAGGGTGGCCCAGATGCCGCGGCGCGCGTTGACCTTCCGCGTCAGCACTGCGACACGCGCGAGCTCGCCGATCCTGCCGGGGAGGACGGCGTTCGCGAACAGCCCGACCGAGAACGCGGAGAAGACGAGCCGGTAGCCGGGCCGCGGCGGCGGCATCGCCTGGTCGATCACGACGCGCCACGCGATCGAGCGGCAGACGACCGAGAGGAGGTTGAGCCCGATCGCGGCGAGCACCCAGCGCCAGTAGACGACACTGAAGGTGTCGCGCAACGCCGTCCACGACGGACCGCGCCAGACGATCACAAGGACGACGGCGGCGGCGACCGCGACGACGACGCCGACCCGAAGCCACCACGCTCCCGAGATGCGCCTCATGCCGCCGGCACCGCCACGCGCCCGGCGACGTCCTCGTAGATCTCCAGCAGCCGCGGGGCGACGCTTTCCCACGCGTAGCGCGTCTTGACGAGCTCGCGCGCCGCCGCGCCGCGGCGCTGACGCAGCTCTTCGTCCGCGAGCAGCTCGACGGCCCGTTCGGCGAGTGCCGCATGGTCCCCGGGCGGCACGAGCAGGCCCGTCTCGTCGGTCAGCACCGCGCGGTAGCCGGGAATGTCGGAGGCGACTGCGGGGATGGCACACGCGAACGCCCGCGTCAACACCATGCCGAAGCTCTCGCCGCCGAGCGACGACGCGACGAGCCCCTTCGCGCGCAGCAGCTCCTGCGTCAGCTCGTCGTCGGTCAGCACGCCGAGGACGTCGACGCCCTCGTCGGACAAGTGCTCGCGCGTGAGCACGAGCCGCACGGCGAGCGGATCCGCGCCGACGAGCCGCAGGCGTGCGCCGGTCCGCCGATGGATCTCGGGCCACGCGCGCAGGAGCACCGGCATCCCCTTGCGCGGATCGTGACGGCCGATGAACACGATGCGGTTCTCGCGTCCCGCGGGATCGGCATGCGGCGGCACCTGGACGCCGTTCGGCACCACCGTGTACTCGCCGGGCAGCCAGCGCTGCGCGGAGACGCGCGCCTCCTCCGACACCGCGATCCGCCGGTCGAGCCGCTCGGCGAGGAAGCCCCAGATGTGGCGGCCGCCCCGCATCCAACCGAGGTGACCGCTCGCGTGGAACGTCCCCACCATCGGCCCGCGCCACAGCGCGAGCGCGGCGACCCCGATCGCGGGCGTCATCGGCTCGTGGACGTGGATCACGTCGAAGCGCTCGCGCTCGAAGATCCGCTTCATCCTGCTCGGGACCGACGGCGTCAGCACGATGTTCGGCAGCGAGCCGTTCGCCGGCACGATCACGGAGCGCCCGACGGGCAGCACGTACGCCGGTGGGTCCATGTGCCGCCCGAGCCCCGGATGCAGAACGTGCGTGAACGAGCCCGGCGGGTCGTTTCCCATCACCAGCCACGCGTCGACGCCGAGCGCGCGCAGCGCGAGCAGCTGCTGCTCGGCGTGGTCCACGACACCGCCCCAAAAGGACCACGAATAGGGAACGACGATCCCGACCTTCATCGCGACTAGCCTAAACTGCCCCATGTTCGACGGCGGACTCGCAGAGCTCCACACGCACCTCGGCGGCTCGGTCGCCTCGGACATCATGTGGAGCCTCGCGCACGAGCAGGGAATCGCGCTGCCGGTGAAGGACTACTGGGAGTTCGACCGGCTCGTGACCATCTCGGATCCACGAGGTGTCCCGAACCTCGACGCGCTCGACGCGATCTACCACTGGACGGAGCTGATCCAGTCGTCGCCGCTCGCCGTCGAGCGCTCCGTGCACGCGGCGATCGGCGGCGCGTACCGCTCGCAGGGCATCACGACGCTCGAGCTGCGTTTCAACCCGATGAAGCGCAACCGCGGCGGCGAGCGCGACCTCGACCACATTATCCTCGCCGCGATCCGCGGCCTCGACGTCGCGCGGCTCGAGTATCCGCAGGTGCGCGCCGGTCTGATCCTGATGATGGACCGGACGTTCACCGCCGAGCAGAACGCGATCATCGTCGACAAGGCGATCCGGTGGGCGCCCCGCGGGATCGTCGGAATCGACATCGCGGGCCCGCGCCCGCGCGGCGAGCGCTACGACTACCGCCAGGTGGCGCCGATGGTCGAGACGGCGCGCGACGCGGGGCTCGGCGTGACGATCCACGTCGGCGAGGAGGGCGGCGAAACGGGTCGGCAGGAGATCGCCGAGGTCATCGACGCGCTGGCGCCGGACCGCATCGGTCACGGCATCCTCGCGGCGGGCGACGCCGACCTGATGGCCGCGTTGCGCGAGCGGCAGATCGTGCTCGAGATCTGCCCGACGTCCAACCTCCTGACGAAGGCGCTCGCGGACGAGGAGGCGGTGCGCGAGACGTTCCGCGCGTTCGCCGAGGCCGGCGTGCCGATCACGATCGCGACGGACGGCCCGGAGATGATGGGGACGCACCTGCGCGACGAGTTCCAGCTGCTGCTGCGCGTCGGCGCGCTCGACGAGGCGGAGCTGCGCGCCGCGAACGCGCGCGCACACGAGGCGGCCTTCGTCGGCCGCGCCACGGCCGCGGCGCCGGTCTAGCCGGTCGTCGTCGTCGTGGTCGTCGTCGCCGGCGTCGCCGGCGTGACCGTGGCGGCCGCCGTGGAGACGAGCACGAGCCGGTAGCGCGTGCCGTCGGCCGTGTTCATCAGCGTCAACGGCACACCGAGGCGGAGCGTGATCGTCGGCGCGCCGCTCGAGAGCGACCCGCCGCCCGCGATCGAGATCTTCGCGGTCTTCGCGGTGAGCGCGACGAGATGGAAGAGCGGCGACGCGGCCGGGAAATCGGTGTCGACCCCGACGAGCGTGTCGACGCCGTTCACGGAGATGGTCGCCGCCGTCGGCGGCGCCTGCGGCGTCGTCGGCGCACTCGGCGTCGTGCTCGTGCCGTTCCCCGAGCCGGGCACGATGCTGTCGCCGGGCTGCTTGCCCTTCTTCGTGCCGCCCGTCGTCGGCGTGCTCGTCGAGCTCGACGAGTCGGTCGGTGTTGCGGTGCCGGTCTGCGCGCGGAACGGATCCTTGCTCGTGAACGTCGCCGTCAGTGCGGGCAGCTGTCCGTCGAGCGGCTGCGGCGAGAGGTCGGCGTTGACGACGATACCGTCGACGCTCGCCGGCGTCGCCGTGCTCGCCGCCGCGGGTGCGGCGGTCGCGGGCGCGCCCGGGACGGCCGGCGTGGGCGACGCGGCTGGGGTCGTCGTCGTCGCCGATGCGGCGGAAGCCACAGGCGGCTTCGCGTTCATCATCTTCAGCACGCGCGGAACCTGGAACGCGAGCAGCGCGACGAGCAGGACGGAGCCGATGATCGCGATCTTCTTCTGCTTCGCGGCCTTGAGCTCGGCCGGCGTGAGCTGCTTCTTCGCTGCCATTACGGCGTCACCCCGCTCGCGATCGGCGGCGTCGACACGTCGGTCGGCGTCGTCGTGGTCGTCGGCGTCGTGGTGGTGGGGGTTGTCGTGGTCGTCGTCGTGGAAGTGGTCGGGGCCGGCGTCGACGGCGCTCCGGTCGACGGCAGCGCGCCCGTGCCGTAGACGTACGCGTTGACGAGGACCCGTGCGCTGATCTCCGGGAACGCCTTCGGGTCGGAGTTGAAGTCGATCGAGTCGACCGAGAACAGCCGTCCGGTCGCGGCGAGCGCGCCGCCGCGCACCGCGACGAGGTTCCGCAGCCGGAAGAGGAAGTCGGCGAGTCCGTAGTAGTTGCCGATGAACGACAGCGAGATCGGCACCTTCTCGTAGCCGGCGATCACGCCCGGCCCCTGCGGCTGGATCGAGTCGAACGAGATTCCGGCATCGGTCGCCGTCTGCTGGAGCTGCAGGATGATCCCGGTCATATCCACCTGATCGGGCATCGCCTTCACAAGCTTGAACAGGTCCGCGTAGCGGATCGGCTGCGCCGGCTTCTGCTCGGCGAGCGCCTTCGCCTGCACGATCTGCGCCTGCGTCGCCTCGATGTCCTTGCTGAGCTTCGCCGCGTGGCTTTTCTGCGGCAGGACGAGCACGAACATGCCGACGATCAGCACGAGCAGCGCGACGATGCCGACGAGGACGCTCGCGGCGACGGGCGAGAGCTTCCGCTTCGCGAGGCTCACGACGTCGCCCCCGGAGCCCGCACGTCGGCGGTGATCTTGAACTCGACGACGCCGCGCTGCCCCGGCACCGTCGCGTTCGAGTGGTCGAGCTCGACGTTCTTGATGTCGGGGATCAGCGCCAGGCGCGACAGCAGCCGCGCGACACCGTCGTGCGAGTAGGCGCTGCCGCTCATGTCGAAGCCGCCCTCGCCTGCCGTCACGGACGGCGAGCCGAGCGTGAGCGTCGTCAGCCACACGTCCTCAGGGAGGACGAGCGACACCTCGCGCAGGACGCGGTCCCACGCGATGCGCCCCTCGAGCGCCGACTGCAGCGCCGACACGCGCGCCGCCTCGATGCCGGCGAGGCTCGCCTCGATGTTCGACTGCGGCGGCGGCGGCGGGGGCACGAGCGCGAGCTCCGCGCGCGCCGCGTCGAGTTGGTTGCGGCGATCTGCGACCTTCGCGCTCTCGAGCAGGAAACCGGCACACAAGATCGTCACGACGAGCACGGCGGCGATGACGCCTGCGAGCACCGGCACGTTCGGCTTGAGGCTCGAACGCTTGACGTCGCGTGGGAGGAGGTTGACGGCGCGCATCAGTCCTCGATCCCCAATCCGATCGCGACCGCGAGCGACCCGAGCTGTTCGTCGCTCGCCACGACCTTCTTGCCGACGCGCACGCGCATCAGCGGATCGCCGACGCGCACCGCGACGCCGATCAGGCGCTGCAGCTCCTCTGCAAGCCCGGGCAGGTGTGCGGTGCCGCCGGTGAGGACGATTTCCGCGATGCCCAGCGATCCGGGCTGGTTCTGGTAGAACTGGAGCGAGGACACGAGCTCGCGCGCGAACGACTGGATCTGTCGGCGCAAGGCTTCGCGGGCCGCCTCGAACCGCTCCGTCGTCATCCCTTCCGGCACGACGGTCGCGTTGAGGTTCAGCTCTCGCTTGAACGGATCCGCTTCCGACGGCTTGACGTCGAGCGCACGCGCGAGCGCAACATTCAGCGCGCTCCCGCCCCACTCGAGCACGCGGGTGAACTCGCACACGCGACCGTCGGACACGGCGAACGTCGAGCGGTCGTGGCCGAGCGCGACGACGACGACGGCTGCGTCCGGAGCCGTTTCGATCTCGCGCGGCGCGGCCATCGCGCGCAGCAGCGCGAACGCTTCCAGGTCGATGCCGACGAGCTCGACTCCCGCCTTGCGGCAGGCCGAGACGTAGCGGTCGACGAGATCGCGGTACGCGACGACGAGCAACACCCGCTTCACCGGCTGCCCCTCCTCGTCCGTGGACTCGCTCAGGACCTGGTAGTCGAGGACGGCGTCCTCGATCGGGATCGGCAGCGCCTCCTGGGCGCGGAACCTGATCGCGTTGTCGAGCTGCTTCGTGTCGGTGATCCCGGCGATCTCGAACGTGCGCACGCCGATGCGGTTGTTCGCGATCCCGAGCCGCACGTTGCGCTTCGGCAGGTTGTGCTTGCGGAAGAAGTCGCGCAGGAGCTCCGCGAGCTTCTCCGGCTCGCGCAACTCTCCGCCGACGACGATGCCCGGCTCGAGATCCTCGCGCGCGACCTGCAGCAGCTCCGCCGAGCCGTTGTTCGTGACGCGCGCGGCCGCGATCTGCGACGCGCCGATCTTGAGGCCGACGAGCCGCTTCGGCACGTGGGTTCCGCGCTTCGCGCGCGCAGGCCGCTCGAGCCGGGGCAGCTTCAGGCCGCGCTTGCGCGTCTCCGTGCCCGCGGGCTGCGCGTCGTCCGGCTTGCGCCGGGGCTTCCGCTTGCCGATCGTGATCTCGCGCTTCCAGAAGGGGAGCGACTCCGCCTCGGCGCGTTCGCGCTCCACCTTCGGCTGGCGCTCCGTGCGCGGCTTCGGCTCCTTCTTCGCCTTCGCGGCCTTCGGTGCCTTCGGCTTGCGCGAGAACGAGAGGTCCTTCTTCCAGAACGGCAGCGACTCGTCGTCGGACGGCTCGGGCTGCTCCTCGGCGGCCGGCACGACCGCGACGGGCGCGGGCACGGGCACGGGCGCCGGCGCCGGGACGGCCGCGGGCGCGTCGGGCGCGACCTCGGCGACCGCCTTGATCCACGCGAGCTCGTCGAGCTCGAAGCTCTGCGTCGGCGCCTCGTCGTCCTTCGGCTTGCGCCCGAGCGACAGCTCCCGCTTCCAGATCGACTGCTTCTGCGAGTCGCTCACAGCAGCGGCCCTCCTGCAACGCGCAACGCCGGCGCCGCTTCGTCGTCGAAGCCGGCGCGGTCGAGCAGGCCCTCGAGCTGCTCGGGACGGCTCGACGCGCCGACAGCGATGTCCTTCGTGATCACGCGCCGCAACACGAGCTCGGACAGCGACTGCTCGAGCGTCTGCATGCCGCGCGACGTGTTCGTCTGCATGACCGAGTAGATCTGCTCGACCTTCGCCTGGCGGATCAGGTTGCGCACGGCGTCGTCCGGGAAGAGCACCTCGAGCGCCACGACGCGACCGAGACCGTCGGCCGTCGGCAGAAGCGTCTGCGTGACGACTCCCTGCAGAGCGCTCGCGAGCTGCGTGCGCACCTGCTCCTGCTGCTCCGCGGCGAAGACGTCGATGATGCGGTCGATCGTGCTCGGTGCGCTCTGCGTATGCAGCGTTCCGAAGACGAGGTGGCCGGTCTCGGCCGCCGTCAGCGCCGTTCCGATCGTCTCGAGGTCGCGCATCTCGCCGAGCAGGATTACGTCGGGGTCCTGGCGGAGCGCCGCACGCAGCGCCTCGCCGAAGCTGTTCGCGTCGGTGCCGATCTCGCGCTGGTTGACGATGCAGTTCTTGTGCCGATGCACGAACTCGATCGGATCCTCGATCGTGAGGATGTGATCGGTGCGCGTGCGGTTGATCTCGTCGATCAACGCCGCGAGCGTCGTCGACTTACCGGAGCCGGTCGGGCCGGTGACGAGCACGAGTCCGCGCGGCTTCGTCGTCAGCTCGTGCAGGCTGGCGGGCAGGCCGAGCTCTTCGAGCGACTTGATGTCCTGCGGAATCTGGCGGAACGCGCCGCCGAGCGACTCGCGCTGGAAATAGACGTTGACACGGAAGCGCGCGACGCCGGGGACGTTGTACGCGAGGTCGATCTGCCGGTCGATCTCGAGCCGCTTCTGCTGCTCGGTCGAGAGGATGCGGTAGAGGAGCGTCTGCGTCGCCTCCGCGTCGAGCGCGGCCGCGCCGTCGATGCGCTGGAGATGCCCGCGGACACGCGCGGCCGGCGGCGTGCCGACCGTGACGTGCAGGTCGGACGCGCCGAGCGCGACTGCGTGCTCGAGCAGCTCGTCGATGGAGACGGACAGGTGCGGCATACCTCGTTCGGGCTATCGGCAGGGCGCTCGTCCACCTTTACGCCTTCTGCGGGCCCCGCCCGGGGGGCTTGCGATCCCGCGACTGCCTAGGCGTTCATCACTCTTTTGAGGGTGCCCCGGCGGAGCGCGACCGCCGATACGAGACGAGCCACCGCTAATGGTTCATTCGTACACCCCGGAAGGAGACACACTGTGAGAGCTCTGCTCAAGCAGCGCATCGCACGCGAGGAGTCGGGCTTCACGCTCATCGAGCTCCTCGTCGTGATCATCATCATCGGGATCCTGCTGGCAATCGCGATCCCGTCGTACCTCAGCTTCAAGGATCGCGCAAACGACGCCGCCGCGAAGGCGAACGTCCGTGCCGCGATCCCGGCTGTCGAGGCCTACAACTCGGACAACTCGGCGACCGGCAACTCCGGCGGCTACGCCGGCATGACCTCGGCGTCGCTGAAGGTCTACGACGCAGGCGTCAAGAACGTCGACGTCGTCTCGGCGTCGTCCATCACGTACTGCATCCAGAGCCAGGTCGGCACGAAGACCTGGTCGAAGAACGGCCCCGCGGCGGATCTCAGCGCGGTCGCCTGTTAGTACTAGCCTGACGCTGTGACGAAAGGGCCCGGGAAACCGGGCCCTTTTCGTTGCGCGCTCACCGGCCGTTAAGGCTCCCGTCCGCACTGCCGATAGGAGATCCGTGAGCCAGGTCGGCGCACCCGTTCGCATCCTCGCCCTCGTCGGGCTGCTCGCGACGCTCGCCGTCGCCGCCTGGTCGTTCACGGCCGGCCGCACGACGGACGCCGCGAGCGCCGAGCCCGTCGACTCGAGCGTTGCGGCCAATCCCGTCGCGGCAGCCCAGGCTGCCGCCGCGAAGCTCAGCGCCCACAACCGCGCGACCGCCGCCGGACACGCGACGCCGGCGACCGCGGCGAAGAAGACGCCCGCGAAGGCGCCGGCCGCGAAGACCGCCGCGCAGGCGAAGACGAAGGTTGCTGCCAAGCCCGCGAAGACCGCCACAGCCAACGGGACGCCGACGACGATCGCCGCGCTTCTCCGCGACCACCGCGCGGTCGTCGTGCTCCTCTACGACCCGAGGACGCAGGTCGATGCCTACTCGCTCGGCGAGGCGCAGCTCGGCGCGACGCGGGCGCACGCAGGCTTCCTGCGCGTCGACGTCATGAACCAGCGCCAAGCGGCGCCGTTCACGAAGGCGTACGGCGTCCTCCAGGATCCGACCCTCCTCTTCTTCGCCCGGCCCGGGAAGCTCGTCCAGCGGCTGAGCGGCTTCGCCGACCACGACACGGTCGCCCAGGCGGCGCTCAACGCGGCGCTCGGCCTCGGCGCCGCGCCGGCCCCGCAGGTATGACCCAGGTCGCCGCCGCACGTCGCGAGCTCTACGTGCGCCACGCGCGCAAGGACGGACGCTCGGTCGCGGTGCTGCGTGCCGTCGACTACGGCGACTCCTGCGTCGTCGAGGCGGAGGTCTTCCCCGCCGGCGCGGACGAGCCCGTGCGGCCCGGCCCCTACACGTTCGGCGACGCACGCTCAGCCACGGCGTTCATGACGGAAGCGGTCGAGGCTCTCATGTACCTCGGCTGCGATGTTCACGCGCAGTAGCGACGGCTACACGTCCGTTGGGGCGTACGTGATGTAGGTGTCAACCTTTGCCGATCGGAGGGCGCGCGCCGAATCAGTGAATTCGCCGATGGTCTGTCCGCCGAGACGTGCATAGCTTCCAAGCCACGTAACGATCGCCACTAATGAGGAGGCAAAGTATGCGCCGTCTTGCACGCCTCATGGCAATTGCCGCGGCCACGACGTTTCTTTCACTTTCCGCCGCCGCCGGCGCCGGCATCGTGACACCACGTCACATCGACGAGATGTTCCGCGGGACGTCGATCGATTACACGAACACGTGGGCATGGTGGGGCACCAACCAGCCCAGCTACGTCGGCTTCGCGCAGACAGACGGTGCCCTCACCGTCAGCGTGTCCGCAGCCGCGCAACCCGACTTCAACATCAGCGGCGCAACCCGCTGCCTTGCCCACGGCGACTTCGACGCGCGCGTCGAGTTCAGCCTCGACACCTGGCCCGCACAGAACGGCGTCTTCGTCAGCTTGATGATCAACGGGACGCCCTTCAACGTTTTTCGGGTCAGCTGGCAGTTTCCCGACCACGAGCAGTATGGGGCGTACCTGCCGCCCGCCAACGCGAACGCGCTCGCCACAGGCACGACAGGAAAGCTGCGCCTCGCTCGTGAGGGCGCCATGATCACCGCCTACTACCTCGCGGATCATCACTGGGTGTCGCTACTCACCGCAGCCGGCCCCACAAGCGACGTCTCGCTCACGCTTGCTGTCTTCAACATCTCGGGAGCAGCCACGTTCGCGGGCGAGCCGGTGGCGGTCAGGTTCGACAACTTCCGTGTCGCCGCCGACGCGATCGTCTGCCCGTAAAGCGATACGGATGTTCGAGTTCTAAGTCGTTACTCGGGCCAGCTCTTCGACCGAGGTGAGCCCGGCCGCAATCTTGGCGAGGCCGTCGTCCCAAAGCGTCTTCATGCCGCTCGCGATCGCGGCGCGCTCGATCTCCTCGCGGCTCGCCTTCTCGGCCGCGAGCTGCTCGAGCTCCTCGGTCATCGTGAGCAGCTGGTAGACGCCGATCCGGCCCTTGTAGCCCGTCTGGCCGCAGCGGGGGCAACCGCGCTTGCGGTAGAAGGCCATCCCGTCGGAGGCCGCTGCGACGTCGGGCGAGACGCGCGCCTTGACGAGCTCGTCGACCGACGGCGTGTACATCTCACAGCAGTGCGTGCAGAGCTTGCGCGCGAGGCGCTGCGCGAGGACGGCCGACACGGCGGCGCCGGTCAGGAACGGCTCGACGCCCATCTCCGTGAGACGGGTCAGGACGCCCGGCGCGTCGTTCGTGTGCAGCGTCGAGAGGACGAAGTGGCCCGTGAGGGCGGCTTCGATGGAGATCTTCGCGGTCTCGCCGTCCCGGATCTCACCCACCATCACGACGTCGGGATCGGAACGGAGGATCGAGCGCAGCGCGGTCGCGAACGTGAGGCCGGCGCGCACGTTGATCTGAACCTGGTTGATCCCGGGCAGGCGGTACTCGACCGGGTCCTCGACGGTGATGACGTTGATCTCGGGGCGGTTGATCTGGCTGAGGCCGGCGTAGAGCGTCGTCGACTTACCGGAACCCGTGGGTCCCGTGACGAGCAGCGCGCCCGTCGGGCGCTGGAGGATGCGCGACAGCTCGTCGCGCATCTCGTCCGCGAGGCCCAGCTCCTGGAGCGTCGGCGCGCGCTTCGACTTGTCGAGCAGACGCATGACGAGTGACTCGCCCTCGACGGTCGGCAGCGTCGCGATACGGACGTCGAGGAGGCGGCCGGCGGCGGCGGCGTTCAGGGACATGCGGCCGTCCTGCGGGCGGCGGCGCTCGGCGATGTCGAGCTTCGCCAGCACCTTGACGCGGGTGATGACGCCGGCCATGAGCCGCTTCGGGATGCGCTGCACCTCCTGCAGCACGCCGTCGATGCGGTAGCGCACGACGAGCGAATCCTCCTGCGGCTCGAAATGGATGTCCGAGGCGCCGTCCTCGGCAGCCTGGAAGATGATCGAGTTCACGAGCCGGACGAGCGGCGCGTCCGAGATGCCGTCCTCGGCCTCGAGGTCGGCGAGCTCCTCTTCCTCCTCGACGGTGAGTTCGTGCTCCTCCTCGACCGCAGCGCGGGCGCCGAACGCCTCGGACTGGCGGACGAGCCGCTTGACGTGGTCGAGGATCTCCTCGCGCGCTGCGACACCCAGCTCGACCGGGTACCGCGTCGCGAGCCGCAGCTCGTCGATCGCGTGGACGTTCGCCGGATCCGCGATCGCGATGAAGAGCGTGTCGTCGCGCAGCGCGTAGGGGAGCGCCTGGATGCGCTCGAGGACGTGGAGCGGGATCAGCGTCGCCGTTTCCGGGTCGACGCCCGTGAAGGCGAGCTCGACGAACGGCAGCTGGTGGCGGGTCGCGAGCAGTCGCGCAAGGCCGTCGCCGGTCGCGAGGCCCTCGTCGAGCAGCGCCTGCGGGAACGAGCCGCGCGTCTGCGCGGCGCGGCCGCGCACCTGGGCGATCCGGTCGGCCGCGAGGAGCCCGGTGGCCGCGATCAGGTCGGCGACGAGCTCGGCGCTCGCGTTGACGCCGTACGCCTCCGGCGGCTTGTTCGCGGACGGCGCGGCGGAGCCGGTCTCGTCAGGACCCGTAGTTCGGAGATTGGGGCGGTCGGACTCGTCCATCCCTCGAACGAGGTATCGGCACGGCGGCCCGGCCGCTTGAGCGGCGGTTTACCCGGAAACGAGGCTCAGATAGGCGTCCAGCAGCCCGTGGCCGGCGAAGAGGCCCACGACCCCTCCCAGGGCCAGGAACGGGGCGAACGGGATCGCCATCTTCCGGGCCTTGGAGCCGTGCCGGGCGAAGAGGACGGCCGAGGGCGCGAGCGCCGCCAGCATCCCCACGAGCAGCGCGACCGGGACGACGCGGCCGAGCATCGCGCCGAGTAGCAGGGCCAGCTTCACGTCGCCCATCCCCATGCCCTTCGGATAGGCGAGCGCGGCGACGAAGAGGAAGCCGGACGCCCCGAGCCCGCCGAGCAGCCACTCGACGCCCGGGTGGAGCGCCGTCTGCGCGACGAGGACGATCGCGGCGGCAGGCACGACGATCCGGTTCGGGACGATGCGGTGCTCGAGATCGGTCGCCGAGACCGCGACGAGCGCGGCGCAGAAGAAGGCGGCGACCGCCGCGTCGCCGGAGAGGCCGAACTTCCAGACACAGCCGGCGACGAGCAGGGCCGTCGCGAGCTCGACGAGCGGGTAGCGGAGCGCGATCGAGGCGCCACAAGAGCGGCAGCGGCCACGCAGGAGGACGTACGAGAGGACCGGCACGTTGTCGAACCACGCGATCTCCGTCCCGCAGCTCATACAGGACGAGCGCGGCTTGACGACCGACCGGCGCAGCGGCACGCGGGCCGCGACGACGTTCAGGAAGCTCCCGAGCGCGAGTCCGGGCGCGAGAAAGGCGGCGGCGAGCGCGACGTCCACGAACGGAGTATCGGCGCGGGGCGCTAGGAGCTGTAGCCGGTGGGCGGATCCGGCTGGGCGTACACGAGCAGCGCGCCGGGCATCCCGGACGGGATCTCGAGGGCCGGCCACGTCCGCGCGTAGACGGTGTTGTCGAGGATCACGTTGCCGCCGACCATCGGGCCCATGCTCTCCGACGAGGTGTCGAGCTCGATCGCGTTCGCGCCCCAGAGCCCGCCCTGGAAGTTCGAGTTCACGAGCTGGATCGAGTCGCCGGCCGGCACCTGGCCGCCGTTGCCCTTCGCGCAGATCACGAGCACCTCGTTGTTCGGGTTCCACCCGTCCCAGTTGCAGCCGCCGTCGAGGATCGCAGCGCAGAACTTCGTGTTCGAGATGAGGTACGTGCCCGTGAGGTAGATCGTCCCCTGGCCGTCGTACTCGACTGGGACGTTGGAGAAGCCGTAGTTCACGGTGACGCTGCCGTCGATGAAGACCGTGCCGGAGACGGTCAGCTTCTTCGTGGTGTGGTCCCAGGACAGCTGCCCGACGACGTCGCCGCCGCCGTTCGTCACGATGCAGCTGTAGTCGCTGCCGTTCGGCGTCAGGTTGAAGACGCCCGGGACACTCTGGTTGGGGACGCCGTCGCCGGTGTCGAAGACGGGAACGACGCCGCTCTGCGTCGTGCACGCCTGCCGTGGCCCGGGAGCCGCGTTGTTGTACCAGAACGTGAAGTCGGCGACCGGCGCCGTCAGGTTGATCGGGTTCGCGTCGGTCACGGTCGCCCACACCTTGTCGTTCGCCCGGCACGGGCTGTCGTACGGGCCGCGGTTGTAGCTGCAGCCGAGCCGGACGTGCACCTCGTTCACCGGTGCCGCGGGCGCGCCGACGTTCGTGTTCACGTCGAGCTTCAGGCTGCCCATGACCATGAGCGGGCCGCCGCTGACCCGGGACGGCGTGTTCATGCAGAGGTTGCCCATCACGTAGAGCGGCGACTGGATGTTCACGCTGTTGTTGAGCGACTCGTCGCAGCCGCCGGCGGTGCCCGTGCGCGTGGCCATGATGTAGTTCCACGCCGGGTTGTTCGCCGGCTGCATGAGGCTCGGCCGGACCTTCGTCGAGACCGAGATCCGCCGCATGACGGGCGCCGACGAACCCGTCGGGTTGCGCATGTAGCCGAACGAGTACAACCGCCACGTCGTGTTCACCGAGTCGTAGGTGCCGTACCACTTGACGTAGCCGTTGTCGAAGTAGTCCGTATTCGCGGTAGCGAGCGTGTGCGGCAGCAGGTCGGCGCTGAAGGCGTTGTTCGACGGGTTCGAGAGGACGGACATCGCGTCGTTGATTCCGGCCTCCGCGAGCCCGTGCGCGGTCGAGTCGACCGAGCTGCGGTTGGCGGACTGCTGGTTCGCCGTCGCGTAGTAGGTCATCGTCGTGCCGACGATCCCGAGCACGAACATGAAGCCGAGCGCGAGCACGAGCGCGATCCCCTCCTCGCGGAGGAGTCTGCTGCTCAGCTGTTCGACCCTGACCCTTACCCGTCCCAACTGTCTCCCTTTCTTTTCGCGCCGCAGGGAGAAAGACGCCTGATACTCAGCAAACCTGCGCTGTTCCAGCTGGAAATCCCCCGGACGGGTGACCGTCGTCCCTCGTCCTGGGTGACTTCGTCGATCAGCCGCCGGAGAAGGCGGGCTTCTGCGGCTCGGCGTAGACCGTCGTCTCGCCCGGCAGCCCGACCGGCACGTACGTGAAGCCGCTGAACGTCGAGGTCGTCGACTGTCCGAGGATGATCGTCGAGCCGTCCATCGGCCCGTCCATGGTCGAGGTCGTGCCGATCTCGATCGCGTTCGTCGCGTAGATGGCGCCCATCATGTGCGCGCTGACGAGCTGCACGCTGTCACCCGAGGCGACCTGGTTGTCGGCCGCGACCGACCCGTTGCCGTTGGCGACGACGCCGAACAGGTCCTGCGCGCTGTTCCACTTCGTCGTGTCGCACGTGCTCGTCGAGCTCAATGGGCAGAGCGACGAGTTCTTGAGCAGGAACGTTCCGGTGAGGTAGAGGACGCCGGAGCCCGCGTAGAGGTTGGTGGCGCCGTTGTCGATCTTGGCGCTGCCGTCGATGAACATCGTGCCCTTGATGGTCAGCTTCTTGTTCGTCGCGTCCCACGACAGCTCGCCCGCGATCGTCTGGCACGTGTAGCTGGTGCCGGGGGTCAGGTTGACGACGCCCTGGTTGTCGTTCCTGAACGCAAGCTTGTTCGCGTCGCTGTCGGACATCGCGGCGACCGGCGAGTCGAAGTTGAACAGCGGCAGGTTCGACGTGTTCTGGCAGGGGTAGTACGGCCCCGGGCTCGCGTTCAGGTACCAGCCGTTCCAGTCGACCGTCGGCGGACTGGTCGGCTGCGGCGTGTTGTCGAGCACGAGCGACCAGAGCTGATCCTTGCCGGAGCTTCCGGCTCCCTGCTGGCACGGGTTGTGGCTCGCGTTGTTCGTCCAACGGCAGCCCAGGCCGATGTGCGCCTCGGAAATCGACGTCGTGCTCGTGCCAACCGTGTTCTGCGTCGCCTGCTGGTCGAGCGAGCCCTTCACGTACAGCTTGCCGCTCGTGATCTTCGATGTGTTCTGCATGCACAGGTTGCCGAGCACGTAGAGGTTTGCGGTCACGTTGACGGAGTTCGTCAGCGTCATGTCGCAGCCGCTGAACGCAACGCCGCTCCAGTTGGGGGCGCGCGCGAAGATGTAGTTCCACGACGGGTTGTTGAGCGGCTGGCTGACAGTCGGGATGACCGTGATCGTCACGGTCAACGTTCGCTGCAGCTGTTGCGCCGTCGTTCCGGGCGACGGGTTCCGCACGTAGCCGGTCGACGTCACGGTCCAGTACGCCGCACCCGTTGCGACGTTCTGGGTGAACGTCCCCGACCAGATCACGGTGCCGGTCTGGTAGGTCGTCGTCGAGAGGTCGAGCAAGCACGAGCCGGTCAGGCCGGTGGAGGCGGGACAGGCCGCCTGGGGGTTCGAGTAGGTCGGGTGGTGCCAGCACGGCAGCGGCGGCGTGGACGCGGCGTCTGCGCAGAGCGCGTACTTGTCCATCGCGTTCGCCGTGGGCAGCGACAGCAGGGACATCGCGGAGTTGATGCCGGACTCGGCGAGCACGTACGCGGTGTTCTGCTGGTCGCTGACCTTCGCAGAGCTCGCGCTTCTGGAGGTGTAGTACGAGGCGCTGGCGACGCTCAGCGAGAGGACGACGATGAAGCCGAGCGCCATCACCATCGCGACGCCCGCCTCGTCGCGCAACCTGCTGCGGAACCGGCTCAACACGGAGGCGAAGGCGAGGCGTAGGTGGTCGGGGAGGCGACGACGCACGTCCGGCCGCTGTTGCGGAAGACGACGTCGTCGGTCAGCTTGTAGTTCTCCTGCGCCAGCGTCGGCTTCGGGTTGACGGTGAGCTCGACGTGGAGCTTCGCGAGACTCGATGTCGACTGCTGCGTGAAGGTGAAGATGTTTCCGTCGACGAGCGTCTTCGACCACGGGATGTTGGCGTTGCTGCACGTCGCAGTCGTGGAGCGGTAGAGGCCGTAGAGCGTCGGCGAGCTGCCGCTGACCGCCTGGGTGCACCAGCTCACGTAACCGCCCGAGACGCACGGATCGTTGAGCGTCACCGACGTCGCGGTCGCCGGGTAGGCGCCGCTTGCGCAGTGCGCGTCACGGCGCATCTTGTCCAGCGAGATGCGTGCTTCCTCCTGCGCCTGGAAGCGGTGGTTCAGGTCGACCTCACCGTTCGTACCGCGTACGAAGAGCGTCGTGAGGCCGCCCATGACGACCGAGAGGAGCGCCATCACGGTGATGAGCTCGACGAGGGAATAGCCCCGCTCGCCGCGGAGCAGTCGGCGCAGGCGCCTCAACTCGCCCTCGCTTTGACCTCCGCGAGTGCGGCTCTCGCGACGGATTCACTCTTCGCTCCGACCCCCCAGAGCTTCTGTGCCCGTCGATCGACCTGGATCAGGACGCGCAGGGCCTGCGCGCCGTGCCACCAGCCGAATGTCGCGCCGGTGACGATCCATTGATTCTGGTACAGCCAGTGCTGGACGTTCGCCTTCGACTTCTGCCGATGCGCGGACAGCCATCTGTCGAGGAGTCGCGCGCGCCGGACGAGCGGCATCTCGTTCGCCGGCTCCGCCGGCGCGCCCGCGACGACGAAGTCGGGCGTCCGCGCCTGCGCCGCTGCGGTCTGCGGCTTCGAGGCGCTGTGCTGCTTCTTCCTGGGCGCCGCCTTCGTTCTCGGCGCGGCGGTCGCCTTCGGCGTCGCAACGGCGCCGGCGCCGGCGAGCCGGAGCGGAGTCGCGGCGTACGGCGAGACGTTCACCGGCGTCCCCTTCTGCGGATAGCCGGTCGCGCGGGCGAGCGAGACGGTGACGAGCGGCGCGCCCGTGTCGACGACCCGCGTCCCCGCCGGCGGCGACTGCGAGACGACGCGGTTGGCCGCGTACCCGTTCGAGCCGGCGACGCGCCAGGCGAAGCCCGCGTCCTCGAGGACTCCCTCGGCAAACACGTACGCCTGGCCCTCGACGTTCGGGACGACGAGCGTGTCCTGAGCCGGCGCGGTGACCGCCGGCGGCGGCGTCTTCGCCGCCTGCAGCCGCTTCTGGGCGGCGTAGGTCAGCGTCGCGGTCATGAAGAGACCGAGCACGACGACGGCCCCGATCCGGGGCAGCAGCTTGGAAGGCCAGGCAGCCATCAGGACTCCAATCGGCAGAGGAGGGCCGAGAGTTGAGACCTAAGGTGTGAAGGCGACGGGGGAGCCGTCCGAGACGACGGCGAAGACCGGCCCGGAGTCGGGCGTCGGCGCGTCCTGCCAGCGAAACGCAGACCCGGCGAACTGCTGGAACCAGGCCAACTGCTGCGGCCAGAGCGTCGCCGGCTGGGTCTGGAGGTGGAGGTGCGGGCCGGTCGACTCCCCGGTGGAACCGACCAGGCCGACGGGCTCGCCGGCCGAGAGCCGCTCGCCCGGCACGACGCTCGGCTCGAGCCACGAGAGATGGCAGTACGTCCAGGTGAGGCCGTCGTCCGCCGTGAACGTGAAGCCGATCCCACAACGCGGGTCCGGGTCGTTCCACGCGCGGTCGACGACGCCGTTCGCGAGCGCGTAGAGCGGCGAGCCCGCGGGGGCGGCGATGTCGACCGCGGGGTAGTCGTGATGTGTGTGGCCGGCCGAGACGACGCCGGGACCGCCGCCGACCGGGAAGGCGTAGCCGCCGTCGTATGCAGCGGATCCCAGCAGCGAGGAGGCGCCCTGCGCGAACGAGGCGGCGCGCGCCTGCTCGCGTGCGGACACGAGCTCTTGCTGCGCGGACACGAGCGCCTGACGCGCGCGCACGACGCGCGCGTGCACGCCCGCGGCCGCGAGCTCCGCCTGCGTCGCGAGCCGCTCGAGCTCGAGTCGCCGCGAGAGGAGCTTCGCGCGCGCAGCGCGAGACGCGAACCTGTGGCTTTGCGCCGTCAACGCGCGCTCGTCCTGGCGCGCTCCGACGAGGACGTCACTCGCCGTCGCGACCTTCGACTGCGCCGCCTGGAGCGAGACCTGCAGCCGGTCCAGCGTGAACGTCGCGTCTGCGCCCGCGGCGCCGAACAGGTTCGCGAGCTGCAGCACCTCGTTCACGTACCAGTCGGCGTGGTTGTACGCGTACACGCCGCGGGCGATGTCCCGGGTGCCACCGGCGGCCGCGAGGTAGCGCGCGGCGGAGTAGATCGCGTCCTCCGCGGTCCACGGATCGGCGACGCCGTCGCCGTTCGCGTCCGTCCCCCAGCGCAGCCACGTGTCGGGCATGAACTGCATCCACCCGATCGCGCCTGCGGAGCTCGGCCCCATGTTGCGGCCGAAGTTCGACTCGACCTTGTTGATCGCGGCGAGCACCTGCCAGCGGATGCCGTAGGAGCTGCCGGCGCGCTGCCAGATCGAGAGCAGCTCGCCGTAGGAGCGCTGCTCCGGCGCCGCGGGCGGGCTCGTCCAGCCAAGCGGCAGCGCGCCGCTCAGCGACGGGGTCTCTGCGGAGGGAAGCGAGAGCGGCGTGACCTGCGGCGAGGTCGTCGGGACGACGACCCAGGTGCCGCCCGCGCGGGCGGTGCCCGCGGCGAACGCGACGACGAGCGCGGCGGCGACTGCGGCGACTTTCATGGCGCTAGCCCGCCGGACGAACGATCCGCAGCTCGGGCAGCTCGTCCTCCGGCTGCTTCGCGGCTTCCTCCACGGCTCGCTTCTCGGCGACGTCCGTCTTCAGCGCCCGCTCGAGTGCGACGAGGAAGTCGTGCTTGTTCGTGGCGGCGTTCGCGGCGACCTCCTGGTCGACCAGGCCGCCGACGACGAGGTCGATCAGCGCCTCCGTGAACGACTGCATGTCGAAGAACGCGCCCTCTGCGATCGCCTCGAGCATCTCGTCGGCGCGGTTCTCGCGGACCAGATCGGCGATGCGCGCGTTGACGACCATCACCTCGACCGCCGCGACGCGCCCGCCGCTCAATCTCGGCAGTAGCCGCTGCGAGACGACGCCGCGCAACACGCCGGCGAGAACGCTGCGGACCATCGGCTGCTTCACGCCCGGGAAGAACTCGATCAGGCGGCCGACGGTCTCTGCGGCGTCGACGGTGTGCATCGTCGAGAGGACGAGGTGGCCGGACTCGGCGGCTTGGAGCGCGGTCTGCGCCGTCTCGGCGTCGCGCAGCTCGCCGATCAGGATCACGTCCGGGTCCTGACGGAGCGCGCGCCGTAGCGCCTGCTGGAAGCCTTCGGTGTCGAGCCCGACCTCGCGCTGGTTGACGATCGACTCGTGGTCGGGATGGAGGATCTCGATCGGGTCCTCGACCGTCACGATGTGCTGTTGCCGAGTGCGGTTGATGTGGTCGACCATCGCCGCGAGCGTGTTCGTCTTTCCCGAGCCGGTCGCGCCGGTGACGAGAACGAGCCCGCGATGCTCCTCCGCAAGCCTGCGCACGCCCTTCGGTAGCCCGAGCGTCTCGAAGGTCGGCACCGTCTTCGGGATCGCGCGGAAGGCGAACGAGATCGCGCCGCGCTGGCGAAAGCCGTTGACGCGGAAGCGCGGCAGGTCGCCGCTCTGGTAGGCGATGTCGAGGTCGCCCGTCTCGTCGAAGGTCCTGCGGCGGTCGGGAACGTTCGCCGTCACGTGGACGAGCACGGCGCCGAGGTCGTCGTCGGTGAGCGGCTCGACGCCTTCGAAGGGCGCAACGGCGCCGTCCCGGCGCAGCATCGGCGGCCGTCCGACCTTGAGGTGGACGTCGCTGGCGCCCTGCTCGACGGCGCGCGCAAGGAGGAGGTCGAGGTTCACGACTCCCTCGATATCGGGATACGAGGCTGTTTGCTTTAGGCCGGCTGCGCGATGCGCCCGAGCCGGTCGAGCGCCTTCAGCGGCGCCCGCGAGAGACCGCGCGCAGCGGTCGGATCCTTGAGCTCGCCGCGCACGATGCGCGCGATCACGCTCCACGCGAGCGGCGCGCGCGCGATCGCGAAGGTCAGGCGCGGGAAGCGGTCGAGCGCGTATTTCGCCGTCCACGACGCGGCGTGTAGCGGGCCGAGCTCGGCGAGCACACGCTCCGCGTACGGCGCGAGGTCGCCCGCGAGGATCGCGTCGGCCGCGAGCCGCGCGCTCACGAACGCCTCGTACATCCCGTCACCGGAGAGCGGGTCGACGAGGCCGGCCGCATCGCCGGCGAGCAAGACGTTGTCGCGCGCGAACGACGAAGCGGGTCGGCGGAACGGCAGCCGGTAGCCGCGCACGTCTGTGAGCGCGTCGGCGTCGGCGTCGTGCTCCTCGCACAGCCGCCGCAGGTGGGCGCGCAGGCGCGGCCCTTCGCTCTCCCACCCGCCGACGCCGAAGTTGACGTGGTCGCCCTTCGGGAAGACCCAGCCGTAGCCGCCCGGGACGACGCCGAGCTCGAGCACGAGCCGGCCGCGGTAGCGCTCGTCGAGCGGCGCGTTTCCCTCGAGCGCGACGCCGTGCCCGTGGTCGCGCGCGAGCCCGAAGGCGCGCGCGGTGGCGCCGTTGACGCCGTCGGCGCCGACGACGACGTGGCCGAGCCGCAACGCGTCCTCGAGCGGCATGCGCACGCCGTCGCGGAACTCCGCGCCCGCGTCCTGCGCGCGCTGCACGAGGAAATGGTCGAGCCGCCGCCGCTGGGTCATGAAGCAGAGCGGCTCGTCGCTCGTCCGCTCGAACGCGGTTCCGTAGCCGAGCCGCAGCTGGAAGCGGTCGACGACGTCCTCGACGACGGGCTCGACGGAGAACGGCAGCTGCCGCACGGCGCGCGTCGTCAGGCCGCCGCCGCACGGCTTGTCGCGCGGGAAGCGGTGCTTGTCGAGGAGGAGGACGGACGCGCCCGCGGCGGCGAGCCGGTAGGCGGTGGTCGAGCCGGCGGGCCCGGCGCCGACGACGACGGCGTCGTACGTCTTCACGGTCTCGATCCTACGTTCACGCGAGCGAGTCGCGGAGCGGCGCGCCGGAGCCGAGCAGCGAGAAGTCGCCGTCGTCGCGGATCGCCGTCGCCGCGGCGACGAGCGCGTTCGCGGCCGTCCACGCGAGTGCGCCGCCGACGCTGACGCGCTGCGCGCCGGCCCCCACGAGCTCGGCGAGCGAGAGGTCGGGGCGTGCGAGCACGTTCACCGGCTTCGACACCGACTCGCACACGCGGCGGATGTCCGCGAGCGAATGCAGGCCCGGCGCGTAAAGGACGTCCGCGCCCGCGGCGGCGTACGCGTCGAGGCGCGCGATCGTGTCGTCGAGGTCGGGATTGCCGCGGAGGTGGTTCTCGGCGCGCGCCGTCAGCGTGAAGGGAAAGGAGAGCGCGTGCGCCGCTTCCGCGGCGGCGGTGATGCGCTCGACCGCGTGCGGGAGCTCGTAGATGCCGTGCTCCGCTTCCCAATCCTCGATCGA